>Ga0302314_10018061_pt1 | contig 11781 bp, 10 predicted proteins | sample III_Palsa_N2_3_FD_200533 | JGI IMG/M metagenome (GOLD analysis project Ga0302314, IMG submission 200533) | Peat permafrost microbial communities from Stordalen Mire near Abisko, Sweden - III_Palsa_N2_3 | ecosystem: Environmental > Terrestrial > Soil > Palsa > Peat permafrost | place: Sweden...
ATCAGCTTTGTGCCGACCATGGGGGCCCTGCATGAGGGCCATCTATCCTTAGTACGTCGCGCCCGCCAGGACGCGAAACGCGTCGTGGTCTCGATCTACGTCAACCCGACGCAGTTCGACAATCCCGAGGATCTCAGCGCCTACCCGGTGACCCTGGCCGCGGACCTCGCGCTGCTCGAGAAGGAGGGGGTCGATGCGGTCTTCCTGCCGACCACCAGCGAGATGTACCCGAACGGCTACTGCACCTTCGTCGAGGTGGTCGGGCCCCTGACCGACAAGATGTGCGCCATCGCCAGGCCCGGGCACTTCCGCGGGGTGGCCACGGTGGTCACCAAGCTCTTCACCATCGTCGAGCCCGACAGCGCGGTATTCGGACAGAAGGACCTGCAGCAGGTCCTGATCATCTCGCGCATGACCGGCGACCTGGCCTTGCCGGTTGAGGTCCTGGTCTCGCCGACGCTCCGCGACCCCGACGGCCTGGCCATGTCCAGCCGCAACCGCCGCCTGGATCCCGAGATGCGCGCCAAGGCCCTGTCCCTGCCCTTTGGGCTCGAGCAGGCCAACCGCGCCTTCAAGCAGGGCGAGCGCACCGCGGTCAAGCTCGAGGAGCTGCTCTACAACGAGCTCCTGGTCCATCCCGGCGTCGACGTCGACTATGCGACCATCGTCGAGCTGCCGGGATTCAATGAGCCCGAATTCGCCAACGACCAGTGCATCCTCGCTGCGGCGGTCTTCGTCGACGGGGTGCGCCTGATCGACCACATCCATCTCGGAGGCCAGTCGCTGACGGTCGCGCAGGCCTAGCCGTGGTGGCGTGCGCGCCACCGCTCCTAGGCTCACCGGCACCGATGCGGACACGGATGCAAATGCGTGCGCGAGGTCAGGGGATCAGGCAGATGAAGCGGATGAGACGGATGAGGCGGACGGGCCGATGAAGATCGACGTCTTCAAGGACATGAACGAGCAGCAGCGCGAGGCGATCGCGCACATGCAAGGTCCGCTGCTGGTGGTCGCCGGCGCCGGCTCGGGCAAGACCCGGGTCATCACCCACCGCATCGCCAACATCGTCCAGCAGGGCACGCCTCCCGACCGCATCCTCGCCATCACCTTCACCAACAAGGCCGCCGGCGAGATGAAGGAGCGCGTGCACCGCCTGCTTGGGCTGCAGACGCCGTGGATCACCACCTTCCACAGCTCCGGATTGCGCATGCTCAAGATCGAATCGCAGGCCCTGGGCTTCGAGCATCCCTTCACGGTCATGGATGAGGAGGAGCAGCTCAAGCGTTACAAGCGCATCTACAAGGAGCTCGAGATCGATCCGAAGGTGATCGATCCGCGCAAGGTGCGCTGGCGCATCAGCTGGTGGAAGAACCAGCTGACCGACATCCACAAGGTCGAGCCCTCCGACGACACCGACGTACTCGCCAAGCGGCTCTTTGCGCGCTACGAGCAGGTCTGCCGCCAGGAGTGCGTGCTCGACTTCGACGATCTGCTGGTCTGGCCGGTGCGTCTGCTCGAGGGCAGCCCGGAGCTGCGCCAGAAGTGGATCAAGCGCTTTCCCTTCATCCTCATCGACGAGTACCAGGACACCAACCGCGCGCAGTACCGCTTCGTCCAGCTGCTGGGCGAGCACCGCAACATCTGCGCCACCGGCGATCCCGACCAGGCGATCTACGGCTGGCGTGGCGCCGACATCGAGAACATCCTCAACTTCGAGCGCGACTACCCGGGCTGCAAGGTGGTGCTGCTCGAGCAGAACTACCGCTCGACCAAGACCATCCTGCGCGCCGCGCAGGGCGTGGTCTCGCACAACGAGAAGCGCAAGGACAAGACCATCCGCACCGACAACGAGGATGGCATGCCGATCAACATCCTCGCGGTCGACGATGAGATGGACGAGAGCTTCGCTGTGGCCGCGGCGGTGGACCGCCTGAGCAAGGAGGGGGTCGCGCTTTCGGGCATGGCGGTCTTCTACCGCACCAATGCCCAGTCGCGGGTGCTGGAGGACGGCCTGCGCCGCCGGGGCCTGCCCTATCGCATCCTCGGCGGCACGCGCTTCTATGACCGCCGCGAGGTCAAGGACCTGATCTCCTACCTCAAGCTGCTGATCAATCCCCGCGACCGCGACGCCTTCGAGCGCATCGCCAACATCCCGCGGCGCGGCATCGGCGAGAAGGCCCTGGAGACGATCAGCCTCATGGCCGAGGACGAGGGCGTGGGCATGCTCGAGGTGCTCGAGCGCGACCACCTCCTGGAGCGCGTCGCGGTGGGGCGCAACGCGCGCTCGCTGCGCGGCCTGTCGCGGGCCTGGAAGCTGGTGCGCGTCCTGCCGCTGCGCAGCCCCGCGATCTGCGTGCGCGGCGTGATCGAGCTGGTCGGGCTCGAGGAGCATTATCGAGCCACCGAGGAGGCGACCGAGGCCCAGGAGCGCATCGCCAACATCCGCGAGGTCATCACCGCCGCCGAGCAGTTCCAGGAGGCCTCGCCCGAAGGCGGCCTGGCCGGCTTCATGGAGATGATCTCCCTGGTCGCGGAACCGGAATCCTTCTCGGTGGCCCATGCCACCAAGGTCGACCAGGTCACGCTCATGACCCTGCACTCGGCCAAGGGTCTGGAGTTCCCGGTGGTGTTCATCACCGGCTGCGAGGACGGCGTGCTGCCGCTGCAGCGCCAGGGCGTGACCGCGGACCTCGAGGAGGAGCGGCGTCTGATGTACGTGGGCATCACCCGCGCCATGAAGCAGCTCTACCTCAGCCGCGCACGCTGCCGCATGGCCTATGGCCAGACCTTCCGCAATCCCGCCAGCCAGTTCCTCGACGAGATCCCGCCCGACTGCTTCCGCACCAAGGACGCCACCGGCCGCCACCCGGTGCCGCAGGCCTCGGCCGGGCTGGTGCGGGCGCAGCGTGCCCTCAAGGAGGCGATGACCGTCGGCGCCATCAAGCGCGGCAGCGAGCTGACCGGCCGCGGTGCGACCGCCGATGCGGTGGTGCTCGACGACGACCCCTTCGCCCCGGGCATGGCCATCCTCCATACCCTGTTCGGCAATGGCCGGGTGGTGGAGATGCGTGGTCCGCGCGACGGACGCAGCATCGTCATCGATTTCGAGGATCATGGGCGCAAGGAGCTGCAATGGTCGTTCACGGCCGGCCGGATCACCAAGGCCTAGGGCGCTGGTAGACACGCCTGCCGTCCGTCATCCTCCGGTCATCCTTGCACGGCATGCTTGGCGGCGGCTCAGCGCGCTTGCGGGCGTGCCGCGCGACGGCTACCCTTCACCGCGTCTCCCGCCGACGCCCCGGCGCCGCCACCGGCCGCACGCTCACACCACCCTCCCTCCTGCCTTCCTCCCTTCCATCTGCCGATACCAGCTCTCCAACGACCTCACCCCAGCCCGCTAGGACCACCATGATCCGCCTCCTCCTCTGCCTCGTCGTCCTGACCTTCGGGGCCCTGACCAGCGCCGCCTCCGCCGCCGCCATCCCGGATATCAGCCACGACGAGCTCGTCGCCGCGCTCAAGGACAAGAAGGTCGTGCTGCTCGATGCCAATGGCACCGAGAGCTACATCGCCGGGCACATCCCCGGTGCGATCGACTACGACGCCGACAAGGGGACCCTTGCCGCGCATCTGCCCTCGGACAAGGGCGCCTTGATCGTCGCCTACTGCGGTGGACCGCAGTGCCATGCCTACCAGGCCGCCGCCGATGACGCGACGACCCTCGGCTACACCAACGTCAAGCACCTGCGCGAAGGCATCAGCGGCTGGAAGGATTCCGGCGCGCCGGTCGAGACCGTCACCGCGAAGTAGTGCCCACAGCCACTGCGGTGGGACGGTTGCCCCGACCACCGGAGTGGCATCATCGCTGCGCATGATGCGTCGCGAACTCGGCTCGACCGGCATGGTGATCTCGGTGGTCGGGGTCGGGACCTTCGCCGCCGGCGGCTGGATGTGGGGCGGCCAGGACGCCAACGACTCCAAGGCCGCCCTGCATGCGGCCCTCGACACGGGCGTGAACTGGATCGACACCGCGCCGATCTACGGCAGCGGCATGGCCGATCGCCTGGTCGGGGAGGTGCTGCGCGAGCGCAGCGGCGTGAAGCCCCTGGTCTTCACCAAGTTCGGCCATCACCTCCAGGACGGCGCGCGGGTCACCAGCGGCAGCCGTGCGCAGGTCGTCGCGGACTGCGAGCGCGGGCTGCGCGACCTCGGGGTCGAGCGCATCGACCTCTTCCAGCAGCACTGGCCGGCCACCGAGCCGGTCGCGGAGACGGCGCAGGCCTGCGCGGATCTGATCACTGCCGGCAAGATCCGCGCGGTCGGGGTCAGCAACTACTCGCTCGAGCAGCTCATCGCCTGGCATGCCACCGGCCTGCCGCTGCACTGCCTGCAGACGCCGTATTCGATCATCAAGCCGCAGGCCGCGACGGCGCTCATCCCGTGGTGCCTGGAGCATGGCCTCGGGGTTCTGGCCTATTCGCCGCTGCAGCGTGGACTGCTGTTCGGCACCTGGGGTTCCGACAAGACCTTCCCCAGCGGTGATCACCGCGGCGAACGCTCCGACTATACCGGGCCGCGCCTGGCGCGCTCCCTGGCGGCGGTCGAGGAGCTGCGCGCCATCGGCCTCGAGGATGAGATGGGCGTGGCCCAGCTGGCGATCGGCGCGCTGTTGTGCACCGAGGGCCTCACCGCCTGCATCGTCGGCGCGCGCAGCGCCGCGCAGGGCGCGGCGCTCGGGGAACTCGGCACGCCGCTGCGCGAAGCACAGCGCAGCCGCGTCGACGACGTCGCGACCCGGCTTCTGGCCGACCTCGCGACGCTGCCCTGAACGCACCATGGCGCGCTACGTGCTCCTGCAGACGAGCCTCGATCCGCTGCCGATCAAGCGCCTGGCACGGGCCTTCGTCGCCAGCGGCGCGCGCGTCTCGCTCGATGCCCCGACGGTGGCGCGCTACGCCTTCGGCGTGCTGCTGGATGATCTCAGCGCCACCGCCGCCAGCAGCCTGGCCAGCGCCCTCGACGCCGAGGGCATCGCGGTGGATGCCTGCGCCCAGAGCGAGCTGCCGATGCTGCCGCGTGCGCGCGTGCTGCATCGCGCGGACCTGAGCGCCGACGGGCTGCTCTACCACACCTCCCAGGACCGCACCCGGCTCGTGCCCTGGGGCATGATGCGCATCATCAGCATGGGCTCGATCCGCCGCCGTCCGCGTGCCACCCTGCGCCTGCACCTGCCGGATGTCGATGAGCTGGTCGAGACCCTCGACGTCGAGGATCCGCAGAAGCATGAGGACCTGGTGCTGGAGCTGCTGTGCGATGGCGACACGCCGCGATTGCGCATCATCGCCGATGAGTTCCTGTATACCTGCCTGGGAGAGCGCATGCGCAGCCGCGCGCGCGAGAACTTCGTGCTCCTGGCCCATGAGATCCTCGAACGCTGCGACGTGATGCCCAACCGCGGCGCGGCCCGCTTCCATCTCGGCCATCCGGAATGGTTCACCTATCCCGGCTGGTCCGCCTTCGATGAGGAGACGCGCTGGCTGATGTGGAAGATCCGCTGGAGCGCGGAGCGCGGCGCGCGGGGAGATGATCCGCCGCCAGCCGCCGCCACCGGGACAGTGCGCCGGCCGAAGGCGCGCTGACGAGCCGCGCCGTGGGCGGCCCACGGCGGACGGCTCGACGATGGTATTACTGTTGCTGTTGCTGCTGCTGCTGGCTGCTGGTGCCATGGAAGCCCGACAGGGCCTCCTTCCAGGGCTGCAGCGTGCTGGTGAAGCGCCGCTCCAGCAGCACCACGCGCCGCCCATCCATGACGTCGATCTCGCCAGCCTGGCGGAAGCCCAGCGCACGGTGGAAGGACAGCGCCACCACGTCGGTCGGGCGCTGGTTCACGTTCGAGGCCAGCGACTTCATCTTCTGGGCTTCGGCCCAGATGGTGGCCTGCTGGCAGAGGCCGCGGCCCAAACCCTTGCGGCGCCACGGCTGCGCCACCACCAGCTGGTCGATGAAGAGGAAGGAGCGCCGGTTCTCGAGGAACCACAGGAACTCATGGCGCTGGCTGGGACGGTCGGCCGTGTACGCGATCAGGTAGCCGCAGACCTCGCTGCCGCGCAGCGTGACCAGGGTCAGCGCCGCTGCGCCCAGGGCGAGCGCCAGCGAAGCGGCATCCAACGCCAGCACGCTGTCGGTGGCGAGGGCGTTGAGTGCCAGGATGCCCGCGGAATGCTGATCGGTCGCTGATACGATGGCGGGGCCTGGCATGTTTCATGATCCATCGTGAGGGCATGGGCCCAGCGTCAACGTTGACCCGTGCTGCTTTCGTCGGGCGTGTCAGGCGTGGCGGCGCATGCGCGCGCAGCAGGGCAGCGAATACGCAACACCACCGGCCGACGACCGGCAGGGAAGAGCTGCCTAGACCGAGGCCAGGGCCTGGTCGAGATCCTGGATCAGGTCCTGGTCGTGCTCGAGCCCGACGCTCAGGCGGATCAGGTTCTCACGGATCCCCAGCGCCAGGCGCTCCTCCGGGGTCTTGTCGTAATAGCTCATCAGCGCCGGCTGCTCGATCAGCGATTCGGGACCGCCCAGCGAGGGCGCGAGGTAGGGCAGGCGCACCGCGTCGACCACGCGCGAGCCGGCCGCGAGATCGCCGCGGACGGTGAAGCTGATCAATCCGCCGAAGCCGTGCATCTGCGCCTTGGCGATGGCGTGCGCGGGATGGGTCTCGAGGCCGGGATACCAGACCTGTTCGATCTTGGGATGCGCGGCGAGGAAGCGGGCGATGGCCAGGCCGCTGCGGTTGTGCTGCTGCATGCGGATCGCGAAGGTCTTCAGGCCACGGATCAGCATGTAGGCGGTGAAGGGGCTGGCCAGCGCACCGAGCATGCCCTGATGCTCGCGCAACGCCGTGATCAGCTCGCGCTTGCCGACCACGACACCGGCCATCAGGTCGTTGTGCCCGCCCAGGTACTTGGTGGCGGAATGCACCACCAGGTCGATGCCGAACTCGAGCGGCCGCAGGTTGTAGGGGGTCGCCAGGGTCGCGTCGATCAGGGTCTTGATGCGTCTGGGCTTGGCGAAGGCCACCAGCCCGGCGAGGTCGATGCAGTTGAGGTAGGGATTGGTCGGGCTCTCGGTGATGATCAGCCGGGTGGTCGGCAGGCAGGCCGCCGCGATGCCCGCGACCGACGGTTCGCAGGTGGTGTGCTCGACGCCGAACTTGGCGAGGAACTCGCGCACGAAGACCCGCGTCTTGCGGTAGCTGTCGGCGGTGATCACGAGGTGCATGCCCGGCTTGACCATCGCCAGCAGGGTGGTGACGATCGCCGACATGCCGGTCGAGGTCAGCAGCGCCTCGATGTCGGCAAGCTTGCCGGCCTCGAGTGCGGCGAGCTTCTTCTCGGCCACGTCCTGGGTCGGATTGCCATAGCGGCCATACTCCTCGGCGCGCTCATGCTCGCCGCGGAAGTAGCGATGCAGCTCGTCGGAGTCCTCGAACGGGTAGGCCGTGGCCATGATCAGGGGCGTGACCAGCGAATCGTGGGCCTTGTCGCGCATCTCGCCGGCGTGCACGGCCTGGGTCTCGAAATGCATGGCGCTCTGATCGGGCTTCTTGGCCATCATTCCTGCTTTTGCGCACCTGGCCCGAAGCCAGGCAGTTCATGGCCCTGGTAGGCGGTGCCGTTCCACAGGAAGGCGCGTGCCACCACCACCTGCCGGGTCCGGCACTCCATCACCACGTGCCACATCAAGGGATCGACCGGCACGCCCTCCGGCGCGGCCATGGCCTGGTCCTCCTGGCTGAAATAGGCGCCGCAGTCGACGTGGCTGTGGAAGATCCCCAGCCAGCGCTCGCCCTGGTTCGCGGCCGCGAGCGCGAGGCGGCTGGCCTGGCGCTCATTGAGCGAGAAGTAGTCGCGGCCGCCCTTGGGGAAGTCCTCGGGATTGCGCGCGTGCAGCTTGTCGGCGAGGTTCTCCATGCATTCGACGCGGACCACCGCGTCCGAGCCAGCGCGCGCGAAGAACAGTCCGCAGCACTCCGACGGGTACCAGGCGGTGGCGTGGTCCTGCATCGTGCGGATGAGCGCTGGGGGAAAGGTGATCATCGGGCGGGGCCGCAGGCTAGCTCTGGTCGCCACCTGGACAACCGGCAGCCGTCGCGATCGCGCGGATTGGCCTGGGATTGCAGTTGGAGAGGGTCTCCCGATTGACATAGTTCCGCTCCATGGTGGATCGTGCCGCGGACGGCCGGGGTCAGGCGGTGACCGCAACTCCTACGCCCATCTCTGCAGCCATGAACGCCGAGCCGGTATCGGGCCGGCTGGGTGGCTTCATCCTGCTCTCCGAGCTCGGCCAGGGCGGCATGGGCAGCGTGTGGCGCGCGCGCCAGGAATCGGTCGGCCGCGAAGTCGCCCTCAAGCTGCTCGATCCCTCCCTGGCCCGCGACAGCGCCTTCACCGCCCGCTTCGTGCGCGAAGCCAAGGCGATGGCCATGCTCAACCATCCGCATGTCGTCTCCTGCATCGATGCGGGTGTCGATCAGGGGCGCTTCTTCCTGGCGCTTGAGCTGGTGCCGGGCGGGGATGCCAGCCGCCTGGCCCTGCGCCTGGGCGGCCGGCTGCCGATCGCCGACGTGCTGTCGATCGGCCTGGACTGCGCCCGCGGCCTGGAAGCCATCCATGCCGCCGGGCTCATCCATCGCGACATCAAGCCCGCCAACATCTTCCTCACCGCCGACCCCAGCGCCGGCGGCCGGGCCAAGCTCGGGGATCTCGGACTGGTCAGACCGAGCGCCGGCGAGCCGCGCATGACCCATACCGGGGCGGCGCTGGGCACCCCCGCCTACATGGCCCCGGAGCAGGCGCGCGGCGAGAAGAGCATCGACATCCGCGCCGACATCTACGCCCTCGGCGCGACCCTCTTCGAGCTCAGTACCGGCGAGCCGCCCTTCGCCGGCGAGACCGCCTACGCGGTGGTCTCGCAGGTGCTCGCCGGCCCGATCCCCGACCCGCGCCGGCTCAATCCCGAGATCTCGGTGGCCCTGGCCGCGGTCATCCTGCGCGCCATGGCGCGCCAGCCGGCGAACCGCTATGCGACCCCGCGCGAGCTGCGTGAGGATCTCGAGCGCCTGGTCGCCGGCGAGCTGCCACTGGCCTTCAGCCGCTCGCTCGGCGGCAATCTCGCCACCGGCATGCTGACCCGGACCCCGACGCCGAGCGGCTCGGTGCGTGAGACCACGGCGGTGATCCGCAAGCGCTCCCGCCCATGGCTGGTGCCGGGCATCCTGGTCGCCGCAGCCCTGGTCGTGGCGGCGCTGGTGGCGGTCAATCCAGGCGCAACGCATGGCGGTGCGGCGCAGACCGAGTCCGGGGACGTATCCCCGTCGCTAGCCAGCCCGGCCGTCGTGGCGCCGTCCGCAGTCTCGTCCGCATCCGGTCCCGCCCTGCACTCGGCAGTCTCGGAACTGGCCCGGCCCGGCGCCGCCATGACGATCGCACCAGCGCCCTCCGCCACATCTCCCGCCACCCCTCCTGTGTCCATGCCGCGCCCGGCGCCGGCGACCCTGAACGAGGCGCTGCCGCAGCCGACCAGTGCCGGGCAGGACAATGCCCTGCCCGCGCCACTGCCGGCCCCGGGTGGTTCGGGGCCGGCGGGTGGCCTGCCGGCCCCGCCGCCCGCCGCCGTGGCCGCCCCGGCCCCGGCGCAGGGCCTGCCGCCGCCCCCGGCGCAATCCCATCCCGCCCCGGGAGCGCTGGATTCGCTGCCTCCCCCGGCTACCGTCCCGGCCCGATGAGCCTCAGCGACGATCTCACCCAGGCCCGGCTCCAGGCCGAAGCCGACTTCAGCGCCGCCGCCACCGCCGCCGCGGTCGAGGAGGTGCGGGTCGCCATCCTCGGCCGCAGCGGCCGCCTCAAGGACCTGCAGAAGCAGTTCGGCCAGGCGCCCAGCGAGGAGAAGCGCAGCCTGGGACCCGCGTTCAACGCCTTCAAGGAGGCGGTCGAAGCGGCCTTCGCTCAGGCCCAGGCGCGCGTCGCCGGCGCGGCCCAGGAGCAGGCCATCGATGTCACCCTGCCGGGCGGTGCGCAGCACATCGGCAGCATCCATCCGCTCAGCCAGCTCGCCGCCGAGATCGAGACGGTCTTCACCGGCATGGGCTACGAGGTCGTCGACGGGCCGCACATCGAATTCGACGAGTTCAACTTCACCCGCCTCAACATCCCGCCCGGGCATCCGGCCCGCGACCACCAGGACACCTTCTGGCTGACCGCCGCCGGCTGGCCCGAGGCGAAGCTTTTGCGCACCCACACCAGCGCGGTGCAGAGCCGCACCTACCTCAGCCAGCAGCCGCCGCTGCGCCGGGTGGTGGTCGGACGGGTGTTCCGCTACGAGGCGGTCGACGCCACGCATGACAACACCTTCACCCAGGTCGAGGGCTTCCTGGTCGACCGCGACATCACCGTCGCGCATCTGGTCGGCACGCTGCGCACCATGCTCTCCGCGGCGCTGCAGCGCGACGACATCGAGGTGCGGCTGCGCCCGAGCTACTTCCCCTTCGTCGAGCCCGGCTTCGAGGTCGATGTGCGCTACACCAAGGCCGAGGCCGGTTCGCGCTTCGCCTCCTGGGTCGAGCTGCTGGGCTGCGGCATGATCCATCCGACCGTGCTCGCCAAGGGCGGCATCGATCCCGCCATCTGGCAGGGCTTCGCCTTCGGGCTCGGACTGGAGCGCCTGGCGATGATCCGCCACGACATCCAGGACATCCGCGTCTTCAATGGCGCCGACCTGCGCGCCCTGCACCAGTTCGGCTGGTAGCCTCCCGCAGGAGCGGCCGTGGCCGGCCCGGTCATTCGATCGCTGTTGATCCAGCAGGGCGAGAACGCCCAGTTCGGGCTTCAAAGGCGCATGTCCCGGGCTAGAATCCGGCATGGCCCTGTCTCCTGATGACGTCGCTGCGATCGGCCAGCTGCTCGACCAGCGCCTCGATGCCCACAAGCAGGCCATCGCCGAGTCGATCAGCGCCGTCGAGCGGCGCGCCACGCGCCGGCGGCGCTTCTGGATCTGGTTCTTCATCATCACCACCGTGCTTTCGCTACTGGCCACCTGGTGGGAGGCGAAGCGCTACATCAACCGCGTCGAGGACATGGTCTCCAGCGTCCAGGCCGATACCGAGGCGGCCAAGCTCAGCTACGCTCAGCTCTACGCCCACGACCGGCAGGTGCGCGATGAGGCCGCCAAGGCGGCCAAGACCGTGCATTACGACAGCAGCCAGAGCCAGGGCGACTTCGATGCCAGCCTCCTGGCCCAGACCATCACGCTGTTCAACCGCTCGCATGACGCGACGAGCACGATGAAGTCGCATCCCAGCGGCAGCCAAGCCGATGACGCGGCCGATCTCAACGCCTTCTCGGACCTCATCGACCAGGCCGGCGCCCTGACCATGCAGCTGATGCTGCATGAGACCGACCCCGCCCATGCCACGCGCGAGGAGCGCCTGGCCAGCGGGGAACTCGGCACCTCACCCGGCATCAGCGCGCCGCAGTCCAAGGCCATCACCCTGCAGCCGCCGCCCGGCCAGGGTCAGCCCGCGGCAGGCGACAGCCCGGCGCCGCTGCCAAAATAACGGGCTCGGACCAACGACCGCACGGCGGCTACGGCGTTCGCGATGCTCTATGGGACGTCAGGAGCTGCCGGCTCCGCACGCCAAGCGCCGATCACCAGCCATGCGGCCGAACTCATCAGCGGCTCCTGCCGGTAGGGCAGGGCGCGCAGCGCCTCGGCATCGTGCTC
>Ga0302314_10018065_pt1 | contig 11780 bp, 8 predicted proteins | sample III_Palsa_N2_3_FD_200533 | JGI IMG/M metagenome (GOLD analysis project Ga0302314, IMG submission 200533) | Peat permafrost microbial communities from Stordalen Mire near Abisko, Sweden - III_Palsa_N2_3 | ecosystem: Environmental > Terrestrial > Soil > Palsa > Peat permafrost | place: Sweden...
TCCGCCGACCCCCGTTTCCCGGATCCGGTGAGGTGGAGAACGTGACAAACATCGACGGGGCGTTTGGATCTGTCACCAGATTGCCGCCCAGCGTCCACAACGTGCCAAACCTCCGGGCGCAGCTCGGCCTCGTCACGAAATCTACCCTGAGCGTCGCGGACACACCGAAGAGAGCCGCCGGCGGGCTACGACTCTCGCTCCCCAGCCGCCGCTTGCGACAGCGCGGAGCGGCGGCTAGTGGATCGGAGCCGTGTTTCCGTTGTCGATGTCCTTCATCAGCGGCGTCAGCACCGGGGTGCCCCAGCCCGACACGTAGTCCCAGCCGGGCTGGGCCTGGTAGGCGCCGTTGGTTCCGACCGAGTAGTCGTTGAACGCCGCCGCGTCCTGGGCGGAGTTCTTGCCGACGGCGTAGATCAGCGGGTCGGCGAAGCCCGTCCCGCGGCGCGACGCCGCCTGCACGCGGGTCCACATTCCCATCATCAGGGGCGAGGCCAGACTGGTGCCGCCCTCGCTGGAGGCACCGCCCAGTTCGTCTGAGTAGATGTCGTAGGAGCTGGTGGCGATGTCGCCGGACTCGTCGGCGACGTCCGGAATGCCGCGGCACGTGCCCAGGCTGGTGTTGGGCGTTCCGCTGACGCTGGACAGACACGGCCGGTTGATGTTGCTCACGCCGGACTGCCAGCTGGGGGCGGGGATGAAGTAGCTCTGGCCCCCGCCGGTATACGGCCACGGGTACTCCAAGCCGCGGGTGTTGTCGCTGTCCGGATACAGCACGGTGCCGCCGACCGCGACCACGTACGGGCTGGCCGCCGGGTAGTTGACGATCGGCACGCCCTGGTTGGCGACGCCGTTGCCGGCGCCGAGCTCGGGGCCGAGGACCAGCACCGGGCATGACGAGCCGGTGTCGCCCGTGGCCGCGAACAGCGTCCGGCCCTCCAGGACTCCCTGGCGCAGCGTCTGGTCGGCGACCGGCTCCAGTGCGTTGGGCGCGCCGGTGCCGTACAGCGCGTTCTGATCCTCGTTGTTGTTGAACTGCGCCGGGATGGTGCTCTCCAGCGTGGCGTTGGCGGGGGTGGTCTCACACTCGCCGAACGAGGCGTTGGCCTGCTTGGGTCCGTTCGGGTCATCGACCCACTTGGCGAAGTCAGCTTCGGCGTCCGGGTCGATGAGGTGCTCGGCGAAGTACAGGTGCACCTGCTTGACGTCGGGGGCCATGCCGGTCGAGGACTGGGTGTCAAGCTCCCATTCGACGTTGCCGCTGGTGTCGGAGAAGTCGCCGTCGGCCGGGATGTCGGTGACCTTGACCGGCACCTTGGGCAGCCCGTGCTCTGATTCGAAGATGGCCAGGTCCTTGACCGTGGTGCTTGAGTCGCCGGAGCCCATGACCGCCACGGACTGGCCCTGGCCGCGGTTGTCTGACGGCATGTCGTAGACCGACCACAGTTGTTGCGGGGTCAGCTCGGCGGGGATCGTCGGCACGCCGGCGGCGGGAGTGCTCAGACCCGTGCCGGGCACGGTGACCGGACCGGCGACCGGCGCCGTGACCGGACCGGCGACCGGCGCCGTGACCTGACCGGCGACCGGCGCCGTGACCTGACCGGCGACCGGCGCCGTGACCTGACCGGCGACCGGCGCCGTGACCCGACCCGCACCGGCCTGCCCGAGGACGCCGGCGGCACCGAGCTTGGAGGTGATGCCGGCGATCAGTGAGCCCTCGCCGGGGATCGACTTCAGGGCCGCCGGGTCGGTGGCCTTGCCCAACAGGGTCGAGCCGGGAGCGCGGTCGCCGGCATGTGCGCCGGCCAGCGGCGTCGTGGGATGGACCAAGGTGTTGAGCCCCATCACGGTCAGGACATCAAGGCCGGCGGGCACGCTGGGCGCACTCGCGTTGGCGAGGAACCGGACGCCCTTGGCCTCGTACGCGCCGATCGAGGTGTCGAACAACTTGTCGATCTGTGTGACCGTCGCTGAGATCTCGACGAAGTCACGCGCGCCCGAGGTGTCCAGGATCTGCGCGCCGCCGCCCCGGAGCCAGGTCAGAGTGCGACCGAACGTTGTCCTGGCGACCGCGAACCGGGAGTCGTACTGGGCGGGCGTGAGGAAGTGGTCGTACTGCGGGCTGGACGGATTCTGCTGGGCCGTCATCAGCGTCTGCTCGGCGGCGGCGTGCGGGTCCTTGAGACCGATGCCGATCTGCATCGTCTGCGACGGCTTGGCGGCGCCGAGCTTGGCGGCGTGAGCCAGTGGGAGACGATCAAGCGGGAACCAGATGCGCGAGGTCCGCGCGGTGCTGGCGCCGGCGCCGGCGGCCATCAGGAGCAGAGCGAGCGCGGTCAGCGCAAGCCAACTTGCAGAGCGACGGAACATCGGGCAGATCTCCTTTGCCGGGCGGACGGTTGCGCTCTGAAACGCTCGTGTGTGCACAAACTTGCGCAAACCGGTGGCGCGGGTGCTGTGCGGGTGCCGCCGGTGCTGCTGGTGACGCAGGTGCCGCGGTGCTGCTGGTGACTCAGGTGGCGCCGGTGCTGCTGGTGACGCAGGTGCCGCGGTGCTGCTGGTGACTCAGGTGGCGCCGGTGCTGCTGGTGATGATCCTGAAGACGCCCCGCATCCACGGATGGATCCGGCAGTAGAACGTGTACGTGCCCGGTGGGAGCTTGGCCGACGTGCTCCAGCTGAGTTTGCCGGTCGCCGGGGTTCCGAGCCCGAGTTGGCCGGAGTCAAAGCCCCCGGGTCCGTTGGCCAGCGGGTAGGAGATCCCGGTGTTCAGACCGCACGGGCTCTGGCACGAGGTGACGGTGTGGAAGATGGAGGCCATGTAGGCGACGCTCGGGTCCAGCGGATTACCGGGGGAGAGCGGGCTGGCGTCGTCGTTGACGAAGGTCAGCTGCTGACCCTGGCGGATGGTCGGCGTGCAGTGGTTGGCGCCGGTCGCCGAAAAGTCGCCCGGGTTGTATTGAAAGGCGGAGATGACGACCTTGTGCGTGAAGCAGTCCGGGAACGTGTTGAGCTTGATCCCCAGGGAGTAGTCGCCGCCGAAGTACTCGTTCTCGCGCAGGCGGCCGTGGGTGACCTGTCCGTGCTCGTCCAGCCGATGACTGAACGGGTCGACCCCGCTCTGGTCATCCCAGGCCTCCCACACGACCATGATCCCCATCACCTCGTACCAGGAGGCCCGGCTCGAGTTATAGGTGGAGCTGATCCGCATCACGTCGCCGGCCTTGACCTGCGGGCGCCAGTTGGCGGGTGTGGCGGTCATCGACATGTCCCACGAGATCGGCCCGCGCTTGTCCCAGTAATGGGCGAACGATCGGAACAGGCGCACCGAATGGGGGACGCTGCCCGGGATCGCACCGCCACTGGGCGTGGTGCCCGGCCGGATCAGGTCCAGCGTGTCGTACAGGCCGCCGGGATGCAGGTGCCCGGCGGTGGTGACCAGCACGCCGGGGTGGTCGACCGTGAACTCGTTCAGCGGCGGCGCTCCCGGCGTGTATCCGACCGGGTGCGTGGCCATGTCCGGGAAGGTGAACCTGCCGTCGCTCCCGCTGTCGCGCTTGACGTTGAACACCGGATACAGGTGGTGGTCCTCCACGTCCATCCAGATCGGATGCACCGGGGTGATGTGTGCCGCCGCGGGCGCTGTCGCCGGCACGAAGTCGATGTCGTAGTTGATGTAGACCTGCGCCGGACGTGCGGTCAGGTTGTGGATCATGTAATTGAGGACCCACAGATCCGTGGCGGCGACCGGGTACCCGTAGCCGGTGGGGAACTGATAGACCGTCTTCTCCTCGCCGGAGGCCATGAACGGGTAGAAGGAGTCTCCGTAACTGTCGCCCTCGCCCTGGCCGGCGGTCCCGTTGGACAGCCAGACCCCGTGATGCAGGTGGATGACGTCGACCGGCGGAACCGTGCCGCAGCACTTCCCATCCGGCAGCGCGTATCGCAGATTGGGCTGCATGCGGACCATGTAGCCGTCCTGGTCGGGCTTGGGGACGTGGTTGTAGTCCAGCAGGATCAGGTTGGCCCCGGGCGTGACCCGGTACGGGCCGGCCGCGAAGTGCAGGTGCTCCATGCCCGGGTAGCTGACCGTCTCGCCCAGCGCCGGGGCGCTCAGGCACGCAAGCGCGGCGCAGGCCAGTGCCACGCTGATCAGCCCTCTCCGCACGACCCGCTCCACCTCCTCGGCACCCGGTTCGCCGGATCACCTCGCTGGGCCGCCATTCAAGCACCTGAGGTCACGTCCGCACCCCTTGGGGGGTGCTACTCCGGGAGTCAGGCATCCCGAACCGCGCCCGGTCAAGGCCAGGGTCAGGGGGACGAGACCGCGCCGGACGGGCGGCGGTCGCCGGTCGGCGACACTGGGGGGCCCGCTACCAGGCCTGGCTGCCGCCGCAATGCGGGCAATCGACCGACGTCGACACCAGCGCCTCGAACACGAAGCCGCACTGGCACGTGTAGACCGCGGTGTCCTGAGAGACACCGGCTTCACGCCGGCGCCGCATCGCGGCAGTGGTCTGGGTCGTCGTGGCCGTCTCCGGGGCCGCAGTCAAGGTCTCCCCACGCGTCGTGGGTCCTTGTGCACGCCCCAGTCGCCCCTCACGGTGGCGCCGGGTCCTGCCGGTGCCGGATTTGCTTCTAGCAAGCACGGTTATCAATCAATAACGGCAACACTGCGGAAAGGTTTCGCGCCCAGGCCTTAAACTCCCTAGACCCTAATCTGACGCTAACAATGGGTGGTCACAACTGCGGTGGGGCTGGGTGGGGCCCTGCCAGCGAGAGGTGTGTGACAATGGACCGCGGCATGGATCCGAGCCGCAAGCGTGCCATCCGCCTCACAGTCGCCTTGACCGTCGCTCTGCTCCTGGCGTCGGCGCTGGTCTACACCAGCTTCGTCGCCGGCCGTGACGAGCTGACGGCGTCGCAACTGCTCAAGCGGGCCCGGCCCGGCACCACGTACATCCTGGCCGGGACGGTTCTGGAGGGCTCCGTGCGCCACGTCGGCTCGGCGCTCCTGTTCCGCGTGCGTGACCCCAAGCTCAACGTCTCGGTCCCGGTGCGCTACACCGGGGAAATCCCGGATCCGTTCGCCGCGGGGCGTGGTGTCCTGGTCGACGTCAAGAAGGGCGGCCCGACCGGGTTCGTCGGCGAGGCGAATACGCTGACGACGAAGTGCCCGTCCAAGTACCAGGCTGCGTCGGCCTCATATTGATGCGGAAGGTCTGTTGATGGCATCGGCCGGCAAAGCGCTGCTGGTCCTGGCGCTGCTGACGGGCGTGTATGGGTTCGGTGCGTCCCTGTACGGCGCCCGCAGCGGCCGGCCGGAATGGGTGGACTCAGCGCGGCGCGCCATGTACGTGCTGACCGGCATGGCGGCGACGGCGTTCGTGATCCTCGACGTCGCCTTCATCAGCTCTGACTTCTCCTACAACGTCGTCGCCAGCGGTTCCAGCACCACCACGCCGTTCTTGTACCGAGTCGCCGCGATCTGGGCCACCCAGCAGGGCTCGCTACTGCTGTGGATCCTGCTGCTGTCGTGCTGGTCCAGCCTGGCGCTGTTTCTGACCCGTCGCCGGGTCCGGGAGATCGTCCCCTACGCCCAGGCGGTGCTGTTCGGCTTCGCCATCTTCTTCACCGGCCTCGTCGTCCTGTTCGCCAATCCGTTCGACACGAGCTCGCCCGCTCCGACGGAGGGCGCCGGTCTGGACCCGCTCCTGCGGCACACGACGATGATGGTCCACCCGCCGATGCTGTACTCGGGCTTGACCCTGCTCCTGGTTCCGTTCGCCTTCGCCGTCGGCGCCCTGGTCAGCGGCCGCCTCGGTGCCGAGTGGATCCAGGTGACCCGGCGTTTTGCCCTGGGCGCGTGGCTGTGCCTCGGCATCGGGGTCCTGCTCGGCATGCGATGGTCCTACACCGAGTTGGGCTGGGGTGGCTATTGGGCCTGGGATCCGGTTGAGAACGCGGCGCTGATGCCATGGCTGGTGGCGACCGCGTACATCCACTCAATCATGATCCAGGAGAAGCGCGGGATGCTGAAGGTCTGGAACGCGTCGCTGATCCTGGCCGCCGGCACGCTGGCGATCGTCGGCGACTTCCTGGTCCGCTCCGGAATCCTCAGCTCGATCCACGCCTTCGTGTCGGACCCGACGCTCAACATCTCGTTCGTGGGACTCATCGCGGTGATGGTGATCGGCTCCATCGGGCTGGTCGTCTACCGGCAGGACAGCTTGAGGACCGAGGCGCGGCTGGAGTCCGTGCTCTCCCGGGAAGGGGTGTTCCTGCTGCAGAACATGGTCCTGGTCGCGCTCACCGCGGTCGTCTTCTGGTTCACGTTCTTCCCGCTGATCTCCGAGGCGATCACCGGCACCCAGGTGTCGGTGGGCGCGCCGACGTTCCGACCGTTTGTGGTGCCGCTGGCGCTCGTGGTCGTCGCCCTGGCGGGCATCGGGCCGATCATCGCCTGGCGACGGGTCACGCCCGCCAAGCTGCGGCGCAGCTTCGCCTTCCCGTTGGCCGTCGGGCTGGGGACGCTGGCGATCCTGGCGTTCGTGTCCGGCGTCACGCAGCACGTGTTCGCGTACCTGATGTTCGGATTCGGCGCCTTCGTGGTGGCCTCGGTGACGCAGGAGTTCTTCCGCGGCGCCCGGGCCCGGCGGGCGATGACCGGGGAGGCTCCGCCGGTTGCGCTGGCCGCTCTGGTGCGACGCAACCGCCGCCGGTACGGCGGCTACACCGTCCATGCCGGCGTGGCGGTGGCACTCATCGGCATCGCCGCTTCGACCAGCTTCCAGCATCAGCGGACGGCCACGCTCACGCCGGGCCACAGCGTCCGGCTCGACGGCTATGAGATCAAGTACGTGCGCCCCACCGCCAGCGCGACTGCGCAGAAGATCTCCTTCGGCGCGGTGCTGTCGGTCAGCAAGAACGGCCACCACGTGACCACGATGCAGACCAGCTACGGGCTGTATCCCGCTCCGGACCCGACGCATCCGATCGGCCGCTTCTTCAACGGGTCCGATGAGAGCAGCGTCGCGCTCCACGCGGGCCTGACCCGGGACATCTGGGTCGACATCAACCCCAACGTCACGAACCTGCAGGGCCTGATCAGCTCAGGTGACGCCAAGCTGTCAACGGCGCTGGCGCAGGCCGAGAGCCTGCCGGCGGCCCAGCGACCCCAGGCGTTGAACGTGCTCTACTCGCTGCGTGACCTGGCGATCCGTGACCTGGCCGAGCGCTTCGTCACTCATCCGTGGGCGTCCTCGTTCCTGCTGGAGGTCTCGCCGCTGGTGATGTGGCTGTGGATCGGTGCGATCATCGCCGCCCTCGGCGGGCTGATCGCGCTGTGGCCGATGCCCCCGGTGTCGGGCCGCCACCGGCGGGGCCCGCTGCGTTCGCGGCCGTCGAGGACCGCGCCGTCCGAACTGTCCCCGGCGGCTCCCGAGCCCGTCCGGGAGCGCGAGCTGGTGTAGCCGGGCCGCGATGGCGTACGTGCTGATCTGCGTGGTGCTGGCCGCCGCCGTGTATCTGATCTCGGCGCCGCTGCGGTCGGTCCGACGTCAGGACGGGACCGCGCGGAGCGCCGCTGCCGTGGCCGAGCTGGAAGCGGCGCGCGACGCCAAGTACCGGGAGATCCGCGACGCCGAGCTGGACGTGCGCACCGGCAAGCTCTCGGATTCGGACTACGAGGCGGTCGACAGCTCACTGCGAGCCGAGGCGGTCGAGATCCTGCACCGCCTCGACGAGGCGCGTGACGACGAGCGGATACCATCCAACCCGTGACCGCAGTTCTCGACGTCGTACAGGTATTCCTCAGCGTGGGCCTGATCTTCTTGATCCTGATGCACTCCGGCAAGGACGCCGGGCTTTCCGGGGCGTTCGGGGTCGGCACCGGCGCCGGGCCGCTCGGTGGCGGCTCGCTGGTGGAGCGCAATCTCAACCGCTGGACGGTTCTGTTCGCCGTCCTCTTCACGCTCAACACCGTCGTCTTGATCAAGATCTCGTGAGATTTCGGCACAGGGACGAGGTGACCTTGGCCCCGTGCCGGATCGGAGTGCTCCCGCGGCGCGGTCGCTGACCGGCTGCGGTCGCGGGCCGGTGCAAGTTTCGCTGCAGCGGGCAGGAACAAAGCCCTGCACACAGACCGCTTGCTAGCGTCGCCGCGTGGCCGTGAAGCGACGCCCGGTGGTTCCGGGCGAGACGCTCCCACGTGCCGCCGTCACGACGCCCAGCATGCCCCCCGCTCGCCGCATCGCAACCCTGTGCCTGCTGGCCGCCGTCGCGGCGGCAGCGACCGCCGTGCCGAGCTCCGCGGATCTGACCAGCCGGTACCAGTCCGGTCAGCAGCAGGCGCAGCAGCTGCGATCCCAGATCGCCGCCCAGACCAAGCGAATCCAGGGCTTCGAAGGCTCGATCTCCTCGCTGGAGGGGCGGCTGCAGGCGATCCAGCAGAGCGTCTCCACCCAGGAGCAGTTACTGGCGGAGGTCAGCGATCAGCTGACCGCGGCCAGGACGCGTCTTGGCCGGCTTCGCGCCGACTACGCGCGTGACCAGACAGACCTGGCGGCGCAGCTGAGAGCGCAGTACGAGTCGCCGGCGCCAACGCTGGTCAACGTCATCGTCGACGCCGGTGGGTTCAATCAGCTGGTCAACGGGATCCGCGATCTGACGGCGATCAGACGCAGCAATGTGCAGACGACCCAGGCGGTCGCCGCGGCGCGCACCGCGGTCCAGGCTCAGGCCGTGCGCCTGGCAGCCGACCAGGCGCGCCAGCGCCGCGCCACGGCAGCGGTGCTGGTGGAGCGTGATGACATCGCGCAGCTGCGCCTGTCGATCGTCGATCGTGAGCTGAGCACCGAGCGCGCGCGCAGCGCCGACACCGGTCGTCTGACCGTCTTGCACCACACGCTCGTGCACGAGGCCGCGGTTCTCGACGCCGAAGCCGCTCGGGCGCAGACGCTGTCATCGGGTGGTGCGGTGGCGCCGCCGGGCGGGTGCGTCAACACGCCGTTCGTGGCCCATGGCGGCACGTACGGCTTCTTCCCGGCGCCGGGGACCAACTACACGGTCAACGAGGAGCCGATCATCGCCGCGCGTCTGGACCAGCTGGGCAGGGCGCTGAACCTGCATCTGATCGGGATCTCCGGCTACCGGACGCCGGAGCATTCGGTGGAGGTCGGCGGCTTCGCCGATGATCCGCATACCCGCGGTGAGGCCTCCGACACGCCCGGGGTGGAGGGCGTTCCCGAGTCGACGCTGGAGGAGTTCTGCCTCACACGTCCGTTCCCGGGCCCGCGTGAAGCGGATCACATTCAGGAACTCTGAGGACTCGGTGACCGGATTCACCGCCGACGTGATCATCGTCGGCGCCGGCTCGGCCGGCTGCGTTGTCGCGCGCCGGCTGGTGGACCGCGGTGATCTGAACGTCCTGCTGGTGGAGGCGGGCGGCCCTGATGTGAACCCGGCGATCCACGATCCGGCTCGGATGCACGAGCTGTGGCTGTCCGACGAGGATTGGGCCTACTACACGGTCCCCCAGCGCCACGCGGCCGACCGCGTGCTGCATTGGCCACGCGGACGGGTGCTCGGCGGCTCCAGCTGTCTGAACGGCCTGATCCACGTGCGCGGCGCCCGCGCCGACTACGACGGCTGGGCGGCCAGGGGGAACGACGGATGGGCCTGGGACGACGTGCTGCCGGTGTTCAAGCGGATGGAGGACTTCGACGGGGGCGAATCCGAGCTGCACGGCGCCGGCGGCCCACTGTCGGTCATCAGCCGCTATCCGCTGGCGCCGCTGCACGAGTCGATCGTCGCCGCGGCGCAGGAACTGGGCATCCCGCGCAACCCGGACTACAACTCAGGCGAGCTGGACGGAGTCTCCCAGCAGCAGCTCACGATCCGGGACGGACGCCGACACAGCGCGGCCGCCGCGTACCTGCGGCCGGTCATCGACTCGCCGAAGCTGCACGTCATCACGGGTGCCCAGGTCCGGCGGCTGCTGCTGGTCCGACGACGTTGCGTCGGCGTGGAATGGCAGCGCGATGGGCGTCTGGAGTCGGCTCACGCCGGGGTTGAGGTGGTGATCTGCGCCGGGACCATCGCCTCGCCGCAGCTGCTGCTGCTGTCGGGCATCGGCCCGGGGGCGGAGCTGCGCGCGCTGGGGATCGACGTGGTGGCCGACCTGTCCGGCGTCGGGCGCAACCTGCACGACCACCTGCTGTCGCCGGCGATCTTCGCTGCCGAGCGAACGATCGACCCGCCGGCTCCCGGCCTGTCGCCGATCCAGACCCACCTGTGGTGGCGTAGCCGGTCTGGCCTGCCGGGGCCCGACACGCAGCCGATCCACTTCAGCGTGCCACTGTACGAGCCCTGGATGGAGGGTCCGGAGAACGGGTTCACGCTGCTGGGCGGGATGATCCGCCCGGCCAGCCGCGGAACGATCCGCCTCAGCGGTCCGGACCCGGCCGATCCGCTGTTGATCGACCCCAACGTCCTGGCCGAGCCCGGGGACCTGAGCAGCCTGCTGGCCTCACTGGGGCAGGTGCGGGAGCTGGGCGCGGCACCGGCGCTGGCACACGAGTGGAAAGCGCGGGAGTTGTACCCGGGGCCGAGCGTCCGCACCGCGGCCGAGCTGCGTGACTACGTACGCCGGACCGCGATCACCTACCACCACCAGGTGGGCACCTGCCGGATGGGCATCGACGCCGAGGGCGTCGTCGATCCGCGCCTCCGCGTCCACGGGATCCACGGCCTGCGAGTGGCCGATGCCTCGGTGATGCCGGCGGTGACCAGCGGCAACACCAATGCGCCGAGCCTGCTGATCGGGGAGCGGGCGGCGGACTTCATCGTCGACGACGCGGCCGCCGGCCGGACTGAGGGCGCTTAGAGCGAGCTGCCGACTTCGGTCGCTGCGCGTTCCCCGGACCGCACCGCGCCGTCCATGTAGCCGGTGAAGACCTCGGAGGTCTCGGTGCCGGCCCAGTGGATGCGGCCCACCGGCGCGCGCAGCGCCGCCCCGAAGTCGGTCCACACGCCCGGGGGGAAGTAGCCGGCGTAACAGCCGCGGGTCCAGGGCTCGTTTGACCAGTTGTGCTCGATCAGCGTCCGCGGCGACGCCGCCTGCCTTCCGAACAGGCGCGTGAACGAGCCCAGGACGGCCCGCCGTCGGGCAGCCGCGCTCATCGTGCCGAGGCGGCGCGCGTCCGCGCCGCAGACGAAGCCGAGCAGCACGCCCGGGGTTCCGTCCGGAGGGGAGTTGTCGTAGGTGAAGCCCACCGGTGATCTGTCGCTGTTGCTGTAGCCGTTGAGGCCGGCCGCTCGCCAGAACGGCTTCGGGTACACCGCCTCGAATTTGATCACGGAGCCCTGGGGCACCCGCTGCGTGAGCTGGTCCCGCAGGCCGGGCAGGGCTGGCTCGTAGTCGATCCGGCCGGCCAGCGTCGGCGCCACGGCCACGATGACGGCCTTCCCGCGCCAGCTGCCACGGTCGGTGTCGGCGACCACCCCGCCACGGGACTGGGTGATCCGCCGGGCCGGGGCGTTGAGGACCACACGACCACCGAGGCGGTCGGCCATCCGGATCGAGACCAGCTGGGAGCCGCCGACCAAGCGTGAATCCTGCGCACCGCCCGCGGTGCTGGTGAGGTTGATGATCCCGTTGCCCGAATGGAGGTAGAACAGCGCGTGCAACAGCGAGAGGTCACGCGGCTCGGCGGCGAACACCGCCTGGGTGGCGAGATCCAGCAGGAATCGCGCCCCCGGGGTACTGGAGTTGGCCAGCTTGAA
>Ga0302314_10018067_pt1 | contig 11778 bp, 9 predicted proteins | sample III_Palsa_N2_3_FD_200533 | JGI IMG/M metagenome (GOLD analysis project Ga0302314, IMG submission 200533) | Peat permafrost microbial communities from Stordalen Mire near Abisko, Sweden - III_Palsa_N2_3 | ecosystem: Environmental > Terrestrial > Soil > Palsa > Peat permafrost | place: Sweden...
CGCCGACGCCTGCCACGAGGCCTTGAGGCCGCCGCAAACCCAGGGCAGTGGGAAGCCGTAACGCTCGCTCGGAGATATGCATGAGACGCCTTGCCCTTTTCGCCTCGGTCTTTGTGCTGACCGTAAGCATGGGGGGTATCGTGAGCGCCCAGACGCCAATGCTGGCGCCAGCCGCGCCGATCACCGCGCCGCCGGTCAACTACCACGTCCGCGTCCTGGCTAACGGCCTGACCCTCTACACGGTGCGCGATACGTCGACGCCCAATGTGACGGTTCAGGTCTGGTACGGCGTCGGCGCCAAGAACGATCCGCCGGGGCGCTCCGGCTTCGCCCACCTGTTCGAGCATCTGATGTTCAAGGGCGCCCGCGACATGCCGCCGGAATATATGGACCGGCTGACCGAGGATGTGGGCGGGTTCAACAACGCCTCCACCGGCGATGACACCACCGAATATCACGAGGTGATCCCGGCCAATCACCTGCAGCGCCTGCTGTGGGCCGAGGCCGAGCGGCTGTGCTGCCTGGTGGTGGACGAGGCCAATTTCGAGTCCGAGCGCAAGGTGGTCGAGGAGGAACTGCGCCAGCGGGTGCTGGCCGACCCCTATGGCCGCCTGTTCAGCCTGGATGTGCCGGAAGCCTCCTGGACGGAACATCCCTACCACCGCCCGCCCATCGGCTCGATCGCCGATCTGGACTCGTCGACCCTGGGGGATGTCCGCGCCTTCCACGCCACATACTACCGCCCCGACAACGCCCATCTGATCGTGGTCGGCAACTTCGACCCCAAACAGCTCGACGCCTGGGTCGACCAATATTTTGGCCCGATCACCCACCCCATGCAGCCGATCCCGCGCGTGACGGCGGTCGAGCCGCCGCGCACGGGCGCCAAAGCCATCAACGTCTATGGCCCCAATGTGCCGCTGCCCGCCGTGGTGATGACCTATGCCGCGCCTGACGCGGCCAGCCCTGACGCCGCGGCGCTGAAGGTGCTGGACGGGGTGCTGACCACCGGCAAGTCCTCGCGCCTCTATGAAGAACTGGTCTATCGCCAGCAGATCGCCACCCAGGTCTTCTCCAGCCCCGACCTGCGCCAGCAACCGGGGGTTTTCCAGGTCGGCGCCATCATGGCCGCCGGCAAGAGCGCCGCCGATGGCGAGACCGCCCTGCGCGCCGAGATTGCCAAGCTGCAGGCGGCGCCGATCAGCGAGGCCGAGCTGGCGTCGGCCAAGAACCAGCTGATCTCCCAGGTGCTGCACGGCCGCGAGACCATCGAAGGCCGGGCCAGCGAGATCGGCGAGGCCATCGTCATCGAAGGCGGGCCGGACAAGGTCAACAGCGACGTCGCCGACATCGAGGCGGTGACCCCTGCCGACGTTCAGCGGGTCGCGCGCCAGTACCTGGTCGACGATCGTCGCATCGCGCTGATCTATCGCGCCGATTCAGACCGCCCCGTCGGCCAACCCGACGCCCTGGTGCAGGACACGCCCCAGGTGCGGGCGACGCCGCTGCCGCCGATCACCCAACTGGCGGCGATGGAGACCTTGCCTGAAGCCGAACGCGCCAAGCCACCGACGCCTGGCGCGGCGGTCGCCGCCGTTCTGCCGACCCCGGTGGAGCGTACCCTGAAGAACGGCCTGCGCGTCATCGTCGCCAAGACCAGCGACCTGCCAATCGTCACCGCCGAACTGACCGTCCGCAATGGCGCGGCCCTGGACCCGCATGGATTGGCCGGCCTTTCCGGCGTCACCACCGATCTGCTGACGCAAGGCACGGCGACCCGCTCGGCCACCCAGATCGCCACCCAGATCGAAGCCCTGGGCGGATCGCTTGGCTCCGGCTCGGGCTATGACTCCTCCGCCGTCACCCTCTCCAGTCTGGCGACCACCCTGCCTCAGGCGCTGCCGGTGCTGGCCGATGTGGTGCGCCATCCCGCCTTCGCCCAGGACGAGCTGGACCGGCTGCGGCAGCAGAAGCTGGACGACCTGACCGTGTCGATGCAGGAGCCCGGCGCCCTGGCCGGCATGGCCGCCTCGCGGCTGGTGTTCGGCGAAGGTCCCTACGGCCACCCCGCTGATGGCTCGCCGGCCTCGCTGACCCGCATCACCCGCGCCGACGTCACTGCCCAGTACGCCCGCCTCTACCGGCCGGACCAGGCCGTGCTGGTGCTGACCGGCGATATCGAGCCGGACGCCGGCTTCGCCATGGCCGAGCGGGCGTTCGGCGACTGGACCAATCCGGCCGGTCCCGCGTCGACGCCGGCGCCGCAGCCGGCCGCGCCTGGTCATCGGGTGCTGGTGGTCGACCTGCCGGGAACGGGTCAGGCGGCGGTTCTGGTCGCCGGCCGCTCCATCCTCCGCCACGATCCCGACTTCGACGCGGCTGAAGTCGCCAACGGCGTCCTCGGCGGCGGCTATTCCGCCCGTCTGAATGAGGAGGTGCGGGTCAAGCGCGGCCTGAGCTATGGCTCCAACAGCCAGCTCGCCGCCCGCCGCGAAGCCGGCGTGTTCGAGGCCTCGGCCCAGACCAAGAACGAGTCCGCCGACGAGGTCGCCGGCCTGATCCTGGCTGAGATCGACAAGCTGGGCGCGGCGCCGGCGCCGGCCGCCGAACTGGACGCCCGCAAGTCGACCCTCACCGGCGAGTTCGGCCGCTCCGCCGCCACCGGCGACGGCCTGGGTCGCCTACTGGCGGTGGACGCCGTCGAAGGCATTCCGCCAAGCGACGTCGACCACTACATCGCCCGCACCGAGGCCGTCACCCCGGCCCAGGAAGCCGCCGCGGCCAAACGCCTGGTTGATCCGGCCGCCGCGGATGTGGTGGTCGTCGGCAACGCCAAGGACTTCCTGCCCGCGCTGAAGCAGCGGTTCGGGACCGTGGCCGTGGTCGAAGCCGACAAGCTGGATTTGGATGCGCCAGACCTGGGGGCGGTGGCGCGCAAGTAGCGAGTAGAACCCTCGCCCCGTTCTTCACGGGGAGAGGGTTCTGACAGCGCGCCTGCATCATGTCTTGATACTGTGCATCACACAGTGTATATCGCACAGTATGCCGGACCAGACCGACATCTTTGAGGCCCTTCGCCTGGAGCTTCGCCGGGGCTCGCTGATCCTGGCGGTGCTGGGGCAGCTTCGGCGCGAGCACTACGGCTACACCCTGCGCCACGCCCTGGCCGATTGCGGGCTGGAGATCGATGAAGGCGCCCTCTACCCCATGCTGCGCCGGCTGGAATCCCAGGGACTGCTGACCAGCGAATGGCGCGCGGAGGACAAGCGCAACAAGCGGTTCTACAGCCTATCCCCCCTCGGCGCCGAAACCCTGGCCCGCCTGATCGCTGAATGGCGCCGGCTGGACCAATCCCTCACCACCATCCTGAACGAGGAGGCTTAAGCATCATGGACCTCATCGAACGCTATCTCGCCGCCATCGGCCGTGAACTGCCGGAACGCGACCGCGCCGACATCCTGGCCGAGCTGCGCGAAGTGCTGATGGACAAGCTGGACGCCCTGAAGGCGGCTTCGACCGGCAAGGTTTCAAGCGCCGACGTCGAGGCGATGCTGATCGGCTATGGCCACCCCCTCACCATCGCCGCCCGCTATCGCGGCTCTCCCAGCCTGATCGGGCCGGAGGTGTTTCCCTTCTGGTGGAAGACCCTGCGGATGGCGTTGATCGTTGTCGCCATTGGCTACTGCGCCCTGGCGGGGGTGGCGCTGTTTAGTGGGCGCAATGAACATATGGTCATCCGTGACGCCACCGCCTCTATCCAGACCACCCTGGTCTTCACCTTCGGCGCGGTGACCCTGGTGTTCGCCGCCATCGAGCGGTTCGGCAAGCCGGGCATGCTGACCCGCTGGAAACCGCGCAACCTGCCGCCAAAGGATCGCGGCATGCATCCCGCCGAGCGCCTGGTGGAGACGCTGTTTTCGGTGGCCTTCCTGCTCTGGTGGGTCGGCCTGATCCACTTCCGCAACTGGATGCCTGACGTTGGGCTGAAGCTCGACCTCGCGCCGGTCTGGGCCGCCAACTTCTGGTCCATCCTCGGCTACTTCGTGTTCGAGATCGCCGGCAACCTGTTCGCCCTGGCCCAGCCGAGACGAGTCGCCGTAAACCGCGCCCTGCGCATGACCAAATACCTGCTCGGCGCCGCCGTCCTGTCTCCGGTGTTTGAAGCCGGCCATTGGCTTGAGGTTTCCGGCCTGCATATTCCGCCTCACGCGCAGGCGATCCTGCAGACCAACATGGACCTGGGCATGAAGGTGGGGATCGGCATGACCATCCTGATCATGCTCTGCATGGCGGGCGCCGAGGGCTGGAGACTGTGGAAACGGCGCCGGACGGCGGCTGTGGGCGTCCTGGCCTAGCCGCCTCGGCGGCTTTTCTGTGGATCGTTAGGCGTCATCGCGCATAGAAGACAGGATCGCCACTACGGGTATCCCCATGCGCAGTATCCGCCATTTCGTGAACGGCCAGGCCTTCGAGGGCGCGTCGGCCCGGTTCGGGGACGTGTTCGATCCCAATATCGGCGAGGTTCAGGCCAAGGTGGCCCTGGCCAGCGAAAGCGACCTGGATCAGGCCGTGCAGGCGGCGCTGAGCGCCCAGACCCTTTGGGCCGCGACCAATCCCCAGCGCCGGGCGCGGGTAATGTTCGAGTACAAGCGGCTGGTCGAGGCCAGGATGGACGAGCTGGCGGCGCTGCTGTCTTCCGAGCACGGCAAGGTGCTGGCGGACTCCCGCGGCGACATCCAGCGCGGCCTTGAGGTCATCGAGTTCGCCTGCGGTATCCCCCATGCCCAGAAGGGCGAATACACCGAGGGCGCCGGGCCGGGCATCGACGTCTATTCCATGCGCCAGCCTTTGGGCGTGGTCGCCGGCATCACCCCGTTCAACTTCCCGGCCATGATCCCGATGTGGATGTTCGGCGTCGCCATCGCCGTCGGCAACACCTTCATCCTCAAGCCCTCGGAAAAGGACCCCTCCGTGCCGGTGCGGCTGGCCGAGCTGTTCATGGAGGCGGGCGCGGCGGCCGGCCAGGACGTCAAGGGCGTGCTGAACGTGGTGCACGGCGACAAGGTTGTGGTCGACGCCATCCTGCATCATCCGCTCATCAAGGCGGTGAGCTTCGTCGGCTCATCGGATATTGCGCAATACGTCTACGCCACCGGCGCGGCCAACGGCAAACGGGTGCAGGCCATGGGCGGGGCCAAGAACCACGGCGTCATCCTGCCCGACGCCGACTTCGACCAGGCCACCAAGGACATCATGGGCGCGGCCTACGGCTCGGCCGGCGAGCGCTGCATGGCCCTGCCCGTCGTGGTCCCCGTTGGGGCCAAGACCGCCGAGACCGTGCGTGGCAAGCTCCTGGATGAGATCGAGACCCTGAAGGTCGGCGTCTCCGCCGATCGCGCCGCCCAGTATGGGCCGGTGGTCAGCGCCGCGCACCGCAGGAAGATCGAGGACTATATCGCCCTTGGGGTCCACGAGGGCGCCGAATTGGTCATCGATGGCCGCGGCTTCAAGCTGCAGGGCTATGAAAGGGGCTTCTTCATCGGCCCGACCCTGTTCGATCACGTCACGCCTGTGATGAAGACCTATCAGGATGAGATCTTCGGCCCGGTGCTGCAGATCGTTCGCGCCGAGACCTTCGAGGAGGCCGTGGCGCTGCCATCAAAACATCAATACGGAAATGGCGTCGCCATCTTTACCCGCAACGGCCGCGCCGCGCGCGAGTTCGCCGCCCGGGTCGAGGTGGGGATGGTAGGCATCAATGTGCCCATCCCCGTGCCGGTGGCCTACCACACCTTCGGCGGCTGGAAGCGTTCGGCCTTCGGCGACACCAACCAGCACGGCATGGAGGGGGTCAAGTTCTGGACCAAGGTCAAGACCATCACCGCCCGCTGGCCAGAAAACGACCTTGCAGGCGACGCCACCGAATCCGCCTTCGTCATCCCGACCATGAACTGAGGCCCGCCGCATGCTCCGCGCCATCCGCAATTTCTTCATCCTGGCCGTGGTCGTCGTCGCCGTTGGCGGGGGCCTCTATGAGTGGTGGAACCTGGACGGCCGGTTCAAGCCGCACGCGATCACCAACGACCAGGCCGAGCTGACCAAGACCCTGGAAGCCGCCGGCGGCGTCTCCCCCGGCCTCAGCGGACCCAAACTCTATGTGGTGGCTTATCGCGCCGACCCGGCGCTGCAGGCGCTGTACCGCAACGACTTCCCCAAGCTGCAGGACGCCCAGGTCGACACCACGGTGATCATGATCGCCCGGCCCGACCTGCAGGGAAATCCGCAATCCACCGCGACCGAGCGCAACACCGTCGCCGAACTTTGGGTCAACAAGAGCTGGGCCGTGTTCCAACGCTGGATGAAGGCCGCGCCGGCTGACTGGACGGCGCCCGGCATCGCGCCCGCCGACACCGATGTCGCCCGCAACGCCGTGGTCGAGGTCGGCCGGGCCACCATCGACAAGCTGACGCCCCTGCTCAAGGACAACGGCGTGACCTTTGGTTATCCGCTGCTGGTGTGGTGGACCAAGGACGGCAAGATGCAGGCCGTGGTCGCGGACGATCCCCGCGAGACCGCGCATGCGCTGAAGGACTTGGGGGCGAGGTAGGGGCGGCGTAAACTTAGCCCCTTCCCCCTTGCGGGGAAGGGATTGGGGGATGGGGGTGTAAGCGCGGCGCTCAAAGAGTCCGCTGAATATGGCGGGTTCAGCAAATCGCCACCGACGGCGTCTCACCCCCACCCCTAGCCCCTCCCCGCAAGGGGGAGGGGGATCATACAGCCAATTTCGGATTCCACCACAAACCCCCATGACCCCGACCCTAACCACCGCCTACCGCGACCGCATCGCGACCGGCCAGCTGAAGCCGGACGCCGGCCAGCAGGTGGGGCTGGATGACCTCGCGCGGCTGGAAGCGGATCTGACCGAACAGGGCGAACCCGGTTTTTCCCTGTTCCGCAAACCCAAGCCGGCGCCGCGTGGGGTCTACCTCTGGGGGCCGGTGGGCCGGGGCAAGTCCATGCTGATGGATCTGTTCTTCGCCTCGGCGCCGACCGAGCGCAAACGCCGGGTCCATTTCCAGGCCTTCATGGCCGAGGTGCATGGGCTGATCGGCGAATGGCGAGCCGGCGACCCTGCCGCGCGCAAGGCCCGGTTCGGCCAGGCCAAGGGCGACGACCCCATTCAACCGACCGCCGAGCTGATCGCCAGCCAGGCGCGGCTGCTGTGTTTTGACGAGCTCCAGGTCACCGACATCGCCGACGCCATGATCCTCGGCCGGCTGTTCGAAGCCTTGTTCGCCCAGGGCGTCACCCTGGTCGCGACCTCTAACCGCCATCCCGACGACCTCTATAAGAACGGCCTCAATCGCCAGCTTTTCCTGCCCTTCATCGCCATGCTGAAGGAGAAGCTGGAGGTGGTCAGCGTCGCCGGCCCCACCGATTTCCGCCTGGATCGGCTCCGTGGCGCGCGGGTCTATTTCACCCCCATCGACGCCGCGGCCGAGGCGGCCTTCGACGCCCTCTGGCGCGACATGCTGGATGGCGCCGAGGAGCTTGGCGCGACCCTGGAGGTGCTGGGCCGCAAACTGCGCCTGCCCCACGCCGCCGGCGGCCTGCTGCGCGCCAGCTTCGCCAGCCTGTGCGCCACGGCGCTAGGTCCGCAGGACTACCTCGCCATCGCCGAGCGGTTCCACACGGTGTTTCTCGAAGATATGACGGTGCTCGAACCCGCCAAGCGCGACCAGGCGCGGCGGTTCGTGACCCTCATCGACGTCCTCTACGAAGCCGACGCCAAACTGGTGGTGCTGGCCGCGGCGGAGCCGGATGCGCTGTACCCCGCGGGAGACGGATCGTTCGAGTTCGAACGCACGGCGTCGCGATTGTACGAGATGCGGTCGCGGGCGTGGTTGGAGAAGGCGCGGTGACTTAATTCCTCCCCCGCTGGGGGAGGCAGGTGCGCGCAGCGCACCGGAGGGGGCAAGTATTACTTTCGATCGCCTCAGTTGCGGCAAGGCCCCCTCCACCACGCTTCGCGCGGTCCCCCTCCCCCTTCGTGGGAGGAATTAGTCACCGCATCCCGCGCACGATCTCCAGCACCGCCTCGCCATAGTGATCCAGCTTGGCCTGACCCACGCCGCCCACCTTGGCCAAGGCCGCCAAAGACCCTGGCCGCGCGTCCGCGATCTCGGCCAGGGTCCGGTCATGAAAAATCACATAGGGCGGCACGGCCTGGCGACCGGCCTCGCCCCGTCGCCAGTCGCGCAGGGCGTCGAACAGGCTGCGGTCGTCGGCCTTGACCGCGATCGTCGGGGCCGCCGCGCCGGAGCGGGTCTTGCTCTTGCGCGGGCGCCCTGACCGGGTGGTGGGATCGAAGGCTTCCGGCTGCCGACGCAGCTGGACCTGGCGCTCGCCACGATATACCGCCCGCACCGCCTCGCCATCGCCCAGGGCCAGCAGGGGCCGGCCATCGTTGGACTCTTCCCGCAGCAGACCTTCGAACAGCAGTTGGTCGATCAGCTCGCGCCAGCCGGTGGGGCTGAATTCGGCGCCTATGCCCCAGGTCGACAGGCCGGTCTCGAACCCGCTGGCCTCCTTGGTCTTGGCCAGCAGGTGATCGATCACCCGCCCGCGCCCGAACCGGCCGCCCAGCCGATGCACCGCCGACAGGGCCTTCTGCGCCGAGGCGGTGGCGTCGACCGCGGTGGGCGGCTTGAGGCAGAGGTCGCAGTGGCCGCAGGGCTCGACCCCCGCCTCGCCGAAATAGCGGCGCACGGCGGCGGCGCGGCAATTCAGCCCCTCCATCATGCCGTAGAACTGGCGCGCCTTCCGCACCTGCACCTGGCGCACGTCGTCGGAGACGTCGCGGCCATCGATCCGGCGCAAGGCCCAGCTCAGGTCGGCGGCGCTATAGAGGGTGATGCCCTCGGCCAGGGCGCCGTCGCGGCCGGCCCGGCCAATCTCCTGCCAATAGGCCTCGATGGAGGCGGGGGGATCGGCGTGGATGACAAAGCGGACGTCAGGCTTGTCCACCCCCATGCCAAAGGCGATGGTCGCCACCATCACCGCCTCGTCCGCCTGCAGGAAGTCGGTCAGCCGCCGCGCTCGGACATCCTTGTCGAGGCCGGCGTGATAGGCCACGGCGGGGATGCCGGCGGCCACCAGTTCGGCGGCGATCTCGTCGGCGCCGTCTCGGGAGCCGGAATAGACCACCCCCGCCCGGCCCCGCCGTTCGGACACCAGTTCGATCACCCGCTTGCGCCCGCGCCCCTCCTTGCGCTCGGCGCTGAGCTGAAGTTCGGGCCGGGCGAAGCTGTCGACATATTCGGCGGCGTCGGTCAGCCGCAGTTCGGCGCGGATATCGTCCCGGGTCCGCGCGTCGGCGGTGGCTGTCACCGCCAGGCGCGGGGCGCGGGGGAACAGCTCCGTCAGCCGTCCCAGGGTGCGGTATTCGGGCCGAAAGTCATGCCCCCACTGGCTGACGCAGTGGGCCTCGTCGATGGCCACCAGGGCGATGTCCAGCCGGGTCAGCCGCTCCAGCATGGCCGGCTGCATCAGCCCTTCCGGGGACATATAGAGGAGGTCGAGTTCGTCGGCGGCGATGGCGTCCCAGGTCCAGGCTCGCTCGTCCGGCGAGGTGGTGGAATCCAGCCGCGCGGCGGAAACCCCGGCTTGGCGCAGGGCCGCCACCTGGTCGCTCATCAGCGCGATCAACGGCGAGACCACCAGCCCCACGCCGGGACGCAGCATGGCCGGGATCTGGTAGCAGAGGCTCTTGCCCCCGCCGGTGGGCAACACCGCCATGGCGCTGCGCCCGGCCATGATCTCGCCGATCACGGGCGCCTGCAGGCCGCGGAATTCCGAATGCCCGAAGGTGCGCCGCAACACGTCGCGGGCGGCGTCGAGATCGTTGTGGGACTGGAGGGCGAGAGACACGGAGGGTTTATGGCGCGATCCGGGGGAGTCGCCAATGGCGTCGCGATCTCTCCACCCTCTTGCCAGCGGCGAAGACTAGGGTCCAAATCACTTGCGGACCCGCGTTATGGCTGGATGAGAAACCGGGTCAGGTCAGTGTCCCGAAATTCTGTGGATCGACGCTATGAGCGACGCTATCGGCCCCGGTGATCTTGTTATTTGCGTCAACGTCGCCCCGAACCATGGCACGGGCAGGCCTGTGCCCCTGGTCTACGGGGAGGACTACCGCGTCCTTGGGGTCATGGAATTCGCCTGCCCCTGTGGACGGTCCGACGCCCTGCTGGATGTGGGCGTTGATTTCGCATGGTGCCAGACCCGCTTCCGACTCCTGCCCAAGCCCAAGGCCGAGCCCAGGACCCGCCGCGTCTCGGCGCCCAGGCAGAAGGAGACGGTGCGATGACCACCCGGCTGCGGCGTGGGCCGTGCGCCAACCTCGCGGGAATCCGCTGAGGGACGGATCGCGACGCCGCCCTAGGATCGGGAGGAACGCGAGATGACCGGCGCCGGAAAATGCCTGTGCGGCGCCGTTACCATCGCCTTGACTGGCCAGCCGCTAGAGGTGGTCCAGTGCTGGTGCCGCCAATGCCAGGTGCTGGCGGCGGGCGGGCCGACACAGAGCGCGATCTTCAGGTCCGAGGATGTCACCCTTACCGGCGCGCTGGCCCGGTCCAGCTATATCGCCGCCAGCGGCAACGCGCCCGCCGCTCATTTTTGCGCGTCCTGCGGCACGCAAATCTGTGGACTGAGCTCGGCCGCGCCGGCCCTCGTCGCAGTGCGCCTCGGCGCGCTCGACCAGCCGCATGGGCTGGGGCCCCGCATCGCCCTGTGGACGAAAGAGGCGCCGACGTGGGCGGTGATCGACCCGGCCCTGGAACAGTTCGCAGAACAGCCGTCCCCGCCACCGGGCAACCCTTAGGCCAGCGCAACAAAAGCAACAGATCGGCTATGAGGGATTAAGGACATTGAGTTGCATGTTGAAATCGGACGTTGATGATCTCGAGCACTATAAGCTCACCAGGAATTTATTGGGGGCGCGCGATTGCCGATTTTCCTGATTCCGTTTTCAGTATTTTTCGCCTGCTGCGTCGCGCTGTTTTTCTTCCTGGATCGAGTCAAACGAGCCCTGTCTGCTCGCCACCCTGATGTGTTACGGGACCTCTTGGGCAAATCATTCTTTAGTTTTTCGAACAACGCCATAACCAAGTTTGCCTGGCAGCGACGCGATCTCAGCCTAAACGACCCCGAACTCACGAAAAGTGTGAAGCAATTCAAGCTCCTGCTCTTTGTGGCATACGGCGCTTGGGGGTTCTTAGCGCTTGCCCTCTTAACCGGCGTTGCTTTCCAGTCGCTATCGCTGGATTGGTTGCTTGGCCGTGCGGCAGGCCCTCCGGTTCACGTCCAGTCTGCGGCTATCGGCGGCGCGCCAAATCTCCTCGGCTCCAGCATGACCCCGGCCTTCGGTATTGTGCTCGCCGCCGCGTTCGTGGGCAACCTCACATACCTTGTGTTCGCCTGGCGCCTAAGCGCGCGATGGAACTCGGTCCCCTTAGGCGGGATGGTCACCCTCGGTGATCCTCTGGCGGTACTGGGCGTCATCTGGTGGTCTACGCCGGCGACGCGCGACGCACCATTTCTGCGGCTGCGCAGCGTGACAAGGACGATTTTCGTCCTGGCGCTTGCAGGAACCTTCACGGTGTTCGCTCTCGCTTTTTCCATGGCACGTTGAACACCAGCTAATGGTCACTGGCGTCCTGCCCGTAACCCACCGTCCACCCTCGCCTCGCCGAGTTGCAGCAGCTCCGGCGGCGC
>Ga0302314_10018068_pt1 | contig 11778 bp, 10 predicted proteins | sample III_Palsa_N2_3_FD_200533 | JGI IMG/M metagenome (GOLD analysis project Ga0302314, IMG submission 200533) | Peat permafrost microbial communities from Stordalen Mire near Abisko, Sweden - III_Palsa_N2_3 | ecosystem: Environmental > Terrestrial > Soil > Palsa > Peat permafrost | place: Sweden...
GCGACCGGCGCGACGGGGCTCGCCTTCGTCGCGCCGCAACCGGCCAGCCAGACGATCGTAGCCGACCGACTGCGCTTTGCCGCCGTCTTCGCGCGCGTGCTGCCCTACGGCCTCGTGCTGGGCCTCGGCGCGATCGGCTTCGGCGTGATCGCGGCGTTCATCGCCCTCTATTATTCCGCGCAGAACTGGGATGGCGCATGGATCGCGCTGAGCGCGTTCGGATGCGCGTTCGTTCTGGCGCGCCTGCTCTTCGTCAACAGCGTGGCCCGCTATGGCGGGCTGAACGTCGCCCTGGTCTTCCTCGCGATCGAGGCGGTCGGGCTGTTTCTGATCTGGGTGGCGAAGGCGCCGCCCGCCGCGATCGTCGGCGCCGCCACCGCCGGCTTCGGCTTTGCCATGCTGTTCCCCGCGCTCGGCATGATCGTCGTCGATCTCGTGCCGCCGCAAAACAGGGGCGCGGCGATCGGTGCCTATTCGATGTTCACCGATGTCGCATTGTGCGTGACGGGGCCGGTCGCAGGAATTCTCGCGGCCAATGGCGGCTATGCCGCGCCGTTCCTCTTCGGTGGCGTGGCGTCGCTGTTCGGCATGGGCCTCGTGACGCTGATGATGCGGCGCCGCGCCTCGTTCCGAACGATGGGCGCCCTCCGGGTGCGCTGAACGGATTGCCCACCGGAACGGTCGTCATCCTCCGCTCCGCGGACGCGTCGCGGGGCCCGCGACACCATGGCCGGTGCCTGCATGCCCGGCGTCGCGGCGGCGTGCGTCGGCACGCGAAAAGGCCGGTTGGCGACAGCATGGCTTGCGGCTAGGGAGGCCGACCCCGGCGATCGAGCCCTGCTCGCTGACAAGCCCGCTACTTTGTGACCCGATTGAGCATCAGAGACATGACGACCGTTCGCGCCCGAGATCGATTTTGGCAAGCATCGGGCTTGCAGCGCTGGACGAGCCCGGCGCCCGAAGCCAGCGATCCCCGTGCGATCGGGGCAAGCCTCGTTTTTTCCGCGTGGCAGCGTGCGGCGCTGTTGTTCGGCTTCGCGCTGCTCGTCGCCTTCCGCCTGCCGCAGGCGTGGATCCATGGGCGTTTCCTCGACGAGGAAGGCAGCATATTCTTCGCCTTCGCCTGGCACCGGCCCGCCGGCGAGGCCTTGTTTCGCGCCTTCGGCGGTTATCTCAACCTGGCTGCGAACGGCACCACGCTCGCCGACGTCCACTTGGTGCGCGCCGGCATTCTGCCGCTCGAGTTCGCGCCCTATCTGACGATGCTGACGGCACTGCTGTTCCAGTTGCTTCCGGCCGTGCTGCTGCTGACCGGCCGGGGCGCGTGGCTGGCCGGCCGCTGGGCGATCCTCGCCGGCCTGCTGGTCATCGCGATGGCCCCACGAACCGAGGAGGTCTTCCTCGATGTGCTCCACATCCAATTCCATCTCGCGCTCTGCGCCGCGCTGATCCTGGCGCTCGACACGCCCCGGTCGCGCGCGGCCCGTGCGGGCTATGGATCGATATTGTTCCTCACGCCGCTGTGCGGGCCCGCCGCGATCATCCTGCTGCCGTTCTTCGCCGTGCGCGGCTGCATCGACAGGGATCGGGCACGGCTGATGCAGACCGCGGCGCTTGCCGCGGGTACCGCGCTGCAGATGCTGCTGTTTTTCGCGCCCAGCCCGGTGCGCGGGCATTTCCTCGATCCCGGCCCGCTTGCGGCGATGATGTTCGTGCGGTTCGCCGCCATGCCTTTTTCCTCCGCCGCGCTGGCCAACAAGCTGGGCAGCGCGATCTATGCCTCCTACGCCGCTGGCGGCATCGGCTGGTGGTGCGCGGCAGGCGGCGCGCTGATCTATTTCGTCGCGCTGATCGCGCTGGCATGGCGCGATCGCCGGGATCCGGCGATCTGGCTGATCGCATCGGGGCTGGCGCTCGGGATATTGTCGTTTGGCGGCGGCATGATCACGACCGCGCCGCGCGAATGGTTCAGTGTCGGCGCCGGCGAGCGTTATGATTTCCTGCCGTTGACGCTGTTGACCTTGGGGCTGATCGCGCTCGCGATGCGTCCGGAGGGGCGCCATCGTCTGGCCTGCGCTATCCTGTGCCTGCTGACGCTGATCTCGGGGGCGATCTCCTATCCGAAGCCGGTGCGGGAATTGAGAAGCGGCCCGGCCTGGACGGACGAGGTTGCGGCCTGGCGGGGCGATCACGACCATCCGCTCGCCGGCTGGCCGCGCAGCTGGTCGGTCGATCTTTCCGATCGCGATCTGCCCTGCGCCCCGGCATTGCCAGGCGGCGGCGCATCGTCCGAGCCGAGCTATTGCGAAGGCGCCTGGCTGGCGCGGGTCTCGCACCAGATTGCGGTGGACAAGGCCAAACACTGAGCCTTGCGGCCGGGGGCCCCCCCGAGCGGGCGCGCCGCGCCGGGCAAGGATGCGACGAAATGCCGGCAATACGCGCATTGTGCCGCAATCTTGCCTCAACTGCTTCCTAGGGCACCGCCCACGGTTCGAAATCGGCGTGGGCAGACCGATCTGCCACGGTTTCGACCTGAGGAGTATGCTTTCGCCATGATCAATGGTCGCAGGGTAGCGGTCGTGCTGCCCGCTTATAACGCGGCGCGAACCCTGCGCCGGACATTCGATGAAATCCCCCACGACATCGTCGACGACATCATCCTGACCGACGATGCCAGTCGCGACGAGACGATCCCGATCGCCCGCTCGCTCGGCATCCACACGCTCACCCATAGCCGGAATCGCGGCTATGGCGGCAATCAGAAGTCCTGCTACGCGAGCGCGCTGGCGCGCGGCGCCGATATCGTGGTGATGCTTCACCCCGACTATCAATATACGCCCCGGCTGGTGACGGCGATGGCGAGCATGATTGCCTCCGATCAATATGACGCGGTGATGGCCTCGCGCATTCTCGGAAACGGCGCGCTCAAGGGCGGCATGCCCGTCTACAAATATATCGCCAATCGCTGCCTCACCCTGTTCCAGAACATATTGATGGGGCAGAAGCTCTCCGAATATCATACCGGCTACCGCGCCTTCAGTCGCGCCGTGCTGGAGCAGCTGCCGCTGCTGGCATGCTCGGACGATTTCCTGTTCGACAATCAGATGATCGCGCAGGCCGCCTGGTTCGGTTTCCGGATCGGCGAGATTTCCTGCCCGACGCTGTATTTCGCCGAGGCTTCGAGCATCAACTTCCGGCGCAGCTCGATCTACGGGATGGGCGTGCTGGCCACCGCGATCAGCTATCGGCTCGCCAAGCTTGGGCTGAAGCGGCCGGCGATCTTCGCAAACGCGGAGCGCGCCACCTTGTCGCCCGACGCACGGGAGGCCTGGCTCGCCAAGCTTTGATCGGCGGGATCTGGTGCCGGCGGATCCGCGATCGGGGGCCCCTCAGGCATAGGCCGCGCTGATATCCTGCTTGATGCCTTCGAGGCGGACGACGCGGTGGCCGATGCAGACGGGCATGGCGATCAGCCGCATCCATTTGCGCGGGCCTTGCGCCGGGACGATCTCGGCATCGAGCGTGAAGCCGCGCCGGTGCTTGATCGCGTAGGCGCGCAGCCGCTCCATCGCCGCTCTCGACCGCTCGGCATAGAGCGCGGCCGTCTCGTCCCGCTTGAGCGCGGTGCCGCGGGGCAGGCCGAAAAGATCGAACACGCTCTCCGACCATATCAGGCCATTATCCAGCAGGTCGCACTCCCAATAGCCGACGTCCGGCATCGCCGGCATCGCCGTCTTGGATTGCCGACCGACGCGTGCGTCGCCACGCCCATCCAGCAGGCATCCGAGATCGAACCGCTCATGCCGGTCGAACAGCGGCCAGCTGTGCGTCAGTGGCGAAGGATTGATCATCGCGTCGCGCTCCGGGAGATAAGGCAGGGCCTTACCCTGCGCACGCTCTCCTATGGACGCGTAAGCCTGTCCAAAAGGTTTCGACGCTCGAACCGCCTGGCGATCGAACGAGCAGCGGCCACCATCACATCCAGACGTCAACGACGTGGATCGCCAGTCCGACAAGCCCACCGACCAGCGTGCCGTTGACGCGGATATATTGGAGATCGCGGCCGACTGCCTGTTCGAGCCGGCCGGTCACCGTCTTGGCGTCCCAGCCGCGCACGGTGTCGCTCACCAGCCGGACGATGCCGTCGCCATAGGCCGCCGCGATACCGACCGTCGCGCGCCGTGCGAAGAGGTTGATCGCGCGCGCCAGCCGCGGTTCGCTCTGCAGCGTCGTGCCGAGCTGGCGCAGCGTCTCGCCCAGCCGACCCGTCATCGCCGCGCTCGGATCGCGCGCGCCTCGCAGCAAGGCGGCGCGCGCCTGCCCCCACAACCCGTCCAGCCAGATGGCGACCGCGGGGCTGGCGATGATCTCGTCCTTGAACGCGTTGACGCGGCGCTGGAGGTCCCCGTCCTCGCGCAGGCGGCGCGCGAGATCGGCGAGGCCTTCCTCGGCCTTGTCGCGGAGCGGATGCTCGGGATCGGCGCCGACTTCCTCGATCAGGCGGTAGAGCCCGTCGAGTATCTTGTTGGACAGCGTCTCGTCGAGCCCGGTCCAGCGCATCACCGATCCGGCCTTGGCCGAGATCATCGCGCGGATGGTGTCCTCATTGGCGACCAGCGTGCGACCGAGCCAGTCGATCGCGCCGTCGAGGATCGGGATGTGGCGATCGCGATCGATCGCCGCCTCGAGTGCCTGGCCGAGGATCGGCGCGACGTCGAGCGCGGTCAACCGCTGCGCCACCGCCGCGCGCACCATCCCGCCCAGCCGCTCGGCGTCGAGCGAGGCGACCAGATCGGCGATCAGCCGCGACGCGCCGAGCCGTAGCCGCCCGGCGCGCTCGGCTTGCCCGGCGGGCGCGGCGAGGAAGCGGCCTGCGGCGCCCGCCAGATCGAGCCGCCGCATCCGCCGCGCGACCACCGAGGGGGTAAGGAAGTTCTGGCGCAGGAAGCTGGCAAGGCTGTCGCCGATGCGATCCTTGTTGCGGGGAATGATCGCGGTGTGCGGGATCGGCAGGCCCAGCGGGTGGCGGAACAGCGCGGTCACCGCGAACCAGTCCGCCAGGCCGCCGACCATCGCCGCCTCGGCGAAGGCGCGGAGATAGCCCAGCGCGGGATAGGCGGGTTCGCCGATCCGCGCGCCGAGATAGATCGCCGCCATCACGAGCAGCAGGCCGGTCGCGACGCGGCGCATCGTCGCGGGGCCGGCGGGATCGGGATTGGGTCGCGGCAATGGCACGGAGGTCATGCTGCCCCAAGCCGCGAACCGGCGGAAGGTTCATTCCGCGGCGTGCGGCATCCTCACCGGGTGCGGCGTGCTGGTGCTGAGCAATCGCCCGAATTTGGGGCCGATCCAGCTCTCGAAGCCATCGGCGAGGCTGAACCCCGCGGGCACGATCACCAGCGTCAGCAACGTCGACAGGATCAGCCCGCCGATCACCATCACCGCCATCGGCTGGTTCCACGATCCGTCGCCGCCGATCGCGAGCGCCGTCGGCATCATGCCCGCGACCATCGCGACCGTGGTCATCACGATCGGCTGCGCGCGCTTGTGTCCGGCCTCGAGGATCGCGGCGTCGCGCGGCCGGCCGGCGCGCATCTCCTCGATCGCGAAATCGATCAGCAGGATCGAGTTCTTGGCGACGATTCCGATCAGCATCAGCAGCCCGATCAGCACGGGCAGCGAGATCGGCATACCCGCGATATGCAGCGCGAGTACGCCGCCCAGCGGCGCCAGAAGCAGCGAGCCGAGATTGACCAGCGGCGGCACCACCCGCCGGTAGAGCAACACCAGCACCGCGAACACCAGCAGCACGCCCGAGAATAGCGCGATGATGAAGTTGACGATCATTTCGCTCTGCCACTTGGCCTCGCCCGCGGCGGCGAAATGCACGCCGGTGGGCAGATGCTTCATCGCGGGCAGGTCCATGATGTGCTGGCGCTCCTCGCCGGCAATCCCGCCGGGCGCGAGATCGGCGCTGATCACCGCACGCCGCTCCTGGTTGAAGCGATCGATCTCGGAGGGGCCGGCGCCGAAGCCGACGTCGGCAACGACGCGCAGCGGCACGCTGCCCCCAGATGCGGTCGGCACCGGCAGGTTCTGGATCGTCGCGAGGCTGTGGCGGCTATTCTCGTCGAGCGCGACGCGGATCGGGATCTGGCGATCGGACAGCGAGAATTTCGCGGTGTTCTGGTCGATGTCGCCCAGCGTCGCGATGCGGATCGTCTCGGAAAGCGCCGCGGTGGTGACGCCCAGATCGGCGGCGAGATCGAGCCGCGGCTTGATCACGATTTCCGGCCGCGGTAGCTGCCCCTCGATGCGCGGCGCGACCAGCTTGTGCAGCCCCTTCATCTGCGTGACGACGGCGTTGGCGGCCTGTGTCAGCTTGTCGGGATCGTCCCCGGCGAGCATCACCGAGACGTCGCGCGAACTGCCGCCGCCGCCATTCTGCGATTCGAACGCGACGCGCGCGTCGGCGATGCGATTGAGGAGCGGCGCCACCTCGCGTTCGAACTCGACGCTGGTGCGCTTGCGATCCGCGCGCAACTTCATCGAGATCACCGAATTGCCGACATCGATGAACTCGACTGCGGTCTCGACTTCCTGCTGCCGGCGAAGGATCGCGGTCACCGCATCGGTCACCGCTTCGGTCTGCTCGAGCGTCGTGCCGGGGGTGAGCTGGACGTCGACCCGGCTGGTATCGACATTGAGCGGCGGCTGGAAGGTGAAGGGCAGTGTCGCGAACAGCGCGATGGTCAGCAGGAAGGCGCAGAAGGCGATCCCCATCGTCCAGGTGCGGTGATCATAGGCCCAGGCGAAACGCCGCTTCCAGCCGCCCTGCAACACCGCGGCATGCGCGCGGCTGGTGTCGAGCGTCCAACGCAGCAGATCGGTGTAGCGATGCGCGAGCTTGCTTTCGCCATGTGGCTGCTCGCCGTGCGCCTTGAGGAAATAGGCCGCGATCATCGGCGTCATCAACCGCGCGACAAGCAGGCTCATCAGCACCGCGACGACGACGGTCAGGCCGAAATTCTTGAAGAACTGGCCCGCGATGCCGGGCATCAGCCCGACCGGCAAGAATACCGCGACGATCGAGAAGGTGGTGGCGACCACCGCCAGGCCGATCTCGTCGGCGGCGTCGATCGAGGCCTGGTAGGCGGATTTGCCCATCCGCATGTGGCGGACGATGTTCTCGATCTCGACGATCGCGTCGTCGACCAGCACGCCCGCGACCAGGCTGAGCGCGAGCAGCGTCATGAAGTTGAGCGTGAATCCCATCAGCGACATCACCCAGAATGTCGGAATCGCCGACAGCGGGATGGCGAGCGCGGAGATCAGCGTCGCGCGCCGGTCGCGCAGGAAGAAGAACACGACGATCACCGCGAGCACCGCGCCCTCGACCATCGACCGCATCGCGGAGCGATATTGGTCCTTGGTGTAATCGACGCTCGCCGAGCGCTTGGTGAAGTGGACCTTGGGGTTTTCCTTCTCGATCTGCGCGAGCACCTTCATCGTCTCGTCATAGACCGAGACGTCCGACGCGCCGCGCGAGCGGTAGATCGCGAAAGCGATCGTCGGCTTGCCGTTGAGCTTCGCGATCTCGCGTTGCTCCCCGTAGAGATCCTTGACCGTCGCGATGTCGGACAGCTTGACCGAGCGTCCACCGCCGACCGCGATCTGCGTCTGGCCGAGCGTGAAGGCGTCGTCGGCATTGCCGAGGATCCGCACCGATTGCTCGCTGCCCGCGATCTCGGCGCGGCCGCCCGCGGCATTGGTGTTGACCGCGCGCAGCTGCTCGTTGACCGAGGAGGCGGTGATGCCGAACGCCTGCATCCGCGCCGGATCGAGGATCACCCGGATCTCGCGGCTCACCCCGCCCGACGTCTTGACGCTCTGCATCCCCGAAATCGCGAGCAGGCGACGCGACACGTCGTTGTTGATGTACCAGGAGAGCTGCTCCTTGGTCATGTCGGTGGCGGTCGCGGAGAAGCGCGCGATCGCGTCGCCGTTGACGGTGATGCGCTGGACCTGCGGCTCCTCGATGCCGTTGGGCAGCTCGCCGCGGATCTGCGACACCGCCTCGCGGACGTCGTTGGTCGCGCGATCGACCGGGGTGTCGAGCGTGAACGTGATGACCGTCTCGGACTGGCCTTCGGTCAGCGTCGTGTTGATCTCGTCGACGCCTTCGAGGTTGCGCACCGCCGCCTCGACGCGCTGCGCGACCTGCGTCTCGAGCTCGACCGGGGCGGCGCCCGGCTGCGAGATATCGACGACGACGCCGGGGAAGGTGATCTCCGGATTCTGGTTGACGTCCATCCGCATGAACGAGATCAGGCCGGCGAGCGTCAGCGCCGCGAACAGCACCAGCGCGGGCACCGGATTGCGGATCGACCAGGCGGAAATGTTACGCATCGCTCGTCATCCTGCCGCAGCGCGTCGCGCTCAATTGCCGTGCTTGAGATCGGGCGTCACCGCCTCGCCGGGGTTGAGGAAGGCACCCGCCGAATAGACGACGCGCTCGTCGCCCCGCAGCCCGGAAAGCACCGCGACGCCGGTATCGGAGACGTCGCCGACCTTTACCGGGCGGCGCACGACATGGTTGCTGCCATCGATCAGATAGACATAATTGCCCTGATCGTCGCTCAGCACCGCGGATTCGGGGAGCACGGGGGCGGTGGTGCGCTGCGCCGAGAGGCTCGCCGTCGCGAATCCGCCGGGGCGAAGCGCGGCGTTGTAGGGCAGCTGGATGCGCGCGACGCCCTGGCGGCTGGTCGGATCGATGATCGGCGAGACCTGCCAGATCGATCCCTGGAAGCTCTGCGCGCCGCCGATCGGCGTCACCGTCACGGGCATGCCGATACGCACCGCGGAGAGATCCTGCTCGGCAAGCCGCGCCTGCATCTCGAAGATGCCGTCCATCGCGACGCGGAATAGTGCGGGCGAGCCCGAGCTGATGATCTGCCCGGCCTCGATGTTGCGCGTCAGCACCAGGCCGGCGGCGGGCGCGCGGATATCGAGCCGGCTGAGCCGCGCGTTCATCTCGCGGTACTGCGCCTGGGCAAGCTTGACGTTGGCGTCGGCAGCGTCGCGCGCGGCGGTGCGCGAATCGATGTCGGCCTTGGAGATGAAGCCGCGCGAGACGAGCGCCAGCGCGCGATCGAGCTGGCTCTGCGCGAGCTTGGCATTGGCCTGCGCGGAGGCGATCTGCGCCTGCATCTGGCTGGTCTGCGCGGCCTGCACCGCGGGATCGACCGTCGCCAGCGTCTGACCCGCGCGCACCCAGTCGCCGGCATCGACCAGCACGCGGCTGACCATGCCGCCTTCGCCCGCGACGCCGACCGGCATGTCGCGCTTGGCCTGCAGCGTGCCCGTGGCGGTGATGCTGTCGGCAACCGAGACGCGGCCGGGCACGACGACGGTGACGGTGGGGGCGGGTGCCGCGGGTGCGGCGGCCTTGTGGCCGCGCCCGAAGGTGAAGGCGAGGATGGCGATCACCACGATGATCGCGCCGAACACGATGATCAGCCGCCGCCTGCGGCTCGCGATCGCACCATCGGGATTGCCCGCGTCGGTATCGTCCTGCCAGGCGCCGGTGTCGTAGTTCATGCCCCACCCATATCCATACGGCGCTCCCAACAGGAGGTCGCACCGGTGTATTATATCAATAGATCACTGCAGGCAAGCGTCTGCTGTAGCGGCCATTGTTCCCCTATAGTCGCCCGAAAGAATGGCGATAGGCTGAACAGCGCCTGCCCGGGCCGTTCAGCCACGGTTGATCGACATGCTGTACCCCGTGCGATGCCGGGTCCAGCCGGCACAAAGGGAGATGATGATGAAGCTTCGATTCCTGTCCACAGCGGCACTGGCCGTCACGACGGCGGCACTGTCCGGCACGGCTTTCGCCGATACCCCGGCGACGGCCCCGATCGCGGGGACGAGGCTCGAACTCAGCGCGGACGGCGAAGTGACGCGACCGCCCGATATCGCAACGCTGAGCGCGGGCGTGGTGACGCAGGCGTCGAGCGCTGCCGCCGCGATGGCGGAGAATGCCAAGCGGATGACGGCGGCAATCGCCGCGCTGCGCCGCGCCGGCATCGCGGACAAGGATATCCGCACCGCCTCGCTCAGCCTGCAGCCGCAATATCGCTACGCCGACAACCAGCCGCCGGCGGTGACGGGCTATCAGGCGTCGAACCAGCTGACGATCACCTTCCACGATATCGCGCGCACCGGGCCGATCCTCGATGCGCTGGTCGGCCAGGGCGTCAATCAGATCAGCGGCCCCGATTTCGCGCTCGAGCATCCCGATGCCGCGCTCGACGAGGCACGCCAGCAGGCGATGCAGAAGGCGCGGGCGCGCGCCGAGGTCTATGCCAAGGCGGCAGGGCTGGGGGTCAAGCGGATCGTCGCGATCAGCGAGAGCGGCGGCTATTCGCCGCCGCAGCCGCGGGCCAATATGATTATGGTCACCGCAATGAGGAAGGAATCCACCGACGTGCAGCCCGGCGAGGAAAAGATCGGCGTGACGCTGCAGGTCACCTTCGAGCTCCAGTAGCGCGATCGACGACGGACATGAAAAAGGGCCGCGTGCTTCTGCAGCACGCGGCCCTTTCCATCGTTCGTTCAGGCGATCAGCGGACCGAGCCGCGACGCACCAGATTGACGATCGCGAGCAGGATCACCGCACCGATGAACGCCTCGATCAGCGCCGGCAGCGTGAAGTCCATGTTGTTCATGTCGTGGTTGAAGATGATCCCGCCGATGAATGCACCGACGATACCGACGACGATATTGAGGATGATGCCCTGCTGGCCATCGGTGCGCATCAAGATGCTGGCGAGCCAGCCGATGATGCCGCCCAAAATCAGCCAGATGATGATTGCCATGATAATTCTCCTCTACCGCCGGACCCTGTTGTAATGGGGTGGCTTTCCGAGGAGTTGATACGCATGGGCAACGATTCCGTTCCTGCGAAACGGTGCCGGTGCGCGACGAATAGAAACGGCCGCCGCATCGTAATGCGGGCGGCCGTTTCGTTTCGCCGGTGATGTTTGCTCAGTATTTCTGCTGACGCTCGTACATCGACTTATAATATTGAATGCGCGTCACGCGCAGCCCGTGCATTCCCGAACGATCGACGGCGCGCTGCCAGCTAGCGAATTCCTCGAGGCTGAGCGAATAGCGCGCGCATACCTCATCGACGGTCAGCAGCCCGCCCGCGACGGCAGCCACCACCTCGGCCTTGCGCCGCACCACCCATCGCCGGGTTTCGGGCGGGGGCAGACTGTCCAGCGTGAGCGGCTCGCCGAGCGGACCGATCACCTGGGCTGGACGAAATTTCTGGTTCTCGATCATTGGTACCTCAAACTGGGCCGTAGCCAACGATGCTCCACCACCGTGTCTCGCGCTTGTAACGCCATGCGGTTGAAGGATCGCTAAAGCGCCAAGGTAAAATTGCGCTTCATCAATCTTACCGCCGCTGCTCGATCGGCGTGCGCGCGACATGCGGATGGAAGCTGCCGTCCAGCGCATCGACCGCCGCGGCGTCATGCGTCGCGAACACCTCGATCAATGCGGAGAGCGAATCGTCGAAGCGCTGGCGCCGGTGCCGCGCGATCCGCTGTGCCAGCAGCGCGGTCGGGCTCGATGCCTGGCTCACCGCCGCGCCCGCGACCAGCAACGCATGATCGAGCGTGGTGTCGGCCGGGCTGGGGTGGATCGGATCCATGTGCGCTCGCTACTGATGAGGGAATGAACGGAGGTCGCACGCGAGTGCTAAAA
>Ga0302314_10018071_pt1 | contig 11774 bp, 10 predicted proteins | sample III_Palsa_N2_3_FD_200533 | JGI IMG/M metagenome (GOLD analysis project Ga0302314, IMG submission 200533) | Peat permafrost microbial communities from Stordalen Mire near Abisko, Sweden - III_Palsa_N2_3 | ecosystem: Environmental > Terrestrial > Soil > Palsa > Peat permafrost | place: Sweden...
CGGTTGGTGGCGACCGTCGAGTAATCGAAGGGGTTGCCCTCGCCCAGGGTGACGGTGCGGGGGGCGCCGAGCCGGTCAAGCACCTCTTCCTCGCCGATCTGGGCGCCACCGCGCTCGAGCGTCGTACTGACCGGGGTCGTCGGGGTGATCTGGTCGAAGATGCGCAGCGGCGTGCCGGTCGTGCCCATCAGCTCGATGCCCGGCATTCCGGCCACGTTGGCCATGGCGTCGGCATCGCACAAGACGGTCGTGGTCCCGCGCGGGACGATGAGCCGGGCGAGCTCGCCCGGCGTCAGCATCGTGTACTCGATGTGCAGGTGGGCGTCGATGAACGTCGGGGTTACCCACCGGCCGGCGGCCTCGACCACGGTATCGGCCCGCATCCGTCCGACCGGGGTCACCGCGGCGATGTGCCGGCCCGAGATGACGACGTCGCCGGCGAGGAACTCACCCGTGTGGACGTGCAGCACGCGCCCGCCGCGAACGATGAGGTCCGCCCGGCGATCACCGACCGCGACGGCGCGGATGGCGCTCAGCTCTTCGGTCGTCGGCAGCAGGTCGGGGCGGATGGCGTTCACGAGACCTCCTGGTCGAGCTCGGCCCGCAACGCGTCCTTGACCTCGTCAGGGGCGAAGCAGGCGAAGATCGATGCTCGGGCGAGGTCGCGCATGACGGCCATGTCCCAGCCGAACGTCGCGGCGCAGCTGGCCCACTCCGACTCGAGCCTGACGCCGATCGGCGCCGGATCGTCGGTGTTGACCGTGACCCGCACGCCGGCCTCGCGCAGCGCGGCCAGGGGGTGCTCGCTCAGGTCTTGGTAGAGTCCGAGCACCAGGTTGGACCGGGGGCAGACGCCGAGGCTGATCTCGCTGTCGGCCAGGTAGGCCACCAGCTCGGGGTCTTCGATGGACCGCACGCCGTGATCGACGCGTTCGGCGTGCAGGAAGCGGATGGCGTCCCATACGCCCTCGGGACCGCTGGACTCCCCGGCGTGCACCGTCCGGTGCAGCCCGCCGTCGCGGGCGAGCGCGAAGGCCTCGGCAAACCTGGCCCCGGTCCGGCCCGCGGCCGTCTCGTTGCCGTCGACAGACAGGGCGACGACTCGCTCGGGCCGGTCCCGCAGGATCCATTCGGCCAGCTCTACGGCCTCCTGCGCGGACTGCTGCCGCAGCAGCGACACGCACAGGTTGGCCGTGGCCAGGCCATCCTGCTCCGCTTCGGCCAAACCGCGGGCGAGCGCGTCGAAGAGGGCCGGCAGGCGATCACGCCACGGGCCCCAGTGCGTGGGGTTGACGATGACGTCGGCGTAGCGAATGCCCGAGCTGGTCTCCCGGGCCGCGAAGCGGTAGGCGAGACGCGCCGCCTGCTCGGGCGTCCGGACCAGGCCGCACTCCCAGTCGAGGAATCTCAGGAACTCACTGAGTCCGCTCGCCGGGCTGGCCTGCTGGAAGTGGGTACTGAGATCGAACAGCGACCGGGCCGGACCGGGCAGCGGTTCACCGGCCGCCTTGCTCAGCTCAAGCAGATCGGCCAGCTCGAAGGTGCCTTCGAGATGGACGTGCACCTCGGCCTTGGGCAAGGCCCGGATCGCGTCCTCGTCCAGCCGGGCGGGTCCGCTCAACGCTGCTGCCACGAACATCAATGCCTTTCAGGACTCGTCAGGCGGGATGCGACCGGAAACGAGGCGTCCGCGGCAGATCACGGCAACGATGCGCTCAGCGGTCAGCTCGTCCAGATCTAGCCACGGGCGCCCCCGGACGATCACCAGGTCAGGCGCGAAGCCGGGCGCGACGCGGCCGATCAAGTCGCCCATCCCGATGGCCGCGGCGGCGTCGGAGGTGGCGGATACCAGGGTCCGCTCGGCGCTCCACCCGAGCACCTCGCGCATCCGCCGCAACTCAAGCAGTTGCCCGCCGTGCCGGACAAAGCGGCCGTTGGCATCCGTGCCGAGCACGAATCGAACGCCAGCCGCGCCGGCCGCCCGCAGTAGCTCCGCGCGCCCGGCGACGATAGCCGCGGCCTTCTGCTGTGCCTCCGGGCGCACGCCGCCCTCGCCCGCGGCGAGGATGTCGTTGATCAGCAGGGTCGGCGCGACCGGAACCTGCCCGGCGACCAGGCGATCGAACTGGCCGGCGGTCATGCCGGTGGCGTGCTCGATGGAATCGGCCCCCTCGGCGAGGGCGATCTCGATGCCCTCGGCGGTGTGGCTGTGGGCGGCGACGAGCATCCCCAGCGCGTGCGCCTCGTCCACGGTGGCGGCGATCTCGGCCCGGGTGTGGTTCCGCCAGCGGACGTGATCGCCCATGGAGAGAACCCCGCCGCTCGTGTAAATCTTGATGCCGGCCGCACCCTCCCGGGCCCAGGCCCGCACCAGGGCCCGGCACTCGTCGGGGCTGTCCGCCACCGGCGGGCGGTCCCGGAACCGGGGCGGCGTGAAGAGGTCACCGTGCCCGGCGGTCATGCCCACCGGCCCGAACGCCAGCAGCCGCGGGCCGCAGACGGCTCCCTCGTCCAGCGCCCGCCCGACCGCGATCTGCACGCTCGACGCGGCGAGGTCGCGCAGCGTGGTCACTCCGCCGGCGGCGAAGCGCAGGGCGTGGCCGAGGACGTGGATCGCCTGCTCCTCGGGCGGTGTGACAAGCGGCCACGCATCGCCGGGACCGGCGCCGTCGACGACGTTGGTGTCGAGGTGCACGTGAGTATCGATGAGCCCCGGGATGACGGCTAGTCCCGGGTGCCGGTCGGCCGCCGGGCTGACTGCCCCGATACGGTCGCCCGACCAGCCGATCCGCACCGGGCCGCGCTCGTGCTCGCCGTCCCACAGGCTGAACCCGTCGAGCTCATCGAGCACGGGCGGTGGCGGCAAGGCGAACTCCAGCGAGAAGGAACGGGCCGGGGCGACTCTGGCCGGCAACAAGTCGACAAGTGCGGGGGAGGGACGCTACCAGGGAGTTTCGTGGAAGCGACGAACGGACAAACCCAGCCTTAGGGTCTCATGTTGCCCAGGTGTCTCAACTCTATTTCTGAACTGTTACCAATGTGGTCAATGAGGTCAACTTGTAGACATGTTGTCGGGACGGGCTAGAGTCGGCCCCGTGACGGAGACAGGATTGCGCTGTGCGTAGCGCCGAGGTATCCCCGGGGCGCCGGCTGGTCGCCGCGCTCGAGCCCGGCGAAGAGGTGCTCGCGGCGATCGGTGCCCTCTGCGGGCAGTACCAGTTCCGCGCCGCCGTCGTCCCGGTGTTCTTCGGCGCGTTCACCCGGGTGACCCTAATCGGCACCCGGGAGCCGGTCGAGGACGAGGACGCGCCGCTGCCGCGGTCGACCACCGTCGAATGGGTCGAGGGTCTCGGTGCCGCCACCGTCGCACCAGGCCAGGACGGCGGCCTGATCGTGCACCTGCACGCCGCGGTCGGCCAGAAGTCGGACGGCGCGGTCGCGTACGCGGGTCATGTGCTGTCCGCGGTCACCCACTACACGGTCGAGCTGGTCGTCGAGGAAATACTCGGGGCGGATATCGAGCGGCGCCCGGATCCCGCCGCCCACGGACTGAACACCTTGCGTTTCGGCCGCTTAGCGCAGCGGCGTGACCGCGGTGTCGGCCGCGCGCAGCGGCTCGCCGCAGTGGGAGCAGCGGATTTCGGCCGTGGTGCGGTGGTCGCAGCGGCGGTGGCGGAGCAGGGCGGGCGGTCCGGCGTCTGACGTCGTCCACTGGTCTCCCCACGCGCTGATGGCGAGCAGGATGTCGCACAGCTGCCAGCCCTTGCCGGTCAGCACGTAGTCGAACCGCTCCGGCCGCTGGGCGTAGGCGCGCTTGACCACGATCTCGTCGCTGACCAGCCGGCCCAGGCGCAGGGTGAGGACCTTGCGGGACACGCCGAGATGGGCGTGCAGAGCGTCGAACCGGGTGATTCCGATGAACAGGTCACGCAAGATCAGCGCGGTCCACGGCTCGCCCAGCACGGCCATGGTGCGGGCGATCGAGCAGTCGATGGCCTCGAACGAGGTACGCGGCGGCATCCTTACAGCATAGTTAGTTACTTGGAGAGACTCACTCGTGCTACGGTGAGTTTCTCCAAGTAACTGTGTCTGAGTAACTGAGTAACTATGTCCGAGTAACTGTGGAGGTGGCGACCGTGCCGTCCGACGAGGAGTTCCTGGGTTACAACCAGGGCATCATCGCTGAGTTCCGCGCCAATCACGGCGTGCTCAGCCAGCTGCCGTTCCCGGTCTTGCTGCTGACCACGACCGGGGCCCGGACCGGCCGGCCGGCCACCGTGCCGCTCGGGTTCCTGGTCGACGACAGCGGACGGGTGTTCGTGGTGGGCTCCAAGGCCGGCGCCCCGACGCATCCGGCCTGGTTCCACAACGCGCGGGCCAACCCGTCGGTGACGGTGGAACTCGGCGACCAGTCCTTCCAGGCCCGGGCCGTCGTGACGACCGGGGAGGAGCGCGACCGCCTCTACGGCCTGGCTTCCAAGGCTGTCTCCGGGTACTCCGAGTACGAGAAGAACACCGACCGGATCTTCCCGGTCGTCGTCCTCGAAGGCGTCCCCGCCCCCGCCTGACCCGATTTGGCCGCGATCGTCAGCCGGGCCGGCGCCCCGCCGCCGGCGGCATAACATGACGTCATGGCCCGTCAGACCTCCGGCGGGGCGGAGGCCGCGCGTACGGCCCGGCTGCCCGCTGCCATCGAAGCGCGCGGCGTCCGGCACAACAACCTGCGAGACCTCGACGTCGATATCCCGCTGTGGTGCGTGGTGGCCGTGGCGGGGGTGTCCGGCTCGGGCAAGAGCTCGCTGGCCATCGGGACCCTCTACGCCGAGGGCATGCAGCGCTTCCTCGAGGGCCTGTCCACCTACAGCCGCCGGCGGCTGAGCCAGTCGCAGCGACCGGACGCGGACCGCATCGACCACCTGCCCGCCGCCCTCGCCCTGCGCCAGCGGCCGCCCGTTCCCGGGGTGCGCAGCACGGTCGGGACGATGAGCGAGGTCCTCAACGTCCTGCGGCTGATCATGTCGCGGCTGGGCACGCACATCTGCCCCAACGGCCACCCGGTCGCGCCGACCGTCGCCACCCAGGGCATGGAGATGACCTGCCCGGTCTGCGGCGTCCGGTTCACCCACCCGGGCGCCGAGTCGTTCGCGTTCAACTCCTACGGCGCCTGCCCGGCCTGCAACGGGACCGGACAGCGCGATGAAGTCGATCTGGACTCCCTGGTGCCGGACGAGGACAAGAGCATCGAAGAGGGAGCGGTGCTGCCGTGGAACTCCGGCGGCCGGCGGCTCTACCGTTACGCCGCCGGGCAACTCGGCGTCCGGCTGGACGTGCCGTTCCGGGACCTGACGGCGCGGGAACGCGACATCGTGTTCCACGGCGAGCCGGTAGAACGCGAGGTCACGCTGCGCGAGGGGACGCCCCGGGCGATCACCCTGAACGTCCACTACGAGAACGCGGTCGCTGCGGTGGAGCACGCGGCGGCCAGCGACAACCCGGGCGGCCGCGGCCGGGTCGAGCGCTTCCTCAAGGTGAGCACCTGCTCGGTCTGCCACGGCACCCGGCTGAATCCCCAGGCGCTGAGCAGCACCCTGGACGGCCGTAACCTGGCCCAGATCAGCGCGCTGACCCTGGACGAGCTGCGCCCCTTCGCCGCGGACATCCCGCGGCTGACCCCGAAAGAACTCGCCCGGGTGGCCAACGGCCTGGTCAAGGAGTGCCTGCAGGTGCTCGACCCGCTGCTCCAGCTGGGCCTCGGCTACCTGCAGCTCGACCGGGCCGGCAGCACGCTGTCCACCGGGGAACGGCAGCGCCTCGAGCTGACCTCGACGGTCCGCGCGAACACCACGGGCATGCTCTACGTGCTGGACGAGCCGTCCGTGGGCCTGCACCCGAGCAACATCGAGGGCCTGCGCACCACCATCGAGATGCTCGCCGCCAACGGCAACTCCGTGGTGATGGTCGAGCACGAGATCGAGGTAATCAACGCCGCCGACTGGGTGATCGAGCTCGGCCCGGGCGCCGGCGAGCTCGGCGGCCGGGTCGTCGCGCAGGGCACGCCGGCGGACATCCGGGCTAGCAAGGACTCGGTCATCGGCCCGTTCCTGGCGGGCGAGCCCGCCGTGCGCCGCGAACCCCGGCCCACCAGCGGTGACGCGGTGACCGTGGAGGTGTCCGACCTCTACAACCTGCACGACGTCAGCGTCTCCTTCCCGGTGCAGGCGATGACCGCGGTGGCCGGGCCGTCCGGTGCGGGCAAGACCGCCCTGGTCCTGGAAAGCCTGGTACCCGCGCTGCGCGCCAGCCTGGCCGGGGAGAAGGCACCCAAGCACGTCCGGCGGCTGGACGCCCCCGGGATCCGCGGGCTGGCCGAGATCGACGCGACGCCGATCGGCCAGAACTCCCGGTCGACGCCGGCGACGTACTCGGGTGCCTTCGACGCGATCCGGCAGGCGTTCGCGGACACGCCGCTCGCCCGCCGCCGCGGCTGGAAGCCGGGGCACTTCTCCTTCAACACCAAGGCCGGCCAGTGCCCCGAGTGCGAGGGCCTAGGGTACATCGACATCGACGTGCAGTACCTGCCGGACATCCGCGAGGTCTGCCCGCTCTGCCACGGCAGCCGCTATCTGGACGAGGTGCTCGACGTCCGCCTGGACGAGCTGACCATCGCCGACGTCCTGACGCTGACCGTGCACGACGCGGTCGGCCGGTTCGCCGGCCGGCCCGCCATCGCCCGGCCGCTGCGGCCGATCGACGACGTCGGGCTCGGCTACCTGCGGCTGGGCGAGGCGACCCCGTCCCTGTCCGGCGGCGAGTCGCAGCGGCTGCGCATCGCGTCGCGGCTGCGCAGCAGCCAGCGCGGCATCCTGTACGTCTTCGACGAGCCGTCCACCGGGCTGCACCCGCTGGACATCGCCGTGCTGGTCGCCGTGTTCGACCGGCTGCTGGACGGCGGCGCGACCGTCGTCGTGATCGACCACGACCTGGACCTGCTCGCGGCCGCCGACCACCTCATCGACATGGGCCCGTCCGGCGGCCCCGACGGCGGCCGGGTCGTCGCCGCGGGCACCCCGGAAGAAGTGGCGGCCGACCCCCGCAGCGTCACCGGCCCGTACCTGGCCCGTCACCTGAGCCGCGCCGGGGTTCCTTAGATCAGCCGGTCAGGTCGCCCACGCCGATGACCTTGGCCGGCGTCAGCCGCACGAGGAGCTCACCCGGCACCGCGTTACGGCGGCCGAACTCCTCGCCGCGCTCGGCGCCCATGTAGCGGACGCCGATGGCGATCGAGTGCGGCAGCATGGCCGCGGTGTCATCGCTGAGCGTCACCGTGCCCTCCACGGTGACGAAGGCGTACGGCGGTTCCTCCAGGTCGACGGTCAGCGCCACCCGGGGATCGCGGGCCAGGGACTTGCCCTTCACCGTGTCCGCTCCGGTCATGAACAGCAGGTCGGTGCCGTCGACCACGAACCAGATCGGCACGACGTGCGGCCGGCCGTCGGCCCGGACGGTGGCCACCTTGCCGGTCCGCTGACCTTCGGACAGGAACGCGTAGGCCTCGGCCTCGTTCATCGGTTTCACGCGAATACCCTAGCCTGGTAAACCAGGGCCATGACCGCAGCGGGACGCCGGGATGCCCTCGTGATGACCCGCTGTCCGGCGACCAGGCCCGATAACCGCTAACCGCGCGACGCGGGCCGCGCGCAAGACGGGCCCGGGCCGAGGGCGGAGTCAGCTGACGCGGTCGCGGATGTGGGCGGGCAGCGGGGTCTCCGGGCGCAGCTCCGGGTCGGGCAGCGGCTCGCCGAAGGTGACGGCGACCGGCAGCACGCCGGCCCAGACGTCCAGGCCGTAGTCCTCGGGCTCGTCCTTGGGCATCCCGGTGCGCACCTTCACCGAGGCCTCCGTCAGCGGGAGCGACAGCACCGCCGTGGCCGCCATCTCCTTCGTCGTGGGCTGCCGGGCGGCGGCCCAGCGACCGGGGATCAGGTGGTCGGTGATCAGCCGCAGCGCATCCCAGCGCTCGTCTTCGTCCGTGACGACCGTGGCGGTGCCGAAGACGACGGCACTGCGGTAGTTGACCGAGTGACTGAACACCGACCGGGCCGCGACCAGCCCGTCCATGTGCGTCACGGTCACGCAGACCCGCTGCCCGTCCGCCGCCCAGAACGCGCCGTTGGCCGACGAGCCGTGCAGGTAAAGCGTGTCGCCGTTGCGGCCGTAGGCGGTGGGCAGTACCACCGGGTCGCCGCCGGCGACCACGCCGAGGTGGCAGATCAGGCCGGCGTCGAGTACCTCGTACAGCGCCGTGCGGTCGGTCTCCCCGCGTTCGCGGTGCCTGCGCAGGGTGGTGCGCTGAGTACTGGAAAGCGGCGTGCTGGGCACGGGTGTGGTTTCTGTGCTCATGATCCCGTAGCCTAAGCGGCAAGTGGACTGGTGCAAATAGCCAATCATGGAGAAGTTCGGATGACCACTTTGCCGTCGGGCCTGCCGGTCGTGATCGACCGCACCGCCCCGGCGCCGCTCGCCGTCCAGATATCCGCGCAGCTCCGGGCGGCCGTCACCGGCGGCGTGCTGCACGCGGGGGACCGGCTGCCGTCCAGCCGCGACCTGGCGGCCTCGCTCGGCCTCAGCCGGACGGTGGTGACCAACGCCTACGCCCGCCTCTTCGCGGAGGGCTGGCTCGAGGGCCGCCACGGCTCCGGCACCTACGTCGCGGACGTCACCCCGGCCATCCCGGACCGCGACCTGGGCGCCGACCGCGGCAGCTCGGCAGCGGGCCAAAGTGATCCACAACGGAGCTGTGTCTCACGCGACTCTGCCGCCCTGCGCCCCGGCGTGGCCCGCGAACCCGTCGTGCCGGCGGTGTACGGGGGGTCATCCCCCGGGGAGATCGCAGATTTGCAACCCGGTATCTCCTGGGCGGAGGGGATCGAGCCCGCCGCCTGGCGGCGGGCGTGGCGGCAGGCCGGCGCGCACCTGCCGTCTCGCTGGCCCGACCCGTACGGACTGCCGGAACTGCGCCAGGAGATCGCCGCCTACCTGCGCCGGTCCCGCGGCCTCGCCGTCACCCCGGCGCACGTCCTGATCACCCAGGGCGTGTCGAGCGGCCTGGCCCTGCTCGCGGACGCCCTGCTGACGCCGGGCGGCCAGGCCGGCCTCGAGGAACCCGGCTACCCCACGGGCCGCGAGGTGCTGCGCCGGGCCGGCGCCCGGGTGGTGCCCTGCCGGGTCGACGCGCACGGCATCGTTCCCGAGGAACTCCCCGGTGACCTCACGCTGCTGTACACCACGCCCGCCCATCAGTACCCGCTCGGCGGCCGCCTCCCGGTCAGCCGCAGGCAGGCACTGATCGCCTGGGCCAGGGCGACCGGCGCGGTCATCGTCGAGGACGACTACGACAGCGAGTTCCGCTACGACGTCGGCCCGCTGCCCGCGCTGCACAGTATGGACCCGGACGTTATCGTCTACCTCGGCACCGCCTCCAAGGTCCTGGCCACCGCGTTCGGCGCGGGCTGGCTGGTCGCGCCGCCCGAGCTGGTCGACCGGCTGGCGGCGCTGCGCCCCCGGCTCGGCGTCCGCATCCCCGAGCCGGTCCAGCACGCGGTCCTCGCCCTGCTCCGCTCGGGCGACCTGGAACGGCACATCCGCAAGATGCGCCTGGAGTACGCCCGCCGCCGTGCCGCCCTCGTCGAGGGCCTCACCCACCCCGGCCCCCAGGTCGGCCCGGACCCCGCCTGGATGGACGCGGTCGGCGCCGGCGGGGACCGGGTCCCGTTCCGGCTCCTGGGCGACACCGCCGGGATGCACGTAGTCCTCGAGCTGCCTGACGGCTACCCCGCCGCCCGCCTGGTCGCGGCGGCGGCCGAGCGCGGGGTCGCCGTCTACTCGCTTGACCGCTACTTCGCCGGCCCGCCCGCGATGAGCGCCCTCATCCTCGGTTACGGCACCGCCACCCTGTCCCAGGTCCGCCGGGCCGCCGCCGCCCTGGCCCCGCTGCTAACCCGCCTGCCCTGACCTCACTTGCCCTGACCTCACTTGCCCTGACCTCACTTGCCCTGGCCGGTGAACGCGACCGTGATCCCGACGCCGATCATCGCCAGGCCGCCGGCGCCGCCGACGAGCTCGTACCGGCGCGGCGAGCGGGCGAACCAGGTGCGGACCGCGCTGGCGCCCAGGCCCCAGGCGCAGTCGGAAACCAGCCCCAGGCAGGCGGAGATGGCGCCCAGCAGCAGCATCTGCGCCGGAACGTTCCCCGCGCTCCGGTTGATGAACTGGGGCAGGATCGCGCCGAACAGGATGTAGGTCTTGGGGTTGGTCAGGCCGACGATGACCCCGTCCCGCAGTGTCCGCCACCCCTCGCTCCCGTCCCCGGTCGCCGACATCGCCTCGGCCAGCGCGCGCCGGTGCCGGATCGCCTGGACGCCGATGAAGATCAGGTACAGCGCCCCGGCCAGCCGGACCACGGTGAACACCTGATCAGAACGCTCCAGCAGCGTGCCCAGCCCGACCGCCACGCACACGGCCACCAGGTAGTTGCCCACCGCGTGCCCGGCCGCGGTCACGGTCGCGGTCCGCCGTCCGTGCGACAGCGCCCGCCCCACCACGAACAGCACCCCGGGCCCGGGAATGACGATGATGACCAGCGCCGCCAGCGTGAAGCCGATCAGGTGTCCCGACGAGATCATGCTGCCATTTAATCCCGGCCGGCCGCTGGATGTCAGGGGCCGGCCCGGTCACAGTTCGATGCGGGAGCCCATGATGACGGTGCTGTCGCGGGGCAGCCGGAAGTACTCGGCGGCATCGGCCGTCAGCCGGGAGGTGGCGATGAACAGGCGCTTGCGCCAGAGGCTCATCTCGGGCGAGTTTCCCCTGCGCACCTCGATGGTGGACAGGAAGTAGGCGATCGTGCCGTCGAGCGGCTCCACCTGCCCCGCCTTGCGGATGAGCGGCAGCAGGGGCGGGACGGCCGGGGTGTCCATGTAGCCGAAGTGGGCGGTGACGTGGTAGATCCGGTCGTCCTTGTAGCCGAGGTCGTCGATCGCCAGTCGCTTGTCCGCCGGGACATGGGGGACCGGGAGCGTCGAGATGTCCAGGATGATGACCCGGTCGTGCAGCACGTGGTTGTACTTGACGTTCTTCCGCAGGGCCAGCGGGGCGGTTTCCTTGCCCCGGTTGAGGAAGATCCCGGTACCCGGCACCCGGGGCAGCGGCGGCTTCTGGTTGTGGATCTCGTCGATGAACTCGCGCAGGGATCCCTCGTCGTGGGCGCGCTGGCGGCTGACCAGTGCCCGGCCCTTCTGCCAGGTGGTGAGGACGATGAACACCAGGACGCCGATGGCGAGCGGCAGCCAGGCCCCGTGCGGCAGCTTGGTCAGGTTGGCCGCGAGGAAGAGCAGGTCGATGGTGAGCAGCACGGCGGCGGCGGGGATAACCATCCACAGCCGCTTCTTCCACTGGCTGCGGGCGATGTAGAAGAACAGCAGCGTGGTGATCGTGATCGTGCCGGTGACGGCCACCCCGTAGGCGTAGGCCAGCGCGTTGGAGGTTCGGAAGGTGAAGACGAGCGCGAGCACCGCGACGCACAGGGCCCAGTTGATCCACGGCACGTAGATCTGCCCGGCCTGCTCCTTCGAGGTGTGGTCGATGCGCAGCCGCGGCAGGTACCCGATCTGCGCGGCCTGCTCGGTCAGCGAGAACGCGCCGGAGATGACCGCCTGGGAGGCGATGACCGTGGCGAGGGCGGCCAGGATCACCATCGGGATCCGCGACCACCCGGG
>Ga0302314_10018072_pt1 | contig 11773 bp, 7 predicted proteins | sample III_Palsa_N2_3_FD_200533 | JGI IMG/M metagenome (GOLD analysis project Ga0302314, IMG submission 200533) | Peat permafrost microbial communities from Stordalen Mire near Abisko, Sweden - III_Palsa_N2_3 | ecosystem: Environmental > Terrestrial > Soil > Palsa > Peat permafrost | place: Sweden...
TCCTCCATCGCGGCCTCGGACAGTTGGTCGTCCGCGCGGGTGGCACCCCGCTCGGTCAGCGTGGAGGCGGCGATCTCCAGGATCACCTCGTCGACGGTCGCCGCCTGGGAGTCGACGGCGCCGGTGCAGGACATGTCGCCCACCGTGCGGTAGCGGACCTGCCGCCGTTCCACGGACTCGCCGTCCGCCGGCCCGCCCCAGTCGCCCGGGGCCAGCCACATGCCGTGGCGGCGGAAGACCTCACGTTTGTGGGTGAAGTAGATGTCGGGCAGCGCGATGCGCTCCCGGGCGATGTAACGCCACACGTCGAGCTCGGTCCAGTTGGACAGCGGGAAGACGCGGACGTGTTCGCCGCTGCGGCGGCGGCCGTTGTAGAGCGACCACAGTTCGGGCCGCTGGCGGCGCGGATCCCAGGCACCGAACTCGTCGCGCAGCGAGAAGACCCGCTCCTTGGCGCGTGCCTTCTCCTCGTCGCGCCGCCCGCCGCCGAACAGCGCGTCGTGCCGGCCGCGGGCGACGGCGTCCAGCAGCGGTACGGTCTGCAGCGGGTTGCGGGTGCCGTCCGGGCGCTCGCGAAGCCGTCCGTCGTCGATGAAGTCCTGGACGCGGGCGACGGTGAGCCGCAGCCGGTGCTCGGCCACCACCGCGTCCCTGTAGGTGATGACCTCGGGGAAGTTGTGTCCGGTGTCCACGTGCAGCAGCCCGAACGGCACCGGTGCCGGCCAGAACGCCTTCAGTGCCAGGTGCAGCATCACGATCGAGTCCTTGCCACCGGAGAACAGCATGGCCGGCCGCTCGAACTGCGCCGCGCTCTCGCGGAAGATGTGCACCGACTCGGATTCCAGCACGTCGAGCTGGGACAGCCGCAGCCCGGATCCGGTCGGGGACGGCGGCGCGGTCGGTAACGGGGCCTCCGCCACGGCCTGGTGCTCGGCGCTCATGTGTGCAACCCGCATTCGGTCTTGGCCCGGCCCGCCCAGCGGCCCGAGCGGGGGTCGGCCCCCGGCAGTGGGCGCCGGGTGCAGGGCTCGCAGCCGATCGAGGTGTAACCCTCCGACAGGAGCGGGTTGACCAGCACGCCGTGCCGCGCGGTGTACGACTCGACGTCGTCCTGGCTCCAGGCCGCCAGGGGCGAGATCTTCACCATGTCGCGCTTGGCGTCGTAGTCGACCACCCGGATCTGCGCCCGCCCCGGGTGCTCCTCACGGCGCATCCCGTTGATCCACGCGGTGTAGGGCCGCAGCCCGCGTTCCAGCGGTTCGACCTTGCGCAGCGCGCAGCACAGGTCCGGGTCGCGGTCGTGCAACTTCGGGCCGTACTGGGCGTCCTGCTCGGCCGTGGTCTGGCGGGGTGTGAGCGAGAGCAGGTTGATCCGGTACTCCTGGGCCACCGCGTCGCGGGTGCCCCTGGTCTCGGCGAAGTGGTAGCCGGTGTCCAGGAAGAGCACGTCGATTCCGGGGGCGGCCGACTGTGCCAGGTGGACCAGGTGGGTGTCCGCCATGGAGGAGGCGACCACCAGCCCGGAGCCGAAGACATCGTGCGCCCAGGAGACGATCTCGGCGGCGTCGGCCTGCGCCAGTCGCGCGTCGGCCTCGTCGGCGAGCGCCCGGAGTTCCGGACCGGAAATGGGCGGTGATGCCGGGGAATCCTCTTCCAAGCGGGCTCGCTTTTCCATTGGAGCCCTCCTTTCAGTGGGTCAAGTGATACCAGAGGCGTGGTTCGAATATACATCCGGGTCGGACCTTTCTTGTCGAATCTTTACCTTCATATCCATCGAATCAGGGCGCGCCGAGTGGATTCCGCGGGTCTCTTGTCGGGCTTCCCGCGCGGGCCGCGGTTTTGCGTTCGTATCTGTCGAATCAGGGTTCCGTGGAATCGTCCGAGGTCAGCGCGGTGTGATGCCGGGGTGGCCGGAGCCTGTGTTCACGGTCGTCGAATCAGGGGTTTTGTTGAATTGTCATTCATAGGCGGGCTGTCGGCCGGCTCGTGGCTGCACCGCCGGGGCGCCGCTGTCGAGGGACCGGTAAGTGTTGCCACCCCTGATCAGTGGTGACAAGTGCCGCCTGCGTGAATAGACAAATATCGAAACTGGCAGCAGGCAATGGTCGCCCACAATGTGTACTGGACACGACAGTGGTCTTGTGTCAGAGTCCCTAGATACCGGCAGCCCCCCAAGGGTCGGCCGCCCCCATGCCCGCATTCGGCGAGGCCATGGCATATCGCGTGGAGCGCTCAGGGTGCAGCCGTGCACGACTGCCCCTGGAGCACCGGTCACCCGGACATTCTCCACAGCGCAGTGTACGTGCACGTATCAATTCACGGGAGTGAGTGCATGCGTATTCTTGTCCTAGGCGGCGACGGATTCTGCGGCTGGCCGACCGCGCTGCATCTGTCCGATCGCGGCCATGACGTGACGATCATCGACAACCTCAGCCGCCGCGCGATCGACCTGGAGCTGGAGGTCGAGTCGCTCACACCGATCCGGCCTCTCGGCGAACGGCTGCGGGTCTGGCAGGAGGTGTCCGGCCGGGAGATCGGCTTCATCCGGCTCGACCTGGCCACCGAGGGCGACCGGCTGGCCGCCCTGCTGCCCGGGTTACGTCCGGACGCGATCGTGCACTTCGCCGAGCAGCGGGCGGCGCCCTACTCGATGCGGTCCCCCGAGACCAAGCGCTACACGGTCGACAACAACGTCCGGGCCACCCACAACCTGCTCGCCGCGCTGGTCGCCACCGGGACCGACGCCGCGCTGGTGCACCTGGGCACCATGGGCGTCTACGGCTACGGCTGGTCCGGCTCCGCCCCGATCCCGGAGGGCTACCTGACCGTCAAGGTCCCCACCCCGGACGGCGACCTGGAGCGCGAGATCCTGCACCCGGCCAACCCCGGCTCGGTCTACCACCTCACCAAGACCCTCGACCAGCTGATGTTCTCCTTCTACGCGGCCAACGACCAGGTGCGGATCACCGACCTGCACCAGGGCATCGTCTGGGGCACCCAGACCGCGCAGACCGTCCGCGACGAGCGGCTGATCAACCGCTTCGACTACGACGGCGACTACGGCACCGTGCTCAACCGCTTCCTGATGCAGGCCGCCATCGACCACCCGCTGACCGTGCACGGCACCGGCGGCCAGACCCGCGCGTTCATCCACATCCAGGACACGGTCCGATGTATCGAGATCGCGCTGGCCAACCCCCCGGCCGCCGGCGACAAGCCGATGGTCTTCAACCAGGTCACCGAGACCTACCGGGTCCGCGACCTGGCCCAGCTGGTCAGCAGCCTGACCGGGGCGCCCGTGGCGAACCTGCCCAACCCGCGGATGGAGGCAAAGGAGAACGACCTGGTCGTCCGCAACGACCGCTTCCTCGGGCTGGGCCTGGAGCCCACGACGCTGTCCGACGGCCTGCTCGACGAGTGCACCAACATCGCCCGGCGCTACCGGTCGCGGGTCGATCCCAGCAAGATCATCGCCAGGTCGGTCTGGCGCCAGGGCATGGAGACGGCCCCGGACCTGCTCACCGAGGTGTCGGCAACCCCCGGCGTGCGGCCTGACGAAGGGCGCTAGAGCCATGCAGCCGAGCGGCGCCCGCGCCGCCGACCGCAGGCCGCGTGACCCGTACGGCCTCCCGCTGACCACCACCCCGGAGGCGGCCGACGCCTACAACCAGGGCCTGCTCCTGTTCCTGGGTGTGCGCTCCGGAGCCGGGGACCTGATCAGGAAGGCCGTGGAGACCGACCCCGGCTTCGCCCTGGGACACGCGGCGCTCGCCCTGCTCGGACACGCGGGCGCCGCCGAGACCGACGTCCCCGGCGCACTGCGGGCCGCCCGCGGCGCCGCGCGGTGCAGCCTGGACGAGCGGGAGCGAAGCTTCCTGAACGCCGTCGCCGAGCAGGTCTCGGAGCCTGCCGGCGACGGCCCCCCGGCCACGGCACCCCGGCTGCTGCGGCACATCCGGGACTTCCCGCGCGACGCCCTCAGCGTCAACGTCGCGGTACCGACCATCTCCTCCAACGGGATCACCCAGGGCACGCAGGCCTGGGCCCTGATCGAGTTCCTTCGCCCCGTCTACGGCGAAGACCCCTGGTACCTGGGCCAGTTGGCATTCGTACGGCAGGAGCAGAACCGCTGGCGGGAAGCCGAGACGCTGGCCTCCCGCGCGCTGGAGGCCGACCCGGCCGCCGGCCATGCCGTCCACGCCCGCGCGCATGTGCTCTACGAGACCGGCGAGCACCAGGCCGGACTGGACTGGCTCGGGACCTGGCTGCGCCGCCACGGCCCCGACGCCTTCCAGACGGCGCACTTCACCTGGCACGCGGCCCTGTACGAGCTCATGCTGGACGACCCGCGAGCGCTGCGCCACCGCTACGACACCCAGCTCGCACCGCCGTTGATCACCGGCAGCCGGGCCCTGGTCGACTCCGGCTCGCTGCTCTGGCGCTGCCACGTCACCGACCGCTGGGAGGGGGCGCTGCCGGGAGCGGCCGTGGTCGACGCCGCACCCGAGGGCTGGCTGGAGGCGCCACCGACCGCGTTCGCGGGTCTGCACGCGGCCCTGGCCCTGGCGGCGACCGGTGACGGCGACGGTCTGCGACGGCTCAGGCACGGCCTCCTGGGCCGCACCGACCCTGACTTCCACCTCACCCTCGCCGAGCTGTGCCATGCGCTGTCGGCGGTGGTCGACCACCGCTGGGACCTCGCCGCACAGCTGCTCCGCCCGCTCCTGCCCCGGCTGGGGTCGCTGGGGGGCAGTGCCGCGCAGCGCGAAGTGGTCGAGGAGACGTTCCTGCACGCCCTGGTCCGGGCCGGCCGCAACGACGAAGCCGCGCAACTCCTCTCGGCCCGGCTGGACCGCCGCCCCGCCCCGCTGGACAGTCACCGGCTGGACGCGGTCAACGCCGACAGGTACCCGACCGGGAGCGCCCGGTAACCCCGGGACCTGCCGAAGGCCGCGGGCGCGGCCCAGGGGGAAGCCGAGCCCCTGGGCCGCACCCGCGCGGCCGGGCCTGGTGCGGCAGCCATGACATTCGTCATCGGGGTTGGTGAGGTTCGGCACCGGCCCCGACGGTTCGGCGGCGTCACGCTTGGTCCATGGACATCGGGGAGTGTGTGATCGAGGCCTCCGGGCTGTGCCGCCGCTACGGCGGCGGCTTCGAGGCTGTGCGCGGAGTGTCGTTCGCGGTGGGCCGGGGCGAGTTGTTCGCGCTGCTGGGCACCAACGGGGCGGGCAAGACCTCGGCCGTGGAACTGCTGGAGGGGCTGGCCCGGCCCAGTGCCGGGACGGCGCGAGTGCTGGGTCTTGACCCGTACACCGAGCGGGCGCGGGTGCGGCCGAGGGTCGGGATGATGCTCCAGGAGGGCGGATTCCCGGCCGATCTGACGGTCGCGGAGACCGCGCGCATGTGGGCCGGCTGCATCAGCGGCGCCCGGCCGGTGCGGGAGTCCCTGGACATGGTGGGGCTGGGCGTCCGATCCGGCGTGCGGGTCCGGCAGTTGTCCGGTGGGGAGCGGCGGCGGCTGGATCTGGCGCTGGCGCTGCTGGGACGGCCCGAGGTGCTGTTCCTGGACGAGCCGACGACCGGTCTCGACGCGGAGGGACGGCACGACACCTGGGCACTGGTGCGGGAGTTGCGGGACAGCGGCACGACCGTCCTGCTGACGACGCACTACCTGGAGGAGGCGGAGGTACTCGCCGATCGGCTGGCCATCCTGCACGAGGGCCGGATCGTCGCCTGCGGTACTCCGGCGGAGGTGACCGGTGTGCACCCGGCCCGGATCGTCTTCGGCCTGCCGGAGGGCCGGCACCCCGGCGACCTGCCGCCGCTGCCCGAACTCGCCGTGCTGGGTCACGAGGTCCAGGGCCGGCGGGTGGTGCTGTACACCGAGCGGCTTCAGCACTCGCTCACGGTGCTGCTGCGCTGGGCGGAGGAGCGGGGCGTTCCACTGGACCGGCTGGACGCGCGGACCGCATCGCTGGAGGAGGCGTTCCTGGCGATCGCCGGTGACGCGGGACACACCGCCGGTACCGCCGAGGGGACTGTGCGATGACGGTGGCGCGGAGCACCGCCGCGCGGCGGGTCGCGGCGCTCGGCCGGGCCGAGCTGACGCTACTGGGGCGCAACCGTACGGCGCTGGCCACGGCCTTGCTGCTGCCGGTCGGGATGGTCGCGGCCTGGGGCCCTGGCCTGGGTCGGCTGGCGCCGGGCCAGGCCAGGGCGAGTGCCGGGCAGCTGGCGATGAGCGGCGGCATCGGCTTCGTCCTGTTGTTCGCCGTCTACTACAACCTGGTCACCGCGTATGTGGCGCGGCGTGAGGAGCGGGTGCTGAAGCGGCTGCGGACCGGTGAGCCGACGGATCCGGAGATCCTGGCGGGTACCGCCCTCCCGGCCGTGGCGGTGGCGCTGCTCCAGTGCGCGGCACTGGTCGCGGCCGGGGTCCTGCTGCTGCGGCTGCCGCTGCCGCACCGCCCGGAGCTGCTGATCGCCGGAACCGCCCTGGGTATCGTGCTGCTGGTGGCGCTCGCCGCCGGGTCCACCGTCTTCACTCCCAGTGTGGAGCTCGCTCAGCTCACGACGGTGCCGCTGCTGCTGGTCTCGGTGGTCGGCTCCGGGCTGGTGATCCCGTTGGCGTCGATGCCGCAGCCGTTCGGCGAGCTGTGCCAGTGGCTGCCGATGACCGCGGTGATGGAGCTGGTGCGGGCCGGCTGGTTCGGCGGCGCGCCCGCGGCGGCCCCGGAGGTGCTGCGGTCGCTGTCCACCGGGCTGGTCTGGACGCTGTCGGCCGTGTTTGCTGTACATCGCTGGTTCCGCTGGGAACCGCGCCGCTGACGACCCGGAGGGAGACACGGTGAGGCTCACGGGCTGGTGGCACCGGCGCAGCGACCCCGCGCGCATCGAGCTCTACACGCGCTCCTCGTTCTACTTCTTCGCTCTCAACGAGGTTACTCTGCTGGGTGGTTCGGTGGTCAGCGGCGGCACCCCGAACGGTCTGCGGCTGGGGCTGTTCACCCTGGTGGCGGTGCATGCGGCACTGTGCGCGGCGCTGTGCGCCAGGGGCCTGGACTGGATCCTGGGCCGGCGCGAACGACCGACCCGGCTGCTGGTGGCCGTCGCCGCGGTGTCGCTGGGCGGTGCGCTGATCGCGCTGGGACTGGGGGTGGCCGTCCCGTCCGCGCATGCTGTGGGCGTCCCGGTGCTCGCCGTCGGACTGGTCGCCATCGGTCTCGGCGCGATGGTCCTGGGTGTCCCTGGTGGGCGTGCCGTGCTGTACCTGCTGTCGGGGGCCGCGCTCGGCCTCGGTCCCGGCTGCGTGCTGCTGGGGCTGCCGGTCAGGGTCGGCGCGGGCTTCGCGCTGGCGGCGCTGGCGGCGGGAGGGGTGATGGTGTTCGCCAGCGGCAGTTCGCTGTGGCTGCTCCGGGTCGTGCGGGAGCTGGATTCCGCCCGCGAGCTGCAGTCGCAGCTCGCGGTGGCGGAGGAGCGCCTGCGGTTCGGCCGGGACCTGCACGATGTGATGGGGCGGAACCTGGCGGTGATCGCGCTCAAGAGCGAGCTGGCGGTGCAGTTGGCGCGTCGCGGTGGACCGGGAGCGGTGGAGCAGATGATCGAGGTCCAGCGGATCGCCAGGGAGTCGCAGCGCGAGGTACGGGACGTGGTGCGCGGCTACCGGAAGGCCGACCTGGCGGTCGAACTGGCCGGAGCGCTGTCGGTGCTGCGCGCGGCGGGCATCGACGGGCGGGCCGAGGGGGAGGACGGCACCGCGCTGCCGGACGAGGTTCAGGCCGCCTTGGGCTGGGTCGTGCGCGAGGCCACCACCAATGTGCTGCGGCACAGCGAGGCACGGTACTGCGTCATCCGGCTGACGGTGGGCGTGGATGACTCGGTGGTGCTGTCCGTCGACAACGACGGCGTGCCCGAGGACAAGGACGGCAGTGCGTCAGGGTCCGGACTGAGCGGGCTGGGCGAGCGACTGGCGGCGCTGAACGGCACGCTGGACACCGAGTCCCGGGCCGGTGGCTTCCGGCTCACCGCAGGGGTGCCACTGCCCGGGCCGAGGCGGCTGGAGGTCGCGGCCGTATGAGTGAGCGCATCCGGGTACTGCTGGCCGACGACGAACACCTGATCCGGGGTGCGATCGCCGCGCTGCTGTCCTACGAGGAGGACCTGCTGGTGGTGGCCGAGGCCGCGTCCGGCCCTGAGGCGCTGGCGATGGCCCGCGCCCACCGGCCCGACGTGGCCGTGCTGGACCTGCAGATGCCCGGCGCCCTGGACGGAGTGGCGGTGGCCGCCCTCCTGCGCACCGAGCTGCCCGACTGCCGGACGATGATCGTCACCAGCCACGGGCGCCCCGGCAACCTCAAGCGGGCCCTGACCGCGGGAGCGCGGGGCTTCGTCCCGAAGACCGTGTCGGCGCAGCGGCTGGCCGAGATCATCCGCAGTCTGCACGCCGGTGGCCGCTATGTCGATCCTGAACTGGCCGCCGACGCCATCAGCGCCGGGGACTCACCGCTGACCGCGCGCGAGGCACAGGTGCTGGAACTGGCGGCGGACGGAGCGCCGGTCGCGGAGGTCGCCCGCCGGGCATCGCTCTCCACCGGCACGGCGCGCAACTACCTGTCGTCCGCCGCGACCAAGCTCTCGGCCGACAACCGCCACACGGCGGTCCGCATCGCCCGCGAACGCGGCTGGCTGTAACCCGCCTCGGCCGCGGCGGCGCCCGCTGCCACGGCTCGGATTCCGGTCGCCCACGGCTGGCCGGACCGCCTGCCGATCCGTCATGCGCTGGTCAGCGCAGGGCTCTGCGCTGACCAACCCTCCGATTGTTGCGGCTTCATGTATGGAAATTGCTATCTTTGCGCGACCTCTTGCAGTGCACCGCAAGTCGCCTCTATGGTGTGCGTCACATGCTCGTCACCTCGGTGCAACAAACCGGCCGGACGGGTCCGCACCAGAGTCCACGGGCGCGTGGGGACGATCGCCGGACCACCGGGCGGTCGCTGGTGCGGGCTGCCTGCCGGGCACGGCCTCCCGTTCCCTGGGTCCCGGCACGGTCGCGGACCCGCGTTCCGTGATGAGAAGGATGGTGCGTCTTGTCCTCAGACAGGAGCAGCCCGGTCTTCGGCAGCCTGTTCGGCTTCCGGCGACTGGGCCGCAGAATAAGGGCCGGTCTCGCGACCGCCGTGACCACGGCCCTGATCTCCGCGATGATGCTCGTGACGGGGTTCGCCGCCCCGGCCCACGCGGCGACGGCGGCCGGTGCGCCGGTACCGTTCACCGAGTACAACGCCGGCATACCCAGCTCGAACGTCCAGACCAACGGCACGATCCTCGGGCCGGACTACGACTTCGGCACCCTGCCCTCCGAGGCAACCGGCCGGGTGGTCGACCAGCTGGTCGGCGCCGGCTCGTACGTGTCCTTCACCCTGAGCGCGCAGGCCAACGCGGTGGACTTCCACTACTCCATCCCCGACTCGCTCGACGGCGCGGGACTCAACGCCTCGCTCGACCTCTACGTCAACGGCACGCTGACGAAGGCGCTGCCGCTCACCTCGACGCTGAGCTGGCTCTACGGTTCCAACCCGCCCAGCGAGCTCAACACGCCCGACGTCGGCGACCCCAACGTCAGCGCGCCGCACGACTTCTACAACGACGTGCGATACATGTTCCCCTCGAACCTGGCAGCCGGGACGGTCGTCAAGCTCCAGGTCGACTCCGGTGACACCGCGCCCTGGTACGCGATCAACACCGCCGACTTCGAGGAGGTGGCCGCGCCGCTCGCCTCTCCGGCCGGCTACATCAACGTGACGCAGGCGCCGTACAACGCCGACGACACCGGCAACACGGACGTCACCCAGGTCCTGCAGAGCGCCATCAGCGCGGCCGAGAGCGCCGGCACCGGCGTCTATCTGCCGCAGGGTACGTACAAGATCAGCTCTCCGCTCCAGGTCAACAAGCTGAACCTGGCCGGAGCAGGCGAGTGGTATTCCGAAATCACCGGCAGCGACGTGGAGTTGAGCGGAGGGGGCGGCAACGACAACATCCACGACCTGGCGCTGTTCGGCTCCGTCAACGTCCGCAACGACGGTGACGGCTCGGTCAACGGCCTCAACGGCAACTTCAGCAACTCCACCGTGACCGACGTGTGGGTGCAGAACACCAAGGTCGGCATGTGGATCACCGGTCCGACCACCGGGCTGACCATCAACAGCGTGCGGATCCAGGACACCACCGCGGACGGCGTCAACTTCGACGGCAACGTCAACAACTCCACCGTGGAGAACAGCTTCCTGAGGAACACGCAGGACGACGGCCTGGCCGTCTGGGCAAGCCCCAACGACGACAGCGACACCTTCAACCAGAACACCGTCGACTCGCCAGGAATCGCCAACAACGTGGCGATCTACGGTGGTTCCAATATCACGGTGACCAACAACCTGCTGCAGGACACGGTCACCCGCGGCGGCGGCATCCACCTGGGCAACCGCTTCGGCGCAGCCGCGATGTCCGGCACCATCACCATCAGCGGGAACGTCCTCAACCGGGACGGCCAGTTCGACCCGGGCTGGGACTACGGCGTCGGCGCGATCTGGTTCTGGCCACAGCAGGAATCGCTGACCGCCACGGTCAACATCACCAACAACCAGATCAACGACAGCCCGTACGAAGCCTTCATGTTCCAGAACTCGACGATGTACACCGGCTCCGGGGTACTGACCGGCAACGGCGGCAACACGATCTCCAATGTGAGTATCGACAACAACACGGTCAACGGCGTCGGCACCTATGTGATGCAGGAGCAGGCCGCCGGATCGGTCGAGGTCTCGAACCTCACCGCGACCAATGTCGGCGTCTCCGGCCAGATGAACTGCGCCAACACCTCCGACTTCACCATCACCCAGGGCACGGGCAACTCCGGCTGGTCCAGCACGACCTGCGGCATGCCGGCCGCCGCCCCGCTCTATGTCTTCCCGACCACCACCACCTTCGAGAACGCCACCGTCGGCAGCGCCACTCCGATTCAGCAGGTCACGGTGTTCAACAAGGGCAGCGCGGCAGCGACTCTCGGCTCGATCGCCGCGAGCAGCGGCTTCACCGTCACCCAGGACCCGTCGGACCCCTGCGGCCCAACGCTGGGCGCAACGGAACCCGGTGACAACAGCGTCTGGTGCTCGGTCGACGTCTCCTTCAACGCCCCGGCCTCGGGGATCACCAAGGGCACGCTGACGATCCCGAGCAACCAGCCGGGCAGCCCGACCGTGGTGCAGCTGATCGGATCCACCGGCGGCACCAACGTCATCAACCCGCCGACCGTCACCCCCGGGAGCCTCTCCTACGGGTACGTGAACGTCGGCTCGACCAGCGGCAGCCAGAGCGTCACGGTCAACAACCCGGCGCAGACCCCGATGTCGATCTCGTCCGTCTCGGTCAGCGGCCCGTTCGCGCAGACCAACAACTGCGGCAGCTCCCTGGCCGCGGGTGCGTCCTGCACGGTGACGGTGACCTTCTCACCGACCAGCGGCGGCAGCCAGACCGGTCGGTTGTCGATAGCCAACAGCGCCACCTCCTCGCCGATCGGCGCGGGCCTCAGCGGCATCGGCCTGTCCTCGACGACCAACCTGGCGGCCACCGCCTCGATCACGGCCAGCAGTACCGACTCGGGCTTCCCGGCTTCCAACGTGAACGACGGCAACACCAGCTCGTACTGGGAAAGCCTGGACGGTGCGGCCTATCCGCAGACCCTCACCGCGAACCTCGGGCAGTCCTTCTCGCTCGGCTC
>Ga0302314_10018073_pt1 | contig 11773 bp, 9 predicted proteins | sample III_Palsa_N2_3_FD_200533 | JGI IMG/M metagenome (GOLD analysis project Ga0302314, IMG submission 200533) | Peat permafrost microbial communities from Stordalen Mire near Abisko, Sweden - III_Palsa_N2_3 | ecosystem: Environmental > Terrestrial > Soil > Palsa > Peat permafrost | place: Sweden...
TTCGTGTTCTTCTCCCGGTCGGTCACCTCAATATAGTGCGTCAGCGCCCACGATTCAGCGTAGAAGACCGACCCCTTCTGCTCGTCGTGATAGTACGGCGAGGTGTGGTCCACCAGAAAAAGAGTGGTCAGCGGGAGCAGACGACTCTGGCGCAAATACAGAATGTTGTCCCCGCTTGGCTGGCCCAGCAGAACCTCTTTTTCGCGGATATCGGTGTTCTGGTAAAACTCCGCAAGCCCCTCATTCAGCCACAGCGGAATCCACTCCGCCTTCCTCAGCATGTAGTGGGTGTACTCGTGGTACACAGTGTCGAATGGATGCTCGCCCTCCGCATCGAGTCGAAGCAGAATATAACTCTTGTCCGGAGCGCTCATGAAGTACCCGGCAAGATCGATCTGCCCCTTCGCCAGATACGCCTCCGGCTCAAGAGTCCGAAAGCCTTTTTTGTCCTTCAACGCCAGAACGACAATAGGCGAACCCACGTCGGAGGTCGCGTTCGGAATCAGCGTATGAAACACCGCCCGCATCTGCTCGAACTGGCCCGCAAGCTTGCGAGCCTGTCTTTCATTGGAGTCGGTCAGAACGACGAAGTGCGGGCTGCGCACCTCCAACCAGTGGTCCGAAGAATCGCCCGCCAACGCAGAAGAAGTAAAACAGAAAAGAAACAGGGCCGCCCAACGCGTGTGCATAGTTCACCGAGAGTACCCGAAGAGCCTGCGGGACGAAAGAAAAATTTAGCCGGCAACATGAGGCAATGACTTTAGACAACGCCTTTAGACAACGACCGATACGATCCTTGCGAGGCCGCCCACACCAGTCAGCACCCAAAACCTGTCAACCCCCCAACCGTCAAAACCCGCGTCAATCCAGCAAAAGCGCGTGGCTCACTAGTTTATTCAGACTGCTATACTGATATAGAACAGTCAGAAAGCCCCGATCATCATCATCGGGGCTTTCTGCGCGATACCCATAACTACTTTTGAATGAGATATTTACCTATAACCCCTTGAGATGGAATATTTTACAGAGAGCAAAAATCTTAAACGCCTGATTCCATGCAACTTAAGCACCCCCACCCCCCGGGGGGGAGGGGGTATCGCAACCGTGGGTAACCATCGAATGCGAAGATAGAAGAGAGAGAAAGAGTAGAACCGAGTAGCCAGCGAATGAACCCAGCGCCACAAAACAGTGACCAGACCATCGCCGTCGCCATGTCCGGAGGAGTCGACTCCTCCGCCGTCGCCGCTCTTCTGCGCGCCCAGGGCTACACCCTCGTCGGTCTCACCCTCCAGCTCTGGAACCAGCGTCGCCTCGCCGGACACGAAGGCATGCCCGAAGCCGTTCAGGGTCGCTGCTGCTCCATCGACGATGTCTACGACGCGCGCCACGTAGCCGAGCAGCTCGACATCCCCTACTACGTCGTCAACCAGCAAGATCGCTTCGAAGCCGACGTCGTCAAGCCCTTCGTCGCCGAGTACCTCGCCGGCCGCACCCCCATCCCCTGCACCCTCTGCAACAACCACCTCAAGTTCGACCAGCTCCTCATCACCGCCCGCCAGATCGGCGCCGACCGCATCGCCACCGGCCACTACGCACGCAACCACTTCGACCAGTCACGCAACCGCTGGATTCTCTCCCGCCCCGAAGACAAGTCAAAGGACCAAACGTATTTTCTCTTTGGTCTAACCCAGGACCAGCTTAGCCGCACCCTCTTCCCCCTCGGCGAGATGCAGAAGCCAGCCGTCCGCGTCATGGCCGCCGAAGCCGGCCTCGCCGTCGCGACCAAGTCCGACTCGCAGGAGATCTGCTTCATCCCCGGCGGCGACTACAACACCTTCCTCAAGGCCTACCTCGACGAGCAGGGCGAAGAACTTCCCGATACCTCCGGCGAACTCGTCACCACCACCGGCGAAGTCATCGGCCACCACGAAGGCATTCAAAGCTTCACCGTCGGCCAGCGCAAAGGCCTCGGCCTCACCAGCGTCAACCCGCTCTACGTCCTTAGCATCCACCCCGACTCGCACCAGGTCACCGTAGGCGCGGATAGCGATCTGCTCTCCCGCGACCTCCGCGCCAACCGCCTGAACTGGATCTCCATCCCCGAACTCACTGATCCCATCCGCGTCAGCATCAAGGTCCGCCATCGCCACACCCCAGCCATGGCTACGCTTAGCCGCGCCGACAACCACACCGTCCGGGCCCTCTTCGACGAACCCCAACGCGCAATCACCCCCGGCCAGTCCGCCGTCTTCTATCAGGAGGACGAGGTAGTCGGGGGTGGTTGGATCATCTAAACAAACTTCAAATCATCAACAGGGAAGGTCCTTAAGAACGTCATCGGTCAGAAGATCATCTTCCGACCAACGGGAGGACCACGAAAGACTATAGTCGCAAGAAAGGTATACAAGCCACGAAGTGGCCGCCCCACGCGCAGTGGGCAAGTCCGGCAGGACAGAATCTTCTAAATCCTTACCAGCCAGGATCGCGGTCGCGCGGCACATTCCCTCTGCCGATTCCGAAGCCCTTCGCCCGACCCACCAGCACATCGAGCCCAGCCTTCAGTCCATTCACCAGCCCCGAGACCTCGCGAACCGGAACTTTGATTCCCTTCTGAATCGTCTCGGTAATCTCAACCGTAGTATTCAAGACCGAAGTCACAATTCCGTCGATCCTTGCCGCCTGAGCCCGTGTCTTCGCATTCAAATCGCTGGCTGTGACGTCGAACTCCTGCGCCTTGCTGCGGATAACATGGCTCGCCTCAACAAAGTTCTCCGTAATCACCTTCACCTTCGGCGAATTGTCACGAATCAGCTCATGCGTGCCGGAGATGATTGGCAGCACCCTAACCCGAAGGTCCTCGGCAATCTCCAGACCACGCTTCCGCGCCTTCGCCGCACCAATCGCCATCACGATCAGCGCAACCGCCTGACCCACCATCGCGATCGCAACCATGCCGACAAAGAACATCAGCCACCTGGAGTTTCCAGACGACAGTGAACCCGGCTCCTGCAACCACATCCCCAAGAGTGCCATAGATACCGCTTCCATACCGTCTCTCAATCTCTCATCCCATCAACCGGCATTCATAAGGCCCGGCCACCAGCACAAGCTGACCGGGCCCCATATCGTTCAGTCGTGTTACGAGTGCGACTCGCTGGTCGCGCTGGCGTAAGCATCCTTGCCCGCATCGATCGCAGCTGCAACCTTATCCTGCTGCTCCTGAACAAGTCCTTTGCCTTTTTCTACATACTGCGACCACTGCGTCCGGCCGCGATCATAGTACTCCTTGCCGCGGTCAACGTATTCGCCAACCTGCTGTTTACCCTGCGCGGCAAACTCCGCTGCTCTATCCTGCGCCTGCTGTGCCAGCACTGCGGCCCGATCTCTGGCGTCGAGAGCGCTCGCAACCAGATCCTCGCGCGTCTCCTTGCCTGCCTTCGGCGCGTACAACACACCAACCAGGGCGCCAACACCTAGGCCCGCTAGAAACCATCCAAATCCGCTAATTCCGTTGTCGTTATCTGACATACTCATTCTCCTGTTCAGGCTATCGAATGCGGAGGTCGATCTCTCCGCTTTATAACTCAACTCAACCTTTATTTCGTAATCTGCTCCAGCATACCCCTTCACTCGCCCTTGAGCTCATTTAGGTCGCGGTACCTTTATACAGGGTAGATGACCTCATCGCCGATTAGGTTGCGCGCTCAGCCCGTGGAGGCCCGGCTCGACCGCCAGGACCGACCTGCAGCAACGCCTATAAAATCAGGAACCTCAATAAGTAGAAGATGCATCCAACCAGTTAGCGAGAGGGAGATACGGCGCAGCTGCCTCTCGCATCACCGAAACCATCCTTGCGCTCGTTCATACTCAGCCGCAGCAGACTCACTGCACTCCGCGTTGATGCTGCCCCACCAAAATTGATCGAGGAACTGCGTTTTGCTAAAGGCCCAGCGAACACCGGCAGGATTTCTGACCTTCACCCTCCACGCGCACCTGCCCTACGTCATCAATCACGGCACCTGGCCCCACGGCATCGAGTGGCTCCACGAGGCCGCAGCCGAAACCTATCTTCCCCTCCTGCGCGTTCTCAAAAACCTCGAGCGCGACCACATCCGTTTCAACTGCAACCTAAATCTTTCACCCATCCTGCTCGAGCAACTCGCCCACCCCGTCTTCCTTAGCGAGTTCCCCAACTATCTCAACCGCAAGATCGTCGCCGCCCGCGAAGACGAGGCCTACTTCCAACAGGCTGGCGAGTATCAATTTGCCGAGACCGCCCGCTTCTGGCAACACTTCTTCGCCCAGGCCCTCGATGACTTCGACGCCTTCGATCGGAACATCATTCAGGCCTTCCGTCACTTCAACGACACCGGACTCATCGACATCATCACCTGCGGCGCCACCCACGGCTACATGCCTCTGCTCGGCACCGACGAGAGCGTCCGCGCCCAGATCCGCACCGCCGTCGCCACTCACGTTCGCCACATCGGCACCCCACCCAAGGGCATCTGGGTGCCCGAGTGCGGCTACCGCCCCGCCGGCTTCTGGAACTATCCTGTCGGCAACGCCGATGACTCCTCCGCCGCTCCCGGCTTCAACCGCATCGGCGTCGAGCAGGCCCTCGCCGAATCCGATATTGAATTCTTCTTCGTCGACACCCACCTCATCGAAGAGTCCGAGCGCGTTCCTTCGCCGTACGCTCCTCTTCTCGACTCCCACCACCACGACCCCCAACCCGACCAACAGCCCAGCCACTCCAATAGCCACCACACCGAATCGCAGAACAACGTCGCTCATCGCTCGCTCTACCGCCCCTATCACGTCAGCCCACTCAGTGGCCCCGAAGCCAAGCCCTACGCCGCCACTGTCTTCCCCCGCGATCCTCGCACCGGCGTTCAGGTGTGGTCCGGCGAAACTGGCTATCCCGGCGACGCGGCCTATCTCGACTTCCACAAAAAACGCTGGCCCGGCGGTCATCGCTACTGGTGCGTCACCGGCTCCGGGGTCGACATGGGCGACAAGCAGCCCTACTACGCGCAACAGGCAGCCGAGCGAATCAAAGCTCACGCCGCCCACTTCACCCATCTCGTCTACGAAGCCCTCCACTCCAGCTTCAACGACACCGTTCCACCCATCCTCTGCGCCCCCTTCGACGCCGAACTCTTCGGCCACTGGTGGTTCGAGGGCGCGCAATGGCTCGAAGCCGTCGCCCGCCACATCCACAATCACGATCGCGAAGGTGGAATCGAACTCATCAGCTGCGCCGAATACCTCGAATGCTACCCGCGCGCCGGCTCCATCGCCATGCACGAAGGCTCCTGGGGTGCCGAGGGAAACAATCAGGTCTGGATGAACCCCGAGACCAGTTGGACCTACACCCACATCTATCCCGCCGAACTCTACACCCGCGACATCTGCAGCACTGGTCACTGGCGCAAATCAACGCTTGGCCAGCGCATCGTCCGGCAGCTCTGCCGCGAACTCCTTCTCCTCGAGTCCTCCGACTGGCAGTTCCTCATCACCACCGGCGCCGCACGCGACTACGCCGAGGCCCGCTTCCTTACTCACAACGACCAGTTCAACGACGTCAAATCCATCTGGCAGAGCTTCGAATCCCTCGGCGAAATCAACCCCACCCAGCAAAGCCGCCTCGCCGAGATCGAACTCCGCGATAACGTCTTCCCCGACATCGATCCCGGCCACTGGGCAACCGGCGCAAAACAAACCCGCACAGAATCGCCAATCGAAGCCGCCGTCTAACCTCCACCACCAGGCCTAAAATAAACAAGTGGCCACCGCGACCCCAATTCAATCCTCGCCCCCGCAAACCGGGCCGCGCACCCACCTCAATCCCGAGACGACCCACTCCCCGCTTGTCCTTTGGCATCTTCTCTCCCTGGATGCCCCCACCATCGCCGCCCTCTGGACCTGGTTCATCGCCCGTGTAAATTACATCCATCTCCCCACCTCTTCCATCCTCGCCATGGCCGTCGCCGTCTGGATGCTCTACGCCGCCGATCGCCTGATGGACGCCCGTTTGATGGATATTCATCTCGTTCAACTTCAAGTCAACCCCGCCGAAGACCTCGAAGCCCGCCACTACTTTCACCACAACCACCGAACCGCCTTCCTCACCGGAATTCTCCTCTCCTCCCTCGCCCTGGCCGCTCTCCTTCCCCGCCTCGAAGCCGCCGCACTGCATCTCTACCTCATCCTTGGAGGCTTTCTCACCGGCTACTTCATCCTCATTCACGCCACCCCCAGCGCCGTCGGCTCGCAAAAGGTAGCCCATCGTCTGCCCAAGGAGATCGCCGTCGGCATCTTCTTTAGCTCCGCCATCTTCATCCCCACTGTCGCCCGCAGCCCCGACCTGCGCCTCATCCTGCTTCCTTCGGCGCTCCTCTTTGCCGCACTCTGCAGCCTGAACTGCCTCTTCATCTATGCCTGGGAACATCCCCGCCCCAACCACGGCCGCCCCGCACACGCCGCCACCCGCCTCGCCCTTCGTCACCTCCCTCTCCTGACCCTCAGTATCCTGGCAGTTGCCACCATCCTCTGCCTGACAAAGATCCATCAAGCCCCCTGGCCTATCCCCGCTGCCTGCGCTCTATCCGCAATCCTCCTGCTTCTTCTGCATCACGCCCGTCGCAACATCGCCCCAATCACCCTCCGCGCTGCCGCCGACCTCGCTCTTACCACTCCGCTCCTCCTCCTACCCTTCCTCCATCTATAGCCAACCCGCACAATCCCCATGACGCCAGTCGAAACCTCTCAAGTCAGCTTCGACCCAGTCGCCCGCCCATATCGCTGGCTCGAATACCTCACCCTGGGACGATCCCTCGAACACTGCCGCTTCCACTACCTCCCCGCTCTCCTCCAGCAGAAGAGTGCACTCATCCTCGGCGACGGAGACGGCCGCTTCCTCGCTCGACTCCTCGCACAAAACCCGCAGCTGAAAGCCGACGCCGTCGACACCAGCGCCGCCATGCTCACACTCCTCCATCGCCGCTGCGAAGCAGCCGCACCCAACGCTACACTCCGCCTGCAAACCCACCACTCCAACGCACTGACCTTCTCCCCGCCTCGCGGAGAAAAATACGACCTCGTCGTCACTCACTTCTTCCTCGACTGCCTCACCCAACCCGATCTCGAAGCTCTGGTCGCTCGGATCTCCCCATCCCTCGCCCCCGGCGCACTTTGGCTCGTCTCCGACTTCCGCATCCCCTCCGGCCCCATGCGTCTACCGGCAAAGATCATCGTCCGCACCCTCTATTTGGCCTTCCGTATCCTGACCGGCCTTAAAACGACGCGCCTGCCCGACCACACCACTCCCCTCACCCAGGCCGACCTCACCAAAATTGCTTACCACCATCGGCTGGCCGGTCTCTTGACCACAGAGCTATGGCAAATCGAACCGCCAAAAGGCCACTTCGTGGCGTGCATACCAATCTTGCAGGGATGATCATCTTTCTTCCGACCAACGGGAGGACCAAAGCAGATGCCCCCCGCAAGACCGGTATACACGCCACGAAGTGGCCGCTCCACGCGCAGGGGGGCCGTCCGGCAGGACAGGGCTCTAAAACAGTCTTACACGCATCACAAGAGAACGACGCAAAACACCGTCTGGTCTAAACTGTTAATAGATTATGAATATTTTCTTCCTCCGCCACGCCAGCGCCGGACTTCGCCGCACCAATCCAGTCCTCGACAAGAAACGCCCTCTCGACAAAGAAGGCAAGAAGCACTGCCTCCAGCTCGCCCATGTGTTGAACGCACTAAACATCCAGTTCGACCTCATCGTCTCCAGTCCGCTCAAGCGCTGTCTCCAGACCGCCTCCCTCATCGGCACTGAGACCGGCTACGAGGCCCAGATCCTGCACTCCACCGCCCTGGCTCCCGATGCCACTCTCAAGGAGTTCCAGAAGCTCCTCAAAGAGTGCGCCTCACGCGAAAATCTTCTGATCGTCGGCCACAATCCAAATCTGTCCAAGTTCCTGGGCTCGCTCCTGGTTCCAGCCAGCACTGGCGCAGAGGCCCAGGTACGTCTGCGCAAAGGCTCTCTCGCTCGCGTCGTGCTCACCCGTGGTCCAGCCACCCTGCAAGCTCTGCTCGACCCCCGCACCGTCCGCGCCCTCTACACCACCTCGACAAAGAGTTCCCGCCGAAAGACCTCGCGGAAGTAAGCCGCCTCTTTCTTCAACGACCACGCCTCCAGCTCCGCTCCACCTCGTCCCGGCACCAGCTCCAGCAGCACTCGCTTGGGGTAGACGCGCATCCGCATCTGCACCGCTGCGCTCGCCCGGTCCTGGTTCAGCGCCACCGCGAGCCGCAGCAGCACCACCGCCCTCACCACAGGCATGTGCTCCTCCAGAGGAATCGCTCGCATCAGCCGATCCATCGGGTCTGGCCGTGTCTTCCCCAGGTACCGCGCAATCGCACTCACCACCGCGCGCTGCTCCGGAGAAAATCCGAAGATCTCCGAGTTCGCGATGATGTACTGCGTATGCCGATAGTGTCCCTGGTGATTCATGAACTTGCCGACATCATGCATCATCGCCGCTGCCTCCAGCCACAGCCGGTACTCCTCTGGCAGTTCATGCACCGCGCTCAACGCGTGGAACAGTTGCACCACATGCTCTCGCACCGGCTCCACGTTCCGCTGTTCGATCCCGTACCGGCGACAGACCTCCAGCACCCCAGCCCAGCGTTCGCTCTCGATCTTCTGGTGCACCGAAGTCCGTAGATCCACCTCCGCCAGCATCTGTGCTAGCATCCCATCCCTCAGCCCCAGCGGCGAGTAGCGAAACCCCTTCAACCCCAGCCGGTCCAGCAGGCTCGCATACACCAGCGCCCCGCCAATAATGATCTCCGACCGCCTTGGCCCAATCCCCGCCACCGCCGCCCGCTGATCGTTATTCATCTTCGCCAGCCGGTCCGCCAGCTTCCGCACCTGCGGCGTATCCGCAGTCAGCATCCCCACGCGATCCAGCCGCTTCTTGGCCAAAGTCTTCTTTCCCGCCGCCCCTTTGCGCACATGCCCGCTCGCCTCAGCCAGCGCCGCCGCCGTGCCCGAGGTCGCCACCACCAGCCCCACCCTCGGCATCCCCAGCTTCCGCTGCCCCCGCCTCAGCTCTCGCTCGATAAACTGCTTCAGCCGCGCCACATCCTCCTTCGACGGCGGATCCGTCTGCAGAAACTCCTCCTTCAGCCGCACCGCACCCAGCGGCATACTTACCATCGTCTTGATGCGTCCCCCATCAGACACCGTCACCTCACAGCTCCCCCCACCCAAATCGATCAGCAGGCACCGTCCCCGCGCCCCCACCTCATGCGTCACCACCCCCAGGTGAATCAGCCTTCCCTCCTCCAGCCCCGAGATCACCTCCACATCCCACCCCGTGGCCGACTTCACCCACTCCGTAAACGCCCCCGCGTTCCTCGCATCCCGCATCGCACTCGTTGCCACCACGCGAACCTTATCCACGACGTGCATCTGCACCGCTTTATGAAAGCGCTTCAGTGCGCGAATCGTCGCCGCCATGGCCTCCGGCGAGATCACGCCCGTCTGAAAGACACTCTCCCCCAGCCGCGTCACCTCGCGATCTTCAAACAGTGTCTTCAGCCTGTGCATCTGCACGCTGGCAATCTTCACCCGGCACGAATTCGACCCAATATCAATCGCGGCAAACGTAGGCATCGTCTTCGCATCACCTCAGGCGATAAAAATCGCCACACAAGAAAGATACATCCCCGACATTGCCATAGAAGATGTTGACAAACCTTGTCCTGCCGGACATAAGTCCGTAAACATCTTCTTCCTGCACTCCTCGCATGCGCCATCGATCCCATAACCGATTTATGCTTAGAGAGCACCGTAATCTCATGGCCAATCTAACCCTACCCCAACAACTACCCGAACCACTCGCTGAACACCCTGCAACTCCCCCCGCAGACACACCGGGCCGCAGCGCCGCTCTGCTCCTGCTCTGCGGCCTCTGGCTCCTCCTCTTCTTCGCCTCGCTCTTCACCCCGCCCTTGCTCGACGACGCCGACGCCACCCACGCCAACGCTGCCCGCCATATGGCCGTCACCGGCGACCTCGTCACCCTCAACGTCAACGGCATCCGCTACCTCGAAAAAGCTCCACTCCCCTACTGGCTCGTCGCCCTTAGCTTCCGCATCTTCGGCTTCAATGCCTTCGCCGTCCACCTCCCCCAGGCCATCGCCGTCCTTCTTCTGACCCTCCTGGGCTACCGCTGGGCCCAACGAGCATTCGGCAACCGCACCGCCCTCTACACCGGCCTCGCCCTGCTCACCTCAGCCGGAGTCTTTCTCTTCACCCGAGTCTTCATCCCCGAGATCCTGCTCTCCCTCTTCCTGGCCACCGCCCTCTACTGCCTCCTCCAGGCGCTCCGCACAAAAGAAAACTTCGAAACCGACGGAGAGCTTCGATCCGGAGAGAATCCGGGCGCCTCACCCTTCACTCCTTCCCCCCACGAAAAGCACGTCATCTCGACCGGAGGCGCGCCGTTGCGCCGCAGTGGAGAGACCCCTGTATCTGCATTCAGCCCCACCATCCACACCTATCTCATGTGGACAGCCCTCGCCTTAGCCGTCCTCACCAAAGGCCTCGTCGCCCTCATCTTCTTCTTCGGCACAGCCATCCTCTACCTCGCCCTCACCAGCGAATACAAAAACTGGCGCGCGCTCAAACCTCTCACCGGCTCCGTCCTCTTCCTCGTCATCGCCGCTCCCTGGCACATCCTCGCCGGCCTCCGTAACACCGGCGGCATGAACGGCCACGGCTTCTTCTGGTTCTACTTCGTCAACGAGCACTTCCTGCGCTTCCTCGGCAAGCGCTACCCGATGGACTACAATAGGCTCCCCGGCTATCTCTATTGGACCCTCCACCTCGTTTGGCTCTTTCCCTGGGCTTTATTCCTCGGAGCCCTCATCCATCAGGCCTTCGTCGCCTTCCAGCGATACCGCACAACTAGCCCTGCCCCCACGAATGTCACCTTCTACTGGCAGCCCTACGCCACCGTCGCCGTCGGTCTGGTGCTGCAGAACGCCGTTCACATCCCCTACCTCTTCACCGTCCTTGTAGCGCTCGTCCTCTTCCTCCTCCACGGCTTATACCGACGCCAGCAAAACTCCTCTTCCACCACCCCGCTATTAAGAATCACAACCTTCCCTCAGCGCACCACGCTGTTGCTCAGCCTCTTCTCCACCCTCGTCCTGGTCTTCTTCTGCCTCTCGACAAACCAGGAGTACTACACCTTCCCCACCTATCTCCCTCTTCTCATCCTCCTCACCGCCGCCCTCGTCCACGCCGAGCAAACCTTCTCCACCGACCCTGCCTCCCGCCGCTGGATCACCGTCGCTCACGCCGTCTACACCGTCCTTGGCCTCGGCATCGCCCTTACCCTAGGCTACGGCCTCTGGACATCCCGCCACCTCCCCTTCGTGCCCGACATTGGCGACCTCCTCGCCCACCGCGGCGTCGGCGACTACACCCTCTCCATGTCGCACCTCTTCGACCTCACCGGTCCATCCTTCGCCGCGCTGCGTCTTCCCGCCATCCTCGCCGCACTCGCCTTCCTCTTCGGCCCCGCCGCAGCATGGCTTCTTCGTCAGCAACGCCGCCACCTTGCATCCACCGTCACCATCGCTCTCACCTCTGCAGTCTTCCTCATCGCCGCGCACATCGCCTTCGCTCGATTCGCACCCATGCTCTCCTCACAGAACTTTGCCGCCACCATTCAGCATCTGG
>Ga0302314_10018075_pt1 | contig 11771 bp, 16 predicted proteins | sample III_Palsa_N2_3_FD_200533 | JGI IMG/M metagenome (GOLD analysis project Ga0302314, IMG submission 200533) | Peat permafrost microbial communities from Stordalen Mire near Abisko, Sweden - III_Palsa_N2_3 | ecosystem: Environmental > Terrestrial > Soil > Palsa > Peat permafrost | place: Sweden...
CGTGGACGGAGAGAAACTCGCCCGAAAGGGTGCAGCCGAAGATCAGCGGATCGTCGGTGTTGATCGTCACCGGCACGCCCGCGTCGAACAACTTACGGATCGGGTGCTCCGCCACGCGACGTCGACACCGGTCCCCTCACGCAGGAAGGCCCGGTCGCCGCCGCCGACGGCGTGAATGTGCAGGTCGGCCTTGGGCGCGTGACGAACAGCCTCCAGGTCGCGGGCCTTGAGCGCCGCGGCGAGGTCGCTGAGCAAGGCGCGCCTCATCAGCCCTCGGTGACTTCGGTGTCCGGCCGATCGTCTCCCTGGACGAGTTCCTCGTGCCACGCGCCGGCGGCGTCCTCGAAGGAGATCGCCGCCTCTTCGCCGGAAATCCGCTGTTCGCCCGCCGCCCGCCTGGCGGCGGTGCGCGCGGCGTCGTGCGAGGCGAAGGTCTCGGAATAGACGCTGTCGACCCGGTAGGCCCAGCCGCCGTCGTGCTCGACGATATGGTATACAACCTTCGCCATGGAGGCATCCTTTCGTTGATGTGGAAGACTAGCCGACTTCGCGCCGGATCGTTCGATCGCCGCTCCAGACGATCTGGGGTCGGCCCCTAGGCGCCGCTGCGGGCGTGGCGGCCGCATACCCGACGCAGATGGCGCAGACGGGGGTCAGCGCCGGTGGAATGCCGAGCTCGGCCTTCGCTTCCGGCGAGCGCAGCCACAACGCGGGGGCGCCGACCCAGCATGCCCCCAGGCCCCGGGCGTGGGCGGCGATGAGCAGGGTCTGGCCGGCGCGGCAGCAGTCCTCGACAGGCCCGGAGATGATCACCACGGCCGGGGCGTTCCAGAACGCCTTGAAATCCGCCCGATCGAGCCAGATCCAGCCGGGACCGTCGGGGCGGTGGTCCCTGGCGTATTGCATGGCGAGCTCGCCGCAGGCGGCGACGCGCGCCCGGCCCTGGATGACATTGAAGGTCCAGGGAACCTGGCCGGCGAACGGCGGCGGCGTCTGGGCGGCGTCCCAGATCAGATCTTCGATGACCGCGCGGCCGGGCTCGGCGGCGGCGTAGTCGCGGATCGCCCTGCGCGTGTGGATCGCCTCGATCGCGTCCATCGATGTTCCTCTCCGACGTTGCGGCGGTCTACACCCTTATCGCCCGGACCGTCCGGCTGCACGTGGGCGCAGACTTGGACGATCGGACCAGAAATCAGGCCTGTCGGGCATTCAGCGTCCCGGTCTCTCCAGGCAAGCTCTCCCCCACAACAGGAGGCGGATATGGACGTCAACGAGAGCCTGGTGATGCGGTATGTCAACGTCTGGAACGAGCCGGACGGGGGCGTGCGGCGTGAGACGATCGAGGCGCTGTGGACGGCGGACGGTCGCCACCGGATGGGCGCGCACGATGCGCGGGGTTTCGACACTCTGGAGACGCGGGTGAGCGGTTCGTATGAGCGCAGCGTCGCGATCGGCGGCCACCGATTTCAGCCCGCGGGCGGCCTGCAGTCCGTGCCCGGGGCGGTGAAGTTTCGCTGGGAGATGGTTCGCCAGGACGGCGAGACGGTGGCGGCCGCGGGCGTAGGGTTCCTGGTGCTGGACGCCGCGGGGAAGATAGTCTGCGACTATCTGTTCACCGAGTCCTGAGAGAGGAGGCCGATGGACCCCCTTGACGATCTGTTCGGCGCCCTGCGCGTCGCCAACGCCATGCACGCCCGGCTGGAGGCGGCCGCACCCTGGGGCATCCGCTTCGTAGAGGGGGAGACCGCGCGCTTCGGCCTGATGGTCGAGGGCGCGTGCCGGCTCGAGGTGGAAGGGCGCGCGGCGATCCCGCTGGCCGCGGGCGATTGCTATGTGGTCATGCGCGGGCGCGCCTACAGCCTGCGGGACGCGGCGGGATCGCCGACGCGCAACTGCTTCGATGTGATCGGCGATCGCGTGGGCGGGACGATCGCCCTGGGCGGCGAAGGCACGCGGACGTGCGTGATCACCGGCTGGTTCAGGTTCGACGAACTCGGCGCACGGCCGCGGCTCGATCAGGCGCGCAGCGACGCCCTGCAGGCGGCCTTGCAGATGCTGGCGACCGAGACGGCCGGGCCCGGGCTGGGGTCGGGCATCGTGGTGAGCCGCCTGACCGACATCCTGCTCATCCACGCTATCCGCCAGCATGCGATGGCGGCCGGGCCGGAGGAGACCGGATGGCTGGGCGCGCTGGCCGACCGCAAGCTGCTGCCGGCGTTCCGCGCCCTGCATGGCGGCGGCGATCGGCGCTGGACCGGGGAGGCGCTGGCCGCGCGCTGCGGAATGTCACGCTCGGCGTTCGCGGCCTATTTTCGCGCGCGGGTGGGGGAGACGCCGCTGGCCTACGACAGCCACTGGCGGATGTTGCGGGCCGGGGCGCTACTGCGCGCCGGCGGCCTGTCGATCGGCGAGATCGCCGCGCGGGCGGGATATGAATCCGAGGCGGCCTTCAGCCGGGCGTTCCGACGGCAGGTGGGCGTGGCCCCGGGACAGTTCCGGCGCGCGCGCGTGGGCGATCCTATCGCGGAGGTCAGGGCGGGGGCGCAAGGCAGTCTGGAGGCTGTGGCGTGAGCCGGTAGGATTTGGGCGCCGGCGGGAGGCCGCTCAGCGGCCCACGACCTGGTCGTAGGCTTCGTCCACCTGCCGGGTCATGCCGTCGCGAGCGAGCAGGCGCGCGAGGGTGGCGCGGCGGTAGCGCCAGGTCGACCAGGGCTCGTCCGGCCAGCCGCGCGCCTGAGCTGGGCCGCGGCGGCGGCGTAGCGCTGGAACGCCGTCAGGGGAATGGCGTCGCGCGCGAGCAGGCCCATCGCCGTGGCGACGGCCTGGGAGATGTGCGCCCGCCGCCTGGCCTCCTCCAGGCCACGCTGGCGAAGCGCATCGTACGTCACGCCGAGAAGGCGCGCGACCAGCTTGAGCTTGGCCCCCCTCCCGGCCGTCGCCCTCCGGCCGCGCATCGGCGGCGAGCGGCTCGGCGGGCTCGTTGGAGAGCGCGCCGCCGGGGGCGAGACTGAACCTCAGCGACCTGGGAAAGCACTCGAGGCCAGGGTCCTCCGCATTGGGCTCGCCTTCGACGATGACCGCCAGGATCCGATCCTCCCGGCCCATGCGCTTGAACGCCAGGATCTCCTCGTCGACCCGGTGGCTGTGGACCGCGTGCGGCGTGCAGATCACGATCAGGCGCGCCGACGCCTCCATCGCCCGCGCCAATTCTCCGCCCAGGTCCGACGCGGACGGCAGTTCCTCACGGTCGCGGAAGATCGGAAACAGCCGGGCGGGCGTGGGCCCATCGCGCCCCGGCGAGCCGATCAGGCGCCTGCGAACGCGATAGGTCTCCAGCGCCCGGTGCAGCCAATCGACGAAGGGCTTGTCGCGGTGGGCGTAGCTGATGAACGCCTTGTATTTGAATGGGCCATCCATGTCGGCGCGCTCCTCCAAGCCGCCGCAGCACCAGACAGTCCATGGGCGGGCGCGCCAATCGGCGGACGAGAGGCGAGTCCGGCCGGGCCTCGACCGCGTTCGGCGCCATTGATGAGTCACGCCCATCGCCGTCACCCCGGGGCTCGAGCGCCGGCTCAGAAGACCGTGCGCACCAGGCCGATCGGTTGTTGCAGGCGTCCGTTCACGTTGACAACAATCTGGTCCATCCGGAAGTAAGCGGGACTGCCCCATTCAGTGTGTCCGTAGAACTGGATTTTCGAATCAGCGGGCGCGCGAATCACGTCTCTCCGGTAAATTGTCTTGCTTGTCGTCATCGGTGGCGTCGAATCGACCAGGTTCTTGTCGAAGTCAATGTTCGCATTGTAGTCCATCAACTCCAACTTACCTACCGCGTTCTGCGGGACTTTGAAGACGATGTGCCCGATGACGCCGTGAGGTTTTTCGGGATCGACGACCTCGCCGGGGCTGACTTGCGTGGTGATTTTCGGCTCGTCGGCAGTGATATCGTCCGGATTGTCGGTGCATTTCTGCAGCTCGCCGCCGACGTCGGGCTGTCGCGAAGCGGTTTGCAGGACCTGTCCAGTGGCAGGTTTTACTGTGCTCGGTATAGGGGTTGCGCTCCGAGGCGCATTCGCGCGGGACACCTTGCTCAGAGAGCTGTCGTGGCGTTGTCTCGGGTTGTCCGAAAATACGAATACTTCCAGGTCGAAGCCGCCTTCCCCAGTGACGTGCGCGGCGCCGGTGGATTCAATGGTGATCTGGTCGACGCGCAGCGTTCCATCGTTGCTCTGGCGCTTGCTATCGTCGATCGGAATGGCGGGCGTCCGGAAGTAACACCACCTGCCTTTGCGCCCGCCACCGGCGCCGCCGTTGCTGGACATCTCCCACCCATCGTTCGCGGTCGGCGCCCGTCCCCCGAACGCGTAGTTGTCGTCGCTTGGACGATGTAGCTGTGGCGCAATTCCATGGGAGTTGTGAAAGTTCTCGCGAAGGTGCCCCAATGCCATCGACGGCACGCGCTTGTTGAAATCGGCGGCGAGGAACGCGGCGACGGCGGCGCAGCAGACCACGACCAGGAAATTGGTGATCCGAGGTCCGGACCAACGCAACAACATGAAGCACCAGAACACGGGCGCCAAGATCACCGATACCCAGAATACGCGTTCAGACACCGGTGGCACCGGCACCGGTGAAGAGCCGAACAGCCAGATACTCCGGCCGCCCAAATAGGGCGTGGCCGTGAACGCGAGCAGGAGGGCAAACAGAACAGCGATGGCGCCGTCAGGTACGCCGCGGGCGGCCAGCCACTCGAGGCCGTTCTTTCCCCTGGCGTTGAGATCATTGGTGGGAGTTGCGCTTAGTCTATGCCAAGCGCTCACCATCAGGGAGCGTACAAATCCGGCGCTATCACGTAGAAATCTCATCGCTCGGGCGAGCATGGACGGTCATGCCCCGGACCGCGCGGCAGCTTCTTGCTGGTGGCCATATTCCCGCCATTATCCGCCGATCGCGTCGGAAGGCAACGGCCGCCGGCGATCGGGGCGGCCGCGATGGGCGGCGACACAGGAGCCCCTCGTTGATGTCTCACCAGGACTCGCGCACGGCCATCGATGTCCGACATGGATCGCATTTCCTCAACGGCCTAATGTGCCAATGGCAAGGCTGCGGATGCGGTCATGAAATGGGGCGGAGGAGACGTTGTGATGGGTGAATTGAACCTGCGCCGGGGCGCGCTCGGCCTGCTTGCGCTGGGGGCCGTGCTCGGCGCGTTTGGGGTCGGCGCCGCCGAGCGCGCCCCACGCGATCCGGCGCCGGCGTGCCGTTCGCTTTCGGGCGTGACGATCCCGGCCCGCCAGATCGGCTTGCCGACGTCGGGCGCAAGCGTGGTGAGCGCAACGCTGCAACCTGCGGGTGGCTCGGGGGCGGCGGCGAAACCCGAGTACTGCAAGGTGCTGGCGCAGATCGCGCCGGTCGATCCGCACGCGCAGCCGATCAGGGTGGAGCTGAACCTGCCCACCGCCTGGAACCGCAAGGCGGTGCAGATGGGCGGGGGCGGCTTCGATGGGTTTCTGGTCACCGCCGAAGGTCCAGCCCCCGGCGCCGCCGGGCAGCCGACGCCGCTGTCGATGGGCTACGCCACGTTCGGCAGCGACGGCGGCCACAGCGTCGCCAACCCGTTCGACGTCGAAGGCCAGGTGGCCGCCTTCATGAACGACGAAGTGCTGGAGAACTACGCCGGCGCGCAGCTCAAGAAGACCCATGACCTGGCGCTGGCGCTCATCCGGCTGCGCTACGGCGAGGCGCCGCGGCGGACCTACTTCGTCGGCGCATCGGCGGGCGGGCGCGAAGCCCTGGCCGTCGCCCAGCGCTGGGGCGCCGATTACGACGGTGCGGTGGCCTACTTTCCGGCCGCCGGCGGCGTGCCCCTGGTGACCGAGTTTGGCCGGGTGGCGCGGGCGCTGGCCCAGCCGGGGGCCTATCCCGATCCCGCCAAGCAGGCGCTGTTGCACAAGGCCGTGGTGGCGGCGTGCGACGGCGCCGACGGCGCCGTCGATGGCCTCGTGTCGAACCCCGCGGCTGCCGCTTCGACGTCGCCTCCCTGCGCTGCGCCAGCGGCGGCGACGAGGGCGATGGTTGCCTGAGCGACGCACAGATCGCGGCGCTCAAGATCATGATCGCGGATGTTCGCCTGAACTATCCGTTGGCTAGCGGCGAGACCGGGATCGCCGGCTTCAACGTCTTCCAGGGCGTGAACCTGACCGTGCCGCTCTCCGGCCTGGGCGCCGCCGCGCCATCGCCGGCGCCGATGGCGCCCGCGGCCCCGCTGCTCGCCAAGTTCTACGACATCTTCGTGCGCGGGTGGGTCCTGCGCGACCAGAAGGCGAACGCGCTGGATTTCGACGCCGAACACCCGGGCCGCTGGACATCGCGGATGAGCGCCTTGAGCGCGATCATGCACACCGCGGAGCCCGACCTGGCGGGATTCTCAGGCCACGGGGGCAAGCTCATTCTCGTGCACGGTGACGACGACGCTCTGATACCGGTGGGCTGGAGCGAGGACTACTATAGGAGCGTCGTCGCCAGGATGGGGGCCGGGACGGTGAACGGCTTCGTGTGGTTCTACACCGTGCCGGGCTACGGACATGGGGCCGGGACCTTCGTCGTAGACTGGGACTCGCTTTCCGCCCTGGATCGCTGGGTCGAGACCGGCGCCGCGCCGGCCGAACCGATCGCCGCCGACGCCAATCCGGCCGGCGCCGGCCGGACCCGGCCACTGTGCCGATTCCCGAGCTGGCCCAGGTACAAAGGCGCCGGCGACATCAACCAGGCGGCAAGCTTTGCCTGCGCGAAAGGTTAGTGGAGTACGGCCACCCCCCCCCCACGAAACGTCATCCCCGGGCGTAAGTCTCGGGTGCCCATGAACACGACACCAAGCGTGGGCGCGTTGCGCGCCCAAAGCTCCGGGATGATCGCGCAAGCAGCCGTGGCCGCACCGGCGGGGCCAAATGCAACCACGGTGTTCATGGGTAGCCGGGACTCACGGCTATGACGGTGGGGTTGGGGGTGGACGCGACGGACTTGGTTCGACCGACCCGATCTGTGGGCCTCCAGCGGAGCGCTGCCCGTCCGTTGTGGCGCGCCTTGCTCGCCGCGTGCGCCTTGACCGGCGAACGGGCGCGTCAGTACCCTCGCGGCAGGACTTATCTCGTGGGAGGGCTGGGTTTGGACGCCTCTGAACGGCTCGCTTCGATCGAAGCGGCGCTGGAAGCCAAACCCGGCGCCGTCGGCGCGGCGCTGCCCTCGCCGCCCGGCGTGGTGATCTACAAGGTCATGGGCAAGATGTTCGCCATCCTCAGCCATCGCGGGATACAGAACGTGATCCTGAAGTGCGATCCCCACTTGGCGGAGATCCTGCGCGAGCAGTACGCCGGGGTCGGCCAACGCTCGCACCTGGACGCGCGCTTCTGGATCAGCGTCACTCTCGACGCCGACGTGCCGCAGGAAGAGATCGAGCGCCTGGCCGCCCACTCCTACGAACTGGTGTGCGCCAATCTCACCCGCAAACAGCGGACCGAGCTTGCGCGGTTGGCGAACGGCGAGGGCTGAGAGCGTCGCAGGCAGCCAGCTTCGCGAGAGCCGTCCGAGCCTATCCTTTGCCGGCAGGCCGTCTGTCTGAGGGCTTTACACATCCGCGGCGGATAGGCGGCGCTCCGCTGGAGCCCTACCCCGGCTTCGGCCGCCGCGAGAGCCAGGGCGTGAACCGGACGCGGATCATCCAGAAGACCAGGAAGGCGACGGGAATGAATTGCGGGAAGAAGAAGGCGGTCGGGACGTGGTGGGGGCCGGGGAGGAGCCGGGAGAAGCCATTGGTGAAGGCCGACCCGGCGGCCAGGGTCAGGCCCAGGCACATGCGCCACAGGTGGCGCGCGATGCGCGGCGCGCCGGCGTTGCCGCCCGCCAGGACGACCTTGACGTCGCCGAGCGCGGCGATGGCGAGGACGGCGGTGAAGCTGTGGATCGCGATCAGAACCGGGCCTTCGAGGGCGACGCCGCTCTTGAGAAACGGGGCCATGCCGGTCGCCAGCTGGACGCTCAGGAGCAGGAAGGGCGCGCACAACGCCAGGGCGACGACTAGCGCGATCCTCTCGGCCAGGCGCACGGCGCCGTCGTCGCGGCGGACGGTGAGCCAGGCGGTGGCCACGAGGTAGGCTGTGAAGGCGGCGATGAACACGTTCACGATCTGCCCTGGCCTGGCGAAACCGAGCCAGGCGGCGAAGGCGGCCATGACCATCATCGAGGCGAAGAAGACGGTTCCCGCGGTCCGGTGCAGGCGCCCACCCTTGGGGGCCAGCAGGGCGAGCACCCCGCAGACCAGGGCCACGGCGCCCGCGCTGATGTGAATCACGAAGGCGAGCAGGGTCGTATCGCTCGGCAGCGCGCTAACCATGGCGCGACGGCGCGGTGGGCGGCGCGGTGATCATACTGGCTCTTGCAAGGCCACCCGCGCAATCGCGCGGCGCCCGATCCAGGGCGCGAAGCGCACCTTGATCATCCAGAAGATCAGCAGGCCCAGCGGCAGCAGCATGGGCAGGAAGAGCAACGGCGACATCGTCATCGGCCCCGGGATCAGGCGCGGGACGGCGTTGGTGAAGAAGGAGCCGGTGGCGAAGGTCAGGGCCAGACACATGCGCCACAGGTGGCGGGCCACGCGCGGCGCCCCCGAGATCCCGCCGGCCACGATCACACGGACGTCGGAGGCCGCGGCGGTGCAGACGACGAAGGCGAGGACGAACACGGCGATCACGACAGGGCCCTGGATCGACGGCGCGCGACCCGAGGCCACCAGGACACAAAGAAACGCGAACGGGACCGCGAGACAGAGCACCGCGGCAAGAGCGACCTTCTCCGGCAGGCCGACGCCACGCTCCCGGCGCCGCGCCGTCATCCAGGCGGTCGCCACGAGGTAGAAGACGAAGGCGCCGCCGAACAGATTGGAGATCTGGCCGGGGACGGCCAGGGCGAGCCAGCAGGCGAAGACCGCCATGACCAGCATGGAGACGAGGAACACATTGCCCGCCAGGCGATGAATTCGCCCGCCCTTGGGCGCGAACGCGGCGAGCAATCCCGAGCCGAGACCGACGACTCCGCCGGCGATGTGCAGGCCGAAAACGACCATGGTGAGGACCTGGGCGATGAGGCTACCCATCGACAGATTGCGCGCTCGTCGCCCAGATGATCATGATCGCCTCCAACGGGGTGTGCCAGCCCTGCAGCCTAGCCGCGCTGGAGGCGATGGCCATGATCCCAGGCTACGATCGCATGACCCCCGGTAACGGCGCCCCCTATGGCTGAGCTGACGGTGGCCGCCGGCCTTGCGCGCGGACTGATGGAACTCGCCGTAGCCAAAGGCGCCGAACGCACCGAGCTCTTGGCGCGCTCGGGGATCGGCGTGGAGGATCTTCTCGACGTGGATCGGCGCATCCCGTTCGCGCGCTACGTGGCGCTGATGCGCGCGGGCAAGGACCTCGCCGGCGACCCGGCGCTGGCGCTGCACTACGGCGAGGCCAACGATATGGCCCAGATCTCGGTGGTGGGCCTGATCGCCTACGCCTGCGAAACCATGCTGGAGGCGATGGTCCAGATCAATCGTTACGGGCGCCTGGTGGTGGAGGTTGACGGGCCGAAAGAGCGCTTCGGCGCCACCCAACGCGACGGCGGGTTCTGGGCCGTCGACCGGCGCGAGGACGCCAACGCCTTTCCCGAGCTCACCGAGTCCACGTTTGCGCGCATGATCTGCGGACCGCGCCGGTTCGGCGTGACCCAGCTCGCCAAGGCTGTGCACGTGAGCCACGCCGCGCCGCCCTATCGGGCCGAGTACGAGCGCATCTTCGGCGCGCCCGTGACCTTCGAGGCCGGATGGAACGCCGTGCTGCTCGACCAGGCATGGCTGACGCATAGGATCTCGGTGCAGCCACGCTATGTGTTCGGCGTGTTGAGCGAGCACGCCGACACGCTGATGCGGCGCCTGGAAGCGTCGAAGTCCACGCGCGGCCGCGTCGAGAGCCTGCTGATGCCGGTCCTGCACAAAGGCGAGGCAAGCATGGACGGGGTGGCCGCCCAGCTGGGCGTCAGCCGCCAGACCCTGTTCCGGCGGCTGAAGGAAGAAGGCGCGACGTTCGACAAGGTGCTGGACGAGTTGCGCTGCCGGATGGCGCTCGACTATCTGGGCGCCAAGAAGGTCTCGGTCAACGAGACCGCCTATCTCGTCGGCTTCTCCGAGCCCGCGGCCTTCTCCCGCGCCTTCAAACGCTGGACCGGCGTCAGCCCCCGCGACGCGCGCGGTCGCCCCGCCCTCTCCGTCGGCCCGCAAGAGGGCGGTCCGCCACCTCCCCCGCAGGCGGGGGAGGAGATAAAGGCTTGAACACGCGCATCTTCCCCCTCCTCCTCCGCTTGCGAGGGAGGTGGATCGGCGCCTTTTTTGCGCCGAGACGGAGGGGGCGCTGGGACGGCCGGAGTGGGCTAGGTTGACGCGATATTTGTCTCGCGCCTGGAGGTTGAAATGCCGTCGACGCCGCACGTGGTTCTGATCGTCCTTCAGGCCTACGTCGTGGCCTTCATCGCGTTGCACGACTGGGTCCCGCTTGGACGATTGAACGATGTTGCGGCGGTGCAGGCCGCCGACCCCGCGGCCAAGCTGATCGCGGTGACGGCGCTCAGCACGGCGCCGTTCGCCTTCGGGCTGTGGTGGAGCATCGTCTACGCCGGCGCCAGGATCCCGGGATGGCTGACCTGGTATCTGTGGATCTGCTACGGCGTGGCTGCCTACGGCCTGTGGCGCGCCTGGTGGGGACCGTATCTGCCGGGTGGCGATCCGGCGCGGGCCGCTCGTTACGAAGCGATGTTCGGCCGCACCTACGCCTTCCTGCCGTCGCGCCACGGCATCAGGCCCAATGCGCTCCACATCAGCCTGCACGTCACGGTGATCGCCATCCTGGTAGCGCTTGCCTCCCAGTCCAGCTGGATGCGCGGCTGAGCGCGAGCCATCCGCCCGGAGCGGGAGACGGTCTCAAACAGCGCTTGCCACCGCGCGTTCGCGCGGCTGTCGCGCCAGCGAGTCGGCCACGACCCAGGCCGCCCCGATCAGCGACAGGTTCACCGCATTGGCCGTCCAGCTCATGTGATCGGCCGGCGCGCGGATGATCGATGCGAGGTGAACCAGGACGCCGAAAGCGACGAACATCACCGTGAGCAGTCGCGCCGCCAGCAGCGCCTGGACGCCGGAGATGATCGCCAGCCCCGCCAGCATATGGGCGACGCCGGTCAGCGCGGCCCAGAAGACCTGGCCCGGCGGAAGCCATTTGGGCACGACAGACGCGGTGTCCGACAGATAGACGAAGTGCGCGGCGCCAAACACGAGCAGACAGGCGCCGAACACGATGCGGAGCAGGGTCGCCGTCCGGCCGCGCATGGCCAGGTCGACGCCGGAGAGGCAGAGGCTGGCCAGGAGCGCCGCGCACAGCAGGGAGAGCTGCTCGGCGAGGCCGGACCACGCATAGAACTGCCCCAGGCGGGTCACCACGCGCGGCGCGTGAAGCGCAAGCACATCCAGGGCGTAGAGGACCGCCAGGACCATCGTGCCGGCGCGGGCGGTCCGCGCGAACTGGGTGACGAGCCCAGCCAGCACAAGGGCGATGGCGACGGCGACGGCGAGGACAGCGCGGCCCGGAAGCGCCGCCGGAACCGGCTGCCAGACCAGGGCGAAATCGTCCCAGACCAGGCCGACCACGCCTACGGCGATGGCGCCCAGCGCGAACACCCGGATTCCAACGGAG
>Ga0302314_10018076_pt1 | contig 11771 bp, 8 predicted proteins | sample III_Palsa_N2_3_FD_200533 | JGI IMG/M metagenome (GOLD analysis project Ga0302314, IMG submission 200533) | Peat permafrost microbial communities from Stordalen Mire near Abisko, Sweden - III_Palsa_N2_3 | ecosystem: Environmental > Terrestrial > Soil > Palsa > Peat permafrost | place: Sweden...
ACTTCGAGCGCGCGGCAGAGCGCGTCGTGCACGACGTCTTCGGCCAGCGGCAAGTTGTGCGGGCCGAACAGGCGAACCAGGGCGGCGGTCATCCGCCCCGACTCGCGCCGAAAGAGCGAGGCGAGCTCGTCGCCGCCACCCTGGGTCACCTGCTCATCCATCATCGGACGAACGCTCAGTGCGGCATCGTCATGACGGGCCGCACTTCGACCGCGCCGTCGCGTTCGAAAATGGGGCACCCCATCGACAGCTCGGTCGCGTGATTGAGATCCCGTGCCGAGACCATGATGAACCCGCCGATCAGATCCTTCGCCTCGGCGAACGGCCCATCGGTCACGGCTTTCATCTTCCCCGACACGAGCTTGCCGCCGTCTTCCAGCGGCTCACCGGCCTTGAAGTTCCCCTTCGCCTTCAGGTCGTTCATCCACGCCTGCCACTTGTGCATGTTGGCCTGCATGTTGGCCGGGCTCGTGAGCTTGTCGCCGCCGCGAAAGAGGAAAATGAAATCAGACATGGCAGGTCTCCTTGGTCGAAAACGAATCGTAGTCGAGAGAACGAATCAGAGGGTCGTCACGCGCTCATCTTGGCGAGGTACGGCTTCGCCTCGTCCAGCACGCGCACGACCGACGGGCGCTCGGCGAGCCGGTTCCAATACGCCGTGATGCGCGGGCGCGACGCGAACGGGTGCAAGTTGCGCAGGTAGCCGAGCGCCGGCGCGGCCGCGCAATCGGCCATCGAGAACGCGTCGCCGACGGCCCACGTGCTCTTCGCGAGATGGTCGTCGAGGTACGCGTAGACCGCCTCGATCGTCTCGCGGGCTTCGGCGACCGCTCCGGGGTTGCGTTGCCCTTCGGGCTTCAGGCCGTCGAAGAAGATCGTCGCGCACGGGTTGTTCAAATAGAGGTCGAAGATCCGATCGTGAAAGCGGACGCGCCGCGACACGTCGGGGTCCGCCGGAATGAGCCGTGTGCCGCCGGGGACGCGCTGATCGAGGTACTCGATGATGATCGACGACTCCGGAATCGTCCGGTCCGCATCCACCAGGAGCGGGAGCTTCCCGAGCGGATAGATCTTCCGATACGCCGCGCGCCCCTCGGGTTGCATGAGTTGAACGATCTCGGGCGTGAAGCGCGTCGCCTTCTCGTGGAACGCGATGACGGTCTTCTGCGAGTAGGTCGAGAGCGGATGAAAATAGAGATGCATGATGTTTATCCTCCGTGTTCGCCATGACGACGAACGGGGGAGCCCGCGCCGGACAAAAAAGATCGCCTTCTTTTCGCCCGGGCGGACAGCGTCGCGTCACGCGGTAGACTCCTCTCGTGCCGACCCCGACGTTCCTCCCGCCGCGCTCGCTCGCAAGCCACTCTCTCTGGGAAGCCGCCGCCCGGCAGCTATCGCGCGCCGGCCGCGATCGCAGCCCCCCCATCTGGCGCGAGCCGCGCATGTTCCTCGAGCGCGCGCGCCTCCTGCGCGATCCGATCGCGAAGGGGGTCGGGTTGCCCGCAGGCGAGGGGCGTCCGGTGTTCTTGATCCCCGGTTACCTGGCCGGCGACGTCTCGCTCGTCGTGCTCGCCCGCGCCCTTCGTCGCGCGGGGTACCGCACGAAGTCCGCGGGCATCCGCCTCAACATCGGCTGCGCGAACGAAATGCTGGCCCCGCTCGAAGTGCGCCTCGAACGCCACGTCGCGCGCTACGGACGAAAGGCGCTCGTCATCGGCCAGAGCCGCGGTGGCGCGTTCGCGCGTTTGCTCGCCGCGCGTCGTCCGGATCTCGTCGATGGCCTCATCACCCTCGGCACCCCGCTCCTGGACCCGCTCGCCGTCCACGTCCTCGTGCTCCTCAACGTGGGCCTCGTCGGCACGCTCGGCACGCTCGGCTTGCCGGGGCTCCTGTCGATCAACTGCACGCGCGACAACGCCTGCTGCGAGAGCGTGCGCCGCCAGTACGAGTCCCCGCTCCCCGCGAACTTCCCGTTCGCCTCGTTCTATTCGCGCTCCGACGGCATCGTCGATTGGCGCGCGTGCCTGGATCCCGACGCGCGCCACGTCGAGGTCGACTCCAGTCACTGCGGCATGGCGTGGAACGCGGACGTGCTGCGCGCGATCGGCTTCGAGCTCGCGCGCGCTCGCGTCGCGCCGGCGTCCGCGTCGTCTATCATCGCCGCGTGACCGCACGCATCCGCTTCGCCGCGCTCGCCGCGCTCGTCCTCACCACCGCGTGCCACCGCAGCCACAGGGCGACGTCCTCGACGCGAGCCGCGGCGCCGGGTCCGAACGCCCACGTCCCCGTCGCCGCGCGATCGACCGACGTCATTCGCCGCGACGGCAACCACCTCACGACCGCGGGCTCCCTCTACCTGCAGATGCACGCGCACAACCCGGTCGATTGGTACCCGTGGTCGAAGGAGGCGCTCGACCGCGCGCGGACCGAGAACAAACCGATCTTCCTCTCCATCGGCTACTCGTCCTGCCACTGGTGCCACGTCATGGAGACCGAGGTCTTCGACAAGGACGACGTCGCCGAGTTTCTCAACGCGCACTTCATCAGCATCAAAGTCGACCGCGAAGAGCGCCCCGATCTCGACGCGGTCTACATGCAGGCGCTCTCCAGCATGACCGGCAGCGGCGGCTGGCCGATGACGCTGTTCCTCACGCCCGCGTTGAAGCCGTTCTTCGGCGCGACGTACATGCCGCGCGATCGCTTCCTCTCCATCGCGAAGAAGGTGAACGAGCAGTTCGCGGTCGCGCGGAAGGACATCGAGCGAAACGCCGACGAGGTCGCCGCACGGATCGGGCGTGACGACCGCGCCGCCAACGCGCCGCCGATCGACGCGGACGAGATCCATCGCATCGCGACATCGGCGCTCGGTCGCATCGACCCGCAGTGGGGAGGGTTTCGCGGCGGCACGAAGTTCCCGACGCCCGTGCGATGGGAATTCCTGCTGCACGCCGCGCGCAAATGGGGAGACGCGCCGCTCGGGAACGCGGTGAAGGCGACGCTCGATGCGATGGCCACGGGAGGCATCCGCGATCCCATCGGCGGCGGCTTCCATCGGTACTCGACCGACGAGCGCTGGGAGACCCCGCACTTCGAGAAGATGCTCTACGACAACGCCCAGCTCGCGACGCTGTACCTCGAAGCGGGGCGCGCGTTCAAAGAGCCGCGCTACACCGCGGTCGCCACCGACACGCTCGATTTCCTGCTGCGCGAGATGCAATCGCCCAGCGGCGGCTTCTACGCCAGCTTCGACGCCGACAGCGACGGCCGCGAAGGGGCCTACTACGTGTGGACGCGCGACGAGCTCCTCCGCATCGGTGGCCCGCAAGACGGCCCGGTCCTCGCGCGCATCCTCGGCGCGAGCGGCGCGGGGACGTTCCCGGGGGCCGCGTCGGTTCCGAACCGTCGTGCCTCGTTCGCCGATGTCGCGTCGGCGAGCGGGCGATCCGTCGCCGACGTCGAGGCCTTGTGGACCGCGACACGCCCGAAGCTCCTTGCCGCGCGCGCCACGCGAACCAAGCCGCGACTCGATACGAAGATCGTGACCGCGTGGAACGGCCTCGCGATCGAAGCGTTGGCCCGCGGCTTCGAAGCGACCGGCGACGCGCGCTACCGCGACGCCGCGAACGCCGCCGCCGACTTCCTCTGGCGCGTTCACCAGCGCGCGCCGTCGGGATTCTTCCGCGCGTCGAACAAGGGACGCGCGGACGCCCCGGCGGTCCTCGAGGACGACGCGTTCCTCGCGCGGGGCTTGGTCGCCCTCTTCGAAGCCACGAACCGCCCTGAGCTCATCGACCATGCGTCGAAGCTCGTCGACGACGCCGGCGCACGGTTTCGCACGCCCGATCAGACCGGCTGGTACGGCAACGAAGACGCTTCGACGCCGTTCCCACGCAGCGTCTCTCTCGACGACTCCGTCGAGCCCTCGGGCTCCGCGGCGCTCTTGTCCACGCGCATCGCGCTCGGCGCGCTCACCCTCCGCGACGATCTCACGCGCGCCGTCGACGCCACGCTCCGCGCGCGCTCGGCCGCGCTTCGCGCCAGCGGCATGGGCTCGTCCGGCTGGCTCGACGCCGCCCTTCTCCGCGCCGGCCCCTTCTACGATCTCGTCATCGCCGGTGACGACGGCGGCGCGGTCGACCGACTCGAACAGGTTCGCACCACGCTGTCCCCCGCATGGAGCATCGCCGCGCGCGTCCCTGCCAACGGCCCCGATGCGGCGTTCGAGTCGCTCGTCGCCGCGTCGCACGGCAAGACTGCGCCGCCCGGTTCGGCGAAGGCCTACGTCTGCATCGAAGGCGCATGCAAAGCGCCGACGAGCGATCCCGCCGCGCTCCGCGCGCTGTTGCTCGAGGGGTGGAGCTTCTGAGCCGCGCGTCTTGCCGCGCGCTCAGTGCGCGCCCTGAACGACGACGCCCGCCTGCGGCTTCTTCAGGAAGAACACGACCGCGATCGACGCCACGAACAGCACCGCGAGCGTCGTGAACCCTTCGTTGAACGCACGCACGAGCGCCTGGAGATCCAACCGCATCTGCATCGACGACAGCGCCGCCCCCACCGGATCCCACAGCCGCGCGCCGAGCCCCGCCTGCGCGTTCCGCAGCTGATCGTGCGCGACCGCGCTGTACGCATCGAAGTGCGGCGCCATGTCCGAGGCGTACTGCTTGGTCATCCGATCGAGGTGCGTGCTCATCCACGCCGTCCCGATCGATCCCCCGAGCTCGCGCGTCGCGTTGAACAACCCCGCGCCGTTCCCGCGCTGCGACGCCGGCAGATCGGCGAGTGCCACGACGCTGAGCGGCACGAAGCACAAGCTGAGCGCCGCCGCGCGAACGAAGAGCGGCATCACCATCGTGTGCGTGTCCGCGTCCGGCGTGAGGTGCCCGTTCATCCACAAGCTGAGGAGCACCCCGGTGAGCCCGATCGCGATCATCTTCCGCGAGTCGACCTTGCCAATGAGCTTCCCCACGATCGGCATGATGAGCAGCTGAATCCAGCTCCCCTTCAGAAAGAGGAGCCCGATGTCGAGCGCCGAGTACCGCATGACCGTCCCGCAATAGAGCGAGAACAGGAACGACCCGCCGAACAGCGCCGTGCCGATGAGGAAGTTCACGCCGGTCGACGCCGCGTAGCTCATGTTCTTGAAGATGCGGAAGTCGACCACCGGATTCTCGGTCTCGAGCTCGTGCACCACGAACGTGATGAGCGCCGTCGCCGCGATCACCGCGAGCGCCGTGATCACCGTGCTGTCGAACCACCCGTCGCGGTTCCCTTCTTCGAGCACGTACTGAAGGCTCACCATCCCTACGGCGAGCAGGCCAATCCCGAAGGTATCGATCGGTGCCTTCGACGCGACGAAGTCGGGCTCCTCGATGTTCGTGTACGCGACGTACGCCGCGAGCGCCCCGAGCGGCACGTTGATGTAGAAGATCCAGTGCCAGCTCGACACGTCGATGAGGTACCCGCCGAGCGTCGGGCCGAGCAGCGGCGCGGTCATCGCGGCCATCCCGAAGAGCGCGCCGGCCATGCCTTGTTGCTCGCGCGGGTAGCGCGAAAACAAGATGTTCTGCGATGTGGGAATGATCGCGCCGCCGCCGAGCCCCTGAAGAATCCGGAACACGACGAGCGACGGCAGACTCCACGCGAGCCCGCACAGCGCGCTGGCGATCGTGAACAGGATGATCGAGCCCGTGTAGTAGCGCTTGATGCCCCACCGCTTCTGGAGAAACCCGGAGATCGGGATGACCGTGATGTTCGCCATCGCGTAGCCCGTGGACACCCACGCGATCTGATCGAGCGGCGTGCCGAAGCTGGCGCGAATGTCGTTGAGCCCGACATTGACGATCGAGATGTCGAGCACGCTCATCAGCGACGCCAGCATCGTGGCGACGGTGATCCAGAGCTTCGAGCCGCGAAGCGTAGGGCCTTCCATGACGGGTTCCTCTCGTGCGCTCAGTGCGCGCGCGTATCGACGACGACGTCGGCGCTCATGCCGGGGCGGAGCGCGGCTTGCGGGTCGCCGTCGAAGTGAATGAGCACCGGGATGCGCTGGACGACCTTGATGTAGTTTCCCGTCGCGTTGTCAGGCGGGAGAAGCGCGAACCGCGCGCCCGACGCACCTGCGATGCTGTCGACGTGCGCCGAGAAGCGATGGCTCCCGTAGCTGTCGACTTCGACGTCGACGTGCTGCCCGGGGCGCATGTCGCGCAGTTGGTCCTCTTTGAAATCCGCGACGACCCACACGTCGTCGAGCGGCACGACCGCGAGCAGCGCGCGCTCGGGGCCCACGAGCTGCCCGGCTTCTACCGTGCGCCGCGAGATCTCGCCGCGCCTGGGCGCGCGGATCTCGGTGTACGACAGATTCAGCTCGGCGATCTCGCGCGCCGCGTCGCTCTGTTTCACGCGCGCCTCGGCGAGCATCACGGCCGCGCGCTGCGCTTCGAGCTGCTGCGGCCCGGTGAGCGCCGCGTCGAGCTTCCCCTGCGCGAACACGATGCCACCGGACGACCCGCGCGTCCCGGCGCGCGCCGAATCCACCCGCGCCTTGGCCTGATCGAGCGCCGCCTTCGCCGTGTCGTACGCCGTGTTGGTGTTGTCGACCTCGGCCTGCGCCACCGCGCCTTGATCGCGCAGCCCCCGCGCGCGCCCGCGATCGAGCTGCGCCTGCGCCAACCGCGCCTTCGCGGCCTCGACGTCGGCCTCGCCCTGCGTGATCGACGCTTCCGACGACGACAGCGACGCCGCCGCCTGCGTCAGCCCGCCTTTGGCCTGCCGCACGCTCGCGTCGATGTTCTTCTCGGTGAGCGCGAGCTGGGCGCGCGCGTTCGCGAGCTGCGCCTGGGCCGCGGCGAGATCGGCGCGTGCGCCATCGACCTTCGCCTGGAGGTCCCCCTTGTCGAGCTCGACGAGGAGATCCCCCTCTTGCACGACCTGGTTGTCCTCCACGAGCACGCGCGAAACCTGCCCGCTGATCCGCGCCGACACTCCGACGATGCGCCCTTCGACCTGCGCGTCGTCCGTGCTCTGGCGGCCGAGGCCATGCGCGTAGAAGCCACCGACGGCGACGGCGGCCGCGGTGAGAAGCCCACCGAGTACGTAGAGCGCCTTCGGGCGCTTCGCAGCGACGGGGCGTGCAGTGATTTCGGTGCGAGAGTCGTCCCGGTCGGACGTCCCTAGAAGCGTTTCGTGTTGAGCGGTGGCGGCCATATGTCCCTCGGGCGACGCTCCTTCGCATCCGACGTGCCAGCCGCGATCGCCCTCGAATCCCGCAGATCGCCGACGAAGCGGCCTGTCGGATGACCGACATCTGTCGTCGTTTGATTAGCTGCCTAACGACATGCCGGGGATGGCGTTGCGCCCGATAGTGAGGAGCCGTACCATCTCCTCGTGCTCTCGCTGCGCGATCTCCCCCGAGTCGAAGTCCTCGAAGCGGAAGCGAAACGCGTCTCCACGCTCGACCCGACGACGGTGCTCGCGTTCCTGAGCGTCCTCATCGTGGCGGCTGACCTCGAGCGCCCGGTCGACGCCCACTTCGCTCGCTACGGTCTTTCGCAAGGGCGGTTCGTGATCCTCATGGCGCTCCGCCGCCGCCCCGAGCTCACCGCGACTCCGGCCGAGCTCGCCGATCACGCCGGCGTCACGCGCGCCACGATCACGGGCCTTCTCGACGCGCTCGAGAAGGAGGCGCTCGTCGAGCGCACCCACCGCACCGACGACAGGCGCAGCCTCCACGTGCGTCTGACGAGGAAAGGGGTGAATCTCTTGGAGAAGATCCTCCCCGACCACTACGCGGCCATCGGTGCGCTCATGTCGAAGCTCTCGAAGTCCGAGAAGAAGCAGCTCGTGGCTCTGCTGGGGAAGATGCGCGAAGGAATCGCGGAGAGTACGGCGCGCGGCGACTGACGCGCTGCGACGAGGAGCGGGTGAAGCCGCCCGTGAACACACGTGGCTCGACGTGAGCGTGCGCGCACACGGGGCGTCCCAAACGCGTACGCTGACGTCAGCATGATTGCCGCAAGACCCACCCCGTGCAGACTTACAGTAGTGAGAAATAACCTGCGGTGGCTCTGGGTACCGTTCGCGGCGTGCTTGTTGGTTCTTACGGGGTGCGGTGGTTCTGGCACCGACGGGTCCACGTTCGACGAGCCGGACGCGGGGTTCACGTACCTCGATGCCACGGTCCCCTCGCTCCTGACCGACGCGACGACGGGCACGCCCGAAGGGTCCACCTGTACCCCGCGCACCTGCGTGCAGGCGGGGACGAACTGCGGCCCCGTCGCCGACGGCTGTGGCGGTCTTCTCCAGTGCGGCACGTGCCCCGCGCCGTCGACGTGCGGCGGCGGCGGTACGCCGAGCCAGTGCGGCGGCAACGCGGCGTGTGTCCCTGCGACGTGCGCGAGCCTCCACGTGAACTGCGGAGAGCAAGGCGACGGCTGCGGTAACGAGTTCGACTGCGGCACCTGCACTGCGCCCGCGACCTGCGGCGGCGGCGGCGACGCGGGAGCCCCCAGCGTCTGCGGCGGCAGCGCGGCGTGCATCCCGATCACGCAGTGCCCCACGGGAATGAACTGCGGCGCGGTGGCCGACGGCTGCGGCCACCTCGTTCAGTGCGGCGGCGGCGCGGGGTGTCCGAGCGGGACGACGTGCGGCGGCGGCGGTCAAGGGAACGTGTGCGGCGCGGTCGACGTGCTCCCCGACGGCGGGTTCATCGACGGCGGTCTCGATCTCTGCACTCCTCTCACGCAGGCCGAAGCGTGCAGTGGAACCGGGAAGAACTGCGGCACCACCAGCGACGGCTGTAGCGGCAGCTACTTCTGCGCACCGCACCGCAGACCTGCGGCGGCGGCGGCGATGCGGGTGCGTACAGCGTCTGCGGAGGCAACGCCGGCTGCGTCCCGATCACCGCGTGCTCTTCGCCGATGAACTGCGGCGTCATCAGCGACGGCTGCGGCGACGCGGTGTACTGCGCGCCCGACGGAGGAACCTGTTCCGACGGCGAGACCTGCGGCGGCGGCGGCCAATCGAACGTCTGCGGTGCGAAGAACATCCTCCCTGACGGCGGATTCATCGACGGCGGTCTCAACCTCTGCGTGCCGCTCACTCAGCTCGAGGCTTGCAACGGCAGGAATTGCGGAATCGCCAGCGACGGATGCAGCGGGAGTTATTCCTGCGGCACCTGCATCGCACCACAGACGTGCGGCGGCGGCGGCGACGCGGGCGCGTACAACGTCTGCGGCGGCAACTCGGGATGCGTTCCGTTGACCGCCTGCTCCGCCGGGATGAACTGCGGAATCATCAGCGACGGCTGCGGCGGCGAAGTGCACTGCGGGAACGACGCCGGCACGTGCCCCGCGAACGAGCTGTGCGGCGGCGGCGGCCAATCGAACGTCTGCGGTGCGAAGAACATCCTCCCCGACGGCGGATTCATCGACGGCGGTCTCAACACGTGCACGCCGATCCCGCAGACGACCGCTTGCCTGGGCATCGGCTGCGGCCAGACGGGCGACGGCTGCGGGAATCTCTACAACTGCGGCGTCATCTGCACGGGTCAAGACACGTGCGGCGGCGGCGGCGTCCCCTTCCAGTGCGGACACCCCGCGTGCACTCCCATCACGACGTGCCCCTCGGGTATTCAGTGCGGCACGGTCGGCGACGGCTGCGGCGGCACGGTCTCGTGCCCGTCGTGCCCGAGCGGCACCACGTGCGGCGGCGGCGGAGTCGCGAACGCCTGCGGAAATCCGACGTCCACGTGCACTCCGGCCACGACGTGCCCGACTGGCATCAACTGCGGACCGTGGGCCGATGGCTGCGGCGGCACGATCCCCTCGTGCGGCATCTGCACCGTCGCGGGTCAGATCTGCGGTGCCATCACCGCATCGCAGTGCGGCACGCCCACGTGCAACAAGCTCACGGCGTGTCCCGTCGGGACGAACTGCGGCACGTGGCCCGACGGCTGCGGCGGGTTCCTCACGTGCGGGACGATGGACGGAGGCTGCCCGTCTCCCTTCTATTGCGGCGGCGGCGGTCCGAGCATCTGCGGCAACGATCTCCCCGACGGCGGCGCGTGCACCGGCGTCGCGTGCAACCAGGTCAGCTGCGACTCCGGGACGACCGCGATCAAGGGCACCATCTACGACCCCGCGGGGAACGATGGTCTCTACAACGTGGTCGTCTACGTTCCTCAGACCCTTCCGTCGCCGTTCACCCACGGCCCGTCGTGTGACTCGTGCCAGGCGCTGTACACCGGGCAACCGCTCGTCGCGACGGTGACCGATGCCACCGGCGCCTTCCAGCTCGACAACGTCCCCTACATGACGAACCTGCCGATCGTCATTCAGATCGGCAAGTGGCGCCGTCAGATGGCGATCACGCAGACGCTCACGAAGTGCGGGACGACCACGATCACGGACAAGACGCTCCTCCTTCCGAGCTCCGAGAACGCCGCTCCCGCCGACGCAGGCACCAGCCCGTGGCAAGGGCCGGGGACGATCGACGATCTCCCCGAGATCGCGATCTCGACGGGCGGCGCCGACACGATGGAATGCCTCTTCCGACGCATCGGGCTCATCGCCGGCGAGTACACGGCGGGGAGTGGCGGCACGGGGCACATCCACGTCTTCACGGGGAGCTCGAACACGGCTGCCACCCCCGCGCCGACGATGCCCTCCTCGCCGTCCAGCAAGGGCAACCTCTGGGATCAGTACGCACACCTGTCGCCCTACGACATCGTCATCCTCTCTTGCGAAGGCGAGGAGACGGTCGGCGCGGGCGGAGCGCTCAGCAGCAACGAGCGTGAACGCCTCTTCGAGTACGCCAACAACGGCGGCCGCGTGTTCGCGTCGCACTACCACTACTCGTGGTTCAACAAGGTCGAGGCCGACGCCGGCGGATTTGACTCGGAGGACCTCGCGACGTGGACGGCGGGCGCCAACCCCATGACCGACCAGCACGGCTACCAGGAGGTGAACACGAACATCGTGACCACCCTCTATGACGGCGGTGTCTTCACGCGCGGTGTCGCGCTGGAGACCTTCCTCGCCAACGCGCCGGACGCGCTCGGCTCGAATCCGCTCGGCGTGGCCCAGGGCCAAACCGACGGCACGACGTCGACCCAGCTGAACATCCACGCTCCCAAGCACAACGCCGACGTGAGCTCGGCGAACACTCCCTCTCAGCCGTGGCTCGTCGCCGACAGCAACGCCAGCGTGCCCGGCGCGACCGAGTACTTCACGTTCGATACGCCCGTTGGCGGAGTCGCGACCGACGCCGGTGCGAACTATTGCGGCCGCGTGGTCTACAGCGATCTCCATGTCGGCAGCGCCGTGTCGCCCGCCGACTATCCCAAGCTGGCGGATGGGGGCGTCGGCAGCGCAGACACGCCGGTGGGATGTTCCCCGAGCAAGCTCTCTCCTCAGGAGAAGGCGCTCGAGTTCATGCTGTTCGACCTCTCGTCTTGTGTCTCCGGCGGAAGCAACCTCCCTGTCCTCACGTGCACGCCACTCACGGCGTGCCCGGCGGGCGACGTCTGCGGCGAGTATCCCAACGGCTGCGGCACCGGGTTCGTCCAGTGCGGCAACTGTGAAGGCGGCGCCACGTGCGAAGACAACCAGTGCAAGACCTGCACGCCGGCGACCGCGTGCCCGGTCGCGCAGACGTGCGGCGAGTGGCCTGACGGATGCGGCGGTACCCTCCAGTGCGGGAACTGCCCCACGGGTGACGGCTGCATCAACGGCGCATGCGTCACGGGTTGCACGAAGGAAACGTGCACTTCGCAG
>Ga0302314_10018079_pt1 | contig 11769 bp, 8 predicted proteins | sample III_Palsa_N2_3_FD_200533 | JGI IMG/M metagenome (GOLD analysis project Ga0302314, IMG submission 200533) | Peat permafrost microbial communities from Stordalen Mire near Abisko, Sweden - III_Palsa_N2_3 | ecosystem: Environmental > Terrestrial > Soil > Palsa > Peat permafrost | place: Sweden...
CGAGGAAAATTGGCTGCTGGGATTGTTGGCGTTTGCGGTGGTTGAGGAGCAGCGAATCGAGTGGGTGAAACATCACCTTAAAACCACAGGTGTTTCGCCGGCGCCGGATGACATTCGGACGTGGTATGAATCACAACCCGAAAGCGTGCTGGTAAGAGCAAGAGCTGAGGCAGAGAATGCTCTGAAGAGTTACGGAGCAGAAGCGGTCGAAGAATTTGACGATGCGTATCGGAAAGAGATAGCCCAAGGAATTGTGGTGGCTGAGATACAAAAACTCGGCCGATGGTTGCCGCAATTTGGAATGAACGTTGCCGGCGGTGTTGTTTCATCCATTGTGTTTGCCGCCATTCTTGTTGTTCTAGCGCTTTTTGTTCTAAAAAATCCGTCGACTAACGACATCGCAACGAAGCTAAACAGTCAAATGGGAGCTCAAAATGGCCAAGTCGGAAGTAACAAGTAAGCGTGCAGCGTCATCGGCCTCAAAGGTTTTGCGCGACAGCGGATCTAGCAAGTCAGCGAAATCGGCTGCGGGTTCGGCGCTTTCTCAGAGAAGCACATCAAAAACGACGTCCTCTGGTGCAGCTTCGGCGGCATCTAAGGCGCTTAAGAATGCCGGCTCAAGCAAGGCAGCTCGGTCGGCTGCAGGATCGGCCCTAACGCAGAAGCCTAGCGGGCGTAGGTGATCGTGGCGATCAGCGACTGTTATCGTGGGTAGCGAAGGGCGCGCTTCAATCGTGGAAGCAGTCAATCGAAGCGCTCATTGAACTTGCCCGCTTTCGCTTCGGCTCCTTTAGCCATGCTCACTCAGCCGTTACGCCGTTACGCCGTCCCTCATCCTTGGTAGTTCGGGTCCCTCCTAGGGGTTGCTGCAATCTGGGTGGCATTTGATTTTAGGTGCTGCCACCGATTGGCTAGTGCCGAGATTCAAACGTCACGCGAAGCCAAGCTAGTGCCTCATCAAGATCCAAGTTCGAGCTGGCATAGCTTTGCCGCAACAGGTGCGATGAAAGCAGTCCGTCCCATTTTTGGCGAGCGAGGTTGTTTGCTTTCGCAAGCAATTCGTCCACAGGCGCGGCGGGCTCCGAAGCGACATCCCGCAGCAAATTTTCAATCTCTTCGAGGCTACGGCCAGCGCGCTGGATCTCAATCCCCAACCTGCCCGTAAATGCCCGCACTCCGCGCGACATCAGCAGGCAGGCGATGGCCTCGTTGGCTGCGTCGCCAAGCCAAGTTAACAGGATCGCTTGGCTTCCCTGATCAAGTATTAAACGGTCAGCAAGCGCCAACGCGACGAACGCCTCGCGGCCTTCTCTCAAGAAGCGTTGTGCCGTCGGGTCCAGGAAGGGCAGCGCGTCTTGTGCAACATATATATCGCGCATGCGCTCCCGCACCTGGGTATGCACACGCCCGCCGGCTCCATTGAACAACGGGGGAGCGCCGCCTTTGGCGGGCGCGACATGGATCGTTTTGTGTTCTTCGTCAATTGTTTCAATGAGCCAAGTGCGCCCACCAAACAGAATCCGTTGGCCGGACGTCATCATTTGCGAGACAGGCAGCGTTCCCAATGCCTTGCCACCGGAAACGATGCGGAACTCCTCGTCGCTGGAGAATGCCGCATAGAAGGAATAGTGATTGACGATTTTATCGCCGACGCGGCCGTGGAGCAGCAGGCCTGAATGATCCTGTGTCAGGATTTCCTGTTGTCCCAAGGTGTGCAACAGCTCGGCGAAGGCGTCTTTGGACACTCGCTCGAACGGACCGGGCGGGGCGCAAAGAAGGCGGAATGCCTGAGTCGCCTGAAGGCCGCCATATTGCGCGATGGAGGACAGGAGCTGTTGCACTAGCGTGGAGTAGTGCGCCCCATGGACAGCAGGTGGCTCAAACCAGTTTTCCAACAAAAGCGAGATGACAGACGCGGTCTGTACCGTGTCCAGTCGAAGCCGTGTTTCCAGGCCAGCCTTCTCGTCCAAGGCATCTTCGATGACATAGCCGCGCAGGATTGCAGGTTCGTCGTCACGTCTGCCGGAGCGGCCCAGTCGCTGTCGGAGGCTTGCAACGGATGGGGGCGTGCCAATCTGCACCACGCTCTTGATCGCACCAATATCAATGCCCAGTTCAAGTGTGTTTGTGCAAACGGCTGTCGCCGCGTGCTCACGTTGTTTCAGCGCAGCCTCGGTTTCGTAGCGAATTTCCTTCGACAGATTGCCGTGGTGCGGCCAAAACTCCTTGGGGATCCGGGCCTGCTCACACAATCCATTCAAAAGATGCGTGTAGCGCTCGACCTCCCGACGGCTGTTCGGAAAAACGAGGTTGTTGGACCCTCGCAAGTTTTTGAACATGTGCTGGGCTATTGCCAGCGGTGCGCGCTCCTTTTCCGGATTGACGTTCCTGCCCGTTCCGTCAGTGGCTGTAAGCTCTTCGAACCCTTTGACCAAGATCAGTAACTGGCCCCCAGTCGACGACGCATTGACCACCGCCACGGGGCGGCCGGGTCGGAGGAACTGGGCCGCTAAGCCCATGTCGCCCAGCGTGGCGGAGAGACCGATGCGAGGCACCGTGTGCCCCAGTGCGACGTCGATGCGGTGCATTAACGCCTGAAGTTGTTTTCCGCGTTCGGTGCCAATGAACGCGTGAAGTTCATCGATCACGAAAAAGGTCACCTGCTTGAACAGGGCGGCAATGCCTGTGCCACGGTTGCAAAGTGTGGCCTCCAAGGACTCCGGCGTGATCAAGAGCACGCCAGTGGGCTTTTGCATGAACTTCCGCTTGGCGGTCGAGCTGATGTCCCCGTGCCACGGCCAGACGGGCACGTCCAAGTTCTCACAGAGGCGGTCCAGGCGTCCAAACTGGTCATTGATCAGCGCTTTCAGCGGGCTGATGTAGACGATCAAGCCCTCGTCTGCCCGGCCGAGCAGATGAGTCAAGGCAGGGAGGAAAGCAGCCTCAGTTTTTCCAGAGGCCGTGCTGGCAGCCACGATGACATCTTGGTTGCCTGGCAGGATCAGCGGAATGGACTGTTCCTGCACATCGCGCAGTGCCCCCCAACCCTCGGCCCACAAATGGCGCTGTATCCGAGGGTCCAGTTGCAGGAAGGCCTTGGAAGATGCCATCAGAGTTTGAAGGAAGCCAGCTCGTCGTCTGAATCTACGGCCGCATCACTTTTGCCGCCTTCGTCGGCTTCCACCCGTACCTCGCCGATCAGACCTTTCCAGTCGGTGCCGGGGTTCTGTTCCAGGATGGCCAAGAGGTTGATGAAGGAGGTGATCGTGGTGCGCGGCGTGCGGAAGAAGCTGTCGCCGATTCGATTGGCGCAGTGTTCCATGAAGCTCTCGATCGCCGGATCGGGAAGCAGATACCGGGCGGAGTCCCCAGCAGCGTATACATGGCGGATCTTCCCCAGAAGCAGGTAGAAGTCTTCCACCGTCAAGCTCGAAAGGCGCAGCACGGGGCCAGAGAAGTCGACAAGCTCGTTGGTCGCGAAAGTGTTCTGGGCAAGCCGACTTTGGAGTGCTGTGTAGCTGTAGATCCCTCGACGCGTATCCATCAGGAACTCCGGCGTGCCACCCAGCACGAACCCGAGGCCCACGGCTGTGCCCTGCAAGGAGTCGTTGAGCATGCGCAGGATTTGTTCGTAGTTGGAGTTGCGTGCTTGCGAATTGGAAAGCTTGTATAGATTGACCATTTCATCCAGACACACGAACAGTCCCGCGTATCCGGCCAAACGCACGAACCTAGCCATGAGTTTCAGCTGATCGTAAATCGATGCGTCATCGACGATCGTACGAACGCCAAGTGCCGCGCGCGCGTCGGTCCGGGTCGCAAACTCACCGCGCAACCAGCGGACGGCGTCTGATTTCCGCTGCTCGTTTCCTTCCTCGACGCCGCGGCAGTAGGCCGCGATGACATCGGCAAAGTCATAACCGTTAACAAGCTCGGTCAGCTGTTCTAGCTTTGACCGGATGACCTGCTCGGTGGACAAGTTCTGCGCTTTGGCTTCGGATTTGGCCGTGGCGATGAACTTCTCGACCACGCCGGATAAGGCGCCGCCCTCTGGTTTAGTTCGCGTAGCCAAGTTGCGCATGAGCTCGGCATAAAGCGACCGTGCTTGCCCGCCGGACGCGTGCAGGCGCCGATCGGGATTGAGGTCGGCGTTGGCCACGACGAGCTTGCGCTCCATGGCAATGGCGCGGATCAGATTGAGGAAGAAGGTCTTGCCCGCACCATATTCGCCGATTACGAAGCGGAATGATGAGCCACCGTCGGCTACGCGGTCGATGTCCGCGACCAGCGCTTCGATCTCCCGACCTCGGGCGACCTGGATCAGATGTTGGCCCGTGCGGGGCACGACGCCGGCACGTAGGGATTGGATAACGGCGTCGCGATCCCTCGGGCGAATGGCAGCATTCATGCTTCGATCTTCTCAAGTAGTTTGGTGTGCACTGAAATCGGGTCCTCTCCTTCGAACAGTGGCTCGTCGAATGTTTCAAAAGCCGCCTCGTTAATCTGTTCCATCGCGCCGTCGAGCATTAGGTCCAAGTCCGCGGCAGCGTCCTCCAGCTCGGCACGCGTCCACTCGGGCCGCGACAGAAGCAAGCGCAGCAGGGCAGAGTGAGCCTCGTCCAAGCCCAGCGGCGCATTGGTTTCATCTTCGAGCTCCGGCTCGGGAGCGGGTGCCACAGACGTGGGTGCGTCAGCTTCCTCGACGAAGATTTTCGACAGCAGCTCTGAGACTCGCACCGTATCTTTTTGCAACGCCGCGATACGCTCGACATCCAGTCGAAAGCCCTGCTTATCAGGCTGGACAGTGAACACCGGCGCGCCGCCGGTACCAGCGGTGTGGATGTCGCTGAAGACGCGTTTGGGCTCTACGCCGAGAGCTTTGTAGACCTTTTCCAAGAACTTCACTTCGTCGGGCGAGACGATGCCATCGGCCTGGGCCAGCGTCGCCATGAAGGCAGCGAGCGTCTCGCGCGCTGCGGTGGGCAACGGTTCCAACTTTTTTTTCAGCGCCGACAAGTTCATTGGCGAGGCGATCAACCATTGGAGATGCGCATGTAGCCTGCGGCGCTCGGCGAGGGTGAGGTGCGCCCATCCTTCGATTTCCGCCCGCAGATGTGCGACCTCCCGATCATGGAATTCTCCATCGGCCTGAGCCACGGCCGAGGCCAACTGCAGCGTCAATGCCGCCATTTGATAGTCGGCACGCGACCCCACGTTCGAGTCCATAAGCGGTTGAGCGAACAAAACGATCGTGTCTTGCTCGCCCGGCGCCTTGGCGCCACCGAGGAAATGCGGTTCCATTCCAATGTCGGCGCCTTCAAGCGCACGCGCTAAGCCGCGCGCGCGATCGCGATTGACCACTAGATCGGCACCTCCTAACACGGCGAGAAGTTCCTTCAGCGGTAACGACATCCGTCCTTCGCGCATCTGTGCGGTCAGCGCTTGCAACTTTGCTTGGGCAGCGGCAGGCCAGAGGGTAGCTGGCAACAGCAAAAGCCCTTCCAACGCTCCGGCTGCCCCAGGATCCTTTCCAACGAGGCGACTGTAAGAACCAAGTTCGTCCGTGCATTGGTTCGCAATCTCCATCAGCTTCTTGATGGGTGCAGTCAAAGCTGTGATGTCAGGAACATCTCCGAACGCCATAGTGATATCGGCGCCGCGCAGACCCGCCGAGGCGGGTTGGTAGACGAATTTGAGTTTGGTACGGTTTTTTGGAAGCACCAGTCCAGGACCGAGGGTTTCGTAATAGCGCTGAGCGAACAGACGCTCGAACTCGTTTGGGCAACGGGTGGCTGCGGTGCGCAGGTAGCACTCAGGGCTCAAACGCATCCAAGCCAGCGCAAGAAGGGCGGGAAGCGGGGCACGATCGATGGCGGCTTGGCCAAGAGCCAGTCGAAGGTACGGCGGTAGCTCATAGGTTCTCGGGAAGTCAGGGACGGGCTGCTTGTAAAGCTGAGTAGACTTTCCGGCCAGCTCGATCCAATTCAGAAGTTCGCCGGCGTAGCGTTTGAACGACTCCGACTTCTCACCGTAGATCGCAAGCAGTCGCCGAAGCTCGACGTTGATGGCTGGCCAGTCATTTCGTGCTGCGGGGGCGTTGCGCGAGTCCACGATGACGCGACGTTCGAGTCCGTAGAAGAACAGGAACACGTATCCAATGTCGCAGTCGGGATGCGAGCGACCATCTGATAACCAGTTCAGGTAGGCGCGCCTTTCCTCTGGGGAAGCTTCGGCGTAGCTGGGGGAATAGCCCATATGGTGTGACTGGAAGTTGCCCACGCGTGCCACGGTGTATTGGCCGCTGATCAGGCATGGCTCGGGACCGCCATTGAGACCTTTCAGCCTCCCGCCGACATAAAGCATCCCGCCCGGCAAGTTCATGCCGGCTACTTCGATGCTTTCACCAGGTTGCACCCATTGCCCTTCGCCAAAGCCGCGGGGCGCTTTTGGTATGGCGTGTGCGGCGGTGTGGCTTTGAGGTAAGACTGACGAGAAGAATTCATCTGCTTTGATAGGCGGGTCTGTGTGATCAGATTCTGTCCTCATGGCGGGCGCCGTTGCGACACGGCTGCGTGGCGCCGGTGGCAGCATGGGGGGCAGAGGGGCTCTGGGTTGGACTCTGGCGAGCTGTGCAGCTTTTTGGGCGGTTTGCTGAGATTCCTTTTCAGCCATCAGTTCGCCTAGCGTGGGCTCGTGCCGGTGGGCGTCTCGACCAGAAATTTTGTGAGTTCCCACTTTTTGGCCCAAGCGCTTGATGACCAAGTAGGCAACAAGGACAGCGCCGACAGTCGCTCCAAGACCAATCCAGACCTCTTTGGGCACCATGGCGATTAGCACCAGTGCCCCGATGACCAGCCACAAACCCGCCCCAGCCGAACGATTCGTCACCTGAACTTACTCCCTGATCGCTTCTAGGCTCCGCGCCTAGCCATTACCGGAAGCATACGCCGTGCCACTGCAAACTAGCTGACAGACTGGTGCCTAAAGAACTTCGGCGAAGCTGCACCGATTCTGGAATTCTTAGCCGCTGTTATCGGGGGTGCTATCCGCCGCTCGGTAGAAAATTGCCCGGCCTGGGATCGGGCGGACTTTCGCCGTACTGCGATCGCGACGTTGTCCCCGACGTATGATGCGACGGGACATAGAACCAATAGCGAGGATGGAACCGTGGAAAACATGCCGAATTGGGGATGGGTAGTCGTCGTGCTGACAGTCGTTATCGCAGCCGTTGTCGTCGGCCTGATCGTGTGGCGGGCAGGGGCGAAGGCGCGGGATCTGCAGGCAATGATCGGCGCGCTGGCCGGGGATGCTGCGCGCTTGCCCGATGCGATCGAGCGAAGCGAGCGGGCTGAGAAGCAAGTCGGCGAATTGACGCAATCGGTCAGGACGGTGACGGCGAGGGAAGCTGCGCTAGGCGCACAGATTGAAGAAGCCAGGTTATCCGTTGAGAAGCTGACCGGCACACTTGTCGAACGCGATCGGGTACTTATCGAGGTGCGCGAGACCCATGAGGCCTTACAGCGAGCCACGGCAACGACGACGGCTAATCTCGCCGCAAAACTAGTCGAGGCCGACCAACTTCGACTTGAGCGTAACGATGCGCGAGCGAGCCTTGAGCAGTCGCGCCAGGCCTTGGAAGAGTTGCAGCGGTCGGCAGCGGTTAACGACGCAAATCTCACCGGCCAAACCACAGAAGGCCACGAGCTCCGAAGCGAACGGGACGACCTCCGTCAACGCCTCGCCGCCGCGAACGTCGCCCTGCGAGATCTGGGTGCCGAGTACGCCACAGCCGTGGCTGTTCGAGATGCGGCACTCGAAGCGGTTGAGCAAACCAAGGCGTTTGTTGCCACGGCCCAAGCCCAGATGCGCACCGTATTTACCGAAGCGGCGAGCCGCGTCTTTGATGAAAAGTCTGCAGTTCTCGACCAGCGCATCAAGGCAAGTGCGGACGCATCGAAGGAGGGGCTCGAAACTACCCTCAAGCCATTTGCAGAGAAGGTCGCCACTTTCCAAGCAAAGGTGGAACTACTCGGGTCGGAGCAGGCCAGGGAGCACGCCACTCTCGTCGGGACCATCGGCGAGTTGAAAGGCCTGAACCAGAACATGGCGACTGCGACCGAGGCCCTGACCCGTGCACTCAAAGGCAACGCGAAAACTCGGGGTGACTGGGGTGAACTCATTCTCGATACGGTACTTAAAGCGTCGGGGCTAGTAGAGGGTAGCAACTACATCTCGCAGGGTCACGCTGTGGATGAGGACAGTGGACAGCGTGCGCGACCAGACGTGGTAGTGACATTGCCAGACAAGCGGAAGATAGTCGTCGATTCCAAGGTCAATCTCATTGCCTGGAGCGATGCGCAAAATGCCGATTCGTTTGAAGACCAACAGCAAGCCTTAGTTCGCCATACGGCCGCACTTCGAGCCCACGTGCGTGATCTCGCGGACAAGAACTACCCTCGCGTTATGGGGCCCGACACTCTCGACCTGACTGTCCTTTTTGTACCTATCGAGGGAGCGTTGTCGTCGGCGTTGTCAATCAGTCCAGACTTGCAGACCGAGGCGTTCAACAAGCGAGTGGTGTTTGCATCCCCGAATACCCTGATGGCGATGCTCCGCGTAGTCGAGCGGCTGTGGACGCGCGACAAGCTACAGCAGCAAATCAGCACCATCGGCGAAGAGGCAGCGAAGTTGTTGGACTCGCTTAGCGGGTTTATCGAGGACTTTGAGTCTATCGATGAACGTCTGAAGAAGGCAGGAGACGCTTACGACAAGGCAAAGAATCGACTCAATGATTCCCCCCAGTCGGTGGTTGCACGCGCCCGCCGCTTGGTCGGAGCGGGAGCTAAAGGGAAAAAGGCGCTTCACGAATCACTGAAGCCGCTCCCTGGGGAGGATGAGGCGCCGCTTTCACTCGAGGGTGACAGTAACGCGTTATTAGCCGCAGATTCCTAGGACGTGTGGATATAGGGCAATCCGCAGTACGCGTCCGAGGGTGTCGCCTTTCTACTTGCCAAATTAGAGAAGGCTTAACAGCTCAAGAGGCTTGATCCAAGGGGTCCCAAGGCAGCGTAACCAAGGAAATTTGTGCAAGGCGGTGTTTGACATAGTTCAAAGAAGTGATCTGGAATAGTTCGGGGGCCGCCGAATAAAGTGTTTTGCTGTTTATTCCCTTTTTTAAGCGGAAAGTGCACTTGCTCGAATCGGCCGTACGACAAAATTCGCACCGCTCTGAACCAAACGCTCCGCAATAGCTGGAAAGTTCCTTAAGAGTTCCGTGTGCAATTTCGCAAAATGTTGAAAGAAGCCATTTTCCACTTGAAATTTTCTTTAAGGACTCAAGGTTGCGCTGCAGGCCCAAACTAGTTGCCAGCGCATCTAATTGCGCACTCTTAGCCGAAACATCGCTCTTAGTTGGCTCCTGTTTGCGCCGATCTATCGCGTACGAATACTGGAAATCCGCAATATAGCTTTGATCTAAAGCGCACCGGAGAGCCTCAAGAGAAAAATAATAGAGATCTAGAAGCTTTTCCTCAATTTTACAAAAGAGGTCGCTCGCAAAATTGATCCCGAATTTTAATGGGTGAGTTAATGTGTATTGGCCAAGAAATGAGGACAGCACCTCCTCGCAAACGAAATGCGACTCCAGCGAATAGTATTCAAGCGTCAAAATGGCGCTTTCGCTCGGCACCTCATTCCTATACTCACGGGTATCCCTATCAATGATGCCAAGGACGAAATTTTCAACTGGATGATGCGAGTCACTGAGAGTGTAAAGAGAGCGAATGGCAGCAATAACATCTTTGCAACCAGGTGAATGCCCGGCAATTGTCTCCACCGGATAAACTTCAAATCTTTCGAAAACATCACTGGCAATTGAGATATATGTTTTCAAGTCATCGATCCCCTCGACGATTATCGCGGGCGTCGACGACATGATTGCCTCATTTAGCACCTCATCGATGCTCATCTTCATGACATCGCTAGCGCTCATTGCTCCGCCGACGACTTCAGGGGAGTCAAGAACTCCGGGTGACGCTTTGACAGCACGGGACTATGAGACGCCACAATAATCTGAGTCTGAGGAACGAGTTTAGTGAAAAGGTCGAGAAGCTGCCTTTGCCACGTAATATTGAGAGATATCTCCGGCTCGTCAACGATCAGGAAATTTCTGTCTTGACCTTGGAAAAGCACAAGAGACAAGAACGTCAGTATATGCCGCTCTCCGCTCGACAAATCATGAACGGAGTGGCGATTGTCCCCAATGCTTACATAAATTTCGCTTCCCGAAACGACGAGCTTTTTGTCGTCAATTAAATACTTATTAAAAGTATCGACTAGGAGATTTATCGCTCCCAGCGCCAACTTTTCTTTTTCTAGCTCATCAATCATGTTGGCAAACAGCGCGCTAAGCAGGGGCTTGTGCTCAATTTCACTCTGATAGTTAGCTTCCGTGAGCGACTTGAGAATTCTTACAATCGTCGCCTTAAACTGATTTCGCTCAACTGCATCATCGTCCGTGAGTGCCTCAATGAGCCTGCTTCGATAGTCTATGATGCTTCGATACATGTTCAAGGGGATATCTAAGTTCTTAGACTCAACACCATCGATTGCGTCAGATAAAGTATTGAACAACGCGCTCTGAATTTTTAGGTTTGCCGCGTACCTGGCGCGGCGATAGTGATTTAAAAGGAGTCTCTCAATATTTTCCAATTTGATGTTTTGAAAGTTCTGGTGCGCCCGGGTTTCGTCCATGTCATCCGATCGATCACGCATAGAAGTCTGGCGCTGGCGAATAAAAAACGACAACTCGTCAGCCAATTCACGGGGGCCAAATTCTTCTTTCTGGAAGAAACGCCTTGCTCGGGGAGACCGCTTAAAGAACTCATATATCAAGTTCGACTCTACCCGAATGGATTGAGTACTGATGCCGCGTTCGACTCCAAGCGAAATTGATCTGGCATCCTTCAGTGGGGACTCAATAAGACTTGACCAGTCGTAGCTAATTTCTTTGCGCGCCACAACGATGGTTTTCGAGACCTCATTATCCAGGTATGTGCACTCGATCGTCCTCACGCCTAATGTCGCGAGAGCAGAATCATCCTGCGACAGAAATGCCGATACCACTTTGAGAAAAGTTGTTTTTCCGCTCCCGTTATCTCCATATATAACAGATATGGAGGCAGGTGAAAAATCGACGCTTACAACCTTTTTGGGATCTTTAAAGCCAACAATTTTAAGTCGCTGAAGTCGTAACATATTTTGTCAGTTATTATTCGTGACTGGATAGACCAACAGCTGCCAGAGTATTGGTCCCGCTAAAGGGTTGTGTTGCTTGTGGTTTTGTGGGGGCAATACATGACCGCCTGCGATTGCAATTTCGTCGCCACAAGAGATGCATCTATAGATACCGGGGTACGGTGCTGCCACACCCGGCTGGTGCTTCATGTCGAAGGCTGGGTCAGCGGATTGAGTTAGCAACTGTCCGTTTTTGTAGAGTGCCATGTTTGCTATCCGATATCAGTTGATCCAGCTGTGACGCGCCCTGGCTTTCGTGACGACATGGCTTCTTGAATCAATCACCCACCAGCACAAAACGGTCGACAACCCTGGTGACCACTGCAACAGAGTGAATCGTCTTTGGCCGGCGCGGCTCGCGAGGCGGTGATGAACTTAGTGTCCCCGGAACCTTGATAACTTTACCAGCGTAGCTAAAAACAAGTTTCCGAGATAGGGGGCCGCTCCGCCTTCAGCGAAAATCGGCTTCCTTCT
>Ga0302314_10018080_pt1 | contig 11769 bp, 10 predicted proteins | sample III_Palsa_N2_3_FD_200533 | JGI IMG/M metagenome (GOLD analysis project Ga0302314, IMG submission 200533) | Peat permafrost microbial communities from Stordalen Mire near Abisko, Sweden - III_Palsa_N2_3 | ecosystem: Environmental > Terrestrial > Soil > Palsa > Peat permafrost | place: Sweden...
ATGCACTCCACCGCCTCGCGGACCTCGTAGAGGTCGAGGATCTCAGGCCGGCTCGGACGCCGGACGAACGTCCCTCGCCGGTGCTCAATGGCGACGAAGCCGGACGCTTCCAGCTCCTTGAGCGCCTCCCGCACCGGCATCCGGCTGACGCCGAACCGCTGGGCTAGCCGCGCCTCGGAGAGCTTCTCCCCGAAGGGGATGACGCCAGAGGCGATCTCCTGCCGCAGTTGGGAGACGATGGCATCTTTCATCGACCCCTTACCGGCGGCGACGGGAGCTGTCGTCCTGGCCGCGGCGGCAGCCGACCTCGGCCGTGACACCAGGCTCGCGTCGGCGCGTGCCTCAGAGCTCCCCAAGACCGTGACCCATCCCTTCGTCGGCCCGCGCGTCGCGCTCGAGCGCGGACAGCTGCGGTCCCCCACCGTTTACCATACTAATGATGCCGCGCGTCCGCAGCGGACCGGCCGTCGGTGGATCCGGATCTGACATGGTAACCCGGATGGTAGCCGATGAGTCTCGGTCGGTCGACCGTCCCGTGGACCGATGTTTCCCCTGAGCTACAGGCACATTTCTCCTGGCCAGCCTCTTGACCAACTAGTATGGTAGCCGTACTCTCTGGTTTACCAACCAGGCCGCGTAGCGGTGATCTGCCGGTCACCGACCTACCATCACACCCGTCTCAGATCACGCCTCGCCTGCCGTCGCGGGCAGTGGAAATGACGCCTCAGGAGCTATGAATGCCGGACCGAGTCCGCCCGCTGGCCGACTCGCTGACGCTCGCCGTCACCGCACCGTCAATCCCCCCACTGCACTGGCGACTCTGTACCTGCGAAGCGAGGCGTAGCCACTCATGATCACCGACGTGCACACGCACTTCTGGAACCCCGACCACCAACGGTCGCCGTGGACCGATGGGCTCGGCCGGGTCTCGACCCGGCTGGCCGCGGGTTCGATCGACAGCGTGACCGTCGAGTCGTACCGGCGGCAGGTCGTGCCCGCAGCCCGCACCATCGTGTTCGGATTGCAGGCCCAGGCGTCGGGGATCATGGTGCCCAACGACGCGGTGGCCGCGTTCGTGCAGGAGATCGGCGGTCAGACCGTCGGCTTCATGTCCGTGGACCCGACTCGCCACGATGCCGTCACCGAGATCGAGCGATGCCACGCCGATCTCGGGCTGCGCGGCGTCAAGCTCGGCCCGATCTATCAGGGAACGTCGCCGCTGAATCCGTTGACGATGCGAGTCTTCTCGACTGCCGAACGCCTCGGATTGCCGGTGATGATCCATCAGGGTGCGATCTTCGCCAACGCAGGCCGGCTGGTCGACGCCAACCCGCTGCTGCTCGATGACGTCGCGATCGCGTTCCCCGAACTGCGCATCGTGATCGCTCACATGGGCCACCCGTGGGTCCACGAGGCGGTCGTGGTCATGCGGCGGCACCAGAACGTCTACGCCGACACCTCGGCGATTGCCAACCGGCCGACGGTGCTGGCCACCGCCCTGTCGGCCGCCAAAGAATACGGCGTCCTCGACAAAGTACTGTTCGGCAGCGATTCCCCGATGGTGTCGGCCGAGAGCGCCGCCGCCGCGCTGGCTCGGGTCGTGGCCCACATGCAGCAGTTCGCCCTCACGCCCATCACCGATGAGGAGCTGCACGACATCTTGCACCGGCCCTCATTCGAGCTGCTCGGCATACCGGCCGTGGCCGAGACCGTTGTCACCCCTTCCGCTTGGCCAGGAGGAATCGCATGAGCAAGCTTGCGAGCGAATCGGTAAGTACTGTGCGTCCGCGAATGCGGCCGGCGAGCGCCAGCGAGGGGGCCTCATGAGCGTGCACCACCAGACGACGCAGGCCGCCTTTCTGGACGCCGCCCAGGTACGGCGGGGACCGCTGCCCGAGGTGGTCTCCATGGAGCCGATCCTCCAGGGGGTGCCGTTCGCCCACGAAAAGACTGTGTTCAACGGCGCCGACGGCTTCTTCGCGATCTGGGCTTGCGGCGCCGGAGTGTTCCCTCGCGTCAAGGACAAGCGAGGGTCGTTCATGTACATCATCTCGGGGGACGCGACCATCGTCGACGAGGACGGGACGTCGCACGAGCTGACCGCGGACAGCGTGCTGGTGCTCCCGTTCGGCTGGGCCGGAACCTGGCATATCCGCGAGACGATCCGCAAGGTCTACCTGCACACGACACCCGTGCCCCCGCTGCCAACCACGGTGGTCGCGTCCGCCTTCCGGCCGACCGAGCGGGTGCTGGGAGATAACCCGCCGGCTGCGGCGGCCGCCCCCGGTTCACCGGCCGACACCGACGCCGTGATCTTCGACGGCCCGGATGGCCGGTGCGACATCAGATCGCGCGAGCCCGGCCAGTACGCGTGGGTCCCGGACGAACACGGATTCTTCGCCTTCGTCCTCGCCGGCGACGGCTTCCTCGTCGAGGACGACGGCACCCGGCGCGAACTCACCCCGGGGAGCGTTATCGCGCTCCCGAGCGGCTGGTCGGGCGCCTGGGACATCCGCAGTACGTTGCGGGCGTTCTGCGTGCGCAGCACCCCCGCGCCGCCGGCCTGATCCAGTAGCCACCCCACCTCTCGGCGACCACGAAGACGGGCACCCCACATGAGCGACGACGATCCCCTGGCCCGCGGCAACCTGACCGTCCGGGTAGAGGCCGAAGACTGATCAGTGCGCGAAGCCGCTTCGCGTCCCTATCTGAGAGGTACTGCGATGACAACATCACCAGCGCCGGCCCGGCGCGCAGAGGTCGCGGGAGCCGGCTTCGCAGGGCTCACCGTGGCCGTCGCACTGGCGCAGCGCGGCTGGTCCGTGCGGCTGCATGAGCAGAACGACACCGTCCGCGATTTCGGAGCGGGCATCGTGATGTGGCGCAACGCCATGCTGGCGCTGGAGGTCATCGGTGTCGCGCAGTCCGTCCGTGAACATGGCGTGCGGCCGGACTACTACGAGACCTTCCTTAACGGGGCGTCCGTCTCACTCGAAGTGCCCGGCTATCCCTACTGGGCGATCACCCGGCCGAAGCTGCACTCGCTGCTGGCCGACGCCGCCCGCGCGGCCGGAGTCGAGATACTGACGGGTTCGCGAGCCGTCGGCGCCGACCCCGCGGGGGCGCTGCTGATGGCGGACGGAAGCCGGCTGGAAGCCGATCTGGTGATCGGCACCGATGGTGCCGGGTCGGCCGTGCGCAACTCGCTCAGTGAGCTCACCCAGGAGCGTAAGAAGTACTCCGACGGCGTGTGCCGGGTCCTGATCCCGCGCCCGCAGGAGTTCCGCGGCGAGCGCTGGAACCGGGTGCTCGACTACTGGACGCTCGAGCCGGACGCCATGCGGGTGCTGTACCACCCGATGGGACCGGACATGCTCTACATCGCGTTTATGGCCGAGACGAAAAACGAGCGCGCGTCCAGGATCCCGGTCGACGTTGAGGTCTGGTCGGACCGCTTCCCCCATCTCATCCCGATCATCGAGCTGGCCGGCAAGGCCGAGGGCGGCCGGCACGACAACTACCAGACCAACCGCGTGACGCCCTGGTCGACCGGGCGGGCGGTGCTGGTGGGCGACGCGGCCCACGCCATGTGCCCGGCTCTCGGCCAGGGGGCCGGCGTCGGGATGGTCAACGCGGTCGACCTGGCTTACGCCCTTGACCAGTACGACACCATCGCCGAAGCGCTGGCCGTCTGGGAAGGACGCGAGCGTCAGATGACAGACGACGTGCAATCGCGCAGCGCCTACATGGCGGAGACCCGCAACATGGCCAAGGGCAACAACTGGACGCCCCGGCTGCTGGAGACCGCGAACTTCGTCTCGGCCGCGGTGCCGCCCGCCGTGGCGGAGCTCTACCCGGTACCCGAGGCTAATCGGTCATGGTGACCGAGCCTGCGCGCATCCTTCTCGGCGACGTGGAGGTGACGCGCGTGCAGGAATACGCGGGAAAGGGCCCGGCCACGCCGGCCTTCCTGTTCCCCGACAGCAACCCGGCCTACTGGGCGGATAACGCGGACTGGCTCGACCCCGACTTCTACGACGCCGCGAAAGGCACCCTTCGCACGGTCCTGCACACCTGGCTCATCCGCAGTCAGGGGACGGTCATCCTGCTCGACACCGGCGCCGGCAACGGCAAGGAACGCCCCTACGCGCCCGCCTACGCCCACCACCACACGGCCTATCTGGACAATCTCCAGGCGGCGGGCGTGTCGCCGGCCGACGTGGACATCGTGATCAACACGCACCTGCACGTCGATCACGTGGGATGGAACACCCGTCTGGAAGGGCGGGAGTGGGTGCCGACCTTTCCCAACGCCCGCTACCTCATCAGCGAGCCGGATTTCCTGTTCTGGGATCCGGTCCGCACGCCCCGGCCGCCGGGCGACGGCAACCAGAATGTCTTCGAGGACAGCGTGCAGCCGCTGCGGCGGGCCGGCCTGGTCGACCTGTGGGCCGGCCAGCACCGCATCAACTCCGAGCTGGTGCTGCAGGCCGAGCCCGGCCACACCCCGGGCTCGTCGGTACTCCGGCTGCAGTCCGGCGGCATCGGCGCCCTGTTCGTCGGCGACATCCTCCACTCACCCGCGCAGATCGCTGATCCCGACGTCAACAGCTGTTTCTGCGAAGATCCGGCCATGGCGCGGGCCACCCGCCGCCGCCTGCTGGCCGAGGCCGCCGACCGGTCCCTGCTCGTGTTTCCCGGCCATTTCGGCGGGCATTCCGCCTGCCGCGTGGACGAGGACGGCGACGGTGCTTTCATCGTCCGCGACTGGGCCGACCTTGCTCGTATCTGACCGAAACTACTCCTGCTTGGGGAGCTGTCGTGAATCAAGACCTCTATAACGCCGGACTCGCCACGCGCCGCCGCGTGCTCGGCGACGCCTACGTCGACGCCTCGCTCGCCGCCGCCACCGAATTCTCCCGCGACATCCAGGAATACGTCACCCAGTACTGCTGGGGCGACCTGTGGAACCGCCCCGGGCTGAGCCTGCGGGAGCGCAGCCTGATCAACCTCTCCATGATCATTGCGCTGAACCGCTCCCAGGAGTTCAAGGCGCACGTGCGCGGTGCCGTCAACAACGGCGTTACGCGAGAGCAGATCAAGGAGGTGCTCATGCAGAGCGCCTTCTACTGCGGCGGACCGGCTGCGCTGGAGGCGTTCCGCAACGCCGCCGAGGTCTTCGCGGCGCTGGACGCCGAGGCGCAGGCGGCCACGGGCGCATCGCAATGACCCTCACCCAGGTCGGTTTCATCGGTCTCGGCAACATGGGTTCGCCGATGGCGGCGCATCTGGTCGACGCGGGCTTCGCGCTGACCGTATCGGACGCCGCCCCCGGGGTGACCGAGGGATTCGTCGCCGAGCATCCGACCTCGATCGCCGCGGCTGGGCCGGAGTCTTTCGCTGCCGTGCAGGCGCTGATCTTGATGCTGCCGACCTCGGAGATCGTCGAAGACGTGCTCGAGCGCGAGAAGGTGGCCGATGCGCTGCCGCCCGGGTGCCTGGTCATCGACATGAGCTCCTCCGAGCCACTGCGCACCCGCACGCTGGCAGCACGTCTGCAGGCGAGGGGCCTGTCGATGCTCGACGCCCCGGTCTCAGGCGGTGTACGCGGAGCCAGAGCGGCCCGGTTGTCCGTCCTCGTGGGAGGTTCGCAGGACGACCTGACCCGGGCGGCACCCCTGCTGAACGCCATGGCCGCCACGATCATCCGGGTCGGCGACATCGGGTCGGGTCACGCCGCCAAGGCGCTGAACAACCTGGTGTCGGCGGCCACCATGTCGATCACCGTCGAAGCTCTCGTCCTCGCCGAGGCATTCGGTATCACCGCCGACACGATGACAAAGGTGCTGAACAGCTCGTCGGGACGGAGCAACACCAGCGAGAACAAGCTGGCCCAGTTCATGACCAGCGGGAGCTTCGACTCCGGATTCTCCCTGCAGCTGATGGCCAAGGACGTCGGCCTCGCCGTCGGCCTCGCCCGAGCCCTCGACCGTCCGGTTGAGGTCGCCCAGCACGTGGCCGACCAGTGGCGCCGCATCGCCGGCGAGGTGAGCCCGGCCACTGACCACACGCAGATGTACACCCTGCTGGGAGCGACGCTGCCTGACTCCCCGGCCGGCGGGGCGCGATGAGCGAACCGCTGCTGCACTGGATCGACGGCGAGTCCGTTGCGTCCGCGGACAGAACGACCCGCACCGGCTTCGACCCGTCGACGGGCGGGCCAGGCACCCCGGTGAGCCTGGGCACCGCGGCCGACGTCGACCGTGCGGTCCGGGCCGCGCACCGCGCCCGTACCTCGTGGCGGCACCTAGGCTCGCTGGACCGCGGCCGTATCCTCGCCGCCATCGGCCGGCGCCTGCTGGCCGAGCTCGATGTGCTGGCCGCGATGGAGACCGCGGACACCGGAAAGCCGCTGGCTCTGTCGGCGGCCGAGATCCGCGGCGCCGCCGAGTATTTCGAGTTCTACGCCGCCCTGGTCAACCTGCCGGCCGGCCAGGTGCTCGACATCCAGCCCAACCTGCACGTCTACACGCTGCGGGAGCCGCTCGGTGTGGTCGGCGTGATCACCCCCTGGAACCTGCCGCTCAACCAGGCCGCCCGGGCCTGCGCCCCGGCGCTGGCGGCAGGCAACACGGTGGTGGCCAAGCCAGCCGAGGCCACCTCCCGCACGACCGTGGAGCTCGCTCGGCTGGCAGCGGAGGAAGGGCTGCCGCCGGGTGTGCTCAATGTCGTCCTCGGCCTCGGGCCGGAGGTCGGAACCGCCATCGTCGAGCACCCGCTGGTGCGCAAGGTCGCGTTTACCGGGTCGGTGCGGGTCGGTCAGGAGATCGGCCGTATCGCCGCGGACCGCATCCTGCCGCTGACCCTCGAGCTCGGCGGAAAGTCGGCCAACATCGTCTTCGCTGACGCCGACCTGGACTTCGCCGCGACCGAGGCAGTGCGGGCCTACGCGACCAACGCGGGCCAGGTCTGCTCGTCCGGCACGCGCCTGCTGGTGCAGCGAGAGGTGCAGGATCGCTTCGTCGACGCGGTAGTGACTGCCACCCGCCGGCTGCGGCCCGGACGCGACGTAGGCCCGCTGATCACCCGCGACCAGTGGGAGACGGTGCAGCGCTACTTCAAGATCGCCGCCGAGGAGGGTGCCCGGGCCGAGACCGGCGGCACGCTGGCCCTCGATCCGGCGCTCGCGGGCGGCTTCTACGTGGAGCCCACGGTCTACACCGCCGTCACCAACGACATGCGCATCGCCCGGGAGGAGATCTTCGGCCCGGTGCTCGTCGTCATCGGGTTCGACACCGAGCAGGAGGCGGTGGAGCTGGCCAACGACTCGGACTACGGGCTGGTGGGCGGCGTCTTCACCGCCGACTTGTCCCGGGCCATTCGGGTCGCCGAGGCCATCGAGGCCGGCCAGGTCTACATCAACTCGTGGTCAACCCAGTCGGTCCAGATGCCGTTCGGCGGTCACAAGCACAGTGGCTACGGCCGGGAGAAGGGCATTGAGGCGCTGAATCACTACTCCCACCTCAAGAGCATCAGCATGCGCATCACGCGGCGATGACGCGTTATCCGGCCGGGCGCATTCTCCGGTAACACTCAAACGACGGGATAGATATGAGTCAAGTGCAGTTCGCCCCCACGGTCTCGGACGACATCCGTCTGGCGCAGAAGATGCTCATCGGCGGCGAGTGGGTCGGCGCGATCAGCGGCCGGACGCTCCCGGTGTACGACCCGGCTGACGGCCGGCTGATCGTGGAGGTTCCCGACGGCGACGCGGCCGATGTCGATCGCGCTGTCGCAGCCGCTCGCGCCGCCTTCGCCCCCAGCGGCCCCTGGCGGTCGATGACGCCACAGGAGCGCGGCAAGCTGATCTGGAGGCTGGCCGATCTCGTCGAGCAGAACGCTGAGCGACTGGCGGTGCTCGATTCCATCGACAGCGGCAAGCCGATCAACGAGATGATCTACTTCGACATACCGTTCACGGTGGACGTCCTGCGCTACTACGCGGGGTGGCCGACGAAGATCACCGGCGACACCATCCCGATCTCGTACCCGGCCCGACTCGGCGGCAAGTTCCACGCTTACACCCTCAAGGAGCCGGTCGGCGTGGTCGGCGCGATCGTGCCGTGGAACTTGCCGCTGCTGATGGCGGTCAAGAAGCTGGCCCCGGCGCTGGCCACCGGGTGCACGATCGTGCTGAAGCCCGCGGAGCAGACCCCCATCTCGATGGCGCTGCTGGCCCAGCTCACCGTGGAGGCCGGATTCCCGCCTGGCGTGATCAACTACGTGACCGGCCTGGGCGAGAGCGCGGGCGCCGCCATCGCCAGCCACGGCGGCATCGCGAAGGTCACCTTCACCGGCTCGGTCGCCACCGGAAAGTCGATCGTCCGGTCGGCGGCGGACGATCTCAAGCGGGTATCGCTGGAACTGGGCGGCAAGTCTCCCAACATCGTGTTCGACGACGCGGACCTGGACGAGGTCGTGGCCGGAGCCGCGGCCGGAGCCTTCGCCACGCAGGGCGAGAGCTGCATCGCCGGCTCCCGGCTCTATGTACAGCGCGGCGTCTTCGATGAGGTTGTGCGGCGCCTGGCCGATTACGCGGCGTCGATCAAACTCGGGCGGGGGACCGATCCGGCGACTCAGATGGGCCCGCTGATCTCCGCGGAACACCGCGATAAGGTTCTCGATTACGTGGCGATCGGCGTCGCCGAGGGGGCGCAGGTGGTAGTCGGCGGGCATGCCGTCGCAGGTGAGGGCTACTTCGCTGAGCCCACCGTCCTGGTGAACGCCAAGCCCGATTCACGCGTCATGCACGAGGAGATCTTCGGTCCCGTCGTGTCCGCGGTTCCGTTCGACACTGAGGACGAGGTGCTGGCCTTGGCCAACAACACGCGCTTCGGACTCGGTGCCGCGGTCTGGACCAGGGACATCTCACGCGCTCACCGGATGGCGGCAGCGATCGAATCCGGTCAGGTCTGGGTTAACTGCTACCAGGCGGCTGACTCGGCGCTCCCGTTCGGCGGGACGAAGGAGTCGGGCTGGGGTCGCGAGACGTGCCGGGAGACCCTCGAGGAGTATCTGGAGACCAAGACCGTGGTTGTCTCGTTGTGACCGAGGGGCGCGTCTTTGACTACATCGTCATCGGCGCCGGCACCGCCGGCTGCGTACTGGCGGCGCGCCTGAGTGCGGACTCGACCCGGCGGGTGCTGCTGGTCGAGGCCGGATTTGCCGACGACAGCGAACGGATCTCCACTCCGCAGACGTGGCCCGCGCTCTACAAGACGGATGTCGACTGGGCCTTCGAGACCGTTCCGCAGGCCCGGACCGGGCACGTGCACGACATTCCCCGGGGCCGGGTGGTGGGCGGTTCCGGCAGCATTAACGCCATGGCCTTCCTGCGGGGAGACCGCCGCGACTTCGACACGTGGGCGTACCAGGGCTGCACGGGCTGGGACTACGAGTCCGTGCTGCCGTACTTCAAACGGTCCGAATCGGTGCCGCACGGTGACCCGCGCTACCGGGGCAGCAGCGGACCGCTGCGGCCGGCCCCGGCCGCCCAGCTACATCCGCTGTCGCGGGCCTACCTGGCCGCTGCCCAGCAGGCCGGACATCCGCTCACCGCCGACCTGAACGGGGAGCTACTGCGCGGCGCGAGCAGCCATGACCTGCTGATCGCCGACGGGCGGCGGCAGAGCACCGCGACCGCATACCTCGAGCCGACGCTCGGTCGCGAGAACCTCGAGGTCGTGCCAGGGGCGTTCGTCGAACGGCTGACGGTGGACGGCGAACGCTGCACCGGCGTCGATGTCATCGTCAACGACGAGCTGCGCCACTACGCAGCCGCGGCCGAGATCGTCTTGTGCGCGGGAGCCATCGGCAGCCCGCACATCTTGCTGCACTCCGGGATCGGTCCCGCCGCCGAGCTTGAGCAGGTCGGCGTGAAGGTCCGGCACGACCTGCCTGGCGTCGGCCGCAACCTGCAGGACCACATCATTCTGGCCGGGCTGACGGTCGAGGCGAGCGGGCCGCTGCCCGCCCCGACCGGCAATCTCGGCCAGGTCACCCTGATGGCGGACAGCGAGCCAGGCCGGGCCTCGGTCGACCTGCAGATCGTCTTCATCCATGTTCCGTTTGCCAATCCGTGGCAGACAGTTCCCGAGCACGGATATACCTTCGGCGTCGGGCATATGCGGCCAGCGAGCCGGGGGACGCTGACGCTCGCCAGTTCCGACCCCCGGTCGGCTCCGCTGATCGATTTCCGCTACCTCGACGAGGATGACGACCTGCGGGCGCTGGTCTCGGGCGTACGTCTTGCCCTGGACATCAGCGAAGCGGCGGCGTTCGACGACTGGCGAGGTCGTTCCCATCCGCTCCTTGGTGCCGATGACGCGATCATTGCCGCGTTTGTGCGTGACGCCGTCCAGTCCTACGGCCATGCGGCCGGATCGTGCCGGATGGGCGTCGACTCGCAGTCGGTGGTCGATCCTCAGTTGCGCGTACGCGGGCTGGCGGGTCTGCGGGTGGCCGATGCGTCCATCATGCCGGAGATCGTGTCGACCAACACCAACGCGGCCACGGTGATGATCGCGGAGAAGGCGGCTGCTCTGCTGCGGTGACCGGCCGCCGTTAGCGCCGGTTTTCACGAAGCGAGTCGGCCTCCGGGCACTAGGGCAGTATGAAGCCAAGACGACAACGGCACGGAGCTACTACGACAACGAGGAGAGATATTTCATGGTCGCGAGGACACTTCCCGGCGGAACATTCACCCTGGCCGAGGACCTGACGGTCACGCGCATGGGCTACGGCGCGATGCAGCTGGCCGGCCCCGGCGTCTTCGGCCCACCCAAGGACCGCGACGCCGCCGTGGCCGTGCTGCGCGAGGCGGTGGAGCTCGGCATCACCCACATCGACACGTCCGACTACTACGGCCCGCACATCACCAACCAGATCATCAAGGAGGCTCTGCACCCCTACCCGGCCGAGCTGCGCATCGTGACCAAGGTCGGGGCCAAGCGCGACGCCCAGGGCGGCTGGCCGCACGCCCGCTCACCCCAGGAGCTGCGCCAGGCTGTGCACGACAACCTGGAGAACCTCGGCCTCGACGCACTTGACGTGGTCAACCTGCGCGTCGGGGGGTTTGACCGCCCCGAGCCGGGCTCGCTCGCCGAGCCGTTCACCGCGCTCGCCCAGCTGCAGCAAGAAGGACTGATCAGGCATCTCGGCCTCAGCACGGTCAACGCCGAACAGGTCGCCGAAGCCCGGTCCATCGCGCCGGTCGTGTGCGTGCAGAACTACTACAACATCGCCAACCGGGTCGATGACACTCTCATCGACTCCCTCGCCGCCCAGGGCATCGCCTACGTGCCCTACTTCCCGCTCGGCGGCTTCAACCCGCTGCAGTCCAGCACCCTCGAATCAGTGGCCACCCGCCTCGGCGCCACGCCGCTGGCCGTCGCGCTGGCCTGGCTCCTCCAGCGCTCCCCGAACATCCTGCTCATCCCCGGCACCTCATCCGTCTCGCACCTGCGCGAGAACACCGCCGGCGCCGCGCTGACCATCCCCGCAGACGAGCTGACCGAACTGAACCGCATCGGAGCATGAGACTAGAGAACTGGTCCTGATTTTCTCCATCACCGGGTGGGCCGTCGCCTTGGCGCGCAGGCCTGGTCTACTTGACCCCGTAGGCGATGTTGCTCGCGGTGCGGACGGTGACGCCATCGGCTGATCCGGTAAGCCTGCTCGCCAGGCGTGCGCGTATCCGTTCCTGGGCGT
>Ga0302314_10018082_pt1 | contig 11768 bp, 7 predicted proteins | sample III_Palsa_N2_3_FD_200533 | JGI IMG/M metagenome (GOLD analysis project Ga0302314, IMG submission 200533) | Peat permafrost microbial communities from Stordalen Mire near Abisko, Sweden - III_Palsa_N2_3 | ecosystem: Environmental > Terrestrial > Soil > Palsa > Peat permafrost | place: Sweden...
CGCATCATCCTCCTCGACCGCCCCAACCTCATCGGCGGTACCCAAACTCAAGGCCCCATCTCCGACCCCGGCCTCGAATCCTACGTCAACTACATGCCCCTCCCCGTCCGCCACGGACTAACCTTTGGAGAGCTAGCCAAGTACATCGTCGCCACCAAACACCTCGCCACCCACCTCACCGTCGTTCCCATGCAGCACTGGTCCCGGACCCAATACTTCGCCGACACCGGCCTCCCCTGGACCCCACCCAGCCCCAACCTCCGCACCCCCGAAGACGCCATCCTCTACCCCGCCCTCGGCCTCATCGAAACCACCAACATCTCCGTAGGTAGAGGCACCGACCACCCCTTCAGCTTCTTCGGCGCCGGTGCTGCCAATCTTCGTCCCGGAGACAGAGGCGCTCCGACGACTGAGAAGTTACAAGAAGTTTGGTTCGATGCAGAAAAAGTCGCCTCCGCCCTCACCGACCGCCACATCCCAGGCGTCACCTTCACCGCCACAACCAAACCCATCGCCGACGACCCCAACCACTACCCCTACCACGGCCAAACCATCCCCGCCGTCCACCTCACCGTCACCGACCGCAACGCTCTCGACACCCCCGAGCTAGGCGTAGAAATTCTCTCCACCCTCCACCATCTCTACCCCACCCACTTCCAACTCGAAAAATCCATGACCCTCCTCTGCAACCGCGCTACACTCGACGCCATCACTCGCGGCGACGACCCACGAACCATCGCGGCCTCCTGGCAACCCGCACTCGACGCCTTCAAAGCAGCCCGCGCTCCCTACCTGCTCTACCCGTGATCCCTCAAAATGTTGTCAACCCCCAAAACCTCTGCAAAACTCCCAAACCCCGCGCCAACGCTGGCGAAAATAAATTCAAAAACCTTGCGTATGTATTAACTCCAGTTTAGTAAACTGGAAATAAGAGAAAAGCAGGCCCGCCACGGTTCACCGTCGCGGGCCTTGTCGTTTCAAGTCAAAAGCCTGAATCCCCGACTCAGAGCAAATTCAGAGCAAACCCATAGTTGCTGTACCCATGTGCCGTTGTTTGTTTTTCGTCTTCATCCTCGAGCGCAGCGAAGGACCCCCGCATCCTGCTCCCAGCGCCATGGGATCTAGCTTCCTGATACGGCTGTAAGTCCTTTAAAAATAATACTTTGACCCCAAAAGTACGGGGGGGGGAGGGGGTGCCTGGACATGCCACAATTCGACGCCATCATCATCGGAGCCGGCCAGGCCGGCCCCTCCCTCGCCGCCCGCCTCACGGCAGCGGGTCAAACCGTCGCCTTCGTCGAGCGCCATCTCTTCGGAGGCACCTGCGTCAACACCGGCTGCACCCCCACCAAGGCCATGGTCGCCAGCGCCTACGCCGCCCACATGGCCCGCCGCGCAGCCGAGTACGGCCTCAACCCCATCGGCCCCATCACAGTCGATATGAAAGCCGTCAACGCCCGCCGCGACGCCATCGTCGCCAAATCCCGCACCGGCGTCGAAAAATCCCTCCGCACCAACCCCAAAGTCACCGTCTACACCGGCACTGCCTCCTTCACCTCACCCACCACGGTACAAGTCAACAACGACATCCTCACCTCCAATCAAATCTTCCTCAACGTAGGCGGCCGAGCCACCATCCCCAACCTCCCCGGCATACACGAAGTTCCCTACCTCACCAACACCTCCCTCCTCGCCCTCGATACCCTCCCCCAACACCTCGTCATCGTCGGCGGCAGCTACATCGGCATCGAGTTCGCCCAGATGTACCGCCGCTTCGGCTCCGAGGTCACCATCATCGAAAAAGGCCCGCGCCTCGCCGCCCACGAAGACGAAGACATCTCCGCCTGCATCCTCAGCATCCTCGAAGCCGAAGGCATCACCGTCAACCTCAACGCCGAATGCATCCACCTCACCCCGCATCCACTGGGCGTCCAGGCCGGCGCCACCTGCACCAAATCCGAAGACCCCACAGTCACCGGCTCCCACATCCTCCTCGCCGTCGGCCGTACCCCCAACACGCAAGACCTCGGCCTCGACCGTGCTGGCATCACCACAGACAAACACGGCTACATCCTCGTTGACGATCAACTCCGCACCAACGTCTCCGGCATCTACGCCCTCGGCGACTGCAACGGCCGTGGCGCCTTCACCCATACCGCCTATAACGACTTCGAAATCGTCGCCGCCAACATCCTCGACAACGACCCCAGAAGGGTCTCCGACCGCATTCCCTGCTACGCCATGTACTGCGACCCACCCCTCGCCCGCATCGGCCTCACCGAAGCTGAAGTCCGCCGCACCGGCAAACCCGCCCTCATCGCCACCCGCCCCATGACCCGCGTCAACCGCGCCCTCGAAAAGGGCGAAAGCCTCGGCTTCATGAAGGTCCTCGTTGACGCCGAAACCAAGCGCATCCTGGGCGCCTCCCTGCTCGGCGTCGGTTGCGACGAAGCCATCCACTGCCTCCTCGACATCATGTATGCCAACGCCCCCTACACCACCATCCAGCGTGCCGTACACATCCACCCCACGGTCTCGGAGCTGATCCCCACCCTCCTAGCCGATCTCAAACCCCTCACCTAACCTTTCCCCCACCCCAGCCGATAAAGCCCCACAGGGCGCGGAGTCAAGACTCCGCCTGCGCTTAGACCGCCCCGAAAGGCTCACTATGACTCTCCGCACCCTTGCCGCTCTCTCGATTGCCCTCCTGCTCACAGGCTGTTCGCTGACTTCAACCGGCACGCCTTCGGCGACCCCCGGCGCCAGCCTCCACGGCAGCGTCCACGGCGGCCAGCAGCCCATCGCCGGCGCCAGCGTCTACCTCTTCGCCGCCGACGCCAACGCCTACGGCAACCCCTCCGACTCCCTCCTCGACCCAACAATCACAGGCTTGTCCGACATCCACGGCGACGGCTACGTCCTCACCGATGCCAACGGCAACTTCTCCATCTCCGGCGCCTACACCTGCACCGCCGGCCAACAGGTCTACCTCTACACCATCGGCGGCGATCCCGGCGCGGGCGTCAACTCCGCTGCAAGCTTGATGGCTGTCCTCGGCAACTGCCCCGGAGGCAACTTCGCCGCCACCGTCCCCTTCATCTCCATCGATGAGGTCTCCACCATCGCCGCCGCCTACGCCTTCGCCGGCTACGCGGTCGACGCCACCGACGTCTCCAGCTCCGGAACCCAACTCGCCCTCACCGGCATCGCCAACGCCTTCGCCAATGCCGCCAACCTCGCCGATCTTCCCTCCGGCACCGCGCTCGCCACCACACCCGCGGGCAACGGCATCGTCCCCCAGGCCACCATCAATACGCTGGCCAACATCCTCGCCGCCTGCATCAACTCCACCGGCCCCGGCTCACCCCCCTGCTCCGCCCTCTTCACTAACACGGTCAGCCTCCTCGGCGTCTCCCCCACAGACACAGCCACCGCGGTCATCAACATCGCCCACAACCCGGCCGCCAACGTCGCTGCCCTCTTCTTCCTTCCCGCCGCCACACCGCCCTTCGGCTCCGCGCTCACCACCCAGCCCAATGACTTCACTCTCGCCCTTACCTTCTCCGGCGGAGGTATCGCCGCAACTCAAAACCTCGCCATCGATGCACAAGGCAACATCTGGGCCACCGACAACTCCGGCTACGTAGCCGAACTCAACAGCCTCGGCGTGCCCGTCTCGCCTTCCACCGGCTTTACCAGCTCCAGCCTCAGCAGCACCCAGCCGCCTGTCGGCATCGCCGTCGACGCCACCGGTGACGTTTGGGTCACCACCGGCACCGCCGGCCTTGTCCCCGCCGTTGAGTTCAGTGCAGACGGTAGCACCTCCACTCCCATCACCTCCCTCACTACTCTGGATGCGGTCAACAGCATCTCCTTCGACCAGACCGGCAACGTCCTGCTGCCCGCCGCCACTCTGAAGAGCGTCTACCGGTTCGACTCCAACGGAAACCCCCTGGCCACCTTCACCACCCCTCACCACATGGACGGCCTTACCACTGACGCCAGCGGCCATCTGTGGACCACCAACAACAACCACGACGCGCTCACCGAAATCTTCACCGGAGGCTCTACCCCGGGCCAGGTCATCTCCTCCACCCTGGCCTCCGGCAACACTGACCCCGGTCAGGTCGCCGTCGGCGCCAATGGCTCCATCTGGTCGCTCGCCTCCAACGGCATGTTGGGCGTGCTAAACAGCGACGGCTCGATGGACTTCAGCGCTCCCACCCTCGCCAACGCCCCAGCCGGATCGGTGGCCCTCGCCTCCAACTTCGCCATCGACGGTGCGGGAAGCGCCTGGGTGGTCACCAACATCACCACGCAGGATGAAGGCGCCAATTCGGAACCCGGAGCCTACTCGCTCGCACTCGTCTCCAGCACCGGCACGCTTCTCTCCGGCGCTGGCTACGGTAGCTTCACTCCGCAGCAACTCAGTAACATCCAGATCGACGGCTCCGGCAACGTCTGGCTGTCCACCTCCACCACCCTCACCGAACTCATCGGTGCCGCCGCTCCCGTCGTCACCCCCATCGCTGCTGCTGTCGCCAACGGCGCCAACGGTATGCTCCCATAACCCCCAGCAGGCCGACGCACCAGAGCCGGCCTGTGCAACATCGCTCCTCTTCAACTAAGCTGTCCCACATGCCCATACCTGAAGAGCGAACGCTGCAAACCAGTACCAGATGACCGTCCTCACGCACGTCTGCCGCGCCTTCGTCTTCAGAAAGGCCGAAGATTGATCTCCCGCCAACAAACCGTCAAGCTGATCTGGGCCTTTACCACCGTGTGGGTCGCAGTGATGCTGCTCTCGCTCCGCTTCAACTGGCTCGGCCGCTTCTTCTTCGACACCAACCATGCCCACGTCCAGGGCATCGACTTCTTCCCCATCGAGCGCGCCTTCCTCAACTTCATCGCCGGCCGCAGCCAGTTCGACACTTTCGCCATCGCCTACGGCCCCTACGCCACCTGGTACCTCTACCACCCCGCAATGGCCCTCATCATCGGCCCCATCCTCTGGGCCTTCACGCCTTGGACCGCCTACGCCATCTGGAACTTCATCTCGATGTCCCTCATGGCCGCCTCTACGTTCGCCATCGCGTCTCGTACGCACGACCCACTCCGCCGCGCTCTCGTCGCTCTCCTCATGCTTGGCGGTTTTCCCGTCTACATCATGCTCTACGTCGGCAACGTGCAAGCCCTGCTCGTCCTGTCCATCACGCTGGTCCTCGTCTCTGTCGACGCCATGCGAGAAGTAGGCGCAACCCCTCGCAATCAAGCTCTGCTCCTCACCGGTCTACTCGTCAGCCTCTTCTCGAAGCCCGCAGTCTTCGCCATGCTCCCGCTTTTGCTGATGTTGAAACAAACCCGCCGCACCACCCTCAAAGCCATCGGCATCTATGCCTCAGTCTCACTAGCCTTCCTTGTCGTCCCCGCCCTCAACCCCGTACCCATCACCTGGTCCCAGCGCATAGATCTCGCCACCCACCCCACGCTCATCGGCCAGACCATGAACGTCTACACCAACGGCTTCAAGGTCACGCCCGCGATGAAGGACAACAGCGTCCACTGGCTCGCCATGCTCGGCCTCTCCGACTACCGCTTTCTCCACGTCGACGTATACTCGCTGCCCGCCTTCCTCGACGGCCTGCTCCACACCCGCACTCTAGACGCCCTCTACCGTGTCCCCGGCATCTTTATCCTCGAGATGTCCGCTCTAGTCTGGTTCGTCCGCAACCGCCAGCTCCGTCTTGAAGCCGCGCTACTGGTCTTGATGGCCGCCTCACTGCTCGTCTTCCTCAGCTATGGCCTTGTCTGGGAGCACCACTACACCACTGTCTTCCCGGTCGCCGCGCTTCTCCTCACCCGCAAACGCCTCAGCCCAGTCGAGTGGACCATCGTCGCCCTCGGCACGGTCGTCTGGCTCCCCAGCCTTTACTTCACGGTCAGCCATCAAGACGCCGCGCTACTCTCCGTCCAGACCGTCATCCGTCTCGACCGCGTCGTCCCTGTCCTCGCCATCTTCTGCCTGCTGTTACTCCGCGCCGGCAACCTTACCCTGAAAGGCGGCCTGCAACCCCGCCCTGTCATCTCTGGCTAGGCCTCGCTCACCGCACTCCAGCCTGCTTCTGCGAGATCGACCATGACAGATTATTCTTCGCCAACTCAAAATCCCCGGCAAGGCAATCGCCTCATCCCACCGGTGCATGCCTCATTGGCCCGCTGACTTCGCGAATCTCCCCTGCAACTGCAAAAAGGCAGATGCAGCCCAACGGTGCGAGCACGCCTGCGACGGTAATCACCACGGTATAGCCGAAATGTGTCACCATCCAGCCGGTATAAAGATTGAAGAACAGCGAACTTGTGCCGGAGGCGACGCCGCCCATCCCGGCGACTGAGCCGACCGAACACTGGGAGAAGAAGTCGCTGGGCAAGGTCTGCGCATTGCTGGTCCACATCTGGAACCCAAAGAGAGTCACGGCAATCAGCGCGAGTGCGACATAGGGACTCTCCGCATGGGCAGCCAGTATGCTGAAGGGCATCATGCAGGCCGCGATCGCCAGTGAAATCTTGCGCGCCGCGTTCACACTGTAACCCCGGCCGATCAGCCTTCCCGCTAGCCATCCCCCGAACAGCCCGCCTACGGCCGCGCAGAGATAGGGCACCCACTGAAAGATGCCGATCGTCTTTAAGTTGAAGTGATGGACATCCTTCAAATAGGTCGGCATCCACAGCAGATAGAGCCACCAAATTGGATCCACCAGGAAACGTGCCAGCAAAATGCCCCAGGTCTGGCGCAGCGAAAGCAGCTCTCGCAGGCTGGGTGCGGCTTTGCCGGTCGGCGCAGACTGACCGGCCAGAATGTAACTGCGCTCGGCTTCGCTGACCCGGGGATGTTGCGCCAGCGGATGATAGAAGAACAGCCACGCGATCAACCACAAAAATCCCAGTAGCCCAATGATGAAAAACGTCATCCGCCAGCCGACCCATGGACCCAGCAGTGAAGCGACCAGCAGCGGCGCAATCACTCCTCCCATGGACGCCCCGGCGGCAAAGATAGCCATACCCAGCGCACGTTCCTTCTGCGGAAACCATTCGGCGACGACCTTCGCCGCACCCGGCCAATTGCCTGCCTCGCCCAGCCCCAGGAAAAAGGAGCAGCTCGCAAAGCTGGCAAAGCCCACGATCAAAGAGTGCGCCATCGCGGCAAGGCACCACACGACAACGGAGAGCGTAAAGCCGATGCGCGCTCCGTACCGGTCATAGAGCCTGCCGGAGAGCAGTTGGCTTACCGTATAGGCCAGCAACAGAATGGCGCCGACCCAGCTATATTGCTGCGTGGAAATATGAATCTCCGCGCCAAATTGCGTGAAGAGCAGGCCGATGCTGCTGCGGTCCACATAGTTGATGCAAGTCACCACGAAGATAAGTCCGATGATCCACCAGCGCAGCCCTGCGATGGTGTGACGGCAGACCGGAGCTTCGATAGCAGCATTCATTCGAGCGATGACGCAACACCTTTCTCATCACTTACAGACCCGCCTTACAAGCACTGATTACAACAGGTTGCCAGCGTCATCGAAGATCAACTCCTCGGGCTCCGAGAGAATTTTGATGGCGGAGTTGGCGCGTGCCTCCGGCAGCATCGACTCCGAGATCGACATCTCGCCCATGTGCAGCGTGTCCTTGATGCGCACCACGCGGGCCTGCGCAGGGTTGCGCGAATTGCAGGTCTTTATAGCAGCCAGGATGGCATCGCGGTCGTCGTCCAGGACCATCGGCACGCGGACAGGACCGGGTACCGTACTCGTCAGGCTGTTGGCGTATGTCGGCTGAAAGTCGATCTTGCCGAACAGCTTGCGGGTGATGAAGTCTGCCGCGCCCATGCCGTTGGCGTTGCCATGGGTGGCCTCGGTGAGATCGAGCAGAACGATCCTCGCGATATCGGGTCCACCGGAAGCATACGGCGTTGGGTAACGCCCGGAAATGTTCGGATCCATGCCGTCTCCGGAGATGTCCTTGCCTATCCGGTCGACGATCAGGACATCGAACTGATTGAACATGAACCTGGGCATGTTGGCCTTCGCTTCGATCAGCAGGGCCTTATCGGTCTCCACCAAGTCGCTGGCCGGACATGTGACGATCTTTGCAATGTGATCGTAAGCGTTTTCAACCGTGGCGACGCCAAACAAAATGGGCGTTCGAGCCAACGAGATCGCCGACATCAAAAGGATGTGCTCGGCCATGTACTTGAAGCTGTAAGCATGACAGGATTCGGCGCCCTTCTGCTTCCCCAGGCCTATCGTGATCATCTTCACCAACCCGCTCTCACAGTCTCCGCGAAAGGCGGTGTGCGGCTTCACGCGGACGATCACCACGATGCCATCCGCCTCATACGCGAACTTGTCGATATACACCGGCAGGCCGTTATCCAGGCGGCCAATCTCAACCACCTCCATCGAGGCCAATATCTCACAACCGGCCGTCTCCGCCGTGACCCCAAGGTTGGCTAGCACCTCACGCTGCCCCTCGGCAGTAGCTCCGCCATGGCTGCCCATCGCCGGGACAAGGAACGGCTTGCCACCTCGTTTCTTGATCTCCTCCACCGTAACCCGCACCAGTGTCGGCAGATCGGCGAGCCCGCGGCTACCCACGCCAATCGCAATCTTCATCCCCGGCTTCACGGTCTCGAGAACCCCAGGCCTGGCCAGTTGCTCTCTCAGGGTCCCCGCAACATCCGCCACCTCAGGAGCGGGAAACGATTGCCAGATCCTGGCCATTCGCGGCAGCGGGACACCCTGCAATAGCTCTTTGACGATATCCATGCCATCCCCCTTCTTTCCTAGGCTGGCGTCGGATTTGCATCCAGAAAGTCCTGAACCTCTTGAACTTCCTGAGAGGTTAGACGAAAATCAGCCGCTCCTACCCATCCGTCCACCTGTTTCGCGCTGCGTGCGCCAACGATTGCGGCGGTAACGGCCTTCAGGCGTAGCGTCCAGGCGATGGCCACCTCCCCGGTATTGCGGCCATGACGAATGCCTATTTGGTGCAGCAACTCCGCTAGCCGTAGGTTCCGGGAGAGCCGTGGCTCTTGAAACTCAGCCGCGCGCTTACGCCAATCGTCCTCGGGCAAGGCGGCGATTCGTTCCGCGGACATCGTTCCCGTGAGCAGACCGGATTGCATCGGCGAGTAACAGATCACGCCGATACCGTTCGCTTCGGCAAAGGGCAGCAGCTCGGCCTCGGCAGCATTGTTGATCAGCGAATACGGCGGCTGCAGTGACGTAATAGGCGCAATGGCCTGCGCCAGCTTGAGCTGGTGAATGCTGTAGTTGGAAACGCCAATCCAACGGACCTTACCCTGGCGTTGCAGGTCGGCCATCACAGCCCAACCCTCCTCCGTCTTAGCGTCTTCAGCCTCGGGCCAGTGGCATTGATAGAGGTCAATCGTCTCAACCTGTAGCCGGCGCAGGCTGTCCTCGACCTCTCTACGAATATGCGCCTGAGTACGCGATGTCTTCCGCTCGGCATCCCACACCACCGCACACTTGGTAAAAATGTAAGGCTTACTGCTAAGCCCTGTGACCGCGCGTGCGACGACCTCCTCGGAATGGCCCAGACCATAGACCGGCGCGGTATCGACCCAGTTCACACCAGCGTCGAACGCTCGGTGCATCGCAGCAATCGATTCATTGTCGTCCTGCGCACCCCATGCAAAGGCCCAGTCGCCTCCACCCACGGCCCATGCCCCAAAGCCGACAGGTGTGATCTGCAAATCCGAATTGCCCAGTTGACGAGTCTGCATCCGAAATACTCTCCCTAAAATAGCCGCCTGCGAGAGGACAGAAATCTACCCCTCCCAATGTACCGTATAGAAACTTGTTCAAGGGAGAAGAATAGGATACAAACAGAAAGTTGGACGCCCCTATTCAACCCGTTTACGGGAGCTTTGCGTTCTCGCCGCCGGGACAACCGTCATACTGATGCTCGCAGAAAAATCACAATGAAAACAGCCGTCACCATAACGCAGGTTCCAACGCTGTCCAAAGGCCCGTGGATCTACCGGGACGATATTGATGTCAGTATTCCGAAGGCAATGGCGGCAGGGTTCGACGCGGTGGAGCTCTATCCAGCATCTGCCGAGGCAGTCGAAGTGGATCGGCTAACGCGGTTGCTCGAACAGTATCAGCTCAAGGTTTCGGCAATCGGCAGTGGCGCCGGCAAGGCGCTGCACGGCTTACACTTGGCCGGCCAGGATGAAGCTCTACGGCTGAAAGCCCGCGCATTCATTGCGGGTCTGATCGATGTTGCAGCCGGCTTCAGGGCGCCCGTAATCATCGGCTCCATGCAAGGCTCTTCGGATTTGGGGAAGGGTGTCACTCACGATCAAGCTCTTGAATGGCTCAGGGAAGCTCTGAATGAACTTGGCGTGCGCGCCGGCACGCAGGGTGTAAAGCTGATTCTTGAACCACTCAATCGATACGAGACAGACAGCTTGAACTGTCTGGCCGATGGCATGACGATGATCCGCTCGTTGAGCACCGATAGCGTCGTTCTGCTTGCCGATCTCTTCCACCTGAACATCGAGGAAGCCTCACTCCCTGCGGCCATCCGCGCCGCAAAGGGTTACATTGGCTATGTTCATCTGGCCGACAGCAATCGTCGGCCGGCCGGCCTCGGGCACATCGATTTTCAAGCTGTTTTCGAGGCTTTGAAGGACATCGGCTACGACGGCTATATCTCCGTAGAAGCTTTGCCCTATCCAGACCCCGACCTGGCGGCGGCCCAGACCATATCCGCCTGCCGGGCCCTCGGGATCGTCCGCTAAAGGAGTACTGATGAAGGCCCTTGTCATTACTGAACCGCTCATGACTACATTTATCGATAAGGAGGTTCCAACCCCCGCAAAGGGTGAAGTGCTGCTCCGCATCCACACTGTCGGCTACTGCGGGACCGACCTCAACACCTTTCGAGGCCGCAGTATTCTAACCGCGCTGCCACGCATCCCCTGCCATGAACTGGGCGCCATCATCGAAAAAAAAGGCTCGGATGTTCCGGATAGCTTCCCGCTCGGCATGGAGGTAACGCTCTCGCCTTACAACCATTGCGGCGTCTGTAGCGCCTGCCGCCAGGGTCGATTCAACTGCTGCCGCGATAATCAAACCTACGGGGCTCAGCGCGACGGCGGTTTGACAGAGTATCTCGCTGTCCCGTGGCAGAAACTCTTCTGGTCCCCCAAGCTCTCCTTACGAGAGCTTGCGCTGGTCGAGCCGCTGTCCGTCGGGTTCCACGCCGTACACCGGGGCCGCGTGACGGCACAGGATACCGTTGCCGTATTCGGCTGCGGAGCCATCGGCCTGGGTGTCATCGCGGGCGCAGCCTTCAGTGGCGCACGCGTCATCGCAATAGATATTGATGATAAGAAACTCGCGCTGGCCAGCAAGGTCGGCGCCGCAGAGACGATCAACAACAATACTGAGTCGATGCACGAAAGACTACAGCAGCTAACCGACGGTGATGGCCCGGACGTCGTCATCGAGGCCATCGGTCTGGCGCAAACATTTCAGGCCGCGATCAGCGAAGTTTGCTTCGCTGGGCGAGTCGTTTATATCGGCTATGCCAAAGACGCTGTGGCGTACGAAACCAAATACTTCATCCTCAAGGAGCTCGACATTCTGGGTTCCCGCAACGCCTCTACTGAAGATTTCCAAACTGTCATCCAATATCTTGAAAGCGGCAGGTTCCCCGTAGACGATGTCATCACACAGACGTTT
>Ga0302314_10018084_pt1 | contig 11767 bp, 8 predicted proteins | sample III_Palsa_N2_3_FD_200533 | JGI IMG/M metagenome (GOLD analysis project Ga0302314, IMG submission 200533) | Peat permafrost microbial communities from Stordalen Mire near Abisko, Sweden - III_Palsa_N2_3 | ecosystem: Environmental > Terrestrial > Soil > Palsa > Peat permafrost | place: Sweden...
TTCTGCCCGCCGATGGTGACCGGCAGGGCGTTGGCGTAGGCGCCGACGTCCTGGCCGCCGTTCCCGCCGGGCCCCTCGATGGTCAGGTCGTTGTGGTTGGCGGACTGGTCGTAGATGCGGGTGATGATGCAGCTGGTGTCGGCGCAGAAGGCGTCCTGCGCGGCGGCGTTGGCGACACCGCCGGTGGTGAGCGGGCTGATCGTGGCGTAGGTGCTGTCGGACGAGCGCTGCACCTGGTAGAGCGGCCCGTCGTACCCGGCGTACAGGGCCCGGACGGTGCTGTGGGCCGCGACGCAGGGCGTCCCGGCCGCAGCGTAGATGTCACACGGTCCCTGGCTGGCGGCCTGGGACGTCGCCGGCATGCCGACGATGACGCTGACGGCGAGGGCGATCGTCGCCCCCAGCGCCAGCAGGGCTCTCCGTATGCCGGAGATCCATGGTCGAGCGGTCATGGGTGGGTTCCTCTGTTCGGTGGGGCGGTCCAGTGACCCCGATGGCAGTTGTCGCCCCGCACGCAGGGCGCAATCGGTCGTCATCGCGCTTTCGCGAGCTGAATTGTTAGCGCTAACAATTCACGCTGCGACAGCGGGCATTCGGAGGGACTGTGGTTGCCGGAGGCGGCGGGGCGTCCTCGACTATCGCCCCGCACCCCTGGCACGTCAAGGCAGCGGACGAGGTTTGTCCGTCACCGGCGACCGGGATCCCGCCCGCCGGGGTTGACGACCCGGCACCGGCGCGGGCCTTCGCGCGCATGGCCCGACCAGGAGTTTCGGAATCGCCGACGGCTCCCACCGACCCGGCCCCCGGCGTCCCGGCACCGGACCAACGGGCGGAATCCGGCGCCAATGTCCGGCAATCGGCGCCGGATTGATTGACAGGCACATCGCCGGGCGCGATAGTCGTGCCGGTTCCCGGGAATCGGGAACACCTCCCGGACGCCATCGTCGCCGCTATTCGCCCCGCCATATTGTTAGCGCTCACACATCCTCACACATCCTGCCCGGACGACCGGCACCACGGCGGTGCCGCCGATCGGGTGAGTGGCCATACCCTCCCCCGCCCAGGGGCGTTGAACAGGGCAGTCTCCACCGTCCGAAAGGGAATCCCGCCGTGAGCAGCACCGCCCGGAATCTTCTGATCGTCACCGCCGCCCTGTGCGGCATCATGTTCGGCTGCGCCGGCAGCGCCGCCGCCTGCGGCTCGCTGGACGCCATCGGCAGTCTCGCTCCCGGCTTCGGCAACGCCTGCGTCGACCACTGAACTCCCGCCGGCGGCCAGCCCCTGGCGCGGGCGCGCCGCACAGGCCGGTACCGCGCCAGGGTCGGCCCCGGCGTCACTTCCGGAACCACCCGGGGCCGAAGACGAGCAGTGCCATGTAGATGGCTCCGAGGACGATCCAAAAGGCCGCAGTGAGCATCATGCGGATTTTCTGCCCCCATTTCCCCAGCCGCACGCCGGATCCGGGCACCCGAGTGGCAGGAGATATCTGACGCATCGTCACATGCCTTCCGCCGCCTGCCCCTGATGACCGTCCGGCGACACCTGGGCGAGGCAGACGATCACGTTCCGGCAACTTCCGGCGAGCCGTCCGCGCCATGCTGCCACCCTGTGGCGTAGCCGGACAGCACGGGAGTTCCATCATGGCGTTCGTCCGGGCCTCGGGGCCCGCTCAGGAACCACCGCAGCGCCAGCCGCGCGGACCGCTGATGATCGGCATCGCGGTCCTGCTGCTCTTCTTCGTGCCGCTGCTCGTGGTGACCGCCGAGCGGAGTTCCCCGTCGCCCGCGTCCAGCAGCAGTCCCACCCCGGACGCGCCGATCCCGCCGATGCCGCCCGCCGGTGCCCCCTGGCCGCCGCCGCCCGGCGCGCCGCAGCCGCCGGTGTGCGTGCTGGTCTACCAGCCGGGCCCGGACGGCCGGACCAGCTGGACGGCGATGACCACCCGCTCCGGGGAGCTGTCCGTGGCGGCGGGGCCGGGGCGGAGCTCCAGAAAGCAGACGCTCGCCGAGCCGGAGGGGGTACAGCCGGTCACGCTGATCGCGTCGCTGGCGCAGGACCAGCACCTCCAGGCCACGCTGTCGACCGACGACGGGCAGAGTTTCGGCTGCCTGGTCGGCCGCGAGCGCACCGCCCCGGCCGGGATGGCCGGCCGGGCAGCCGCCCCGCCCACGGGTGGACCGCGCGGCTGAGCCCGCGTCGGCGTCTGCGCCGTCAGCCCTTGCGGCCAGGGCGGGCAAACGTGTCCGCGCAGCCAGCAGCTCACCCGATGAGCTGCTTCATATGACAAGAGTTGTCGGTATTGACCTAGATTGTCCATGAGATCTGGACAACATGAAGGTCAGCAGGGTGCAGGCCGACTCCTGGCTGTCGGCACGCCCTCCCCTGAGCGGTGATCGGAGAACCCATGAGCGGCAGTGCTGGTACGTCGTCCACGTCGTCGACCCTGTCGGGCCCGGCCCGGGCACAGCACCCGCTCGAAGCGGTGACGTCGGTGGTGCGCCAGGCGCCGGGCGCCACCGCCGTCAAGGGCGTTGTCGACGGGGTGGTCGGGGGCGTGCGGGACACGGTCGGCGTGGTCACCCCGCATGCCCGCCGGGTCGCGGCCTATGCGGGCGAGGGCCTGCTGGGGGCGGCGGGCGCGGCGATGGTGTGGCTGACCCAGCCGCTGCGCAGGGGTGACACCAGTGCCGAGGTCCGCCCGGCCACCGCCAGGGCTGAGCGCCCCCAGCCGAAGCCCGCCGCGAAGCGGGCGACGGGCAGGCGGACGGCGGCCAAGCGGGCGACGCCGAAGCCGACCGCACCGAAGCCGGCCGCCAAACCGGCCACCGGGCCGGCCGCGACGCCGAAGGCCGCCAAGCCCAAAGCAGCCACAACAGCCAAGACGGCCAAGGCAGCCAAGACAGCGGCGAAGACGACCGGCCGCACGACCGCCGGGGTGCCCCGGCGGACCGGCAGCACCCCCACGCCCGCGACCGGGCGCCGCCCGTCCGGCACCCGCCGGACCGCGTCCGCCTCCCCCGCCGCCGAGCGGGCCTCCTGAGGTGGCGTCCCACCCGTTCCGGCCAGAGGCCGTGCCGCTCTTCAGCGTGCGTACCGCAACCGAAAGCGCAACCGAAAGCAAAACCGCAACAGAAAGTGGGACCTGGTGCTGCGCCTGCTGACGCGTCTGCCCGCAACCGCGTTCGGCCTGGCGCTGGCGGTGCCCACCGGGGTCGCCGTCCGGGTGGGGCCACCGGCGGGCGCGGCCGTCCGGATGGCGACCGGACTGGCGGGCGCCGGTGCGCGCTCCACCGCGCTCGGCGCCTCGGCCCTGTCGGCCTCGGCGGCACGGCTGGGCACCGTTGCCCGGAACGCCATGACGCCCGGTCTCGGCTACTGGCGCTCGGGCTCCCGGCTGCACCTCCCGCTGCGGCCGGACCCGGACGCCGGGCTCGACCCGCGTCGGCTGGTGGCCGCCGCGAAGCGGGTGGCGACCGAGCTGGCCCAGCACCCGGACGTGGTGACCGCCTACTGGGACGGCGGATTGGCGCGGCTGGTGGTCCAGCTGGCCGAGGGCGCGGTCGGCGACGCGGTGGCCGACCGGGTGACCGAGCTGGCCGCCGGGCGGGGGCTGCTGCGGCCCGACGAGGACGTGCTGGAGCGGGTGCATCCGGGCCACCCCGGGGGTGTGCGCGCCGGGGCGATCGCCCTGGCCTGTGACACGGTCGGGATCGCGGTGGCGGTCACCGCCAGGGCGGTGCACCTGAAGAGCTCGCCGCGCCTGGTCACCGCCGTGGTGACGCTGGTGCGCGAGGACTCCCGGGTACGGGCGGTGCTCCGGACCCGGCTGGGGGCGGCCGGGGCCGACCTGGCGCTGGCTGCGGCGAACGCGGTCGCCCACGGTGCCGGGCAGTCCCCCACCGCGCTGGTGCTGGACGCGGGGCTGCGGGCGGGCCAGCTGGTGGAGTCGTTCGCCCGGGCGGCGGCGTTCGACGCGGCGCACGACGACGTCTGCGCGCCCGGACGGCTCAGCCTGGCCGGGACCAGGGCCGCACGGCCCGCGCTGCGGCCACGTCCGGGCGAGGCCTACGCCGACCAGGCGGTCACCACGAGTCTGGTCGGCGCCGCCGCGACCCTGCTGTTCACCCGGAGCATCCGCGAGGCGGCCGAGGCCGTGCTGGCCGGTAGCCCCAAGGCGGCCCGCTACGGACCTGCGGCGTTCACGGCGGTCCTGGGCACCGCGCTGGCGCGGGACCGGGTACTGGTCCGCGACACCGAGCGGCTGCGCCAGCTGGAGGTCGTCGACACCGTGGTGCTGCACCACGGGGCGCTGCGGAGTGCCCAGCGGACGGTGCTCGGGGTGAACCCCAGCGCCGCGGACTGGGACCACGACCGGCTCTGGCAGGCCGCCGCAGCGGCCCTCCACCCGGGCGCCGCGAAGACGGAGACCGACTCGGTGCGGCTGCGGCCGGTGCCGGACGAGGGCGTGTCGGAGACCGGGCTGATGATCGTCTCGCTGCCCGGCCCGGACGGAGCCGAAGGCGGCAACGGCAGGGACGTCGGTACCGTGCTGGTCGGCTGGGAGGTCGATCCGCTCGCCGAGGCGGTACTGGACGCGGCCCGCCGGGCGGGCCTGTACGTGGTGGTGCTGGACGACGGCTCGCTCGGCGACCTCGCCGCACCGGCGGACGAACGCGTCCACGCCGACCGGCCGTTGGCCGAGGTGGTGCGCGGACTCCAGGGCGCGGGGCGGGTGGTGCTCACCGTGGCGCAGGTCCCCGGCGGCGCGTCCGGTATGGCGACCGCGTCCGGCAGGACGTCCAGCGGGGCGTCCGGTGCGCGGCGGCCGACCCCGGAGGCCGCCGGGATCCTGGCGGGGCTGCTGCGCAGCGATGTCGCCGTGGCGCTCACCGACGACCGCAGCGCGGTGGTGTGGGGCGCGGACCTGCTGCCGCTGGGCGGTCTCGACGGCGTGTGGCGGCTGCTGGCGGCCGTGCCCGCGGCGCGCCGGGTCGCCCGCCGGTCGCGGACGCTGGCCGAGGCGGGCGCCGCCCTGTCCGGTCTGCTGGTGGTGACCCGGCGAGCCCGGCCGAACCATGTCGATTTCCCGGCCGGGATCCGGATCAGCCCGGTCAACGCCACCGCCGCCGCCGCGCTGGTGCTCGGCTGGTACGCGGCCGCCCAGGTGGGCGCCCAGGGCACGCCCCGACCCAGGCCCCGGGTACCCTGGCACGCGCTCCAGGCAAGGGAGGCGCTGTACCGGCTGCGGGCCACCCGCCGCGCTGCGCCCGCCGCCTCGGCCACGCTGCTGGCGCTCGCGAACCGGGCGGCGGGCACCCCGCTGTTCGCACCGGCGAAACTGACGGCGCGTCTGCTGGGCGCGGTTCGGGCCGAGTTGGACGATCCGCTGACCCCGGTACTGCTGGTCGGCGCGGTCGCCTCCGCCCTGTTGGGATCCACCGTGGACGCGCTGCTGGTCAGCGGCGCGCTGGGGATGAACGCCGTGGTCGGCGGCGTGCAGCGGCTGCGCGCCGAACATGCGCTCTCCGCACTTGTGGTGAGTCAGCGTCAGACCGCGCGGCGGGTCGGCGGCGGTGGGGCCGGGCCGACCGACACGGTCGAGGCGCAGCGGCTGGAACCCGGCGAGGTGATCGAGCTGCGCACCGGCGACGTGATCCCGGCCGACGCCCGGCTGCTGGAGGTCGACGGCCTGGAGGTGGACGAGTCCTCCCTCACCGGCGAGTCGCTGCCCACCTGCAAGCAGCTGGACGCGACACCGCGTGCGGCCGTCGCCGACCGCCACTGCATGGTGTTCGAGGGCACCACCGTGGTCGCCGGGCAGGCCCGGGCCGTGGTGGTGGGTACCGGCGACGAGACCGAGGCCGGACGGGCGGCGCATCTCGCCTCCCGCACCGCCGCCTCCGGCGGGGTGCAGGCCCGGCTGCGGGAGCTGACCAACCGGGTGCTGCCGCTCACCCTGGCAGGCGGCGCCACCGTCACCGGGCTGTCGCTGCTGCGCGGACGGCCGGTGCGCGAGGCGGTCCGGGGCGGGCTGGCGGTCGCGGTGGCCGCCGTGCCCGAGGGGCTGCCGCTGGTGGCGACGGTCGCCCAGCTGGCGGCGGCGCGGCGGCTCAGCCGGCGCGGGATCCTGGTCCGCACGCCGCGCACGCTGGAGGCGCTGGGCCGGATGGACACCATCTGCTTCGACAAGACCGGCACCCTGACCGAGAACCACCTGCGGGTGGTGCGGGTGGTCACCGCGTGCGGCGACGCGCACCCGGTCGCCGCCGCCGAGGCGGCGCACGTCCTGCGGACCGCCGCCCGGGCCTGCCCGCCGGTCACGGACGAGACCGGGATCCACGCCCACGCCACCGACGAGGCGGTCCTGGACGCGGCCCCGCCCGAGCCGCAGTGGACACCGGCCGACACCCTGCCCTTCGCGGCCAGCCGGGGGTACGCGTCGGCCACCGGGACCGACGCCGACGGCACGCACCTGCTGGTGGTGAAGGGCGCACCGGAGGTGCTGCTGCCGAGCTGCCTGGACGCCGGGTCGGAGGCGGTCGCCATGGCGCACGCCCTGGCCGGGCAGGGGCTGCGGGTGCTGGCCGTCGCGGTACGGCGGCTGCCGCCCGAGCACGCGGCCGAGGCCCTGGCCAAGCCGCTGGAGTCACTGGAGCTGACCGGGTTCGTGGCGCTGGCCGACTCCCCGCGCGCCAGCTCGGCGCCGCTGGTGGCCGCGCTGCGGCAGGCCGGGGTACGGCCGGTGATGCTGACCGGCGACCATCCGCAGACCGCCCGCGCGGTGGCGACCGCGCTGGGCTGGCCGGCGGACGTCACCGTGGTCACCGGCGACCAGCTGGCCGCCGAGGACCGGGCCGGACGCGCCCGGCTGCTCCAGGGGTGCGGGGTGGTGGCCCGGGTCGCGCCGGAGCAGAAGCTCCAGGTCGTCGAGTCGCTCCAGGCGGCGGGACAGGTGGTGGCGATGGTCGGCGACGGCTCGAACGACGCCGCCGCCATCCGCGCCGCCGACATCGGGGTCGGCATCGCCGCCCGGGGTTCGGCGGCCGCCCGCAACGCGGCCGACCTGGTGATCACCACCGGCGAACTGACCGTGCTGCTCGACGCCGTGGCCGAGGGACGGGCGCTGTGGCGCAGTGTCGCGGACGCGGTGAGCATCCTGATCGGCGGCAATGCCGGGGAGATCGGCTTCTGTGTGCTGGGGACGCTGCTCTCCGGCTCCTCGCCGCTGTCCACCCGGCAGCTGCTGCTGGTCAACCTGCTGACCGACATGTTCCCGGCGATGGCGGTCGCGGTCACCCCCAGGGGCGGGCGGTCCGTCCCGGAGCAGCCGGCCGGCGAACGGGAGCCGCTGGGCACCGCGCCGGTGGGCACCGAAGCGCTCGGCGGGCCGCTGAACGGGCAGATCCGCCAGCGCGGGCTGGTCACCGGGCTGGGCGCGGGCACCGCCTGGCTGATCGGCACGTTCACCCCGGGGACGAGGCGGCGCACCAGCACCATGGCCCTGTGCGGGGTGGTCGGCGCCCAGCTCACGCAGACCCTGCTCGGGCGTGGCCGCAGCCCGCTGGTGCTGGCCACCGTGCTCGGCTCCGCCGTGTTCCTGATCGCCCTGGTGCAGACACCCGGGGTGAGCCACTTCTTCGGCTGCACCCCGCTTGGCCCGGTGGCCTGGACGGGGGTCGCCACGGCGGTGGGCCTGGCCGCGCTGGGCCCGTGGGTCGTACCGCCGGTCGAGCGGCTGGCGACCCGCCTGGTCGCGCGACTGCGCGCGCCCGGCGGTGCGGGTGGTCCACTGACGGCGTGACCCCCGACCCACCGCCGGGCCCGGCCGGGCAGACCGGCCCGGCAGGGCAGGGCCCGACGCGGGCCAGGCAGAGCCGAGCCCGGGTAGAGCCGAGCAAGGCCCGGCAGGGCACGGGCCAGGCCGGGCCAGGCCAGGCCGGGCAGAGCCGGGCAGGGCCGGGCCAGGCCAGGCCGAGCAGACCCGGGCAGAGCAGAGCAGGGCCAGGCCGGGCCAGGCCGAGCAGACCCGGGCAGAGCAGAGCAGGGCCGGACAGGGCGGGGCCGAGCCGAGCCGAGCCGGACAGGGTCGAGCCGAGCAGGGAGAAGCCCGGGCCGGACAGAGCCGGGCCGGGCCGGTAAGGGCCGGCCGGGCCCGGCCCGGGCCGGGCGGGCTCGGGCTGGGGTGGGGGTCAGCAGATTCGGGGGAGGAGTTCGCCGATCGGCAGGTCGACCACCCGGGTGCCGCCGAGGCCGGTGCGGGCGACGACCATGCCCGGGTGCTCCGGGACCGCCTCGCCGATCACGCACGCGTCCCGCCCCAGCGGGTGCGCGCGCATCGCCGCCAGGACGGCCTCCGCGTGTTCCCGGGGGACGAACGCGACCAGTTTGCCCTCGTTGGCGACGTACATCGGGTCCAGCCCGAGGATCGCGCAAGCGTTGGCGACCGGCGCGGGGACGGGGACGCTGCGCTCCTGGATGACGACGCCGGTGCCGGAGGCCGCCGCGATCTCGTTGAGGGCGGCCGCGAGGCCGCCCCGGGTGGGGTCGCGCAGCACATGCAGGTCCGGGGTGACCGCGAGCATGGCCTCCACCAGGCCGCCCAGGGCGGCGCAGTCGCTCTGGATCTCGACGTCGAACTCCAGGCCCTCGCGCACGCTCATCACGGCCACGCCGTGCACGCCGACCGGCCCGCTGACGATGACCACGTCGCCGGGGACGACCCGCTGCGGACGCAGGTCCACCCCGGCCGGGATCAGCCCGATCCCGGCGGTGTTGATGAACACGCCGTCGCCGTGCCCGGATTCGACCACCTTGGTGTCACCGGTCGCCACCTCGACCCCGGCGGCGCGCGCGGCGGCGCCGAGGGCCTGGGCGACCCGGGCGACGACCGACATCTCGACGCCCTCCTCCAGGATGAAGCCGCAGGACAGGTAGGCGGCCCTGGCGCCGCTCATGGCGAGGTCGTTGACCGTGCCGTTCACCGCGAGGTCGCCGATGCTGCCGCCGGGGAAGAACAGCGGCCGGACCACGAAGGAGTCGGTGGAGAAGGCGAGCCTGGCGCCGCCGAGGGTGACCGAGGCCGCGTCGCCGAGCTGGGCCAGCGCCTCTCCGCCGTAGGCGGGCGCGAAGATGTGCTGGACCAGCTCGGCCGACATCGCTCCCCCGCCGCCGTGGCCCATGACCACGCGCGGCTGGTCGCGCAGCGGCGCCGGGCAGGTCCAGGTGGTGAGGTCCGGCACCGGCTGCGGCTCCGAGAGGTCCGGGAGCTGCGGGTTCAGGACAGAGGTCTCAGGCAACGGGACTCGCCTCCAGGCGTGCGGGGGCGACGTCGAGCCGCCGGTACAGGTAGTAGGCCGCGCACGCGCCCTCGCTGGAGACCATGGTCGCTCCGAGCGGGGAACGCGGGGTGCAGGTGGTGCCGAACGCCTCGCACTCGTGCGGCTTGAGCAGGCCCTGGAGCACCTCGCCGCTGCGGCAGGCGGCCGGTTCCTGGGTCCTGATCCCGGTGACCGAGAAGCGGTGCTCGGCGTCGTAGTCGCGGTACCGCTCGGACAGCCGCCAGCCGCTCTGCGGGATCACCCCGATACCGCGCCAGGCGCGGTCGGTGACCTCGAAGACGTCCGCCAGCATGGCCCGGGCGGCCTCGTTGCCCTCGGGGCGGACCGCGCGCTGGTAGGCGTTCTCCACGGTGTGCTCGCCGCGCTCCAGCTGGCGTACCGTCCGCCGGACGCCCTCCAGGATGTCCAGCGGCTCGAAGCCGGTGACCACGATCGGCACCCGGTACCGCTCGGCCAGTTCCGGGTACTCGCCGACGCCCATCACGCTGCACACGTGGCCGGCCGCCAGGAACGCCTGCACCCGGCAGCTGGGCGAGCGCATGATCGCCTCGATCGCCGGGGGCACCCGCACATGGGAGACCAGCAGGCTGAAGTTCCTGATCCCGAGCCTGCGGGCCTGGTACACCGTCATCGCGTTGGGCGGGGCGGTGGTCTCGAAGCCGATGCCGAAGAAGACCACCTCCTTGTCCGGGTTCTGCCGTGCGATCCGCAGCGCGTCCAGCGGCGAGTACACCACCCGGACGTCGCCGCCCTCGGCCCGCACCGTGAACAGGTCGCGGCCGGTGCCCGGGACCCGGAGCATGTCCCCGAACGAACAGAAGATCACCCCCGGACGGGAGGCGATCTCCAGTGCCTTGTCGATCACCTCCAGCGGGGTGACGCAGACCGGGCAGCCCGGGCCGTGGATCAGCTCGACCTGATCGGGCAGCAGCTGGTCGATCCCGTGCCGGATGATGGTGTGCGTCTGGCCGCCGCAGACCTCCATCAGCGCCCAGGGCCGGGTCACCGTCGCGTGGATGTCGTCGAGCAGGCGCCGCGCCAGCTCCGGGTCCTGGAACTCGTCGATGTACTTCACTGCCGCACCTCCGCCGCCGTGTCGCCGTCCTCGGCCCACGGGTAGCCGTTCGCGGTCGCGGCGGCCTCCCACGGGTCGCCGAACTCCTCCTGGAGCATGCCGAGGCTCTCGAACAGCTGCAGCGTCCGCAGGGCCTCCTCCTCGTCCAGCCGCTGCAGGGCGAACCCCACATGGACGATGGCGTACTCACCGACCTTCAGGTCCGGCAGGTACTCCAGGCACACCTCCTTGACCACTCCGCCGAAGTCGACGGTGGCCATCCGGGTACCGTCCCGCTCCTCGATCTCCAGCACTCGGCCGGGTACCGCCAGACACATGGGGGTTCTCCTCGTGGTTGGTGCGTGCTGCGGTCATCCGCCGCCGCCCGTGGTCGCGGCTCTGGCGGCGACCACGAGCTGGCCCAGGGCCAGGCCGCCGTCGTTCGGGGGGACCAGCCGGTGCCGCAGGACGGTGAAGCCGTCGCCGGTCAGCGCCGCCGCGCAGGCGGCGGAGAGCAGGGTGTTGCCGAACACGCCGCCGGTCAGCGCCACGGTGCCGAGCCCGTGCCGCTCGCGCGCCAGCACGCAGAACCGGTGCACCAGGGCGGCGACCGCCGTGTGGAACCGGGCCGCGACCAGCTCCGGGGCGGTCCCGCCGCGCAGGTCGGTGACGATCGCGGCCAGTACCGGCGCCGGGTCGGCCACCAGCGCGGCGTCCGGGCCGCCCGCCGGGGCCGGCCCGAGCCCGAAGGCGTAGCCGGGGCCGGTGTCCTCCCCGGCCCGCAGGGCGGCGGCCTCAAGTTCGATCGCGGCCTGCGCCTCGTACCCGGCGAGGTGGCAGATGCCCGCCAGCGAGGAGACCGCGTCGAACAGCCGTCCCATGCTGGAGGTCGGCACGCAGTTCAGCTCCCGCTCCAGCTGGCGTGCCAACAGCCGTCGTTCCTCCGGCGGGCAGGCGGTGGCGCAGGGCAGGTCGTCGGCCCAGCCGATCCCGGCCGCGCGCAGATGGGCCAGCGCCATCCGGTACGGGCGGCGGACGGCCGCGTCGCCGCCCGGCAGCGGTACATAGCCGAGCCGGGCGAAACGCTGGTAGCCGTCGTAGTCGGCGAGCAGCGCCTCGCCGCCCCAGACCGCGCCGTCGTCGCCGTAGCCGGTGCCGTCGAAGGCGATCCCGATGACGCGGCCGCTGCCGTCGAGCCCGTGCTCGGCCATCGCCGAGGCGATGTGCGCGTGGTGGTGCTGCACCCGCACCAGCGGCCTGCCGTCGCGGTGGCGTTCGGCCCACTGGCCGGAGTGGTAGCCCGGGTGCCGGTCGGCGGCGAGCAGGCCCGGGCGCACGCCGGTGACCGACTCCAGCTGCCGCTCGGCCCGTTCGA
>Ga0302314_10018085_pt1 | contig 11767 bp, 7 predicted proteins | sample III_Palsa_N2_3_FD_200533 | JGI IMG/M metagenome (GOLD analysis project Ga0302314, IMG submission 200533) | Peat permafrost microbial communities from Stordalen Mire near Abisko, Sweden - III_Palsa_N2_3 | ecosystem: Environmental > Terrestrial > Soil > Palsa > Peat permafrost | place: Sweden...
GACTATCCCGGCTACATGCGCGCCATCATCGAGGGCGGCGTGAAGGTGGTGGAGACCGCCGGCAACAATCCCGCCAAATACATGCCGGCCCTGAAGGAGGCGGGCATCAAGGTGATCCACAAGTGCACCAGCGTGCGCCATTCCCTGAAGGCCGAACAGGTCGGCTGCGACGCCGTCAGCGTCGACGGCTTCGAGTGCGGCGGCCATCCGGGCGAGGACGACGTGCCCAACATGATCCTCCTGCCCCGCGCGGCGGAGGAGCTGAAGATCCCCTTCGTCGCCTCGGGCGGCATGGCCGACGCTCGCTCGCTGGTGGCCGCCCTCTCCATGGGCGCGGACGGCATGAACATGGGCACCCGCTTCATCGCCACCAAGGAGGCGCCCGTGCATGAGAATGTGAAGCAGGCGATCCTGGCGGCCAGCGAACTCGACACCCGGCTCGTCATGCGCCCGCTGCGCAACACCGAGCGCGTGCTGAACAACGCCGGCGTGGAGACGCTTCTGGCCAAGGAGAAGGAGCTCGGCGCCGCCATCAAGTTCGAGGACATCATCGCCGAGGTGGCGGGCGTCTATCCGGCCGTGATGGTGGACGGGAAGATGGATGCGGGCGCTTGGAGCTGCGGCATGGTGGCGGGCCTGATCCACGACATCCCGACGGTGAAGGCGCTGATCGACCGCATCATGGCCGACGCCGACAAGATCATCCGCGGCCGCCTCACGGGCCTGCTGGAAGGCCACGTCGCGCCCGCCCAACCCGTCATGGCCTGACGGCGGGAGCCCGGAGCATGACCGCCAGCCGAGACGTCCACCTGATCCGTCGCCCCAAGGGCGTGCCCACGCCCGAGGACTTCGCCTTCGTGGAGGTGGACACGCCCGACGCCGCGGACGGCCAGATCCAGGTCGAGGGGCTGATCATCTCGGTCGATCCCTACATGCGGCCGAGGCTCAACGCCGACCAGCCGCTGGACGCGCCCATGCCGGGCGGCGGAATCGGCCGGGTGGTGCAGTCGCGCAATCCGAAGTTCCGCGAGGGCGACCTCGTGCGCCACGGGGAGGGGATGCGGGAGCGGTTCACCACCGACGGTCGGGGCGTCGCCGTGCTGACGCCCGATCCGGACCTGCCGCTCACCGTCTACATGCATGCCCTCGGCGGCACGGGGATCACCGCCTACGGCGGCCTGCTGGAGACCGGCGCCCTGAAGGATGGCGAGCAGGTGGCGGTCTCCACCGCCGGCGGGGCGGTGGGCTCGGTCGTCGCCCAGATCGCCAGGATCAAGGGCTGCTACGTGGTCGGCTCGACGGGATCGGACGAGAAGGCGGCGTGGCTGCGCGACGTGGTCGGCCTCGACGCCGTCATCAACTACAAGACCGAAACCCTGTCCAAGGCGCTGGCCGCCGCCATGCCCAGGGGCGTCGACGTCTATTTCGAGAACGTGGGCGGAGCGCAGCTGGACGCCGCCCTGCCGCTGATGAACCTGCACGGGCGCATTCCCGTCTGCGGCATGATCTCCACCTACAACGGCGGGGGCGAGGGCGTGCGCAACCTCTCCGCCATCATCTACAAGCGGGTGCGGATGCAGGGGTTCGTGGCCAACGACTTCGGCCACCTGAACGCGGCCTTCCTGTCGGACATGACCGGCTGGCTGAAGAGCGGCCGGATGAAGTACCAGGAGACGGTGCTGGACGGCTTCGACCGCATTCCCGAAGGCCTGATCGGCCTGTTCGAGGGCAGGAACGCCGGCAAGATGCTGATCAAGGTCAAGGACTGACGCCGCAGGGAGGCGAGCCTGCGGGACGGTGCGATCTCCTCCGCCGTCAGTCGCCCGGCCTGCGGGTGTTGGCCGCCAGCGTTCCGGGCTTCTCCCCGAAGGTCAGCTTCACCTGGTTGACCACCTTTGGGGCGTCGTGGAGCTTCAGGTAAAGCCGTCCGTTGGCCGGGCGCGGAATCTGCAGGCTTGAGCCGGGGAAGCCTTCGGGCACCTTGATGGGATGCTCGAACGCCGCCTCGTTGGAGAGGGAATCGATCAGGAACAGGTTCGACCCGCTGAGCTCGCAGGTGCGCGCACGGCTCTCCCCGCACTTGAGGCCCTGCAGCACGGGCAGCCGCACCAGGGTCGCCAGCGGCATCCAGTCGCCGGTGAACCCGCCGTCCACGATGCGGAACTGGATCGCGCCGTAGCCCGAGGCGCCGAACGCCTTGGCGGTGTCGAGGGTGGCGACGGCCACCTGATTGTCCTCCAGCGTCAGGCCTGAGCCGATCGTCAGGGTGGTGGAGGCCGCACCATCGGTGGTCGCCACCTCCACCGAGGCCCGCCGCGAGAAGGTCGCCGGCCGCTGGGCGTGGATCGAGAAGGTGAGCAGCGCGTCCTGGGGCAGCTCGTCGGCGTCGGCCAGTTCGATGGCGATGCGGGACGCGGGCGCGGCGGCCTGCGCATTCTTGGCGATCAGGGTCACGCTCGGGCGGAGCGGGGCGACCACGGTGCGCAGCTTGACCGTGCGCCCGTCCTTCAGCGTGACCAGGGCGGTGGCGCTCTGGCCCGGCTTGAACCTGCCGAGGTTGTCGGGGTTCGTCGGCGTCATGGAGAGTTCGTCGCCGCCGCCGATGGTGGCGAGGGCGCCCGGCTTGAAGTCCACCCCGCCGAGGCTGAGGTTGGCGACCTCGTCCAGCCGGTTGCCTTTCAAGACGCCGGTCGGGTCCCCCGTATGCAGGGTGAAGCTGTCGAGGTGGCCGGCCTGGGTGAAGGATTTCAGGGAAATCGTATCCGGCTCCGACGCGCCATGCCGCTTGATCATGAGGGTGAGCGGGCCGGCCTGGGCGTTGGCGAGGGGCAGGGTCACCGCCAGCTTGTGCGGCTCGACCGCCTTCCATTCGATGGCCTGGGGATCGCCCGAGGGCTGCTGCAGGGCCACGCCGTCCACGCAGGCGGCGTTGCGGCCTTCGAGGTGCACCACATCGTCGCGGCCCACCACCAGCGCCTGCTCGTCGTCGGCGGTGAGGCGCCAGGGTTGGCTGCGGCTGGTCTGAAGATGGAAGGCCGGGCCGTCGAAAGGCTCGAAGCCCCAGGCGCCTTTGAGGTTTCCCTCCACCTCGTCGTCGAACTGCGACGGGTTGAAGTCCTTGGTGTCGATGATGAAGCCGCCCTTTTCGGCGTCCGCCTTCACCGGCAGCTCCACCAGCTTGCCGTCCCTGGTCTTCACCTGCAGCACCATGTCGTGGGCGTACCCCGTGGAATAGGCCAAGGGCGCGCCGTCCACCGGCAGGACCAGATCCTTGCTCTCCGCGCAGTAGGCGGTCTTGGGGTCGACGGGCTGCAGCGGCGGCGACTGGGCGGGCTCGATGGCGGGCAGGGCCGTCACCAGCACCGACAGGGGGTTGTGGAAGGACGGCGGCGTATTCAGCACCAGCTTCATCCGGTCGTCCCGCACCGTGGTGAGGGCGGGAATGTACTGGTATTGCGCGGTGTGGAAGGAATCCAGGATGCGGGCGATGTCCGACACCGCGCCGATGTAGGGGCTGTTGAAGCCGTAGCCGGCCTGGGGCGTGGCGCTGAGCTGCAGCGCCAGATCCTGCACGTTGCCGGAAGTCAGGGCCTCGACGATGGAGGTGCTGTGCCCGTCGTTCAGCACCAGCGAGTCCTGGCCCGCCATCAGGCAGGAGGCCTGCAGGTCCGCCATCTTCTGGAAGCAGTCGGTGTTGAGCTTGATGGTCAGGCTGCGGGCCAGAAGGGGCGAGACGGTCTTCAGGCGGTCGGGGTCGGCGGTGGGGTCCTGCTTGCGCACCGCAGCGACGAAGGCGTCGAGGCGCCCACGATCAAGGGAGGCCTGGTTGAGGTCCTGGGACGCGCGCACGAAGGCGCCCGGCCGGCCGCGCACCGCGCCCATGAGCGTGCCGAAGTCGCCCCCGGTCTGCGGCGCCAGGAAGACAACCACCTGCTGCGCGTCCTTCGGCACGGTGATCCTCAGCCCGCCCTGGCCCTTTCGGGTCCAGGTCTCGGCCTTGTAGAACCAGCTCTCCGGCGGCGGATTGGTGGCGCCCTGCAGGAAGGCGGCGACCAGGAGGTAGTGGACGGACTGGGCGGCGGGCAGATCCGCGGCGATGGAGATCTGGTCTCCGGGCGAGAGGTTGGGCACCTGGCCGATGGGCAGGGTGACCCCCGCATGGGTGACCTTCACCTTCAGCGTGGGGCCGGCGAGATCGAAAGGCGCCGTTTCCGCCAGCGCCGCGCCGGGCGCCGTCAGGCAAATCAAGAGGCAGTAAAGGAGCGATCGCAAGGTCATCTATCCACCGTCTCGACTTGAGGCGAACCGGCGCTGAACCTGCATCCACGTCGACCTCATGGCCGCACGTGAACGCTTTGGGGCGGAACAGGCGCCGATTCCAGACTAGGGGGCCTTTATGGCCACAACGTGCTGCACTGCAGATCGCTCCGCCATCCTTGTGGAAGCTTCGCCGATATAGGGGCTGGCGCTCGACGTGCGCCGAAGGAATAGTCGGCGCGCCGGCGTCTGTCATGATCGTCGACCAGAACTGTTGCAGCGAAGGCGGAGCCCATGGCCATGGAAGACTACGCGGACTACGACGGCCTCGGCCTTGCGGACCTGGTCAGGCGCGGGGAGACCTCGCCCGCGGAACTGACCGAGGCGGCGATCCAGCGGATCGAGCGGCACAATGGCGTCCTCAACGCCGTGGTCCACAAGGCCTACGACGAGGCGCGCAAGGTGGCGGCCGGGGACCTGCCGGACGGCCCCTTCAAGGGCGTGCCCTTCCTGATCAAGGATCTCGGCGCGCAGGTGAAGGGCTGGCCGCGCACCTCGGGCTCCAACTTCGCGCAGGTCGCGGCCGACGAGGAGGACAGCGAGCTGATCCGCCGCTACCGGGCCGCGGGCGTGGTGCTGCTCGGCAAGACCAACACGCCGGAGTTCGGCATTCCGGGCGTGACCAATTCCGAGCGGCTCGGCCCGTGCGCCAACCCGTGGAATCCCGAGCACATCTCCGGCGGCTCTTCAGGCGGCGCGGCCTCCGCGACGGCGGCCGGGATCGTGCCCATGGCGCACGCCTCGGACGGCCTCGGCTCGATTCGCATCCCGGCGGCCAACTGCGGCCTGGTCGGCATGAAGATCACCCGCGACCGCACGCCGATCTGCGAGGTCACCGACGGCGCCGTCGGCTTCAGCGTCCATCACGTGGTCAGCCGCACGGTGCGCGACAGCGCCGCCATGCTGGACGCCACCGGCTATCCCCAGTCCGGCGATCCCTTCCAGGCGCCGGCCAAGGCGGGCCCCTACCTCGACGAGGTCGACCGCAGCCCCGGCAAGCTCCGCATCGCCTGGTCGGCGGAGACGCCCAGCGGCCGGCCCATCGACGGGGAGGTGCTGTCGGCCCTGCACATGACCGCCGAGCTCCTCTCCGGCCTCGGGCACGAGGTGGTCGAGCGGGGGCTCGGCATCGACTACCGGCTGCTCTACCGCGCCCAGGGACTGGTCAGCGCCTCCAACTTCTCGGCCAACGTGAAGCGGTGGGTGGAGAAGCTCGGCCGCGAGCCCGGCGACGCCGACCTCGGCCCCCTGGCGCGGCGCGGCTACGAGGCGGGGCAGAAGCTCACCGGCCAGCAGGCGCTCTGGGGGTGGCAGCAGCTTCGCCTGATGAACCGCCAGATCCTCGAGCAATTCGACCACTTCGACGTCTACCTGACCCCCACCATGTCCCGCCCCTCGCCGCGGATCGACTGGCTCAATCCCCTGACTGTGGACCTCAAGGCGTTCGACCGGCGTCAGGCCGACAACTACGCCACCACCCCGCCGTTCAACTTCACCGGCCAGCCGTCCCTGTCCCTGCCGCTCTGGCAGTCGGACGCCAACCTGCCCATCGGCATGATGTTCACCGGCCGCTTCGCCGACGAGGCCACCCTCTACCGGCTCGCCGGGCAGCTGGAGAAGGAGCTGCCGTGGAAGGATCGCCGCCCCGAGATCTGGAACTGAGCGGGCCGGTGACGGACAGCGGCCTCCCGACCGGATGAGCGCGACCGCACACCCGAGCTGCGACGCGGCCCAGGCGCATGGCGTTGAGGCCTGCGCCGAGGCGGACAAGCCGCCGGCGGGGCGCCAGACCTGGATCCTGGTCACCACCATCCTGGCCTCCAGCCTGTCCTTCATCGACGGGTCGGTGGTGAACGTCGGGCTGCCGGCGCTCGGGCGGGACCTGCACGGAACCGCCGGCGACCTGCAGTGGGTGGTGAACGGCTATCTGCTGCCCCTGAGCGCGCTGCTCCTGCTCGGCGGGGCGCTGGGGGACCGGTTCGGGCGCCAGCGGCTGCTGGTGATCGGCGTCGCCCTCTTCGCCGTCGCCTCCGCCGGCTGCGCCCTGGCGCCGAGCCTGCTGTGGTTGATCGTGGCGCGGGTGGTGCAGGGCGCGGCGGCGGCGCTCCTGATGCCCAACAGCCTCGCCATCCTCGGCGGCGCCTTCTCCGGCGAGGCGCGGGGCAAGGCGATCGGGACCTGGGCGGCGACCGGGGCGATGATGGGCGCCCTCGGCCCGGTGCTCGGCGGCTGGCTGATCGACACCGTGGGCTGGCGCGCCATCTTCCTCCTGAACCTGCCCATCGCCGCCGGCGCGATCGCCCTGGCGCTGAAGTTTGTGGTCGACGCGCCCTCGACCACCAAGCAGACGCCGCTGGACCTCGGCGGCGCGATTCTCGCCACCCTGGCGCTCGGCGGCCTGGCGTGGGGACTGACCATCGGGTCGGGGCCGCAGGGCTGGACCCTGTCCGCGCTGGCCGTGGTCGTCGCCGGCGCGGTGCTGCTGCTGGGCTTCCTCGGCTTCGAGCGGCGGCTCGGCGACCGGGCCATGATGCCGCTGGCCCTGTTCGGGTCGAAGGGCTTCGTGGGGCTGAGCGTCCTGACCCTGCTTCTCTACGGGGCGCTCGGGGGGCTGATGGTGCTCCTGCCCTACATCCTGATTCGCAGCGCCGGCTATTCGGCCACGCTGGCGGGCGCGGCGCTCCTGCCGCTGCCCCTGATCCTGACGGTGACGTCGCCGGTGATGGGCGGGATCGCCGGACGGATCGGCTCGCGCCTGCCGCTGACGGTGGGACCGATCATCGTCGGCCTGGGCTTCCTCCTGGCGCTCAGGATCGGCGGCGGCGCCAGCTACTGGACCACGGTGCTGCCCGCCATCGTGGTGATCTCGCTGGGCATGGCCGGCGCGGTGGCGCCGCTGACCACGGCGGTGCTGTCGTCCGTCGACGCCCGGCACACGGGCTCGGCGTCCGGCCTGAACAGCGCGCTGGCCCGAACCGGCGGGCTGATCGCCACCGCCCTGCTCGGGACCGTGCTGGCGGCGACCGGCGCGCCGCTGGTGCAGGACTTCCACATGGCCGCGCTTGTGGCGGCCGCCGCCTCGGTCGGCGCCGGCCTTGCGGCCTTCGCCCTGATCCCCAACCTCAAGGCCAAAGGAGCCGACTGATGAACGAATGCCGCCACATCGCGGGCATCCGCACGGTGACGCCCAGCGCCCTCGGCTGCGAGGAGTGCCTGAAGACCGGCGACGAATGGGTGCATCTTCGCCTCTGCCGTACCTGCGGGCACGTGGGCTGCTGCGACGACTCGCCGAACCGGCACGCCACCGCGCACTTCCACGCCACCCGCCACCCGATCATCGAAGGCTACGACCCGCCGGAAGGCTGGGGCTGGTGCTATGTGGACGAGCTGATGTTCGAACTGGACCAGCCGACGCCGCAGCGCGGACCGATCCCGCGCTATTACTGATCGCGGTCCACGGACCCTCCGCGCCGTGGTAGCGTTCAGGACGTCGCAATGACGGTGGGGGGCTCGGCCATGGCTTTGATCGACACGCGGCGCGAGCAGATGTTTCCGGTCCTGACCGGGCCGCAGATCGACACCGCCCGGCGCTTCGCCAGCGGCGATGAGCGCCACTTTGAGCCGGGCGAGCTGGTGTTCGACGTCGGCGACGTCAACGCGTCCGCCTGGCTGGTGCTGGAAGGCTCCATCGCGGTGCTGCAGCGGGACGGGCGGGGGATCGAGACGCCCATCACCACCGAATGCGCCGGCCAGTTCAGCGGCGAGGTCAGCCAGCTGTCCGGCAAGCCGTCGCTGGTGCTCGGGCGGGCGGGGACTGAAGGCGCGAAGGCGGTGCCCTACGACGCGCCGCACCTGCGCGCCCTCGTGATCGGCTCGGCGGACGTGGGCGAAGTGGTGATGCGCGCCTTCATCCTGCGGCGGGTCGGGTTGATCGAGGCGACCGGCTCGGGCTCGGTCCTGATCGGGCGGCTGGATGCGCGCGAGCTGGTGCGGCTGCAGGGCTTCCTCACCCGCAACGGCTATCCGGTGACGGTGCTGGACGCGGCGGCGGAGGAGGGGCGCGAGCTCATCGAGCGGTTCGGCGTGCGGCCCGACGAACTGCCCCTGATGCTCTGCCCCAACGGCACGGTGCTGAAGCGGCCGAGCGACGCCGAGGCCGCCGTCTGCCTCGGCATCACCCCGGATCTCGATCCCGGGAAGATCTACGACGTCGCGGTGGTCGGCGCGGGACCGGCCGGGCTCGCCACCGCCGTCTACGCCGCCTCCGAGGGGCTGTCGGTATTGGTGCTGGACCAGCGCGCCATCGGCGGCCAGGCCGGCGCCTCGGCCCGGATCGAGAACTACCTCGGCTTCCCGACCGGCATATCCGGCCAGGCCCTGGCCGGGCGGGCCTTCAGCCAGGCCCAGAAGTTCGGGGCGGAGATCGCGCTTCCGCTCGAGGTCGACCGCCTGTTCTGCGAGGACGCGGAGACGACGGTGAAGGTCCGGCTTTCCGGCGACGGCGGCACGGTGCAGGCGCGGACGGTGGTGATCGCTTCCGGCGTCCGCTACCGCCGCCCGGAGATCGAGAATCTCTCGGCCTTCGAAGGCGCCGGCGTCTCCTACTGGGCCTCGCCGGTGGAGGCGAAGCTTTGCGAGGGGGAGGAGGTGGCCCTGATCGGCGCGGGCAATTCCGCCGGCCAGGCCGTGGTGTTCCTGGCCCCCAAGGTGAAGCGGCTGCACCTGATGGTGCGCGGCGAGGGTCTGGAGGCGTCGATGTCGCGATACCTGATCGACCGCATCCACGCCTTGCCGAACGTCGAGATGCACACCCATTCCGAGGTGATCGCCCTGGAAGGCGACAAGGCGCAGGGGCTGGAGAAGGCGGTCTTCCGCAACAGCCAGACGGGGCAGGAGCATAGCTGCGACCTTCGCCACCTCTTCCTCTTCACCGGCGCGGACCCGAACACCGGCTGGCTGGAAGGCTGCACGGCTCTGGATCCGAAAGGCTTCGTCGTCACCGGCGAGGACGCCGCCCTGCCGCTGCAGACCAGCCTGCCCAACGTCTTCGCCATCGGCGACGTGCGCTGCGGTTCGACCAAGCGGGTGGCGGCCGCGGTGGGTGAGGGGGCCGCGGTGGTGGCGCAGATCCACACCGTGCTCGCCGCCATGAACGAGCGCGCTTCCTAGCGCGCGTTGACGGTCCCGAAGCGCCTGCTAGTCTCGGAGGCGAGGGGGCTGACCATGCGGCGACTTTATGGACTTCTGGCGCCGCTCGTCGCCGCGCCCCTGCTCGGCGCGGTCGATCCGGCGACGGTTCCGCCCGCGCCGCCCGCCACGCCCATCTGCCATGTGGAGACCAAGGACGAGGCCGCGCCGCCGGCCACGGCGATCCTCGCCGGCTACGGTACGGGCGGGTTCGCCGTGGAGACCCGCAGTCCCGAGGCGCAGGCCTATTTCACCAACGGCATGCAGCTCGCCCACGCCTTCGCGCACAAGGCGGCGACGAGCGCGTTCAAGCGGGCCGAGATGCTTGATCCCGCCTGCGCCCTGTGCGTCTGGGGCGAGGCCTGGTCCCGCGGTCCGACCATCAACTACACGATCAGCACGGGCGATCAGGCCGACCTCGCCGCCCTGGCCGATAAGGCGGCGGTGCTGGGCGCGTCCGGTTCGCCCAAGGCGCGCGCCCTGATCGCCGCCCTGCAGAAGCGGTATCACGACGGCGGCGGGAAGGGCGCGGGCGACCTCGCCTTCGCCCGCGCCATGGACAATCTGGCCAAGGCCTATCCCGACGACAATGAGATCGCCGTCATGGCGGCGGACGCCTGGATGATTCCCGCCTTGCACCGGGGCGGCCAGGAGCATCTGGACCGCGCCATCGCCCTGCTGGAGGGGGCGCTGGCCCGCTCGCCCGAGGACACCGGCGCGATCCACTTCTATATCCACGCCACGGAGATGGACGGCGTCGGGGTGAAGGCCCTGCCGTATGCGCAGAAGCTGCAGGCGCTCGCCCCGTCCGCCAGCCACCTCGTGCACATGCCGTCGCACACCTACTTCTGGGCCGGCTGGTATCGCAGGGCCGAGCAGTCCAACCTCGACGCCGTGGAGATCGACAAGGCGGACGCGATGCGGCTGAAGCCCAGGGACGGCGTGTTCGGCCTGAGCTACCATGGCCACAACGTGCAGTTCGGCGAGGGCTCGGCGCTGATGGGCGGGGACGGCGCGGGCGCGTTGTCCCTGGCGTCGGGAGAGGTGGCTCAACTTCCGCACGTCAAGCCCGACAAGATGTGGGAGCAGATCGGTCTCGGCACGGCCTACTTCGCCTACGGGCGCTTCGGCACGGACGCGCAGGTCGCGGGCCTGGCCGATCCGGGCCCCGCGCTGCCCTATTCCCAGGCCATGTGGCGCTACGCCAGGGGCGAGGCGGCGGCCCGGCGGGGCGACGCCGCGGCGGTGAAGGCCGAGGCTGCGCTCGTCAAGGCGTCGCCGGACGCCTTGGCCAAGTTCGGCGATTCCCGGCCCATGGCGCAGGCGATGGTGGACGTCGCCCGCCTGGTGCTGACCGGCCGCGCGGCCATGCTGGAGAAGCGCTACGCCGACGCGGAAGCCGCCTATCGCCGGGCCGCCGACCTGCAGGACGCAAGGCTCGGCAGGCTCCGCGATCCGCCGGCCTGGTGGTATCCCGTCCGCCGCAGCCTCGCCGCCGCCCTGCTGGCCGAAGGCCAGCCCGATCGCGCGATCACGCAGGCGCGGGAAGCAATGGCGCGCTGGCCCCATGATCCTCTCGCCTCGAGGATCGTATCGGACGGGCAAGCCGCCCTGGGGCAGGACGAGGCGGCGCGTGCGCAGATGGCGGCGGCCAGGGCCAACTGGAGCGGAGACCTCGCCGCGATGCCGGCGGCCCTGCTCTAGCAAGCTTGGCGGTACGATTTGTCGCACGCGCGCTTGAGGCGAAACGGGTTATAGTCAAGCTGTTGCCGCGCCGAAGCGCAGCGAAATCGACAGCTCCGCGCCGAAGCGCCGGCTATCGTCGATCCGAGTCGACCTCCCATGCTCGATCTAGCCTTTTGCCTCGTCACGGCGCTCGGCGCCGCTGTCTACCTGCGCCCGACCCACCGCGGTCACGACTGAGTCCCGCTCCTCTGCAGATCGCCAAGTCCTCGGCGCCTCGGTCGCCGAAGATTTGGCCACCGCCGGTCAATCGCGCGTGAAAGCGCCGTTCCCAAAGGCGCCCGTGCGCCGTCTTCACCCCGCCTTCCGATAAAGCTGGGCGGCGGCCCCTTGCTCCGGCAGTCGGTGGACGCGCCGGCGGAGGGGTGACCATGAAGAGAGCGACAGTAAGGGCGATGGTCGTGGGCGGCCTCGTCATGGCGCTCGCCTGCCTCGCCGCCGAAGCGCCCGCCGTCGCCGCGCCGAAGACGCCGATCGAGGTGCGGGTGGTGATCGTCACCACCTGGGAGGTCTACAGGAA
>Ga0302314_10018086_pt1 | contig 11766 bp, 12 predicted proteins | sample III_Palsa_N2_3_FD_200533 | JGI IMG/M metagenome (GOLD analysis project Ga0302314, IMG submission 200533) | Peat permafrost microbial communities from Stordalen Mire near Abisko, Sweden - III_Palsa_N2_3 | ecosystem: Environmental > Terrestrial > Soil > Palsa > Peat permafrost | place: Sweden...
AGGAGCTCGGCGGGGCGTATACCCACGCGACCAAGAGCGGGGTCACCGATCTGATCGCCGCCGACGAAGACGAAATGACCGCCGACACGCAACGGCTGCTCTCGTTCTTGCCGCAGAACAACCTCGACGACCCGCCGCGCTACGCCTGCGACGACGACCCGGAGCGCCTCTGTCCCGAACTCGACGATCTCATTCCCGATGCGCCGAATAAACCGTACGACATCAAGGACGCGATCGTCGCGATTGTCGACGACGGCGACTTCCTCGAGATCGCGGAGCTTTACGCGCCGAACATCGTCATCGGCTTTGGGCGCATCGCGGGCGGCACGATCGGCGTCGTCGCGAACCAGCCGAAGTTTCTTGCGGGCGTCCTCGACATCGCATCGTCGATCAAAGCGGCGCGGTTCGTGCGGTTCTGCGATGCCTTCAACATCCCGTTGCTCACGTTCGTCGACGTGCCCGGCTTCTTGCCCGGGACGGCTCAAGAGTACGGCGGCATCATCAAGCATGGGGCGAAGCTCCTCTACGCCTTTGCGGAAGCGACGGTTCCAAAAATCACGGTCATCACGCGCAAGGCATACGGGGGCGCCTACGACGTCATGGCCTCCAAGCACATCCGCGCCGACTACAACATCGCCTGGCCTACGGCCGAGATCGCCGTTATGGGTGCCGCCGGTGCCGTCAAGACGATTTTCCGGCGCGAAATCGCCGAAGCCGACGACCCCGCGGCGCGCGAAGCGGAACTGATCGCCGACTACGAGCAGCGCTTCGCGAATCCGTACATCGCGGCCAGCCGCGGCTACATCGACGACGTCATCGAAGCCAGCCGCACCCGCGCCGCCGTCTCCCGCGCGCTCGTCATGCTAGCCGACAAACGCGTCGAACGCCCCAAACGCAAACACGGCAACATCCCGCTCTAAGCGTCGTGTCATCGTAATCTACGTGTGTCATCCTGAGCGAAGGCGCCCTTCGCAAGCTCAGGGTGACCGCGCTTCGGTTGTTTCGCGGTCGTTTGCGCGCTGTAATTCGGCGGCTAGTTCCGCTTTCGTCATGTGCGTCGTAGCGTGAGCGCCGCGACGGCGGGCTTCTTCGAGGAGTTCGGCTTTGGTGTGGCCTTCGACGTCGACGCCGCCATACGAGGGGCCCGAAGGATTTGGACCGCCCTCTTTGGAGCGCGGGTCCGAGGGGCCGCGCTCCTCCTTGGGTTCCCAATGATCGCCCTTTTTCTCGAACGAATGCTTGACCGCTCCCCAAGCGGCGCGGTGGGCGCGTTCCTCGTCACCCTCGTAGGTCTTCTCGGCGCTTTCGAGCGTTTGCTCGTAGGTGTCTTGCGCTTTCTTCGGAGAGCGCTCGAGCGTCGATGGCAGCGGGGCGAACTCTTTACGGTTTCCTTTGCTCGGCATGCACGGTTCATACCCGGATCGGGGTACGAGCGAACCGTGGAATACCGAAAGATCGCCGAGAGCAGATAAGTCCCTTAGCGCTGCACGCCCTCTTTGCATCGCAGACGTTCACGAGTTTGCGGCGTCATCGAAATTACCGGTTGTACTTCGCCGGCCAACTCGTCTCGCAGACCGGGACCTGGTTGCAGAACGCGGCGCAATCGTGGCTCGTACTCGATCTGACGCACTCCGCGGCCGCGGTCGGCGTGCTCGGCTTCTGCCTGTACGCCCCGTATGCCGTGCTCGGCCTCATCGGCGGAGCGTTAGCCGACCGGTGGAACCGTCAGCGCGTGATGATCGCGACCCAAAGCGCACTTGCCGTTTGCGCCGCTGCCCTAGCCGTCGTCGCGTACCTCCACGTTGACCGGGTGTGGGTGATCGATGGGATCGCCGTCGTTCGCGGGACGATCATGGCGTTCAACAATCCGAGCCGCCAAGCGTTGATGGTCGAACTCGTCGGGCGCGGGGAACTGCCCAATGCGATCGCGCTCAACTCGAGCCTCAACAATGCGACGCGGGTCATCGGTCCCGCGGTCGCGGGCGTGCTGATCGCGACGGTCGGCGTGGCGGCGTGCTTCGCGCTGAACGCGCTGAGCTTCATCGCCGTGATCGTCGCACTCGGCGCGATGCGTCCGAGCGAGTTCCACCGTCAGCCGCTGCGCGTTCACCCTTCGCTCGTAACCGCGATCGGAGACGGGCTCGCGTATGCGCGCCACACGAAATCGGTCGCCGTCGTACTCACGATGCTGTTCGTCGTCTCGACCGTGAGCATCAATTTCAACGTCGTTTTGCCGGTCCTCGCGCGCTACACGCTCCACGGCGGCCCGCAGACGTTTGGCTTTCTTACGGCGGTCTTCGGGCTTGGCGCGTTCGCAGGCGCCGTCGTCACCGCGTCGCAGCGCCGCGCCTCGGTGGCGTTGCTACTGGTGGCCCTGGCGGGTTTCGGCGCGGCGCAGTTGGCCGTCGCCACGCAGCGAACGCCGGCGGGCGTTGCGCTCGCCCTGTTCGCGACCGGCGTCTGCTACACGATGTACACGGCGAGTTCGAATGCGATCGTGCAACTCTCCACGCCCGGCTTTTTGCAAGGGCGCGTTGGTGGACTCTACAATTACGTCTTCCTCGCGACCGGACCAATCGGTTCGTTGCTCGCGGGTTGGCTTTCGGAGCGCGGCGGGGCGCCGTGGGCTTTTCTCGCCGGCGGCGCGGCAGCTGTGGCGATGGCGTTTGCCGGCGTGCTGCTGCGTCCGTGGCCGATGCCGACGGGTACCGTCGGCCCACGGAAAAGGCCCGCAAGAACGGCCGCGCCGCGCCGGCGCCCGCAAGGTGCGATGCCCCCCTGAAGGGGCGAACCACTTTCGAGTCGTTTACTCGACTCCATGGGACTTCTCGATGGTAAGATCGCCCTGGTTACCGGCGTCGCGAATCGCTGGAGCATCGCGACCGGGATCGCGCGCGAACTCCATCGGCACGGGGCGTCGATCATTCTGACGTATCAAGGCGAGCGCGTGCAAGGCGAGGTCGAGAAGCTCGCAGCGGAGCTCGGCGGACACGCGTACCCGTGCGACGTGAGTTCGGATGCGTCGCTCGCGGGGTTGGCAGCGCGAATCGAAAAGGACCATGGGCGGCTCACGACCCTCGTGCATTCGATCGCCTTCGTCAACAAGGAGGACCTGGAAGGCAAGGTCTACACGACGTCGCGCGCCGGCTTCGCGCTTGCCGCGGACATTTCGGCCTTCTCCTTGATCGCGCTGACGAATGCGCTGGTCGACGCGCTGGCCGACGGCTCGAGCATCATCGCGCTTACCTATTTCGGCTCGACGACGATCGTCCCGAACTACAACGTGGCGGGGATCGTCAAGGCGGCACTCGAGGCGATCGTCCGCTATTTGTCGTTCGATCTCGGCGAGCGCGGGATCCGCGTCAACGCGATCTCCGCCGGCCCAATCAGCACGGCGAGTTCGCGCCAGGTGCGCGACTTTAAAAAAATGCTCGACAAGGTCGCCGCAGCCGCTCCCCTGCGACGCAACGTGACGCCCGAAGACGTCGGTCACACCGCGGTTTACCTCGCATCGGACCTCTCGCTTGCGGTCACCTCCGACATTCATTTCGTCGATGCGGGTTATCACGCGATGGGAATGTATCCCGAGCCGGCGCCGGCCGGATGACGGTCGACGTCGCGTCGCCGCGCGGGGCGCGCGTCGCAGCCGCGAACGACGAGGTCGCGGCGATCGTCGCTGCCCTGGAGGCGCTCGAGCGCGAATCGCGCCGCCAAGCGCAGCTCCCGCCTTCTCGCTGGCGGCTCGCCGGGCGCATCTACGAAGCGGACGCGCCGTGAAAAAACTCCTCGTCGCAAATCGAGGCGAGATCGCGCTGCGCGTCATGCGGACGGCACGCGAGCGCGGCCTCGCATCGGTTGCCGTGTATTCGGAGCCCGACCGCGCGGCGCTGCACGTCGCCTATGCCGACGAGGCGTATCTGCTCGGGCCCGCGTCGCCGGCGCAGAGCTACCTCAACATCGAAAAGCTGGTCGAAGTCGCGCGGCGTGCGGGTGCCGACGCGGTCCACCCGGGCTACGGCTTTCTGGCCGAAAATGCCGCGTTCGCGCGCGCGGTCCTGGCAGCGGGTCTGGTCTGGGTCGGTCCGCATCCGGACGCCATCGACGCGATGGGCGACAAAGTCCGCGCGCGTCAAGCGATGCTCGCGGCCGGCGTTCCCGTCGTACCCGGCGCCACGACGGCGCTCGGGTCGGTCGACGATGCGCTGCGCGCTGCCGACGAGTACGGCCTGCCGCTCGCACTCAAAGCCTCGGGCGGCGGCGGCGGGAAGGGTCTGAAAGTCGCGCGCACGCGCGACGAGATCGCCGGCGCCTTTGCGACGGCGCGGCGCGAAGCCGAAGCGTACTTCAAAAATCCCACGATCTACGTCGAACGCTACCTCGACAATCCGAAACACGTCGAGCTGCAGATCCTTGCGGACAAGCACGGCAACGTCGTACACGTCGGCGAGCGCGACTGCTCCTTGCAGCGCCGCCACCAAAAACTCTACGAGGAGACGCCCGCGCTCGTTTCCGAGCGCGTCCGCGAAGGTTTGCGCGCGGCCGGGATCCGTGCTGCCCGCGCGATCGGCTACGATAGCGTCGGAACGATCGAGACGCTCGTCGCGGGGGACGAGTTCTTCTTCCTCGAGATGAACACGCGCATCCAAGTCGAGCACACGATCAGCGAGATGACGAGCGGTCTCGATTTGATCGGCGAGCAACTCCGCGTCGCCGAGGGCGAGCCGCTCGGCTACGCCCAACCCGCTATCGCCTTCCGCGGGCACGCGATCGAAGTGCGCGTCAACGCCGAGGATCCGGCCGAGAACTTCCGGCCCGCACCCGGCAGGATCTCCGCTTACCGCGAACCGGGCGGCCTCGGCGTGCGGATCGACGCGGCCGCGACGCTCGGCACCGAGATTTCGCCCGACTACGATTCGATGATCGCCAAACTCATCGTTTGGGCGCCGACGCGCGAGGGTGCGCGCGCGCGCTTGCGCCGCGCGATCGACGAGTATGCGATCGGCGGCGTCCCGACGACACTCGGCTTTCTGCGCGCGCTCAACGACCACGAGCCGGTCGTCCGCGGCGACTACGGCACGGCGACCCTCGAGACATTCGCGGCGACTTGGACCGCCGCGCCCGCCCCGTTGCGCGCCGCGCCCTCTGCAGCTCTAGCCGCGCCGGGCGAGCCCGAGGTCGTGCGCGTCGAAGTGAACGACAAACTCTACGTCGTGCGCGTGCTCGACCGTCCGCCTGCGCAGGGGCCTGCGGCCGGTGCCGCGCGGCGTCCGGCGCCGAAGCCGAGCGGGGCGCGCGCTCGCAACGGCCGCGGATCCAGCGGGAACGACGTCGTTTCGCCGATGCACGGGGTGGTCGTCGAGTTCGCGGTCGGCGCGGGGGACGAAGTCCGTGAAGGTCAGGTCGTGGCCGTTATCGAGGCAATGAAAATGATGAACGAGATTCGCGCGCACCGTTCCGGGTCGGTTGCCGCGGTCGTGGCGACGGTCGGCGAGACCGTCGAAGCGAACGCGCCGCTCGTGACGCTCACCTGATGGCAAGCGTCTTACGCGTCGCGCTCGTCGTCGGCGCATTCATCGACTTCTTTGTGGCGATCGTGGTCATGGTCTTTCCGCAGTCGTCCGCGGCCCTGTTCGACATTCCCGTGCACGATCCGACGGCGGCGCTCCTCGGCGGTGGCGAGCTGCTGGTGGCCGGATTCATTTACGTCTTAATCTTGCGCGACGTCGAGCGCTTTCGGCCGTTCTTGTGGCTGGTCGCGCTCGATCAGCTCTTCGCTGCCCTGCTTCCGGGGATCGAGGTCCTTCGCGGCCACCTTCCGGCGACGCTCAAGATCCTCGCCCCGATGCCGATCAACCTTGCGCTCGTCGTCGTCTACGTTCTGGCCGCGCGGAAATCTCAGTCTTGATGCGGCTGTAAAGTCGGGCCGAGAAAGGGTAACGTGCCGGTCGTCGCGGGCAGGTGGCCGTCCCATTTTTCGATAGCACGGCGCTGCAGGTCGATCTCGCGCATCCGGATCAGTTGCGGGACCGGGATGTTGCGCTGCAGCTTCAGCGCCTCGACTTCACTCTTCGCGCGGATCACGCTTTGCTGCGACTCGAAGCGAATGCGCTGGAGATCCTGTTTCGCCTGCAGGGTCCGCTGCACCGAAGCGACTTTTTCCGACGCGGCGTGCGCGTAAGCGTACGAGAAGTTGAAGCGAGTCGTGGCGATCGCGTCGAGGGCTAGGCCGAACTTTTCGAGCCGGGAACGCACGGCATCCTCGAAATCGGTTTGCACGGAGTTACGCTGCGTGATCAGATCGCTCGAGGTATACCTGGCGGCCGTCTCTTTCCACGCGTCCTCGACCGCCGGAGTGACGATGCGTTGCGCGTAGTTATTGCGCAACAGGCTGTAGACGCCAATAACCTGGGCTGGGACCACGTGGAAGCTGACGGCGAGATCGGCCCAAACGGGCTCGAGATCGTGACAGGTCGCTTGCGCGCGGTCGAAGCGCACGGTATTCACCTGCGTGTTCACCTGGACGACGCGCTCCGCCAGCGGCACGACGTAGTACAGCCCTTCGCCGGCGACGCGGCCGGTCGGCGCGCCGAAGCGCAGCACGACGCCGCGTGCGCCGGGTTGAACGCGACCGAGCCCCGTCGGCAGGATTGCCGCAAGGCCCAGCACGACAAGCGCCGCGACGATGCTAATCCGCGAGAAGCGCAAGATCTGCCCTCGCCTGCGGCCGAAGAACAAGAACGTCGCCGCAAGCGTCCAGGCAAGGGCCCAAGTCCAGAAGCGAATCTGGCTGATATCCACGGAGACTTGACTGAACTCGTTCATGTACCGCACAACGACGCGAGCGCACTTCTCGTGACGTCAATATCAGGGGTTCAAATAGACTCCCCTGAACAGAACGGTCGAAATCCGGCCGCCCGGTGGAACCAAAACGAGTGACGGCAACAACGTCCCGATGGGTTGCGATCGCTTCGTGTACCGGTACCCGCGAGCGAGGTCTGCGTAAAAGTACACCCGGCCATGACGATAGAGTATCGCGTTCACCGTGCCGTTCATAACGAACTTGACATCGATGAAGGAATAGGCGCGATACGAAGGCGGCGCGTTCGACGGGAGCGCCTGCGGCACAAGTTTAAACGGCCGGCCAAGGGTGAGCAACGGGTGAGCGCTGGAGCGATTCCCCAAGAAGAGGAGAGCGAGCGCAAGGCACCCGAAGCCTTTTATCACACGCGATCGATTCATCCGTCACCCGGCCTGGTTCTGCTAGTTCTCACCACGTTACAGATCGACTTCGAAGCGAACGTTGGTTCCGGTGCGCGTGCTTTCGATCGAAACCCGATCGACCAGCGCGCGCATGATCGGGAGGCCGTGGCCGCGATCGGGGTCGCTTTCGCGGCGCCAGCAGCCGGCGTCGCGGACCTCGAGGATCAGTTGGCGTTGGACGAGCCGGGCGCGCAGGCGCACGCATCCCGCGCAATCGCGGTAAGCGTGCTCGATGGCGTTTCCGGCGGCTTCGCCGACCGCCAAGACCAGATCTTCGATGCGTCCCGGTTCGAGCTGCAGCGACTCGAGGAATGCGCGCAGCGCCCGGCGCACCTGCGGTGAGCTTTCGGGGAGGGCCGGAAAGGCGACGTCGATTCCGCGAGGTCGCGGCGCGCGGGACGGCGGCACGCCCGAAACGTACGCCCTCGAACCCCGTTCGCCTGTCGTGCCGGCGGCCGAACCGGGGCTTGCGGGGTGCATTCCAGAATGTCGCCGCATGGCAACCAACGGCCGCCCCGCCGGCAAGCGCCGCGCGAACGGGAGCGGCATCCCGCTCGAGCCCTACTACGCCGAGGCTGAAGGTGAAGCGGCACGAGAAGTTCTCGGCTCCTCGGCGCCCGGAGCATTCCCGTTCGTGCGCGGCATCCGCGAAGACGGCTACCGCACGCGACTGTGGACGATGCGCCAATACGCGGGCTTTGCGACCGCAGCCGAATCGAACGCGCGCTACCGGTACTTGCTCGAGCGCGGGACGACCGGCCTCTCCGTTGCGTTCGACCTGCCGACGCAGCTCGGTTACGATTCGGACGCGGCGGCGGCGCGAGGCGAAGTCGGCAAGGTCGGCGTCGCGATCGACCACGTGCGCGACGTCGAGACGCTCTTCGACGGCATTCCGCTCGCGGACGTGACCGTCTCGATGACGATTAACGCGCCGGCTTCCATTCTGCTGGCCATGGTGCTTGCGGTCGCTCGACGCCGTGGAATCGCATTCTCGAAACTCGGCGGCACGATCCAAAACGACGTACTCAAAGAGTACGTCGCGCGCGGCACGTACATTTTTCCACCCAAGCCTTCGATGCGCCTGGTGACCGACGTGATGGCCTACTGCGCGGAGCACGTACCGCAATGGAACACGATCTCGATCTCGGGCTACCACATCCGCGAAGCCGGCTCGACGGCGGTTGAAGAGATCGCATTCACCCTCTCCAACGCGAAGGCATATCTGCGCGCCGCACGGGAAGCCGGGCTTGCAATCGATGCCGTCGCGCCGCGCATCTCGTTCTTCTGGAACGCGCACAACGACTTCTTCGAAGAGGTCGCCAAGTTTCGAGCCGCCCGGCTCCTGTGGGCGCGGATCGTTCGCGATGAATTCGGGTCGCAGGACCCGCGTTCGCAGATGTTGCGGTTTCACACCCAAACCGGCGGCTCGACCTTAACGGCACAGGAACCGGACAACAACGTCGTCCGCGTCGCTCTCCAGGCGCTGGCGGCGGTTCTCGGCGGCACGCAATCGCTCCACACCAACGGCAAGGACGAAGCGCTCGCGCTACCGACCGCCGAATCCGCGCGCCTCGCGCTGCGCACGCAGCAGATCATCGCCTACGAAAGCGGTGTTACAAGCGTCGTCGATCCGCTCGCCGGCTCGTATTACGTCGAGTCGCTCACGGCCGAACTGGCGACGCGCGCGAGCGCGCTGATCGGCGAGGTCGACGAGCTCGGCGGCAGCGTGGAGGCGATCAACGCGGGTTGGATGCAAGCGCGGATCGCTGAATCGGCCTACCGCGCACAGCAGGAGATCGAACGCGGCGATGCCGTCGTTGTCGGCGTGAACGCGTTTGCGGAAGCGAACGCCGACGCACCGATCGATCTGCAGCGCATCGACCCCGCGATCGAACGCGAACAGGTCGCGCGCCTGAAGCGTTACCGGGCGGAGCGCGACGCGACCGTCGTCGCGGCCCGGCTCGACGACGTGCGCGTGGCCGCCTCCGGGGCCGGCAACTTGATGCCGCCGTTTCTCGAAGCGGTCGACGCCGGCGCGACCCTCGGCGAAATCTGCGACGTCCTGCGCGGCGTGTTCGGCAAGCACGCCGCGGAGGCGATGGTGTGAGCGGCTTCGTCAACGAGTGGACGATCGATCACGTTGCCCTCGTCGTCGCCGATTTGGACGCGACGATCGCGTTGTACACCCAGACGCTCGGCTTCGAGCAAGCCTACCGCGAGATCGTCGCCGATCAAGGCGTCGAAGCCGTCGGCATTCGCAGCGGCGACTCGGTTATCGAACTGCTGCGGCCGCTCGACGAAAACTCGCCGATCGCGAAGTTTCGCGGCGACGCACCGACCAGAATGCATCACATCGCGTACCGCGTCGGCGACATCCGCGCCGAGCTCGCGCGCCTGCGAACCGAGGGCGTCCGGCTGATCGACGAGACCCCGCGCCGCGGCGCCCACGGCAACACGATCGCGTTTCTCCATCCGAAGAGCACGGGCGGCGTCCTTACCGAACTCTGCGAGCGCTAGGACGCCGGCAGAAGACGAACGTCAATCCGCGTCTCAAACGTTCGATCCCACGGCAGCGTGATCGTCAGCCCAGCGTCGCGGTATTGCGGGTAGATCGAGGCTAAGAGGTCGAGCGACCACGGCCAGAGCGCAGCCCGATTTTCGCTCGCGGCTTCGCGCGCCACGTCTGGGAGAAGCAAGGTTGTGTCGGCGCCCTGGGTTCGCAACAGCTCATTGAGTTGCGGGCGAACGAACTGGTGAAACGCATAGTCGTCGATGTAGCGGTCCAACATGAACTGCGCGTGCATCAAAGCGTCGTACGTACCGGCGAGGCGGCCGGCGCCCACGGCAATTGCCTCGGGGAGCGCGGTGCCGATCGTGTTCGCGTCGGTGTTCCACGAAGCGAACGCATCGATCTTCCCCGCGATTCCGCGCGCGATCAACGATTGCGTGAGCTCTTGCTGCTCGTCGCCGGGCTCACCGCTCAGGAAGGTGAGATCGGCGACCGCGACGCTGCGGCCCGCGGCGACATCGGCTGCGATTCGATCCTCGAACGCACTTTCGTCGGCAGAGCTCGTTCCGGCGACGCGAACGTAGAGCGCCACGTTTGCCTCGCTTCGGACGCGGCGCGCGCCGCACGCGGCGACGATCTGGCCGATCGTCGTGTCGATCGGTACGTACTCGAGCCGGTCGACGACAGCCCCGCCGTCGGGCCGTGAGTAAGAGACGCTCACGCTTGGCGCCCAGCCCACGTTGCGCGCAAACGCGCGCGCCAGCATCACCATCCCGAGTTCATCGGCACCGGGCTCGATCGAGGCTCGCGCACCGAGCCCTAGGCGCACGACCTCGCCCCCCAGGGCCGCAACGTCCTTGAGGTGCAGTCCCTGGGGACCCGCGTCATCTTGGCCGATCACGATGCGATCGAACCCGCCTTCGGCCGCGAGCTGGAGGGCCCACTCGTCGACGTTGAGATTTCGCACGCGCGTCGCGAGGTACGTGTCGAGTGTCTTGGCGCCGATCAGTTCGCGCAGGTGCGCGGCTTTGCGCACGTCGTCCGGTGTTTTCGGCGGGTCCGGGAGATTCGCGTACGCCTGAATTTCGTCGACGGTTGCGCCCGTCGCATAGTACGCGGTCGCCAGGCCCAGTCGCGGCACCCCGGTCGGCGCGAGCCGCATGATCGTTCCGAAGACGCCGACGAACGGGATCGCATGCGCCGCTTTGAGGCTCGCGAGCGTCCGCAGACGCACGTATGCGTCCGAAGTCGATGCGCCCGGTACGCGCGATGCGACGAGACCGCCGTACGCGACCATATCGGTCGATGCGACGAGCGCGCTGACACCCTGGGTCGCGTCGCTTAGCCAGCGCGCGAGCGCCTCCGTATCGCCCGGGCGCAAGTAGTTACCGATCGTCTCGCGCGGCGGCGTCACGACCGGTTGGCCCGCGATCCCTCCGAGCATCACCGGCAACTGATAGGTCACCGGCCGGTCGTCCAGCGGTACAAACGCGATCGGCGCGATCGCGTGCGACGCCGCTTCGGCAGCGCGTCTGCCTACCGCGGCTGCCGCAGCGAAGCCGCCGGACAGCGCAAGGAAACAACGGCGTCCGATTGCAGCCACGAGCGGAGCTATCTTAGAACATGCGCCGAACCCTTTGGCTCGTGAACGCCCCGATGGGCCCGCGCGGCCTCAAGGTCACGACGACTTTCCACGATTTCGCCATCGTCACGTTCGCGGTCGAGCCCGAGCGGCTCGCGCCGCTGCTTCCCCGGGGCTTCGACGCGGAGGTCTTCACGCTCGATGATGGTTCCCGGCGTTCGTTTGTCTCAGCCGTGTCGCTTCGCAACGTCGCTTTCGGAGTGAAAACCCTGCCACGGCCATGGTTCACGTTTGCACAGATCAACTATCGCGCGTACGTCCGCTACCGCGGCGAACGCGCCGTCTGGTTCTTTGGGACAATGCTCGGCTCGCCGCTTGCCGTCGCGATCCCACGCTACATTTGGCGGCTCCCGTG
>Ga0302314_10018087_pt1 | contig 11766 bp, 11 predicted proteins | sample III_Palsa_N2_3_FD_200533 | JGI IMG/M metagenome (GOLD analysis project Ga0302314, IMG submission 200533) | Peat permafrost microbial communities from Stordalen Mire near Abisko, Sweden - III_Palsa_N2_3 | ecosystem: Environmental > Terrestrial > Soil > Palsa > Peat permafrost | place: Sweden...
CCCGCGGCGCGAGGGGTGCTCACGCGGTCAGCTGCCCCAGAAGCTCGTGGCGGACAAGCATCGCCCGAACGGCTTCGCGCTCGCGCTCGTCGGCCTCGATCAGCGGCAGGCGCAGCCCGCCGACGCGATGGCCGAGCAGCTCGAGCGCGGCCTTCGTGCAGGTCGGGCTCGAGGTGATGAAGAGTGTTTCGTAGACGTCGCGCAGCGAGGCGTCGATCTCCGCACGGTGCTCGGGCTCGTCGACCATGCGCCGCATCTGCGGGCCGACGACGTGGCTCGCGACGAGGATTCCGCCCGGCTCGCCCATGTCGAGCACGCGGGCAAAGGTGCCGTCGTTGCCGGCGTAGACACGCAGGCCGTCGACCGGGGCGAGGTTTGCGTCGTTCGCCTGCTTGACGTAGTCGATCCGCTCGATCTGGGCGAGCTCGGCCAGCAGGTCGTTCGGCATGTCGGTTCCGGTGCGCTGCGGGATGTTGTAGAGGATCACCGGCAGGCTGCTCGCGCGCGCGACCTCGCTGAAGTGGCGCAGCAGCCCGCGCCGGCTCGGGCGGTTGTAATAGGGCGTGACCGACAGCACCGCGTCGACGCCGAGCTCGCAGGAGCGCTCGGTCAGGTGGACGGCGTGACGCGTGTCGTTGGAGCCGGCGCCGGCGATGATGCTGACGGCGGGAGGGCGCTCACGCACCGCCAAATCGATCAGGCCGAGGTGCTCCTCGTCGCTGAGTGTCGCGGCCTCGCCGGTCGTGCCGCAGACAACGAATCCGTCCGAGCCGTTGGCGGCCAGGTGGCTCATCAGCGACACGAACGCGTCCTCGTCGACGCGCAGCCGCTCGTCGAAAGGCGTGACGATCGCCGTGATCACGCTGCCGAGGTCTGCCATAGCGCTCAGTATCGCAAGCCGCTCGGCCTGTCGTCTTTGAGTGCATCGGTGAAGCGTCGCGGCACGCGTGGGATGCCGAGGCGCCTCCGTTCCCAGAGCGTTTTGACGACAACCTCGCCGCGGCGGCGGTCGTGACGGACGACGAAGATGACGTCACGGTCGACCAGGTCGGCGACGTAAAGGGCGCCGCGGGGCGCTTTGCCTCGGGCGTCGGGTGGTTTCTCGCTGATCCGCCCCGCCGCCCAGGCGCGCGCCACGCGGCCGATGATCTCCGGGCGTGGATCGAGCTCCCCGGCGCGCGCGGCGACGCGCTGGCGGAATCGCTCCGCGGCGTGGTCGGTCACGGCCACCGTCACGCCCACGCTGTCCTCGCCGGGACTCACGCTGGGAACAGCAGGTGCTCCAGGCCGACAACCGGCGAGCGCTCCAGCGAGCCCACACGGCGAATCGCCAAAAGCAGGCCCGGCATGAACGACTCGCGCTCGAGCGAGTCGTGGCGGATCGTCAGGGTCTGCCCGAGGTCGCCGAGGATCACCTCCTGGTGGGCCACGAGCCCCGGCAGTCGCACCGAGTGGACCGGCGGAGCCGGTCGGCCGCTCGCCTGCGCCATCAGCTCGGCGGTGCGGACGGCAGTGCCGCTCGGCGCATCGACCTTACCGTCGTGGTGCAGCTCGATGATCTCCGCGGCGGGCATGATCTTGGCCGCCGCCGCGGCGAACTGCATCAGCAGAACAGCCCCGATCGCGAAGTTCGGCGCGTAGAAGATGTTTGCGCCGTCGAGGCCTTCGAGCTCTGAGATATCGAAGCCGCTCGTGCCGATGACGACATGGACGCCGGCCGCGACACAGTCGCGGGCATTCTGGACGACGGCCTCGGGGCGCGTGAAGTCGACGACGACGTCGCAGTCCGCAAGGATCGCCGCGAGCTCGACTCCGAGCTCCGGGTCGGCACGTCCGCTGAGTTCGAGGTCGTCGGCGGCCGCGATCGCGGCACAGGCGGTGGCGCCCATCCGCCCCGCGGCTCCGGCAACCCCGACGCGGATCACGATGCCCGCGCCAGCTTCGCCGAGAACGGCTCGAGCGCGCGGCGAAATGCGCGCTCGTCGGGTCCGATCGCCGCGGCGCACAGCCGTGACGGGTCGAACAGCTCACTCGCGAGCGCGGCGACCTGCTCGGCATCGACAGCGTCGATCCGGTCGATCACCTCGTCCAGTTCGAGGATCGGCATATCCGCGAGGATGCTCGCACCGAGCCGCTCCATGCGCGCCGTCGTCGACTCCATGGCGAGCACGACGCGTCCCTTGACGTTGTCCTTCGCACGCAGCAGCTCCTCCTCGCCGACGGGCTCGCTGCGCAGGCGCGCCAACTCGTCGTCGATCACGCGGGCCACCTCGGCAAGGTTCTCGCCGCGCGTCCCGACGTAGAGGCCGACCTGACCGGTGCCGGCGTAGAGGCTCTGGAATGTGAAGATCGAGTACGCCAGGCCGCGCTGCTCGCGTACCGCCTGGAAGAGGCGCGAGGACGAGGTGCCGCCGGCGAGGCTGTCGAGCACACGCAGGGCGAAGCGCCGATCGTCGTCGCGTGCCAGGCCGACGCCACCGAGGCAGACGTGGTACTGCTCGGTGTCCTTCTGGCGGAAGTTGTGCCGCGCGCCACCGCCTGTGGGCGGCTGGGCGGCTGCGAGCGCCGCCGCCGTGGGGGCTGCCGACATCGCGGCGGCGGCCCATTCGACGATCTGATCGTGGTCGACGCTGCCGGCGGCAGCGATGACGACGTTCTGCGGGAGGTAGCGCGCGTGATGGAAGCCGAGCAGCTGCTCGCGGGTCGCGCCCGCGACGACCTCGGTGTGGCCGAGGATCGCTCGCCCGAGCGGGTGGTCGGGGAAGACGGCCTCGCCGAGCAGGTCGAAGACGATGTCCTGCGGGTCGTCCTCGTACATCGCGATCTCCTCGAGCACCACGGCGCGCTCCTCCGCCAAGCCGGTGATCGCCGGCTCAGTGACCATCTGCGCAATCACGTCGAACGCGCGCTCGAGGTGGATGTCGAGCACGCGTGCGTAGACCGACGTCGTCTCCTTGCCCGTTCCGGCATTCAGCTCCGCGCCCATCGCATCGAAGATCTGGTCGATCTCCTCCGAGCCGTAGCGCGCCGTCCCACGGAAGAGCATGTGCTCCAGCAGATGCGACAGCCCGGCCTGCTCCTCAGTCTCGGTGACCGACCCGGTCCCGATCCAGAATCCGAGCGCGACGGAGCGCACGGCCGGAACCTTCTCGGTCACGACACGCACACCGCCCGCCAACTCTGTGATCAGGTGGTCAGTCATCACCGACCATCGTCGCAGGCGAGGCGAACCCGGTGGTGGCGGAAAACGCCACCACCAAGCGCACAAACCACACGGTCACTCATCGCAAGCCAACGTCAGCTGACGGTCGTCGGGGGTCGCAAAGCGACCCCCGAGCGAGCCGTCCTTAGTGGCGTGGTCGAGCTGAGCCGCGGGGGCCGCCATTGCGACCGGCACCCGCGCCTTCGCGCGGACGGCGCGGTCCGCGGTCCCCGTTGCCGCTCGAGGAGAGAGCGACCAGTTCCTCGACCGACTTGCCGGCGATCTCCGGGTCATCTGCGCGGCGGACGCCGATCCGGCCGCGCTCGCGGTCGACCTCGACGACGCGCACCGCCAACTCATCGCCCTTGTTCAGCGCCTCTTCGACCGTCTCGACACGCTTACCGGGCGAGACGTTAGAGATGTGCAGTAGACCGTCGGTGCCCTTTGAGAGCTCGATGAAGGCGCCGAACGCGGTCGTTTTGACGACCTTGCCGAGGTACTCGTCGCCAACCTCGACCTCCTTCATCATCGTCCGGATGCGCTCGACGAGCGCATCGGCGAGCTCGCCGTTGGCCGAGTAGATCAGCACCTGACCGTCGTCGTTGACATCGATCTGGGACTCGTACTCTTCGCACAGGCCGCGAATCGTCTCGCCGCCCTTGCCGATCAACAGGCCGATCTGGCTGGGGTCGATCTGGACCTTCTCGATCCGCGGCGCGTACTGGCTGAGCGCCTCGCGCGGCCCGGCGATCGTGTCGGCCATCTTGGCGAGGATGAACTTCCGCGCCTCGTGTGCCTGGGTCAGCGCGTCGCGCAGGATGTCAAACGTGACGCCCGAGATCTTGATGTCCATCTGCAGCGCCGTGATCCCGCGCTCGGTGCCGGCGACCTTGAAGTCCATGTCGCCGAGGTGGTCCTCGACGCCGGCAATGTCGGTCAGGACGATGTAGTCGTCGCCCTCCTTGATCAGGCCCATCGCGATGCCCGCGACCGGCCGAATCAGCGGCACGCCCGCGTCCATCAGTGACAGCGACGATCCGCAGACCGAAGCCATCGAGGACGAGCCGTTGGACTCGAAGATGTCCGAGACCACACGGATCGTGTACGGGAACTCGTCGATCGGCGGGATCATCGCCACCAGCGCCCGCTCGGCCAGCGCGCCGTGACCGATGTCACGCCGCTTCGGGCCGCCGAGGCGCCCCGCCTCCCCGACCGAGAACGGCGGGAAGTTGTAGTGGTGCCAGTAGTACTTCTTCGTCTCCAGGCCGAGCGTGTCGAGCCGCATCTCCTCCTTCAGCGTGCCGAGCGAGGCGACGCTAAGCGCCTGCGTCTGGCCGCGCGTGAAGAGCGCCGATCCGTGGGTCCGCGGTGTCACGCCGACCTCGATCGTGATGTCGCGAATCTCGTTCTCGCGACGCCCGTCGGGACGCTTCTTGTGCACCGCGATGCGCTCGCGGATGATCGACTTCTCCAACTTGTCGAAGACGAGTTGCGCCGCAGCTCGCTTCTCCGCGTAGTCCTCGCCTTCCGGGTCTCCCGCGTACTGCTCGAGGACAGCGTGCTCGACGGCCTTCGTCGCATCCTGGCGCGCGAGCTTGTCCTCGACCTGCGTCGCGTCGTCGAGCGCTTTGCCGTGTGAGGCGCGCACCTCGTCGAGCAGGCGCGGGTCGGCCTGGGGCACAAGCACTTCAAGCTTCGCCTTGCCGCACTTCTCGGCGAGCTCACGTTGAAGCGCGCAGAGCTTCTTGATCTCGCTGTGGGCGATGTCGAGCGCGTCGAGAATCTCGGCCTCGGGGATCTCGCGCGCGCCGGCCTCGACCATCAGGATCGCGTCCTCGGTGCCCGCGACGATCAGGTCGAGGTCACTCACACCGAGCAGATCCTCCTCGCGCGGGTTGACGACGAAGTTGCCGTCGACCTTGCCGATCCGCACAGCGCCGACCGGGGTCGGCAGCGGGATGTCGGAGATCATCAGCGCCGCCGACGCGCCGTTCATCGCAAGGATGTCGTAGGGGTGGACGTGGTCCACCGATAGCGGGATCGCCACCAGCTGGGTCTCGTAGCGCCAGCCCTTCGGGAACAGCGGCCGAATCGGGCGGTCGATCATCCGCGCCGTCAGCGTTCCCTTCTCGCCCGAACGTCCCTCGCGCTTGAAGAACGAGCCGGGGATCTTGCCCGCGGCGTACATGCGCTCCTCGACGTCGACGGTCAGCGGGAGAAAGTCTGCGTCGCGCAGGTCTCCGGCGGTAGCGGTCGCAAGGACCATCGTGTCGCCCTGGCGGACGACGACTGCGCCCCCGGCCTGCTTTGCGATCCGTCCGGTCTCGAACGAAATCTCGCTGCCGGCGATAGACACCGACAGGCGGGTCATTCCATCACTGCTCATTGGTTACCTCTCTGGCCGCCCTTGTGGCGGCGCTGCTTGTTTCTTATCTCTCTTGGAGCTCACTGCTAATCGTAGCCGGTGGCGCAGGCGAAGCCGAAGGACTGGACGCAAAAAAGCCCGCTGCAAACGGACTAGACCGCGTCGAGCCCGGCGTGGATCAGCTCCACCGACGGAACCTCGCCGAGCTGCTCCTCCTCGTGACTCCATTTGACGACGCCGTCGGGGCCGATCACGACGATCGCGCGCGTCGTCATGCCGCCAGGATGCAGCGCGCCAAAAGCCGTCGCGCCCGCCCCTTTCGGCTCGAAGTCCGAGAGCTGCTCGATGCTGCTCCCGAGCGCGTCCTTGAACGCGGCCTGCGACTGACGCGCGTCGGTCGAGACGGCGTAGAGCGTCGCGCCGCGGCTGGTGAAGGCGGCGAGCTCGGGCTCATACAGCTTCAGCTGGCTGGTGCAACCGCCGCTGAAGGCGAACGGGTAGAAGACGAGGACCGTCGTCTTGCCGAGCAGATCCTCGCGCGTGAACTTCTCGCCGTCGGCTTTGGTGAGCGCGAACTCGGGTGCCGGTGTCCCGGCCGCGATGACGCTCACTTACGCAGGCCGAGGGACGCGATCAGCTCGCGATATCCCTCCAGGTCCGTGCGCTGCAGGTAGTCGAGGAACCGCCGGCGGCGGCCGACCAGCATCAGCAGCCCACGCCGCGAGTGGTGATCGTGGCCGTGCGTGCGCAAATGGTCGGTGAGGCCGTTGATTCGCTCCGTCAACTGGGCGATCTGGACCTTCGTATTGCCGGTGTCCTGCTCGCTCGCGCCGTACTGGGCCGTGAGCTCGCGCTTGCGCTCTGCGGTAAGGGTCATCGGCCGCCAAAGCTAGCAGACGCACAGATCGCCCGAGCCCGCGCGACGTCTTCGTGCATCGCCTCGATCAGCTCGTCGGCGTCTGAGAAGCGCCGCTCGCCGCGCAGCTTCTCGAGGAACCGCAGACGCAGCTCGCTGCCGTAGAGATCGCCCTCGAAGTCGATCAGATAAGCCTCGATGAGCTCGCCGCGCCCCGTCTCGAAGGTCGGTCGCACGCCGACGTTGACGGCGGCCGGCAGGCCGCCTGCGAGGCAGGCGTAGACGCCGTGGCCGGGGTTCACGAGGCGCTCGTCGGGAACGATGTTCGCGGTCGGAAAGCCGAGCTCGCGCCCGCGCCGGTCGCCGCCGACGACCGTGCCCCGGAGCTCGAACGCCGTGCCGAGCAGCGCCGCGGCGCGCGCCACCTCGCCGGCCGCGATCAGCGAGCGGATGTGGCTTGAGGAGACGATCTCACCGTCCAGCTCGCGCAGCGGCAGGACCCGCGTCGTGAAGCGCGGATCGGCGGCGAGCAGCGCCGCGTCGCCCTTCGCGGCGCGGCCGAAGCGGAAGTTCTCGCCGACCGACACGGCGTGCACCGCGAGCCGCTCGACGAGCACGTCGTCGATGAACTGCTGCGCGCTGCGCGCCGCGAACGCCTCGTCGAAGTCGATCACGATCATCTCCTCCACGCCGAGCGAGGCGATCAGGTCGGCCTTGATCGCCAGCGGCGTCAACAGGCGCGGCGTGTGCGCCGGGCTGATGACGGAGACCGGATGCGGCTCGAACGTCAGCACGGCATCGGCGCCCGCGATCACGTCGCGGTGGCCGAGGTGGACGCCGTCGAAGGCGCCCACGGCGAACGTGCGGCCGGCGCCCGGAGCGGCCTCCTCGAGCGAGTGGATGTTCACGGCCGGAATATAGGCCGAAGCGTCGCGCCGGCTTCGTGCTCGCGCCGTTCGGCGAGCGCCTCGGGCGCCCCGGTGGCGGCGTCGATCAACAGCAGCAGCGGCGCCTCGCTGCTCGCTTCGATTGCCTGGCCGTGTCGCAGTGCGTCGATGGCCGGCGGGTCGAGCGAGATCGACGGGACGAACCGCCCGCAGGCGCTGAGAACGTCGATCAGCGTCGCGTGGCCCTGCGTCTCCCAGGCTCCCTCGACTTCGAACGGGCCGATCGCGGTGCGGCGCAGCTCGAGGCAGTAGGCGTCGCCCAGGTCGCTGATCAGCGAGCGAATGTAGGTCCCCGATGAGCAGGCGATCCGCAGCCCCACACGATCGCCTTCGCGCCACAGGACATCCCAACCATAAACCTCAACTTCACGCTCCGCCAGCACGACCGTTTCGCCCCGGCGGGCTCGCGTGTAGGCGCGCTCGCCGCCGACCTTGACGGCGGAATAGGCCGGCGGGCGCTGGCGGATCCGGCCGAGCGGCAGGGTGAGCGGCTCGGCCGGGCGCTCGCCGCGCGAGATCTCGCCCTCGGGGTCGCCGGTGCTCGAACTGGCGCCGAGCACGGCGGTCACCTCGTAGGTCTTCGGCAGCGCCATGAAGAACCGCTGCAGGCGCGTGGCGCCGCCGACGAGGAGGATCAGCAGCCCGGTCGCGAAGGGGTCGAGCGTGCCGGCGTGGCCGATGCGACGCTCGCCCAGCGCGCGGCGGGCGCGCGCAACGACATCGTGTGAACTGATCCCGGGCGGCTTGTCGGCGAGCAGGATTCCCGCGACGCCGCTCACACCTGCGCGCGGACAGCGTCGATCAGCTCGACCGCGCTGAGGCCGCTCGTGAAACCGGCGGCGCGGCGATGGCCGCCACCGCCGTGCAGTCGCGCGATCGCCGAGACGTCGACGTCGTTGTCGGTCGCGCGCAGCGAGACCTTGTGCTGCGCGCCGGCGCCGTTTGCGCCGAGCTCGCGGATCAGCATCGCGACCTTGACGCCGGCGAGCGCGCGCAGGTGGTCGATCACGCCCTCGCTGTCGCTGTCCTCGGCGTCCGATTGCGCGAAGTCGCGAGTGGTCAGCACGGCGACCGCGAGGCGCCCGTCGGCGTAGAGCTCGAGGCTCCCGAGCGCGCGGCAGAGCAGCGTCAGCTTGCCGAGCGGCGCCTCCTCGTAGATATGCCGGTACATCGCGGCGACATCGACGCCGGCGGCGATCAGCTCACCGGCCATCGCGTGCGAGCGAAACGTCGTGTTCTCGTAGGAGAAGCGGCCGGTGTCGGTGACGAGGCCGACGTAGAGCGCCTCGGCGACCGCGGTGCTCAGCCTGACGGCGCACTGAGCGAACAGATCCCAGACGATCTCGGCGGTGCAGGAGGCCGCCTCGACGACGTAGTTGATCGAGCCGAAGCGCGTGTTGTCGTGGTGGTGGTCGATGTTGACGAGCGTGTTCGCGCCGTGGAGCGCGGCGAGCGGGTTGCGATCGAGGTTGCCGCAGTCGAGGAACATCACCGTGCGCAGCGCCAGATCGGCCGGTGGCGAGGTCGCGAGGCCGTCGAGTGAGAGGAAGCGATACTCGCGCGGCAGCGGAAAGTCCTCCGGCGAGATCACCATCACGGAGTCCTTGCCAAGGGCGCTGAGCAGCGCCTGCATCGCGATCAGCGAGCCGAGCGCGTCGCCGTCGGGGTGCTCGTGCGTGACGATCAGGAACCGGTCGCCGGAGCGGATTGCCCCGAGCACCTCGTCGCGCGCGTCGCGCCCCACAGCGGCCAGCTCGGTCATCGCGGCGGCCCCTCGTGGCGCAGCAGGTCCTCGACGCGGAGCGCGCGGTCGGTCGTGTCGTCGTAGCGGAATTCGAGCGTCGGCGTGCGTCGCAGCCGCAGGTCGCTGGCGATCCGGCCCTGGAGGTAGCCGTGCGCGTGTGCCAGCCCGTCGAGCGAGGCGGCGCGCGCCTGCTCGTCGCCGAGCACGCTGACGTAGACGCGGGCGAAGCTCAGGTCGGGGCTTGTCGTCACATCGGTCACGGTCACGAACCCAACACGCGGATCTTTCAGCTCCTCCGCTATCGCGTCGGCGAGCACCTGGCGGACAGCCTCGTCCACGCGGCGCATTCGCCCGCTGCCCGGCATCCTAGACGCCCACGTCCATGCGGGTCGGCCGGGTTCGAGCGTGGAAAGCGGCCCTGCGGCGCACGGCCTCAGGCGAGCGCGCGCTCGACCTTGCGAGTCTCGAAGATCTCGAGCACGTCACCCTCCTTCACGTCCTGGAAGTTCGCCAGGACGATGCCGCATTCGAAGCCGGCCGCGACCTCGCGGACGTCCTCGCTGAAGCGCCGCAGGCTCGCGATCGTCGTCTCCTGGACGACTGTGCCGTCGCGCACGACGCGCACCCTGGCGCCGCGCGTGACGTGGCCCTCGGTGACGAACGACCCGGCGATCGTGCCGATGCGCGAGGCGCGGAAGGTCTGACGGACCTCGACCTGCCCGACGGTCTCCTCGACCTCCTCGGGCTCGAGCATGCCCTGCATCGCCGCGCGCAGCTCGTCGATCGCGCGGTAGATGACGGAGTAGCCGCGTATCTCGACGCCTTCGCGCTCGGCGAGTGCGCGGGCGTCGCCGACCGGGCGCACGTTGAAGGCGAGGATCACGGCGTCGGATGCCGCCGCAAGCATGACGTCGGACTCGTTGATGCCGCCGACGCCGCGGTGGATGATGTTGACCGCGACCTCGCTCTGCGGCAGCTTCGCGATCTCGTCCTCGACCGCCTCGACCGAGCCCGAGACGTCACCCTTGAGCACGAGATTGAGCTCCTTGACGGCGCCCTCCTGCGCGAGGCGGAAGACGTCCTCGAGCGACACCTTGCGGCCGGATCGGCGCGCGAGCGCCTCGGTCTTGAGGCGGTTGGCGCGCTCGCCGGCGAGCTGGCGCGCACGCCGCTCGTTCTCGACCGCGCGCGCGAACTCGCCCGCTTCAGGGACGCCGTCGAAGCCGAGCACCTCGACCGGCTCGCCGGGCTCGGCATGGCTCACGCGCGTCCCGAGGAAGTCGGTCATCGCGCGGACCCGGCCGAAGTTGGCGCCCGCGACGAGCGAGTCGCCGACGTGGAGCGTGCCGCGCTGGACCAGCAGGGTGACGACGGGACCGCGGCCCGGGTCGAGGCGCGACTCGATCACGAAGCCTGAGGCGTCGGTGTTGGGATTGGCGCGCAGCTCCTCGAGCTCGGCGACGACCTGGATCGTGTCGAGCAGCGACTCGAGGCCCTGACGCGTCTTCGCCGAGACGTCGACGAACTCGACCTCCCCACCCCACTCCGCCGGCTGCAGGCCGCGCTGGGTCATCTCTGTGCGCACCCGCTCGGGCTGCGCACCCTCCTTGTCGATCTTGTTGACGGCGACGACGATCGGCACACCCGCGGCGCGCGCGTGGTCGATCGCCTCGTCGGTCTGCGGCTTGACGCCGTCGTCGGCGGCGACGACGATCACCGCGATGTCGGTCACCTTGGCGCCGCGCGCGCGCATCGCCGTGAACGCTTCGTGGCCCGGCGTGTCGAGGAACGTGATCGCGCGTCCCGCGTGCTTGACCTGGTAGGCGCCGATGTGCTGGGTGATCCCGCCGGCCTCGCCGGCCGCGACCTGCGTCTCGCGGATCGCGTCGAGCAGCGACGTCTTGCCGTGGTCGACGTGGCCCATGATCGTCACGACCGGCGGGCGCTCGACGAGGTCCTGATCGGTGTCCTCGAACTCGGGCTCATCGACGTCGTCGGCGGCGTGGACGATCTCGACGCGCTTCTTGAAGTCGTCGGCGAGCACCTGGATCGCCTCGTCGGAGAGCGTCTGTGTCAGCGTCGCCATCTCGCCGAGCGCCATCAGGTTGCGGATGATCTCCGGCACCGCGACGCCGAAGTACTCGGCGACGTCCTTGACCGTCGAGCCGGAGTTGATCCGGATCAGGTCGGTCGCCTCGAGCACGCTCGTGTCGATCGGCGCCACCGTGTCGTCATAGGTCCCGCGGCGTCTGCGGCCGCGGCGCGGTGGGCGCCGCGGCGGCTGGCTTGCCGGTCCGCTCGCCGGACGTCGCGAGGCCTGCGAGTCGATCACGACGCGTCTGCGCCCCCCGGGTCCGGTGACGCCGGGACGCTGCTCACCCTGGCGTGAATCGCGGGTCGGCCGGGCCGCGGCGGCCCGCCGCTGTTCCGCCGCGGCATCGGACCCGCCAGCGCCATCAACCGCGGCGGTGCCAGCAACCGCTTCCCTAGCCACATCCACCGGCGGCTGCGAAGCGGCGACGGGGCCAGCCGGCGCCGCGGCGGCACCACGCTCAGGAGCCGCCGAAGCCCCCACGCGAGGCGGCGCGCCATTCGACGCCTGCTCCGGTGCGGAGACGCCACTACCACCGAGCGCCTTCAGGGCTGAGGCCT
>Ga0302314_10018088_pt1 | contig 11765 bp, 8 predicted proteins | sample III_Palsa_N2_3_FD_200533 | JGI IMG/M metagenome (GOLD analysis project Ga0302314, IMG submission 200533) | Peat permafrost microbial communities from Stordalen Mire near Abisko, Sweden - III_Palsa_N2_3 | ecosystem: Environmental > Terrestrial > Soil > Palsa > Peat permafrost | place: Sweden...
ATCGGCCTGATCGTCGATGTCGGGCAATGGGTGCTGAAGACCGCGTGCCTGCAAAGCGCCAAATGGACCCGGGAAGGGCTACCGCCGATCCGGATGGGCGTGAATGTGTCGGCGACGCAATTCTATCGCGGCGACATCGTCCGCATGGTCGAAGAGGTGCTGCAGGAAACCGGGCTCGATCCGGCCTCGCTCGAGCTGGAGCTGACCGAGAGCCTGACGCTCGACGATACCGAGACGACGATCAAGATCATGCATGACCTGAAGCGGCTCGGCGTGCAGCTGTCACTCGACGATTTCGGCACCGGCTGGTCGTCGCTCGCCTATCTCCGGCGCTTTCCGCTGGATCGCATCAAGATCGACCGCTCGTTCATCCGCGAGGTCGCTTCCGACGCCACCGCCGCGGCCGTGGCGCAAAGCATCATGAGCCTGGCGCAGAACCTCGGCCTCGGCTGCATCGCCGAAGGGGTCGAGACCGCCGAGCAGCGCAATTATCTCCAGGGACAGCAATGCGCCGAGTTCCAGGGCTGGCTGTTCAGCCCGGCGTTGCCCGAGCAGGAGTTCGAGGCGTTTCTGCGCGCGTCGCCGGGTGCTCCGACGGGAAGCTAGACGGCCGGCGGCAGAGATTTTTTGCTGTCGCGATAGCGCTGCAGCAGCGTGTCGAAACAGGCGATCATGCGGGTCTGCAGGTCGGGTCGAGCTTCGAGCCGGCTCATCGCGATCGCGGTCGCCTCCAGGGTCGAGACGCTCTCGCGCCGGGGCTCCTTGCGCAGCTTGCCGTAGCGCGACGGCGCCTTGGGATTGAGCACGACGCGGCGCAGCTTCAGCAGCCAGGCATTGCGCCACCACAGTGCCTTGGCCTGGCTCCAGGTGCCGTCGAGCAGGACGACCCCTTCGAGCTCGCCCAGCGCCTTGTCCTGGTCCGGATCCAAGGCACCCTTGCGATCCAGCACGACGATATCGCGGCCCAATGCCTCCGGGGGCAGGATCGCCGGCCCCAGATAGAGCACGCCCCAGCGCTTGGGATCGCTGACCGGGCGCCCGACCGCCTTGGCGAGATTGGGCCAACTCAAGCCGACCTTGAAGGCGGCGTTTTTGAAATGCAGGAAGGCCAGCCGGGCGGTGCCCAGATCGCGGTCCTGTTCCTGCGGGTGCTGCAGCATCAGCACGAAGACACGGTTGGCGATCGGCTCGATCGCGGCGCAGACGCACAGCGCCATCGCCTTCAGGCAGCGCGGGCAGGTTTCGATGGGTGGGGTTTCCAGGCTCATGGGCCGAAACCTGGCGGGTTTATGCCGCGGTGTCGATAGCCGATCCCAATAGGTCGCCCGGCGATTCTAGTCTAGTGGCTGATCGACCGTGACGCCGTCGACGAACATGCTGTTCGACGGCAGGACACGGAAGCCGTGGACGCGGGTGCCGACCAGATAGGCCGTGCGGCCATAGGCGAGCGGCAGCGCCGGCAATTCGTCGAGCAGAATCCGTTCGGCCCGCGCCAGCTTTTCCGCGCGCGCCAGGAAATCGGCGCTTTCATCGGCCTGGCGCAGCAGATCGTCAAACTTGGCGCTACGATAATGCCCGACATTGCCGAAATTCTCCGGCGTGCTCTGAAAGCTTTCCAGAATTTCGAGCGGATCGGGGGCGGCGGCCCCCTCGCTCATCAGGCCCATGTCGAACTCGCCGTGGCGATTGGCGTCGAACCGGATCTCGCTATCTTCGATGATGGTGCAATTGACCTGGGCACCCAGGGCCGCCCGCCACATGTCGGCGATGATCTGGCAGCGGTTGCGGATGCCGTCGACCAGGTTGATCGTCAACGGCCGCTGCGGCCCGTAATGGGCTTCGGCATAGAGCCGGCGCGCCTCGGCCAGACGATCGGCCATCGGCCGCGCGGCGAAATCCAGGCGCGGATGGGCATAGGCCGGAAAATTGCGCGGGATCAGCGAATTCGCCGGCTCCAGCGTCGGCGCGTTCAGCTTGCGCGCGATCATCTCCGGCTCGAAGGTCAGCGCCAACGCCCGACGCAGGCTGGGCTGGTCGGCGAACGGGCCGGTCGCCATGTTGAAGAAGTAATAGGAGACCCGGTTGAGCGGCTGGATCTTGATCCGGTCGCCGAGCTTGGCACGCTGCTCGACCACCTGATCGTCGGTCAGGTTGATGGCATCCAGCTCTCCGCCCGAAAACATCTTCAGCTGCTGGGCACGGTCGAGGACGGGAAGGAATCTGATCCGGTCCAGGCGGATGGCGCTGGCGTTCCAATAACGCGGGTTCTTGACCAGTTCGATCGCGCCGTTCTTGTGAAAATCGGCGAGCGTGAAGGGGCCGTTCGAAACCATATGACCGGGCTCGGTCCATTTGTCGCCCCAACGCTCGATCAGGTCGCGCTCCAGCGGCACCAGCAACGTCGCCCAATGCAGGAAGAACGGCGAGGGATGGGCGAGCGTGACGGTCAGCGTGCGGCTGTCCGCGGCGGCGACGCCCAGCGCGTCCGGCGGCATCGTGCCGGCAAGACAATCGCGGGCATGCAGCACGGACTCGATCGCGCCGGTCGATTGGCTATGGGTCTTCGGATCGACATAGCGGCGGAAGGCGTAGACGTAATCGTCGGCCGTGACCGGGTGCCCGTCGCTGAATTGCGCGTCCGGACGCAGATGGAACGCGTACTGCCGGCCGTCGGCGGAGATATCCCACGAGGCGGCTCCCCCCGGGATCGGATCGCCGTTGGTGTCCTCCCGGGTCAGGCCGTCGAGCATCATGGTCGTGACGACCCGCTCGGCCGCGTAAACGCGCAGATGCGGGTCGAGCGTTCGAACCTCGAGCGGAGTCACCAGGCGCAGTTCACGATCGCCGGCCGCGGCAACAGCCGCATGCCATCCAACGGCCATGACCGCCAACAGGATCAGAGAAGTTTTCCGCAACACCATCTCCACCCAACTCCGTGGAGTTTTGCGGATGGGGAGGATTCAATCAAGGTCGATCAGGAACCATCGACCCTTGATTTCCGTAAGGTCAGCCCTGCGCCTGCACCCAGGCGATGCGCAGGATGTTCGTGGCGCCCGGCGTCCCGAACGGCACGCCGGCGGTGATCACGATGCGGGCACCTTCCTGGGCGAAGCCATGACTGTGGGCGATGCGGCTCGCCTTATGGACCATGTCGGAAAATGTCGAGACATCCTTGGTCACGACCGGGTGCACACCCCAGACCATCGCCAGGCGGCGTGCGGTCTGCGGGCTGGCGGTCAGGCACAGGATCGGCACCGGAGGCCGCTCGCGCGCGGCGCGCAGCGTGGTCGAGCCCGAGGTGGTATAGGTCACGATCGCCGCCGCCTTGATCGTGGTCGCGACCTGGCGGGCTGCCGCCGTAATCGCGTCGGACGAGGTTGCCTGCAGATCATGGTGGTCGGTGTCGAGGCCGGCCTGGAACAGCGGGTCGGCATTCACCCGGGTAATGATGCGGTTCATCATGTCGACCGCCTCGACCGGGAAATCGCCGGCGGCGGTTTCGGCCGACAGCATGACCGCATCGGCGCCTTCATAGACCGCGGTCGCGACGTCGGACGCCTCGGCCCGGGTCGGCGTCGGCGACTTGATCATGCTTTCCAGCATCTGGGTCGCGACGATGACCGGCTTGCCGGCCTGGCGGCAGGCATGGACGATGCGGCGCTGCGAGACCGGCACGTCCTCGGGCGGGCACTCGACGCCCAGATCGCCGCGCGCGACCATGATGCCATCGGACTGTTCGACGATCGCTTCCAGATGATCGAGCGCGCTCGGCTTTTCCAGCTTGGCCAGCAGGGCCGCCCGGCCGGCGATCAGCTTGCGGCCCTCGGCGACATCTTCCGGCCGCTGCACGAACGACATGGCGACCCAGTCGATGCCCAATTCCAGCGCGAAGGCCAGATCGGAGCGGTCCTTTGGTGTCAGTGCCGAGATCGGCAGCACCGCGTTCGGCACGTTGACGCCCTTGCGGTTCGACAGCACGCCGCCGACCGTGGCCGTCACCTCGGCGAAATCCGGGCCGCAGCGATCGACCCGCAGGCGGACCTTGCCGTCATCGACCAGCAGGTCGGTTCCTTCGCTGATCGCGGCGAAGATTTCCGGATGGGGCAGGGTGCAGCGCTGCTCGCCACCGACCGCCGGATCGAGATCGAGGCGGAATTTCGAGCCGGTCGGCAGATTGATGCGCCCCTGATCGAACGTGCCGAGCCGCAGCTTCGGCCCCTGCAGATCGATCATGATCGCGAGCGGGTGCGAATAGCGCTTTTCGATATGCCGGATGCGATCGACGTTGGCCCGATGGTCGTCCTGGCTGCCATGGCTAAAATTCAGGCGGAAGACATCGACGCCGGCCAGGAACAGCTTCTCGATCATGGCATCGGACGAGCTTGCCGGGCCCAGGGTGGCGACGATCTTGGCACTGCGTTGGCGGCGGATGGTGAGCTTCACGATAGAAGGATCCCTTCGGGGGCGAGTGTCAGTGGACCAGGATCGCCCGAAAATCATTGACGTTGGTATAGGTCGGGCCGGTTACGACCAGGTCGCCCAATGCCTTGAACAGACTGTAAGCGTCATTATTGTCCAGCACGGCCTGCGGATCGAGCCCGATCGCGCGCGCGCGCGCCAGCGTGGTCGGATCGATCAGCGCACCGGCATTATCCTCCGTTCCGTCGATCCCGTCGGTATCGCCGGCGATGGCGAAGATGCCGGGCTGTCCTTCGAGTGCGATCGCCAGCGCCAGCAGAAACTCGGCGTTGCGCCCGCCGCGTCCCTTGCCGCGCACCGTGACCGTGGTTTCCCCGCCGGACAGGATGACCGCGGGGGTGTGGGCCGGATGGCCGTGGCGGGCGATCGACCGGGCGATGCCGGCATGGACCTTAGCGACCTCGCGGGCCTCGCCCTCGATCGCGTCGCCCAGGATAATCGCATTGCGTTGCGCCTTTTTGACGGCGGCGGCCGCAGCCTCCAGCGCCATCTGGGGCGTGGCGATCATGGTCAGGCGATTGCCCTCCAGCCGCGGGTCGCCGGGCTTGGGCGTCTCGTCGGCCCGGGCCTCGAAGTGACGCACGACACTGTCGGGCAAGGCGATGGCATAGCGCTCGAGCACGGCCAGTGCATGGGCGAAGGTCGAGGGGTCGGCGACGGTCGGGCCGGACGCGATGATCGCCGGATCGTCGCCCGGTACGTCGGAGATGGCGAGCGTCACGACCCGCGCCGGATAGGCCGCGGCGGCGAGACGCCCGCCCTTGATGCCCGACAGATGCTTCCGGACGATGTTCATCTCGCCGATGGTGGCGCCGGAGCGCAGCAGCGACCGGGTCACGGCCTGCTTGTCGTCGAGGCCGAGGCCGTCCGCCGGCAGCGTCATCAGCGCCGAGCCGCCGCCGGAAATCAGGCATAGCACCAGATCGTCGGCGCTGAGCCCGCGCACGGCCGCCAATACCTGCTCCGCGCCCCGGACCGCATTCAGGTCGGGCACCGGATGGGCCGATTCGACGATCTCGATCCGCCGGGTCGGCAGGTGCTGGCCATGGCGCGTCACCACGACGCCCTCGAGCGATCCTGCCCAATGGGCCTCGACCGCCTGGGCCATCTTGCTGGCGGCCTTGCCGGCGCCGACGACGATGGTCCTGCCCTTGGGCGGCGGCGGTAGATGGGCCGGCAGGACCTGCATGGGATCCGCGGCGGCGCAGGCCGTGTGGAACAATCCTTCGAGGAAGGCTCGGGGGTCGAGGGCGCCCTTCACGATCGATGCCTCATGTTTTCTTTGTCTCTGGGTCGATGAAGGTCGACAAATTCCGACGGAAGAGGAAAAATTTCCGAGCAACGGAAAATAAGCCCAAAACATGCCTGACGCCAAGCACGTGCCAGAGACGAGTGTCCAACCGACCGGCCCCCAGCGCAAGCGGGGGCGTCCGGCCCAGGCCGGTGCCGCCAGCGCGCCGGGCGCCGTGCAATCGCTCGGGCGCGCGCTCGATCTCATGGAATCCGTGGCATTGGCGGAGCAGGGCGCCGGCCTGACCGAATTGGCGAAAGCCACCGGCCTGGCGCCGTCGACCGCGCATCGGCTGCTGAAGACCCTGCAGCAGCGGCGTTATGTCAGCCACGATGCCGAACGCGGGCTGTGGTTCATCGGCGTGCAGTCCTTCACCGTCGGCGCGGCGTTCCTGCGCACGCGCAATGTGGTTGCGGCGGCGCGGCCGGTGATGCGGCAACTGATGGAGGATTCGGGCGAATCGGTCAGCCTGGCCGTGCTCGACGGCGCCGATGCGGTCTATCTGGCCCAGATCGAATGCCGGGCGATGATGCGGGCACTGGCCCGTCCCGGCGGGCGGGCGCCGCTCCATTGCTCCGGCGTCGGCAAGGCGTTGCTGGCGTGCTTGAGCGAGGCGGAGCGGGCGCCGCTCTATGCCCGGGTCGATTTCATCCGCTACACCGACCATACGCTGACCGATCCGGCCGCCCTCGATCTGGCGCTGCGGCCGATCCCGGCCCAGGGCTACGCGGTCGATGACGAGGAATTCGCACGGGGCCTGCGCTGCGTCGCCGCCGCGATCCGCGACGAATATGGCGAGCCGGTCGCCGCCATCTCCTGCTCGGGTCCGACCGCCCGCGTCACGGTCGATCGGGTCGCCCCGCTGGGCCGGCTGGTTGCCGTGGCGGCCGCGGAGATCGCAGCGGCTTTGGGCGCCGTCAGGCGCTAGGCTAAGCCGCTGATTCAGTGACTCTTTTTTGCCGGCAGAAATTGCCGAGCGGTGCGAGGGTAGGGCGGCAATTGCCGACTCCGATTGCGACGATCTGAAGAAATATCCATATAAAACAATAACTTAAAAATACATCCTGTGGTGGCACGGCGTTCGCTATGGGATCGCTTATCGCGATTTCATCGAACCAGAGGGTCCTCATGCGAGCTTACGAAGAACTTCCCGGTGCCAAAGGTCGTCGGATTTTCTATCGCCCGGAGCGTATCGCCGCGCGAGAGGCCTTCGGGGCCGTGCTGCCAACCGTCGAGATCGGCGATCGGTCGCATCTGCTCGACGATCTGAGCATGAGCGGCCTGTCGGTCGTCGGCGCCAACGACAGCCACGCACCGGGCGCGCATGTCCTGGTTCGGCTGCGGGTCGGCGAGGCGCTGCTGCATGAGGGGGCGGCGCGCATCCGCCGCATCGATCGCACGCCGACCGGCCAGCGCACCGCGATGCAGATGGATTCGGGCTATCTCGACGTGCGCCATCTGGTCGCCAAGCACCAGGAACTGATGCTGGAGCGCGATCTGGATCGTGCCGTCGTGCCTGACGATAGCCTGGTTCCAGCGGATTACCGCCGCCATCTGTCGGATGTCCTGTTCACGTTCCGCGAGTTCCGCACCATCGCCGACCAGACCGAGGCGCGCATCCGCGCCAACGGCGGCGATGTGGAGGGCCCGGAAGCGCAGCGCTTCCTGACCCGCTGCGAGGAACGGCTGGTGCCGGCCTGGCAGGCGTTCTGGACCAAGGCCAACAGCCTGGTCGAACCGATCCGCTATGACGCCGACGCGCTCGCCGCGACCAAGCGCTATACCGAGCGCGTGCTGACGCCGGAAATGATGGGCGGCGCCATCTGCCGCCGCTCGTACGAGAAGCCGCTGGGCTATCCGGGCGACTTCCAGATCATGAACCAGGTCTATGACTGGCAGCGCGTCGGCACCACGCTCTACGACAAGCTGCAGCATCGTCTGGGCTTGGAGATCGCGGCCTGCGTCGCCTCGCGCGCCGAACTGGTGCGGGACGCGATGGACGAGGAGATCTGCCGGCATCCGGAGCGGGTGACCCATATCACCAGCCTTGGCTGCGGCTCGGCACGCGAGGTCATCGGCTATCTCGATGCCGCCAACATCGGCGGCGAGGCGAATTTCACCCTGATCGACCAGGACCAGGGCGCCTTGAGCTATGCCTACGAGCGGACCTACCCGGCCGTGATCCGTCATGGCGGCCAGGTCAATGTGCAATGCCTGAACGCGTCCTTTATCCAGCTGCTGCGCACCGGCGAGCTGTTCGGCAAGCTGCCGACCCAGGACATGATCTACAGCGTCGGCCTCTTGGACTATTTCCAGGCGCGCCGGGCCCGCAGCTTCATCTCGGCGCTTTACGACCAACTAAGCCCGGGCGGCCTGCTGATGATCGCCAATATGAAGGATGTCGACATCAGCTGCTTCTGGCCGATGGAATTCATCTGCGACTGGACCGTGGTCTATCGCACCGCCGACGAGATGCGGGCGCTGGCTACCGGCCTCGACGGCGCCGAGATCGAGGTCCGGGACGACAGTTCGGCTCGGGTCTGCATGCTGTATGTGCGCAAGCCGCGCTAAAGCCGGCTGGCGTTAAGGCCCGCCCCCGTCGCCCCTAAGGGGTGGCGGGGGCGGTGGTTTTTCACACCGCCAGCTTGATCGCCGGCGGTGCGACGGTTTCCAGAATGCGCCGGCTGGGGAACCAGACGGTGACGACCGTGCCGACGTTGAGGCGGCTGTCGATCAGGAACGTGCCGTCGTGTAGCTCGACGATCTTCTTGACCAGCGGCAGGCCCAGGCCGGTGCCGCCGTGATTGCGGCTCAAGGAGCTTTCGACCTGCACGAACGGCAGGATGACCCGCTCCAGATCCTGCTCGGCGATGCCGATGCCGGTATCGCGGATCTCCAGGCCCCGTCGCCCGAGGTCGTCGGCCGGAAAGCTGATGGTGATGGTGCCGCCGCGCGGCGTGAACTTGACCGCGTTCGACAGAAGATTGATCGCGATCTGCCGGCACAGCCGCGCATCGGCCGAGAGACGCAGCGGCTGCGGCGGCGGCAGGATCTTGAGCTTGATCTGCGCCAGCTCGGTCTCTTCGCGGAACAACGGCAAGCAGCCTTCGACCGTGCGGACCAGATCGACCTCGGCCACGTCCAGGCCCAGTCGGCCGGCCTCGGCCTTGGTCAGGTCGAGGATGGTGTTGATGATCTCCAGCAGGTGATTGCCGCTGTCGTAGATATCGTCGGCATAGGTCTTGTAGCGCTCGGTGCCGAGCGGGCCGAACATCTGCTGCCGCATGATGTCGGAAAAGCCGATGATCGCGTTCAGCGGCGTGCGCAGTTCGTGGCTGATGATGCCCAGGAATTCGCCCTTGGCCTTGTTCGCCTCTTCGGCGGCCTCCTGCAGCCGTTCCGCGCGCGCCTTGCCCTCGACCAGCAGCTCGCGGCTGATGAAGTTGCGCCGGATGTAGAACTCCTGGAAGAAGCTAGAAAAAGCACCGACCAGGATCGAGATGGCAAAGAAGAAATCGTTGCTGAACACCGTGCGCAGCGGCATCGGATTGATTTCCAAAGCGACCAGCTGGTAGCTGGCGAACAGCGCCAATGCAACCAGCAGCGCGTTCAGATGATGCAGCCGCACCAGGGCGGAGCCGTAGATCACCACCAGGATCAGGCCGGCGTAATAGCTCTCCTTCGCCGGTCCTGCCGCGATCGCGATCATCACCAGGATGCCGCCGCCGGAGCAGAGCATGCCGCCGCTCATGATCAGCTGGGCGTGCCGGACGAACAGCGGCGTGTAGGTGAGTGCCAGCGCCACCACGAGCGACGCGACGATGAAGCCGAACCGGATCGCCCAGAAGCGGTGATAGCCGAGCGGCTCGGTGAAGGGATCGAGCAGGCCGAACAGCGCGCACAAGACGGCGGCGCTCAGCAGGAATAACCGGATGACCGGCATCGCGGAGCGCAGGCTTTCGCGCACGAACCGATCTTCGAGCGCCTTGTCGTCAAAGCGCAGAGAGAATGGGTTCATGCGTGTCGGCTCCGGCCTGGCCGGTGCGATTTCGGATTCTGCAGTCGTCACGCTCGCTCCATCGGAGGCGCCATCAGGATTGGGGTGGTCGGAGACGGGCGGATCTTGCACCATTGCGGCCCGGGATGCGATGTCGCGAAACGGGGGATATGGTTAAAATTCGACAAGAATTAGCCGCTATATTGGTTAACAGACAGTGAACTTCTCGGTCAGGCTGTGAGCATGCCGCTACCGTGGGCCCGCTGGGATTTGCTTGCGATGTTGTTGGGTTTATAGAGAAAGCGGCCGTGCCGGGAGAAGGTGGCGTGACGATGCGGGATGCGGAGATGACGAAGCCGACTAAACTTCTGCGCGCTGGCGATCCGGCCGCGTTCACCGTGCTGAATCCCTTGGGCCGCGCCAAGGTTTTGCTGGTTTGCGACCATGCCAGCCGGGCGGTACCGCAGGCCCTGGCCAGTTTGGGATTGGCCGACTCGGATTTGGCGAAGCATGTTGGCTGGGATATCGGGGCGGCGGCGCTGACCTGCGAGCTATCGCGGCGCTGGGACGCGCCGGCCGTGCTTTCGGGCTATTCCCGCCTGGTGGTCGATTGCAATCGGGTTCTGGGCGAACCCAGTTCGATGCCGGCGGTGAGCGACGGCATCCGGGTGCCGGCGAATGAGGGGCTATCGGCCGAGCAAGCGGCGACCCGGGCCGACGAATGCTATTGGCCCTATCACACTGCGGTAGCGGCCGCCCTCGACCGGTTCGCAGCCGCGGGCGTGGCGCCGGCCGTCGTCTCCATGCACAGCTTTACCCCGAGCATGAACGGGGTCGAGCGGCCCTGGGAAATCGGCGTGCTGTGGGACCAGGACCCGCGCTTGCCCGTGCCGCTGATTGCCAACCTGGCACGGCTGCACGGGTTGACCATCGGCGACAACGAACCCTATTCGGCGCGCGATCCCCATGGCTTCACGCTGCGCCATCACGTCCTGCCGCGCGGGCTGCCGAACGTGCTGCTGGAGATGCGCCAGGACGAGGTCGGCAGCGACGCCGGCGTCCTGCGCTATGCCAATTATCTGGAGACGGCATTCGCGCCAATCCTGGCCGATCCGGCGCTCTATCGGCCGGCTCTGTTCCGGTAAACGGGCACGGCCGGCCAATTTGCCAAATTGCTGAAATGGGCATCGAAGTCGTCTCGGATGATCTCCAAGCGTTCCTGCAAGGCGATGAGAAACGTATCCATCAAACCGACCTGGAACTCCGCCGCGACGCGGCGATAGAAGAAATGGCCGATCTGGAAGCAGATCATCAATGTTCCGACATGGACCGAACGCAGCGCCCGCTGATAGGGATTGGGTCCCGCTTCTGCTAAGAAGGGTGCGCACCGTTCATAGAAATCGATGAACGGCATGGCGACGGCGCGCGCCTCGGCGATGAGCGCGAACAGATCATCGTACCAGCGATCGAATAATTGTTGGATGATCTCCAAGTCCGCGGCAGGGATCATTTCGCCCGCCCGCTTATCGGCGAGTTCGGCTTTCAGCCTTTGCAGAAGCAGCGGTTTGCGATGGGGAGGCGCATCGAGTTTCAACGTTCTTGACAGCTTCGGCAGAGTGCCCGGAATTTGTACGCCATCGGAGCAATTGTAGATTTTGGAGTATGTTGAATACATCTCCAGGCCTTGGGCCATCATCATCCGGGTCCAATGCAAGGTTGCATTGGTATAGGCCTTGCCGCCGAAGTTCGCCGGCATCTCGATCGACATCACGTCTTGGTTGTGTTTCGCGGACCATTCGCCGGTACGATAGTAAATTGCGTCTTGCGAATGGTGTTTCTCGATGTTCCTGGTTCCGAGATCAACACCGAACAAATAAAGCTGACGAAAGCAGAGGACCAGGGCTGCGCGAATAGCCAAGTTGGTGCAGGTCGGTGCGGTGCCGTAAAGTCCAATACGATCTGGTGCCCACAGACCCGTTGAGCAGACGGAATCTCGGA
>Ga0302314_10018089_pt1 | contig 11765 bp, 13 predicted proteins | sample III_Palsa_N2_3_FD_200533 | JGI IMG/M metagenome (GOLD analysis project Ga0302314, IMG submission 200533) | Peat permafrost microbial communities from Stordalen Mire near Abisko, Sweden - III_Palsa_N2_3 | ecosystem: Environmental > Terrestrial > Soil > Palsa > Peat permafrost | place: Sweden...
CGCGCCCGGACAACGACGCAGCTCGGCTCCGACGGCGGCCAGACGTACGTCGCCGTCACCACCGCCGCCACCGTCGATCGCGTGAACCGCCAGGCGAAGCGACTCGGCATCGATCCCGGCGAGATCGCCCTCGACGACCGCGCGGCGCCGAGCGTGCACAGGTCCGGAGGCGAAACGCGCGACGTTGGCCCGCAGCCAGGCCGCGGTCCCGGGCGTCATCCGCGCATTGGGGCGTGTCTCTGTCGGCGGCGGCGGAACGAGCGCCGGGTCCGCGAGGGCCGCGACGACATCGGCGTGGCGGCTGAACTCGTGGGTGTCCTGCTGGGTCTTCTCCGTCACACCGGCACACTAAGCGCGGAACGCTTCGGCCCTCACCGAACCAACGTAGCCCGCGCCACATCAGGGCCCGACGTCACTTCGGCTTCGTCCACACGAGCGAGTAGCGGAAGTAGAGGCGGCGACGAAAGCGGGCTCCGGGCAACGCGTCGCGCAACAGCCGCCGCGTCTCGTGCCAGCCGAGCACCGGTTCCTCGACCGGGGCTCCGCCGGTATCGTCGAAGTCGGGCCGCAGGTCGTTGAACCACGACACGAGTGCGGACACGGCGCTGACGAGTTCCTCGGGCAGGGTGGTCGCGCGCGCGAGTCCTATCACCACGACCCGGCCGCCCGGCCTGAGTATCTCCGCCGCCTTCGCCAGGGCCCTGACCTGGTCCATGTGGTGCAGGCTGGCGACGAAGCAGACGAAGTCGAAGCTGTCCGGCGGTATCTCGACCGTCAGGAAGTCGCCCTCGTCGAATTCGAGCCCTGGCACGCCCGCGTTGATCGCCTTCGCCGCGCCGACCATCTCGGCGGAGGGGTCGAGGCCGAGCACGTGGCGTCCGGGCCCCGAAAGCTCGCGCGCGAGACGGCCGCGTCCGCAGCCGACGTCCAACAGGTCATGACTGCCGGGCGGCACGGAACGTCGCACGAGGCGGTAGTAGGCCGTGTTGTGGTTCCAGCGCTTCCAGAAGCCCGGCGCCGCCGCGGGGCCGTTGTCTACGACTTCCACTCTCACACTGTGCATTATGAGGCAGGCTCAACGGAAGTTTCGAGCGCGACAGCGAATTCACCGGGCGGGATAAGGAAATCCGGGCCGCCCCCGCTGCCCCGGCCGAGGTCGCGGGGCGGATTCCACGCGTTCATCAACCGGACCGGAGCGCGTCACGCGGCGGTCCGCTGTACCACGCCGGGCCTGCCTAGCTTGCCCTACGAGTCCTTACTTGCTAGTAACCCTACCGGGGGGTAGCGGTAAGCGCCCGCAACACCGCTCATACCCGCACGCCTTCGAGACCCACCGGCCACCTCTGGAGGACCCACCGTGTCCGAGCCGATCCGCTCCACCGAAGACCGCCCCGAGCCGCAGCAGTCGCGGCCGACCGGCGGCCAGAGCCCGCACTCCCCCTCCCCGACCCGGCGCGGCCTGATCGCCGGATCCGCCGCGATCGGCGCCGCCGCGATGCTCGGCGCCACCGGCGGACGCGGCGCGCACCCGACCGCCGCGCAGTCGAAGCTGATCGACACCGCGCTGGCCGCCGCGACCACCTCCGGCAGCCTGAGCGACATCAAGCACTTCGTGATCCTGATGCAGGAGAACCGGTCCTTCGACCACTACTTCGGCACCCTCTCCGGGGTGCGCGGGTTCAGCGACCCGAACGTGCCGACGCAGACCGTGGGCGGCGGCACGTACCCGATCTTCGACCAGTTCGGCTACGAGCCCGGTGTCGGGGTCACGTCCTCCGGCTACATGCAGCCCTTCCGGCTGGTCACCGATCCGCCGCTGGAGGAGGGCCAGACCACCAACGACATAGACCACAGCTGGGGCGGGCAGCACAACAGCTGGAACAACGGCGCGAACGACTCGTTCATCACCTCGCACCTGGCCACCGAGGGCGCCACCAACGGTCCGGTGACCATGGGCTACTACACCCGGGCCGACCTGCCGTTCTACTACGCGCTGGCCGACGCCTTCACCGTCTGCGACGGCTACCACTGCTCGGTGCTCGGCCCGACGGACCCGAACCGGCTGATGCTGATGTCCGGCAGCATCGACCCGGAGGGCGTGGCCGGCGGTCCCGTCGTCGAGACCTTCAGCGACCCGCTGTCCGCGTACAACACGCTCAGCTGGAAGACGATGCCGGAGGTGCTGCTCGAGGCCGGGGTGAGCTGGAAGGTCTACAGCGACCCGGTCTCGCTGGTCGCGCTCAACCCGCTGCCGTTCTTCAAGGCCTACAACGACCCGCTGTCGATCACCGGCATCGAGCTGATAGCCAACGCGCTGACGCCGCAGTACCCGGCCGGTTTCGCCTCGGACGTGGCCGACAACAAGCTGCCCTCGGTCTCCTGGATCATCCCGCCGGTCGCCGAGTGCGAGCACCCGGCCGCGCCGCCCGCCTTCGGCGAGTACTTCGTGCAGCAGGTGCTGGGCACGCTGGTCTCGAACCCGGAGGTGTGGGCGCAGACGGCCGTCATCCTGGTCTACGACGAGAACGGCGGCTTCTTCGACCACGTCATCCCGCCGACCGCGCCGGAGGGCACCGCGGGCGAGTGGCTCAGCACCCTGCCTTCGGCGGCGAGCGGCATCAGCGGCCCGATCGGCCTCGGCTTCCGCACCCCGGCCATGGTGATCTCCCCGTACACCGCGGGCGGCTTCGTCTACTCGGGCACCCTCGACCACACCTCGGTGCTCAAGCTGATCCAGACCCGCTTCGGGGTGCAGGCGCCGAACATCTCCGCCTGGCGCGACGCCACGGTCGGCGACTTCACCGGCGCGTTCAACTTCACCCAGGCTCCGACCACCGCGTTCCCGAGCCTGCCGACCGCCACCATCGGCGACAACACCGCCGCCGTGGTCGAGGCCGTGCTCCAGGCTCTGGCCGGCACGGAGGACGTCGGCATCCCGTACCCGCTGCCGACCTCGAACGAGATGCCCAGCCAGGCGACCACCCCGACCCGGCCGCAGGTGCCGTAAGACGGCTCCTATCCATCACCAAACCCGATGGGGGCCGGACGCACAGCACATGCGCCCGGCCCCCATTCGTCGCCTATCTCTATCCCTATCTCACCCGGCCGCGAGCCTTGAGCGGCACACCCGGCAGCGGAGGCGCGCCGAGCCGGTCCCCCTCATACCCGCGCACCTCGCCGAACCGCCGCTCACCGGCCTGCCAAGCCTCCCGGAAGCCCGCGACCTCCTCGCCGGTGCGGCCGATGAAGTTCCACCACATCACGATCTCCTCCTCGAACGGCTCACCGCCGAGGATCATCACCGCCCCGCCCTCGTCGCTGCGCAGCGCCAGCTCACGTCTGCCGCAGCCGAGGTACAGCATCGTGCCCGGCTCGATCGGCACGCCGTCCACCTCGACCCCGCCGGTCATCGCGAGCGCCGCGTACTCGAAGTCGCGCACGAGCGGAAGCGCGCCGATCGCACCGGGCCGCAGTTCGACATCAAGGCCGACGAGCGGCGAGTACGCGGTGCCGGGCGAGGCCGAACCGTCGAACCGACCGAGCATCAGCCGCGCCCGCAGCCCGCCGGCCGTACCCGCGACCGGCAGTTCGTCCGCCGCGTGATGCTCGAAGGCCGGGGCGATGTCGCGCGAGGCGTTCGGCAGCGCGATCCACAGCTGCGCCCCGTGCAGCAGCCGCGGATGCTCGACCGGCGACTGCTCCGAGTGGGCGATGCCATGGCCCGCCGTCATCAGGCCTAACTCGTACGGCCGAATCGTCGCAACACTGCCGACGCTGTCCCGATGCAGCACCTCGCCCTCGTGCAGCCAGCTGAGCGTCTGCAGCCCGGTATGCGGATGCGGCGCGACCTGCATGCCGGAACCATCCGAGATATCGTCGGGCCCGTAGTGGTCCACGAAGCACCACGCCCCGACCATCCTCCGATGGATATTCGGCAACAGCCTCCTGACCTGCGTGCTCTCCCCGAGCTGCACGATCCGCGCGGTGAGCACCTCGTGCACCGGCGCCGCCGAGACACGCTGCAGCCCTCCTCGCACGGTGACCACGGGGGCCTGGTCCAGATTGCTCACGACGGCTCCAGTCGGTCGAGTTGTCGGGTGATGCCTGTCCTCGGTGGTGCCTGTCATGATTGTGGTACACGGACACGGCGAGAGCGAGGCGGGTTGATGAGCCAGCAGGACACCGCGGAGACGATCGAGGTCACCGACCACCCCGAGGCCGAGCGGTACGAGGTCCACGTCGACGGAAAGCTCGCCGGCTTCGCCGAGTACCGCCGCGTACCGGGCCGCATCACCTTCACGCACACCGAGGTCGACTCCGCCTTCGGCGGCCGCGGCCTCGCCGGAAGGCTGGCGAAGTTCTCCCTCGACGAGGCCCGCGAGGCCGGCCTGGAGGTGCTGCCGATCTGCCCGTTCTACCGCGGCTGGATCCAGAAGCACCCCGACTACCGCGACCTGGTCCCCGAAGACCGCCGCGCGGAGTTCGATCTCTGATTCGTCCCGCCCACCCGCCGACCCACCTCTCAACCCCCGACTACACCCCTAGAGATTAAACGAGAGAATCTCCATCTCCCGATAAACCGTCTCCACATACTCGACCGGTCGACCCTCCGCGTCCTCGCGCAGGGAGACCGCCGCGAGGACCGGGTCGTCCACGGCCGTGCCCATCAAGCGGGCCTCGCGCTCGGTCGCCCGACGGGCCGTCAGGTGGGTCTGCGCGCCGGAGCCGAACTCGATACCGGCCGCGGCCAGCGCGGCGACCGTCCCCTGCACGATCGGCTCGGCCTCCAGTAGCGCGGGTACGAGCTCGACGATCCGCGGCGGGTGCCAGGACACTGTCAGCGAGATCAGCTTCTTGCGCTGGTAGATCACGTACTCGCGGCGACCCAGCGCAATGTCCTGATCCAGCTTGAGCACGTCGTACACGTCCTGATGCACGTGCTTGACATGCCAGTCCTCGCTGTCCACCTCGGGCCCGGCCCAGCCCGCGTAGGTCATCTGCGCGCGCTCCATCGGACGCAGCGCGCCGGCGCCGGTGAGCGTGCGCTCGAGGCGTTCGGTCGGGGTCGGTATCGACTGGAACGGCGAGATGATCGTTCCGCCGCGGTAGGAACGCACCAGGCCACGGGCCTGCAGTTCGCGGATCGCGGCGTGCGCGGTCTTGGCGGAGACCCCGTGTTTCGCGGCGAGGTCGCGCACCGAGGGGAGCCGGCTGCCCTGCTCGAGCTCCTGCTGGAGGATCTCCTCAGCCACCCGATCGGCGATATCACGGTACGAGGTCATACATAGATCCTTCTGCCGCCCTTGGTCCTGAGTGTAGGTCTCTTCGGTCAAGATTCGGCCAAGACGGACCACCATTGTGGTACCACAACCGAATCGGCGGTACACCTGTAGTACTACACATTCTGCGATCGGACCGCACCGCGGAGGCCTGATGAGCGCAGCCGTATGGAATGAACCGCAAGACCCGGATTACCGATGCCGGGACGTTCACCGGCCCGCCGGCGCGTCCTGGGATGCCAACCGGAACCCCAATGTCCTGATGATATGCGCGCCGCGCCGAGCCTCGGAGCCCGAGGTGCGATACGCGGTCGAGCCGAGACCGGCCGAGACGACGGCCTGATCGATGCGCATGACCGCAGCATCGGAGTCGGAGGCGCGGCGGCGGCAGTCCGCACGGCGCCGTGCGGACTCGGGGATAGTCCACGACTGGACCGCGCTCGCCCTGCGCGCATCCCCCCAGGCCGCGAGCCATTTCCGCCGTCACGCGGTGACCACCGCGCAGCGGTGGGGGCTGCATCGGGAGGCGGGTGAGACCGTCGAGGCGTGCGTCAGCGAACTGGTGACGAACGCGATCGTGCACGGCGTGGGCCGCGACGTGCTGATGATGCTCTACTACACCGGAGACAGCGTGCTGACCGAGGTGTTCGGCCACGCGCTGGACGAACCCGCGATCCCGGCCACCGCCCGCTCGGACAACGCAGAGTCCGGACGAGGGCTGCTGATCGTCGAGTCGCTGGCCAAGGACTGGGGCAGCGAACACACCGGGCTCGGGCTGCTGCGGGTGTGGGCGTCGATAGCGGTGTTCGGGGGCGGCGGAGCCACGGGGCCGGATACGGGGATGGGAGCGGGGACGGGGATGTAGCTTCGCAGCTTCGTAGCTTGAGACACGGGTGAACGGGTGTGCTGGTCGCCGGATCAGGGGGCTCGTCGGGACGCGGGGCCGCTCAGAACGGCTCCCAGATGGCGGCGTCGTGCGCGAAGACGACGCGCCTCGGGGCGAAGTCCAGCAGCCGACCGAGCCAGGGCCGGAAGTCGGGCAGCGGCTCGGCCATGCCGTCGAACACCGCGCGCCGTCCCATCTCGGCCGACGCGAATTCGGACGCGAAGTCGTGCGCCTGGCCCGCGAGCACCAGCGTGCCGTCGCGCTGCATCACGACGAGCGACTGATGGCCCTCGGTGTGGCCCGGCGTCGGGATGATCCACACGCCCGGCCAGATCTCCGCCTCGCCGTCCAGTTGCTCGAAGCGCACGCCGGGGAAGTCCACGAGCTTGTCGATGGTGTACATGCCCGCGTGCGCGGTCCGCAGTTCGGTCCGCTGGGCGACGATGGGCGTGCCCGGGAACTGCGGGTTGCCGCCGCAGTGGTCGAAGTGCAGGTGGCAGTTGGCCACCAGGCTGACATCCGCCTGATCCACCCCGGCCGCGCGCAGCGCCGCCTGCAGCGGACGGCGGTGCGGACGGTAGTGCGTCTCGGTCTCCCGGTCGGCCTCGCCGATCCCGGTGTCGAACAGGATCAGGCCCTCGGGGCGCTGGACCACGTAAGCGAAGACGGGCTCCGCGCGCGGGTAGAGGCCGCCGTACTCCGCTGCCGGACGTAGGAAGTAGCCCATGTAGACGCGGCGGACGAACACGAGCGCCTACCGGCTCCCCTGGAGCGCGGCGAGCTCCTTGGCCGCCGTCTCCAGGTCCTTCGTCGTGTCGATCGCGCGCCAGTACACGCCCTCGGGGATGAGGAACCCGGTGAGTTTGCCTTCGTGGGCGAGCCCGGGGAACGTGGTGCGCTCGTGGTCGCCGAGGTCGGGCAGCAGCGGGACGAATTCGGGGGCGAAGACGTAGACGCCCGCGTTGACCGGCCACGGGGTGGGCGGCGCCTCGACGAAGTCGGTGATGACGTTGCCCTTCCCGTCCTCGTCGAGCTCGACGACGCCCCACGGGATGCGCGGCCGGGCCAGCGCGAGCGTGCCGAGGGCGCCGGTCTCCGCGTGCAGGGCGGCCATCTCACGCAGCGAGAAGCGGGTCCAGATGTCGGAGTTGAGCGCGTACCAGTGCTCGTCGGGCCGGGGCAGCGCCTTCGCCGCGAACTTCAGGCCGCCGCCGCGGCCGAGCGGCTCGGCCTCGACCACCGTCGTCGCCCGCACCGGGAGATCGGTCTCCGCGAGCCAGGCCTGCAGCACCTCGGCGAGATGGCCGCAGGAGATCACGACGTCGGTCACGCCCTCCTCGGCCAGCCAGTCCAACTGGTGCTCGAGAATCGTGCGGCCGGTCCCGGGGATCTCGACCATCGTCTTCGGCCGGGTGTCGGTGTACGGCCGCAGCCGCGAACCGGTGCCGCCGGCCAGCACGATCGCCTGGGTGACGTCCGCCACGTGTGCGTGTTCTGATTGCGTCGACATACTCGCAGGATATCCACCGGACCCCTCGAACGTGCGGCATTCCGCTCAGGGCCGAGGGCAGTGCCGCGAACTGCGCCGTATCGGGCACCGACCCGATCTTGTTGCCGCCGGTCCGCACTGGTTAGGCTCGTTGGAGCGATCACCGCCACCGCTGGGCAGAGCGAGGGGATTCAGCATGGACGACGAGACACGCACGGCGCACGGCGCCGCCGCCCCGCGCACCCGCCGCGTCCTGGTGGTCGGCATCGACGGGGTGCGGCTCGACCTGCTCGGCGCGCTGCGCACCCCGAACCTCGACTCGGTGCGCGATGCGGGCTTCCTCGCGCCGGTGCTGATCGACGAGCAGACGCCGACGATGTCCGGGCCGTGCTGGGCGACGATCGTGACCGGCGTGCACGTGGGCAAGCACGGCGTCTGGAACAACGACCTCACCGGCCACCGGCTCGGCGTGTTCCCCGACTTCGCGACGCGGCTCGCGCGGGTCTACGGCCGCAAGACCTTCGTCGCGGCGGGCTGGGATCCCCTGGTGCTCGCGCGCGACGGCGGCCCGCTGTTCAACGCACCGACCCGGCTGCTCTACGTCGCCCCCGAAGCGCACACGGCCGAAGCCTGGGAGCAGGTCGACGAGGAGATCACCGTGGACGCCGAGGTCGTGCTGCGGCGCGACCCGATCGAGGCGTCGTTCGTCTACCTCGGCGCCGCCGACGAGACCGCCCACCTGCACGGCTGCGGCGAGCGTTACCGCAGCTCCATCGAGAACGCCGACACGCGGCTCGGGCGGCTGCTCGACGCGGTACGCGGCCGGGCCGAATACCCGCGCGAGGACTGGACGGTCATCGTCGTCACCGACCACGGCCACGTGGACGAGGGCGGCCACGGCGGACGTTCCACGCTCGAACGCACCGCGTGGATCGCGGCCTGCGGTCCGGACATCGCCCCAGGCGTGTCGCCGACGCGCGAACTGCGGCACGTGGACGTCGGCGTGCACGCGTTCACCGCGCTCGGCCTCGAACCGGACCGACACTGGACCCTCGATGGCCGACCCTTCGCGACCGCCAGTGCAGGACGCGAGACCGACGGCGCGAGCGTGGTCCACGAGGCGGAACTGGCGCTCGCCGAGGCCCTAGACCTCGAGGCCTGAAGCGCGCCCGTGAAGCCGACTCGGCAGCGCGAGAGCAAGAAACAGCACGCGACCGACGACGACGGTCCGCGGCTGTTCGGCACAACCGCGACGGTCGCCGCGTGTGTCGGCTTCGTGCTGCTCGGCGCGCTCCAGGCGTACTACGGTCCGGCGATCCCCGCGCTGCGCACGCGCTTCGGGCTCGCGCCCTCGGGGGCCGGCCTGGCGCTGAGCATGTTCTACGGCGGCGCGGTCGCCGGAGTGCTCGTCAGCGGCATACTGCACCGGCACACCCGCAACAGCCGGCTGCTGATCACGTCGTTCCTAGTCATGAGCGTCGGGGCGCTCGGCTTCGCGCTGTCCGCCAACTGGCTCTGCGCCCTGGCCGCGAGCCTGGTCAGCGGCTTCGGCGCGGGCGGCATGGACTATGGCCTCAACCAGCTGTTCTCGATCGGATTCGGCCGACGCAGCCCGGCGATGCTCGGCATCCTCAACGCGCACTACGGCGTCGGCGCGATCGCGGGCCCGCTCGTCATCGGCCTGATCGGCGCGCACAACTACCCCTACGCGTTCGCCGTGACCGCCGCGCTGCTCGTCCTCACGTGCTGGTTCTTCCGCACGGTCCGCGACGCCGAGCCGGAACCCAAGGCCGCGCCCATCGCCACTACCAAAACCGCGACGACAGAACAAGAAAAGGAACAAGACCACACCACCACCCGCGCCCGAGTAGTCACACCTGTCGTATCGATCCTCATCGCGTTCCTCGCGCTCTACGCCCTCCAGGTCGCGGTCGAGACCGGCATCGGCGCGTGGGAGCCGACGTACCTTCAACTCCTCGGCCACAGCGCGCACTTCGCAGCGAACGCGACCTCCGGCTTCTGGCTCATGCTCACGCTGGGCCGGTTCCTGCTCGCGCCGCTGACGCTGCGTTGGAGCGAGCCGACGATCGTGTGCGTCAGCTGCCTCGGTACGACGATATGCCTGGCATTCGCCCTAATCCCCGGGCTCGCCCCGTACGCGCTGGCCGGAGCAGGCCTGTTCAACGCCCCGGTCTTCCCCGCCGCTCTCCCCTGGCTCAACCGCGTGACCCCGAACGTGAGCTGGGCCGGGACCGGAGCCGTACTCACCGCGAACGTCGGCGGAATGGCCGCCGGACCGCTGCTCGGCCTGGCGATCGAGGTCTTCGGCAGCGGCTCGGTGCCCTGGGCGCTGACGATCGTCTCGACCGTCTGCCTCATACTCGCCGTCAAACTCAAAATGACCACTCACCGAATCAATGGCTGATTCGCAACGCAGAACGTCGTAGGAGGGCATACTCGCGGTCATGGAACTGATGGTGCAGACAGGCGGTGGCGAGGTCTGGGTCCGGGATTCCGGAGGCGAGGGCGTACCCGTCGTCCTGCTGCATCCCGGTTGGGGCGACTCGGGAATCTGGGACGAGATAGCCGAGAAACTCGCCGAAGAGGTCAGGGTCGTGCGCTACGACTCGCTCGGCTACGGCGAGTCCTCTGCCCCGACCGAGCGGTACACGGCGCTGAGCGAACTGCGCGCCGTCCTCGACCGCCTCGACATCCAGCGCGCGGTGCTCGCCGGACACAGCGGCGGCGGGGCCACGGCGCTCAGCCTGGCGCTGGAGGAACCGGAGCGCGTCGCCGAACTGCTGCTGCTCGCGCCCGGCGTCTCCGGCTACCCGTGGCCCGTGGACGACCCGTTCATGACCGAGATCGCGGTCGTGGCCCAGGCCGGGAACGTCGAGGGCGCCGTCGACCTCGGACTGCGGACGTGGGCGAGGGCGGGCTCCGGCGAGGCGGTCGAGACGCAGATCCGCAGCGCGGTGGCCGGAATGGAGCGGCAGGCGCCGTTCCTGGAGGAGGACCCGCCCGTCTACGACCGGCTCGGCGAAGTGGACGCGCCGACCACCCTGCTCTACGGCGACCTCGAATACCCGATGGTAGCCGACTGCTGCCGGGCCATCGCCGACCGAATATCGACCTGCCGCGTCGTGACCCTGCCGGGCTCCGACCACATGGTGCCGCTGCGCGCGGCGGGCGTGGTCGCCGAACTCGCGGTGATGGCCGTCAGCGCCGCCGAGACAGAGGACTAGGACGCGGCACGCCCCGGCCCGGCCCAGCCCGAAACGGTCGCGGAAGACCGCCGCCGCTGCCACCGCCGCCGCGGCCCCGTCAAGCACCGACCGGCCCGGGGGACTCGCCGCACGATATACCGGGAATGTCGGAAATCCGATGGCATGATCCTTACATGTCGGCTACTCGCAAGGTGCTCAACGGTACGGTCTCGCTCGCCGGAGAGCTGTTGATCACGGCCGGAGTGCTGGTCGGACTGTATATCGTGTACCTGCTGAGCTGGACCAGCGTGGTCGCGCACGCCGACGCCCACGCGAATCTGTGCACGCTGCGCCGGGAGTGGGCCGCGTCGGTCAGCGTGCAGCCGCGCGAGGCCCAGCCCTTCGCCACGATCCAGATCCCGCAGATCCAGAACCCCGAGGTCTGGCCGATCCTGGACGGCGTGGTGCAGACGGAACTGAGCCAGGGCGTGGGCTGGTACTCGACGAGCTCGCTACCCGGCCAGGTCGGCAACTTCGCGGTGGCCGCACACCGGCGCACCTGGGGCGACATGTTCCGCTACCTCAACCAGGTCAAGACCGACGACACGGTGATCATCCAGGACGGGAACACGACGTACACCTACCGCGTCATCGAGAACCCGATCTACGTGGACCCGACCGCCGTCGACGTACTAGACCGAATCCCCGGCCACTCAGGCCTGACCACGCCGGGCCGCTACATCACCCTGACCACGTGCGACCCGGTGTACAACGCATACCGCCGCCTGATCGTCTTCGGTGAACTGGTCTCGCAGCAGACGGTGTCCAAGGTCGCAAGCACCTGCTGACGCGCTGGTACCAATTGCACTGACGGACACTCAACCTCACCCAGCCGAGGCCGACGC
>Ga0302314_10018092_pt1 | contig 11764 bp, 8 predicted proteins | sample III_Palsa_N2_3_FD_200533 | JGI IMG/M metagenome (GOLD analysis project Ga0302314, IMG submission 200533) | Peat permafrost microbial communities from Stordalen Mire near Abisko, Sweden - III_Palsa_N2_3 | ecosystem: Environmental > Terrestrial > Soil > Palsa > Peat permafrost | place: Sweden...
ATGGTCGAGTACGGCGCGCCGCTGTTCCGCGTGGAGCCGGCGTGAGGCGAGTGCTGATCCCGAACCGCGGCGAGATCGCCGTGCGGATCGTGCGCGCCTGTCGCGACGCCGGCCTCGAGTGCGTGATCGCCTGCTCGGACGTCGACCGCGACGGCGCCGCCGCGCAGCTCGCCGACGCCAGCGTGTGCATCGGCCCCGCGCCCGCCGCCGCGAGCTACCTGCGCGACGACGCGGTCGTGCAGGCGGCGCTCGGGACCGGCTGCGACGCGATCCACCCGGGCTACGGGTTCCTCGCCGAAAGTCCGCGCCTCGCCCGGCGCGCCGAGGAGCACGGGCTCACGTTCGTCGGTCCGCCGTCGGCGGTGATCGAGCTGGCGGGCGACAAGCTCAGGGCGCGCGAGCAGGCGGCCGCGGCGGGATTGCCGGTACTGCCCGGACGGATGGTCGCCTCGGCGGTGGCCGCCGTGGCCACCGCCGAGGAGATCGGCTATCCCGTACTCCTCAAGGCGGCCGGCGGGGGCGGTGGCCGGGGGATCAAGCTCGTCCGCGACGGCGCCGAGCTAGCGCCGCTGCTGGGCCTCGCGCGCAGCGAGGCGCGCGCCGCGTTCGGCGACGAGCGCGTCTACGTCGAGCGGTTCATCGCCGCGGCGCGGCACGTCGAGGTCCAGATCGCCGCCGGCGCCGATGGCGAGGTCGTGCACCTCGGCGAGCGCGACTGCTCGGTCCAGCGGCGCTACCAGAAGCTGGTGGAGGAGTCGCCCGCGCCGGAGCTGTCGGACGCGGCCCGCGCCGCGATCCACCGCGCGGCCGTGGAGTTCGCCGAGGCGATCGGCTACCGCAACCTCGGGACGGTCGAGTTCGTCGTCGACGCCGACACAGAGGAGTTCTTCTTCCTCGAGATGAACTGCCGCATCCAGGTCGAGCATCCGGTGACCGAGGTGCTCACCGGCCGGGACCTCGTCGGGCTGCAGCTCCGGGTCGCCGGCGGCGCGCCGCTCGACTTCGATCAGGACGATGTCCGCTTCGACGGGCACGCGATCGAGTGCCGCCTGTGCGCCGAGGACCCGGCACGCGGCTTCCAGCCCTCGCCGGGGACGCTGAGGCGGTTCTCGGTGCCCGAGCTTCCCGGACTGCGGGTCGACACCCACTGCGCGGCCGGCGTCACGATTCCGCCCTACTACGACTCGCTGATGGCGAAGCTGATCGCAGGCGCGCCGACGCGCGACCGGTCGCTCGAGCTGCTGCTCGAGGCGCTCGAGGAGACCGAGGTGGAGGGCGTCGAGACCAACAGGGCGCTGCTCTCGAGCGTGCTCCAGCGCCCCGAGTTCCAAGCCGGCGCGGTCACCACCGACTGGTTGGAGCGGGCGATCGCATGATCCAGGGTCGCCAGATCGGGATCGTCGACACGACGATGCGCGACGGCAATCAGAGCCTGTGGGGAGCGGTCGGGCTGACGACCCCGGACGTCGTGCAGATCGCGCCGGTCGTCGAGCGGGTCGGCTACACGGCCTGCGACTTCACGTCGAGCACGCACATGGCCGTCTCGGTCCGCTTCCACAAGGAGGACCCGTGGGAGCGGATCCGCCTGGTCAGCGCGGCGATGCCCGCGACGCCGCTGAGCATGATCGGCACGGGCATGCGTTTCATCTCCTGGGTGCCTGCCGCCGAGGACCTCATCGAGCTGTCGTTCCGGGCGGTCGCCCGCAACGGCATCCGCCGCTTCCAGATCGCCGACCCGTCCAACGATCCCGCCAGGATCAGGCGGATCGCCGCGCTCGCCAAGCGCAACGGGATCGAGGAGGTCGTGATCGGCCTCACGTACTCGATCAGCGACGTCCACACACACGCGTACTACGCGCAGCGGGCCGCCGACCTCGCCGACTGCCCCGACATGGACCGCCTGTATCTCAAGGACCCGGGCGGCCTGCTGACGCCCGACGCGGTCCGGGAGCTCGCGCCGCCGCTGCTCGCCGCCGCCGGCGCGCGCCCGCTCGAGCTGCACAGCCACTGCACGATCGGGCTCGCCCCGTACGTGTACATCGAGGGCGTGCGCGCCGGCTTCCAGGTCGTCCACACCGCCTGCGGACCGCTGTCGCGCGGGACCTCACAGCCCGAGGTCGTCGCGACCGTGCGCAACCTCGAGGCAGACGGCGCGAGTACCGGGCTCGATCTCGAGGCCCAGGAGGAGGTCGCCCGCCACTTCGCCGCGGTCGCCGCGCGCGACGGGCGTCCGGTGGGTGCCCCGCAGGAGTTCGACGCCGCCTACTACCGCCACCAGCTGCCCGGCGGGATGGTGACGACGACCCAGCGGATGCTCGGAGAAATGGGCCGCCCCGAGCTGTTCGCTGCCGTGCTCGAGGAGGTCCCCCGGGTCCGCGCCGAGATGGGCTACCCGATCATCGTCACGCCCGTCTCGCAGCTGATCGCCACGCAGGCGACCCAGAACGTGCTCGACCGGGAGCGGTGGTCGACCGTCTCCGACGAGACCGTCCGGTACTTCCTCGGCCACTACGGCGAGCCGCCGGCGCCGGTCGACCCGAACATCGCCGGGCGGGTGCTTGCCCGCCCGCAGGCGGGCAAGCTCAAGGACCTCGAGCCGATCAGCCTCGACGGGGCGCATGACCGGTTCGGCGCGCGGATCTCCGACGAGGAGCTGCTGCTGCGGCTGACGATGCCCGAGCAGCAGGTCGACGCGATGCTCGCCGCCCGGGGGCAGGCGCCACGGCCGGCGCCACGACCGGCGCCCCCCGCGCCGTCGAACGAGCCGCCGCGCAGCGGCCGCGACCCGTTGGTCGCACTCCTCCAGGAGCTGGCCGCGCGCCCGGCAATCTCCGACTTCAGCCTCGCACGGGAGGGTGAGCAGGTGGTCTGGCGCCGTGCCGGCTGAGGCGCTCGATCTGCGCGCGGTGCGCGGCTTCGTGTTCGACGTAGACGGGACGCTCGCGCACCGCGGGCCCGACGGGCGGGCGCACCCGCAGCCCGGCGCGGTCGAGGTGCTCGACCGGATCCGCGGTTCCGGCAGGCCGCTGGTGCTGTTCACCAACGGCAGCCACGTGCGCTCCGAGACGATGGCGCGGGGCCTGCGCGAGGACGGGCTGCCGATCGCCGACGAGGAGATGCTGACGCCCGTCGACAGCGCCGTCAGCTATCTGCTGCGGCACCACGCCGGCCAGCGCGTGATGCTGTTCGGCACCCCGGCGGTGCACGAGCGCCTGGCCGAGGCCGGAATCGAGCTGACGCGTGACGGCGACGCGGGCGCGGTGCTCGTCGCGCACCCGAGCGAGGTCGACCTCGACTCGCTCGAGCGCGCCGCGCGGGCGGTGACGGGCGGGGCGCCGCTGCTGACCGGCAGCTACGCGCGCGGGTACGCGGGTGCGCACGGGATCATCTTCAGCCGCGGGGCGATGGTGACCGCGGCGATCGCGAAGGTCTCGGGGCGCCGGCCGCGGATCGTCGGCAAGCCCTCGCGCGCCGCGCTCGCCGAGGTCAGCCGGCGGCTCGGGCTCCCCACCAACGAGATCGCGGTGATCGGCGACGACGCCGGCATGGACATCGCGCTCGGGCGGCTCGGGGGAGCGCGGACCGTGCTCGTCCGCAGCGGGATGAGCGGCGAGGTCGCGCTCCAGACGCTTCCGCCGAGCCACAGACCCGACGCGGTGATCGACGCCGTCGCCGATCTGCTCGCGGCGCTGTGACTCAGTACCGCCGTCCTGCGCCTCTCCGGCCCATCCCGGCGAATCCAGCCGCGACTCTGTCGACGTTTGCGGCGTTCAGCACCGGAAACGTCGACAGAGTGAGGGTCCTCAGCTCGCAGCGAGTGGCGACTTGTCGCCGACCGACCAGTTGTGGCCGAATGGATCCTTGAACCCACCCTGCCGGTGGGTGCCCCAGGGCATCGCATGGTTGGTCATCGGCGACCCAGGAGTCGCCCCGGCGGCGAGCGCCCGCTCGAGCAGCGCATCGGGGTCCTCGGCGAACAGCTCGATCCGAGCGCTCGTCGCGCCCGCTTGAGCCGGCGCGCGCTCGGACGGATTACGAGGGTTGACCTCGTGCAGGAAGAACGGTGCGCCGTCAAGCTCGAGCCCGGCGACGCCGCCCAGGTCCCAGAGCACCCGCGCCCCGAGCGCCTGCGTGTACCAGCCGACGGCGGCGTCCGCGTCCGGCACGATCAGCATCACGGAGATCGCGGCGGTGACGGGCGGAGCCTCGGCGGCGAGTGCCGGACCTGAGGTGCCGCCCCACGCCTCCGGTGCGACGTCGAAGATCGACTGCGAGAAGTCCCACTGGTTGCCGGCGGGATCCTCCACCGCGTACTGGCGCTCGCCGTAGGGGAAGTCCCGGGGGGCCGCGACGATCTTCGCGCCGCGGCTGCGCGCGCGCTCGTGGTGCGCGTCGACGTCGCCGATGCGGATCATCACCGACTGCGGGCCGGACCGCGCCCTCGCGGCGTCGGCGACGAAGATCGTGCCGCCTGCAAGCGTCAACTGCGCGCGGTGATCGCCGACCCGCCAGCGAACCGCGAACCCGAGCTTGTCGCAGAGCCACTCGATCGCGTCGCCGATGTCCTCGTAGACGAGTTCGGGGATCACGACCGAAGGCGGCATCGTGCGGTTCCCGATCGCCCTGACCGCGCCGGGCCGATTGGCGACAGGCGCCTGCTCGGGCGGCGCGCCGGGACCGTGCTGCACGATCCCGACGAGGTTCCCGGCAGGATCCGTGAACGCAGCGAGCAGCCGCGGCCCGTCGTCCTCGGGCTGCTGGGCGACGCTGCCGCCCTCCCGCTCGGCCCTCGCCAGCGTGTCGGCGATGTCGTCGACGTGGATCCAGCCAATCATCCCCGCCTCGCGCGCGACGGGGCGGTCGAGGACCCACTGGCCGATCAGTCCGGGCGCCTCGAAGCCGGACTCGGCCGGATCGATCGTCCAACCGAGCACCCGCTCGTAGAAGCGGGCCGAGACCGCGATGTCGGCGGCCGGGATCTGGAGGTAGCAGAGCTGACCGTGCCTCAGCCCGGGGATCGAGGTCGCCTGATCGTGGTCGCTCATCTTCGTCTCCAAGTGTCGGCGGTCCGCAGTCGAGCTAAACTTTACAACGTTGTCAATCTTAGGTGAGCCGCGCCGCGCTGACGCTCGGCGCAACCTCGAGCGGATCCTGGACGCGGCGGCTGAGCGGATCGCAGTCGACGTGGGCGTCAGCCTCGAGCAGATCGCCGCGGCCGCGGGCGTTTCGCGCGCGACGCTGTACCACCATTTCGCCGGCCGGGACGCGCTGCTCGATGCGCTCACCGCGCGGTCGGTCGCCGAGGTGAGCGCCGCGATCGCCGCGGCGCGGCCCGACGAGGGCCGGGCGGGGGAGGCGCTCGAGCGGGTCCTGCTCGCCGCCTGGCAGGTGGTCGGCCGGTACCGCGGGCTCGTGATCATCAACCCCCAGCGGCTCGAACGCGCGGAGCTGCGGGCGCGGCTCGGGCCGGCGCTCGGCCCTGTCCGCGCGCTGATCCGGCGCGGGCAGGCGGCCGGCGAGTTCGACGCGGGGCTGCCGGTTGAATGGCTGCTCGGGCTCCTCACCGACGTGATCCACGCCGCCAGCCGTCAGGTAACCGCGGGAGCGATGGACGTCGCTGCCGCCGAGCGGGCGATGCTCAGGAGCGCGACCGCGCTGCTGGCCAGACCCAGCGTGCCGCGCCGTCAGACCTGAAGCGCGCTTGCGGAGAACGCCGCCTGGCGAACCTCGCTCGGCGTCGCGCCGTAGTGGCGCTTGAACACGCGCGAGAAGTGCGCCGCGTCGCAGAAGCCCCACCGGAACGCGATGTCGGTGACCGAGCCGCCATTGACGCGGCGCAGGTCCTCGGCGCAGCGGGCGAGCCGCTCGTTGCGGATCAGCACGGCGACCGACACCTCGGCGTCCTCGAACAGCGCGTGCAGCGCGCGCAGCGACATCGAGAACGCGCGCGCGATCGCCGCGGGCCCCAGCTCGGGTTCGCGCATGTGGGCGCGAACGTGACGGCGGATGTCGGTTCGCAGCGCCGCGCGCTCGGCGGCGCGCGCGCTCGGCAGCCCGGGCTCGACGACCGCGCGCAGGAGCTCGAGCGCGGCGTCGGCCGCGGCGGCCGCCGCCTCGCCGTCGAGCCGCGACTGCTCGAGGGCCAGTGCGTTCATGTAGCGGACCAGCAGGCGCGCCGGGCCGAGCTCGCCCAGCGCCGGGAGCGACTGCAGCTCGGCCAGGCGCGGGCAAACGCCTAGCACGCGGTCGCGCGGGAACAGCAACGTCCGCTTGTGGAAGCTCTCGACGATCTCGATCTGGGTCGGCTGGTGGCCGTCCCAGAGCATCACGCTGCCCTGCGTCAGCGTCAGCTCGCGCGTGCCCTCGCGCACGACCTCGACCCCCTTGCCGACGAACTGGAAACCGATCACGTCCTCGCCGGCGCACGGTCCGTGCGCACCGATCGTCTCCGGGTCGCGCCGGCCGGCGAAGGGGGCGGCGGCGCAGTCGACGAGCCTCAGGTAGTCGATCGGGCGGCTGCGGACGCCGCCGCTGAACATCGGGGGCGTCGACGCGGTGGCGGTGACCTCGAACGAGAGGTGGGTCGCGGCGAGGATCTTCGACCACGAGTCGAGCCGGCTCGCATTCGTGGCGCCGGACGCCGACCAGCGCTGCGGCACCTCAGCGTGCGATCTCGAAATCACAGGGACGGCCCGCCCGGTCCATGGCACCCTCTCTCACTCGCTCACGCGCCGCGACCTCTCAGATCGCGGCCCGCGCATCATACCGTCAGGGGCCGGGCGCTAACTCCAGCGCGAGCTCGACGAACCGGTCGAGCGCCGTGGGGTCCGCCAGCGAGCCGCGGCTGGCGACGCGATCGGCGGGCTCGCCTCGGAGGATGCGCTTGACCGGCGCCTCGAGCTTCTTGCCGGTGAGCGTGCGCGGGATCGCGGGTACGGCGAGAATCCGGTCGGGCACGTGGCGTGGGGAGAGCTGCCGGCGCAGCGCGCCCGCGATCCGCGCCCGCATCGCGTCGTCGAGCTCGGCGCCGCCGGCGAGCACGACGAACAGGTAGAGCTCACCGTTGCCGCCGGCCGAATCCTCGAGATGCACGACGAGCGCGTCGCTCACCTCGGGCAGCTCCTCCACTACCCGGTAGAACTCGCCCGTGCCGAGGCGAACCCCGCCGCGGTTGAGGGTCGCGTCCGAGCGGCCCGTGATCACGCAGCTGCGGCGCGGCGTGAAGCGGATCCAGTCGCCCTGGTTCCAGACCCCGGGGTAGCGGTCGAAGTAGGCGCTGCGATAGCGCTCGCCGCCGGGGTCGTTCCACAGCGCGACCGGCATCGAGGGCATCGGAGCGGTGATCACGAGCTCGCCGAGCTCGCCGATCACCTCGTGCCCGTCGAAATCGAAGGCGTGCGCGTCGATCCCGAGGCACGGCCCCGAGATCTCGCCGCGGTACACGGGCTGGGCGAACGATCCCTGGACGAACCCGCTGCACACGTCGGTGCCGCCGGACCCGTTGATCAGCACCGCGCCGGGGCTGAGCAGCTCGAAGGCGTAGTCATAGCCCTCCGGTGGAAGCGGCGAGCCCGCCGTGCAGAGCGCGCGGATCGAGCCCAGGTCCAGGTCCCGGCCCGGCGCGAGGCCGGCCTTGCGACACGCCATCAGGTATGGCGGGCTGACCCCCATCACGGTTGGGCGCAGCTCCTCGGCGAGGCGCCACTGCTGCATCAGGTCAGGCCAGGTCGGATCGCCGTCGAGCATCACGATCGAGGACCGCAGCAGCAGCGCCGAGACGAGCGCATTCCACATCATCCAGGCGGTCGTCGTGAACCACAGCACCCTTCCACCCGGCTTCAGGTCCCAGCCGAGCCCCTGGTTCTTGTGGTGCTCGATCAGCTGGCCACCGTGACCGTGGACGATCGCCTTCGGCAGTCCGGTCGTGCCCGATGAGAACAGGATGTAGAGGGGATGGTCGAACGGCACGGGATCGAACTCGAGCACGGCTGGTGGGGTGGTGTTCGCGAGCAGCTCCGACCAGCCGACCGTGTCGGGCAACTCGCCGACTCCGTACGGCACCGACACGGTGTGCCGCACGCTCGGCATCCCGGCGCGGATCGCCGCGACCTCCTCGCGGCGGTCGACCTGGCGGTCGCGGTACGTGTAGCCCGGGATCGCGAACAGGACCTTCGGCTCGATCTGGGCGAAGCGGTCGACGACGCTGCGCGGCCCGAACTCGGGAGCGCAGCTCGACCAGATCGCGCCCAGGCTGGCGGTCGCGATGAACGCGACCAGCGTCTCGGGGATGTTCGGCAGGTACGCCGCGACGCGGTCACCGCGCTCGACGCCGAGGCGCTGCAGACCGGCGCGCGCCCGCGCGACCTGGTCGCGAAGCTCGCCGAACGTCAGCTCGACCGGCGGCCGCGTCTGCGAGCGCGCGATCACCGCGATCGCGTCGCGATCCTCATCACGCCCGACCAGGTGTTCGGCGTAGTTCAGCTCGGCGCCCTCGAACCAGCGGGCGCCGGGCATCGAGCGATCGGCGAGCACGCGCTCGTAGGGGGCCCGGAAGCGGATCTCGAAGAACTCGGCGACGGCGCCCCAGAAGCCCTCGAGGTCGGCCACCGACCACTTCCACAGCTCGTCGTAGGAGGCGAAATCGAGGCCTCGATTGCTCGCCAGCCAGGCCATGAACCGTCCGATCTCCGTCGTCTCGCGCAGGTCGGCGGGCGGCGTCCACATCACCCGCCCCTCCGGCGGCGCCTGCGCCGTGGCGGTCGCATCCCTGCCCACATCTGTCATATCCCCACCTCCACCTCGATCAGCAGCGGCGCGCTGCGTTCCGCCAGGTCCGCAAGCGCGTCATCGAGGGTGGCCACCAGCTCGTCGTGGGAGCTGACCCGGATGGCCGGGCAGCCGAACCCGCGGGCCACCGCAACGAGGTCGAGCTCGCCGAAGCTGGGCCAGGGCGCGCGCGAGCCACGCTCGCGCGCTTGGAAGTCCATCGCCTCGTAGCCGCCGTTGCGCATCACGATCCAGACGACGCCGACCCCGTAGCGGGCCGCGCTCCAGACGCCCTGGATCACGTACGTCGCCGACCCGTCGCCGAGCACCGCGACGACGCCGCGCCCCGGCAGCGCCATCCGCAGCCCGATCGCGCCCGGCAGGCCGAACCCGAGCGCGCCGTTCGCGGGACTCACGAGCGCCAGCGGGGCACGCGCCGGGATCCGCTCGAGCAGGTCCGGGCGGCTCGACGGTGACTCCTCGACCACGACCACGTCCGGCGCCAAGCGCTCGGCGAGCGCTGCGAGGACGTGCGCGGCGCTGAGTGGCTCGCCCGCGGCGGGGGGCGAGGGCGGCGCCGGCCGCGGTCGGGCCGCCGGCAGCTCCCCTGCGCGCTGGCGCACGAGCCCGGCAAGCTCGCGGCACGCCGCCGCGACCGGGGCGAGGAGTGCCAGCTCGCACTGGCTGCGGTACGCCTCCTCGGGGTCGGCGGTGATCACGGCGACGCGGGTGCCCTCCCGGACCGGCGGCTCGGTCTCGTCCAGCAGGTACAGCCGGAAGGCGTTGGTGCCGAGCACGAGCACCACGTCGTGCGGGGCGAGTGTCTCGCGCAGCCAGCGCCGCTGCCAGTGCAGGTGTCCGGCGAACAGAGGGTGCTCGGAGGGAAAGCCGATCCGGCCCGAGAACGGCTCGTGCCACACCGGGCAGCGAAGGCGCTCGGCGAGCGCTACCGCCCCCTCCCAGCCGGCGGCGGAGTCTGTCCCGGCCCCGACGACGAGCGCCGGCAACTGCGCGCCGTCGAGAAGCTCTGCGAGGTCATGTAGCTGCTCCGGGTCAGCGGCCCCCGCTCGTCCGACGCGCTCGGGCGCGAGCGCGGCGTGCTCGTCGGCGGGCTCCGACCAGTCGCCCATCGGCACGACCACGAGCGCCGGCCCCGCCGCCCCCATCGCCTCGTGGTAGGCGCGCGCGATCGCGCCCGGAACGTCCTGAGCCCGCGGCGGCAGACACGTCCAGACGGGATACTCGCCCGCCATTCGCTCGAGCGCCCGGCCGGTCAGGAACGGCGACAGCGCGAGCTGCCGGCGGTCCTGCTGCCCGACGACGACCACCAGCGGCGCCCGGCAGTCGCGGGCGTTGGCGATCGCGTTGACGGCGTTGCCGAGGCCGGGCGCGGTGTGCAGGTTCACGAACGCGGGCGCCCCGCGACCGATCGCGTAGCCGCTCGCCATGCCGACGACCGAGCCCTCGTGCAGCCCGAGCACGAACCGGATGTCGTCGGGCAGGTCGACGAGGAAGGAGACCTCGGTCGAACCGGGGTTGCCAAAGATCGTCGTCAGACCCAGCCGGCGCATCACCGCGAAGGTCGCGTCGCGAACCGTGGCCGGGGCCGACTGGTCGCCGGCTGCGGTTGGGCGCTCTGAGGTGCTGAGCGTCATCGCAGGGATCTTGCCCGAAACTACTCCGGTGTTGCACTCAATGGCAACGTTCGCCGCTCTCACAGCATGCACTTTGCCGCTCGCATAGAGTCCGCAGATCCTGCCGGCTGCCTTCAGTCACGGGGTGCGCTGTCGATACCTGCTTCATGGGATCTCCACAGTTCGACTACGAGACGCTGTTCGACCGCGCGCTGCGCGCGGGGACGCCGGAGGAGTGCGCGGCGTGCATCGCCGAGATCGCGGCCGCGCTCGAGCTGGCCGGCGATCCCGCCGACCGGGCCCGGCTGCTGATGTGCCGCGCGCGGGTGCACTCGAACCAGTGGCGGTCGGCCGAGGTGTACGCGGATACGCGGGCGGCGATGGAGCTGTTCGAGTCAGCAGGCGAGCGCGAGCTGGCGCTCGACGCCGCCAGTTGGGCGGCGGCCCATGCCTCGCGCCTCGGCGAGCTGGCGGTGGCATCCGAGCTGACGACCGAGAGCATCCTTGCGCTCGACTGGGTGACGGACGGGCGGCTGCGGATGGAAACCTTCAACCGGCTCGGGATCTTCTGCATCTCGTTCCTCGACTACGAGCGCGCGATCGAGCAGTTCGAGCTGTCGCTGGCGGCCGCCGAGCGCCTCGGCGACGCTGACAAGATCAGCCGCCAGCTGCACAATATCGCCGACGCCCTGCTGCTCCAGGCACGGCACGCGCGGCTGCTGCAGAGCGGCACCGGAGCACCGGAGCTGTCGCGCGCCGAACGCGCGCTGAGCCGGCTGGGGGCGGAGGCGAGCGAGGACTTCCTGCGCCGGTCCGGGGCCGACCGGCTGCAGGCGGAGCTGCTGTGCGAGCTGGGGCTCCTGGACGAGGCGTTGCGCGTGATCGAGGCCGCCCTCTCGCGCGTGGGCGGGATTCCGGTGGCGGCCCAGCGCGCAGCGTTCGCGTGGATCCACGCGCGCTGCCTGCGCCTCGCAGGCCGGGCGACGGAGGCGCTGATCCAGGCCCAAAAGGCCGTGGCGCTGGCGGCCGAGACCGACGACCATCACGAGCTGATGCTGGCGCTCGACGAGCTGGCCGCATGCCAGCAGGCCGCCGGCGAGACGCTCGCCGCGCTGGCGACCGGTCGCCGCGTCAACGCGCTGATGTGGCGGATCCACCAGAGTCAGACGCGCCAGCTCGTCAACGAGGTGTGGGCGCGGGCCGATCTGGTCAAGGAGCGGCGGCAGTTCGAGTCCCGGGCCGCCGAGGCGAGCCGCTCGGCCGAGCTGGACGCCCTCACCGGGATCGGCAATCGCCGTCTGCTCGAGCGCTTCCTGCGCGACGCCTCGGCCAGGCGGGACGACGTGGCGGTGATCATCGTCGAC
>Ga0302314_10018093_pt1 | contig 11764 bp, 8 predicted proteins | sample III_Palsa_N2_3_FD_200533 | JGI IMG/M metagenome (GOLD analysis project Ga0302314, IMG submission 200533) | Peat permafrost microbial communities from Stordalen Mire near Abisko, Sweden - III_Palsa_N2_3 | ecosystem: Environmental > Terrestrial > Soil > Palsa > Peat permafrost | place: Sweden...
GTGCGGCGTGCTCGATGCGGGCTGCGGCAGCGGTCGCTACATGCTGCATGCATTGCGGCGCGGCGCGAGCCGCGTCAGCGGCGTGGATCTTTCGCCGCACATGCTGCGGCGTGCACAGCGCGAACTCGATCCATACCGTCGTGGCGCCGATATCCATCTGACGGTGGGGAACGTCGCGGCAATCCCGGCGCCGGACTGCGTGGCCGATCTGACCCTATGTGGCCTCGTGGTCGGACACCTCGATGATCTGCGGCAGGCTCTGCGCGAGCTGCACCGGGTAACGCGGCCTGGCGGCACATTGTTGTTGAGCGATGTGCATCCGATCGGCGCTGCGCTCGGTTGGTTGCGCGACTTCAAAGCCGGTGGCGAACGCTATGCCGTGCGACACACCCGTCATCTGTACAGCCATTGGCATTCGGGCTGCACCGCCTTGGGACTGCAGATCGAACAGGTCCGCGAGCCGATGCTCGATCCGGCGGATATTCCTGCGGGCGCACATTTCGACCGCCAGGCGCTGCAGATTCCGGTCGCGCTGGTTTTCAGGCTGAGGCGCTGCGACTGAAATGACACGCCGCCCTGAAATTCTGCTCATCAATCCGACGATCACGTCGCGTGCCGGCGCGCGCTTCCCGCTTTCCCTGCTGAATCTCGCGGCGGCATTGGACCAGTCCTGCAACAGCCGGATCATCGATGGCAACGTGGAACGGGACGTGGTCGGCGCAGCCCTCGCGGCGGTGGCACAGGGCAGCTTCGACGCGGTCGGTATCACTGTGATGGGCGGGCCCCAGATCGAACCCGCCGTTGCGGTATCCAGGAGCATCCGGGAGCGCTTCGCGGCGCTGCCGATCATCTGGGGTGGCTATTTCCCGACGCTCTATACCCCGGCCGCGATGGCCGCGCCCTATGTCGACTACGCCATCCGCGGCCCGGGTGAAGAGAGCCTCGCGGAACTGCTGCGGGCCGTGAGCGACCGGGCAGATCCACAGGCGCTGGGGAAGATCGCCGGGCTGTCCTGGCGCAATGCCACTGAGGTGGTGCATAACCCGGGTCGCCCGATCCAGGCCGCGAACCCGAACCTGGTGCTGCCGTACGACAAGCTGGGTGATCCGCGCCGTTACCTCGCGCGCACCTTTCTCGGGCGCCGTACGGCCGCCCATCAGGCGGCGCTCGGATGCCGTTTTCGCTGCACCTTCTGTGGTGTGGCGGCGATGTTCGGCGGCGCGACGGCATTGCCGGCCGCGTCACGGCTGGAACGCGAACTGGGATATCTGAAGCACGGACTGGGGGCCGACTCAATCCAATTCTTCGATCACAACTTCTTCGATCGGGAGGCGGACATGATCCCGCTGCTCACGGTGATGGCGAAGCTCGAAATGCCCTGGTGGTGCTATGCGCGATCGGACGCGTTACTCAACCTGTCCTCGAGCACCTGGGAGCTGGTGCGCAAGAGCCGCCTGCGCATGGCCTATATCGGCGCCGAATCCCCCAATGGTCAGATGCTCAAGGACATCCGCAAAGGCACGCGGCCCGACCAGACATTGGCAGCCGCTGAACTGTGCCGTCGGCATGGAGTCATCCCGGAGCTTTCCTTCATGGTGGCGCCGCCGCAGAACACGGAAGAGGAAACCGAGCAGACGTTCGAGTTCATCCGTCACCTCAAACAGATCAATCCGCAGGCCGAGATCATCGTCTACATCTACACCCCGTTGCCGCAGAGCAGCCGACACGAAAAGGACAGCGGCAGGCGCTCCACGACGCCGCTGCTCGATCGCAACGGCGCACCCGTGGTCTTTCCGCAGACACCTGAGGAATGGATGCAACCGCGCTGGGTGGATTACGCCTGTCACGCGGATGCGCCCTGGCTGACCGACACGCTGCGCCGACGTATCCATGACTTCGTCACGGTGCTGCGCTGTCGCTATCCGACCGTGCAGGACATGGGTACGCCGCGGTGGGCGAAACGCGGCCTGAGCGTGCTCGCCAGCTGGCGCTATCGGCAGCGCCGCTACGACCGGCCATGGGAGCTGAATCTGGCCAAGAGCGTCGTGCGTCTGCGTCTGCCTCAGGTCTCGGGTCTTTAGGAGACGGCCTTGCACGTGGCGCAGATCAATTTCCAGTGCGCTCCGCCCGGCCGGACGGCTGCCGAGGTCCTCGAACAATGGCCCTCGCTCAGCATCATCGCCGAAACAGCCGCCGGCGCGGGGGTAAGAGTATCTGTGCTGCAGGCGGCCACGAGCGCCGAGCGTGTGATTCGCGACGCCGTTGATTACCATTTCATCGATTGCGGCAATTCGGGTACTGCCGAGCAGCGCGCCGCACACTTTGCCCGCACGGCGGCGGCGGTCAATGCCGAAGTCCTGCACGTGCATGGCCTGGGTTTCGCCAGAGAGGCGTTCGCGCTGACCCGGCACCTGCCCAAGGTGCCGCTCCTGATCCAGGACCATGCCGACCGGCCACCGCGTTGGTGGCGACGGCCGCGGTGGCGGCGCTGGTACGCCGCTGCGGCAGGCGTGACCTTCACGGCGCCGGACCTGGGATTGCCATTCACGGCCGACGGCATGTTCCGCTCGCACACCAGAGTGTTCGCGATTCCGGAATGCAGCACCCGTTTCACGCCAGGCAGTCGCGCGGCTGCCCGGGCCGCAACCGGGTTGCATGGAGAACCGTGCGTGCTGTGGGTGGGGCATCTGAGTGCCGGCAAGGATCCCCTCACCGTGCTCGAAGGCGTCGCGTCGGCGGCAGAGCGGCTGTCGGGCCTGCAGCTTTGGTGCGCCTTCGGCAGTGCGCCTTTGTTCGCCGAAGTGCAGCGGCGCATCGCCGGCGATTCGCGGCTCGCCGGTCGCGTACACCTGCTCGGCAAGGTTCCCCACGCCGAGGTGGAAATTCTGCTGCGGGCGGCGGATCTGTTCGTCTCGGGCAGCCGCGCCGAGGGCTGCGGTTACGCGGCACTGGAGGCGCTGGCCTGCGGCATTCCGCCGGTGATCACGGATATCCCGGCATTCCGTTCGCTGACCGGGAGCGGTCGCGTGGGACATCTGTGGCCATGCGGTGACGCGGCGCGGCTGGCCGCGGCGCTGGTCAATGCCGCCTCCGCCCGTCCCTCGGCACACCAGTTGCGCGCCCATTTCGACGCGGAGCTTTCGTTCACTGCCGTCGGCCGTCAATGGGCGGCGGCTTACTCACGGTTACTCGGCGTACCCGGGCGGAGGGAGGGATGAAGATCGCAATGGTCGTTCCGGGCGGCGTGGATCGTAGCGGTGAGGTGCGGGTGATTCCGGTATTGCTGACCCTGATCGAACGGTTGACCCGCGCGCATGAGGTGCATGTGTTCGCACTTCGGCAGCAGGCGCTTGCGGGCCGCTGGGAACTCAATGGCGCGACGATTCACAACATCGGCGATGGGCTGACCCGCCTGCGCGCAATCAGGGCCATTCGCGCGGAGCACCGTCGCGGGCCATTCGACCTGGTGCACGCCATCTTCTCCGGTTCCAGTGGCCTGGTGGCGGTTGCCGCCGCGAAGCTGCTGCGATTGCCGAGCCTGGTCCATATCGCAGGGGGAGAACTGATGGCCCTGCACCGGATCGGGTATGGCGGCTGCCTGACCTGGAAACAGCGCCTGCGCGAGACGCTGATACTGCGGCGCGCGAGCGTGGTGACCGGGGCCAGCGCACCGATCATCGCTGCGCTGGATGCTTTCGGGATCGCAGGCCGGCGTGTCGCACTCGGGGTTGACCTGCGGGCGTGGCCGCCCCGCGCGCCGCGTCGACGCAGCGCGAAACAGGCACGGCTCATTCATGTCGCCAGCCTCAATCGCGTGAAGGATCAGCCGACGCTGCTGCGTGCCCTCGCGGCGCTCGCCTGGATGAAGCTGGATTTCACGATGGATATCGTCGGCGTGGACACCCTGAACGGCGAGATGCAGCAACTGGCAAGCGACCTGGGGCTTGCAGCACATGTCCGGTTCCTGGGGTTCAAGACGCAACACGAACTGCGTCCCCTCCTGGAAGCCGCCGATCTGCTGGTGATGTCATCGCTTCACGAGGCCGGTCCGCTGGTCGCAATCGAAGCGGCGGTGATCGGGGTGCCGACGGTCGGCACTGCAGTCGGCCACATCGCCGAGTGGGCACCGACGGCGGCCTGCGCCGTGCCGGTGGCGGATTGGGCCGCCCTGGCGGCAGCGATACGCAACGTCTGCGCCGACGAGGACCTGCGGCTCGGCCTTGCTGAGGAGGCACAGCGCAGGGCGATCCTCGAAGATGCCGATTACACGGCGGGGGCTTTCGAGGCGTTATACGTGAGCGCCGCCCGCACCGCATAGGTGACCCTCATGGAGGGCAATCAGTGCGTCCCATTTTGCATCGTGCGCGCTGCGGGCTTCGGTCTGCGCGCCGGCCTTGAGATGCTGCAGGGTGACCTGTTCGTGCATCAGATCGCGCACGCGGCGATAGAACTCCGAATCATAGGTTCCCCGGAACATGATGCTGAGGTCATCGCTGTCGCGCCAGTGCGTCTTCGCGCCGAGCTGCGCCTTGACCTGCTCGTAGAACTTGGTCCCGGGCAATGGATAAGAGACACTCACGCCAATTTCATCAGGGCCCGCCTGTTCGATCAGCTGGCGCGTCGCCAAAAGATCGGACAGTTGCTCTCCCGCATATCCGAGCTGGATGAAAAAGCCGACGCGGACGCCGTGGCTTCCCAGGCGCTCCCGGGCAGTGATCAGCTCCACGACCGTCGTACCCTTGGTCATGGCGTCCAGGACGCGCTGGCTGCCGCTTTCGGCGCCGATCCAGGCTTCTTTACACCCAGCTTCCCTGAGCGCGGCCGCCATGCGTTCGCTGATCAGGTCGGCCCGGGTCTGAATGGTGAACGGAATTGAGCCGGCGCAGGCGTTCAAGTGTGCCGTGAACTCACTCACCCATTCGACGTGGAAACCGAAGATGTCATCTGCCATCCAGATGTGATCCGGCGCGAACGCTTCCTTGAGGTACGCCATCTCGGCAGCGGTTTCCCGTGCTGCGCGCTGCCGGTAGTGGTTTCCCCAAATCGGCTTGGCGCACCAGTTGCAGCGGAATGGGCAGCCGCGCGATGCCGCCATGTTGAGACTGAAATAACCATGACGCTGCAGCCACATCGCGCGGTAGCGCTCGATATCGACCAGATCCCAGGCGGGTCGCATGGTGAGAGCGGGGTCCGGCGGTTGCGCACCGATGCGCCGTGGCTGAAGCGTTCGCGCAGCACTGTCCTGCGCGAAGGTCGAAATGCCGGCGATTCCGCTCACCCACTGCCTCGTCTCCATGGCGGGGTCCGCATCGAGCCTGCGGACCAATTCGAGCAGCGCGGCTATGCCTTCGCCCTGCAGCACGGCATGTGCACCCGCATGCAGAAAGGCATCCGGATGATCGGAGGCGTCCGAGCCTGCGACTATTACCCTGGCACCGCGCGCCCGAGCCTCGGCAATCATCCGGCAAGCCGCCTCGCGCATGCGGGCAAGGCACATTTTGGTGAGGAAATTGAAATTGTCCTCATAGAGGACGACCACGTCGGGCGGCGCGACCTCGAGGCTCCGGGCGTAATCCTCGACCCCATCCGACAGCATGGCGTCGAACAGTGTGAGGTGATGTCCGGCCTGGCGTAACAACGCCGCGACGTGGATGGTGGCGAGGGGCGGGTAGGGCTTGCCGCGCTCCCATTGCTTGGGATCGTACTTCAGGAAGTACGAGTGCCCGAACTGGATCTTCAGTGGCATGCGGGTGAGTACCCTTCCGAGGAAGATTCGGTTTGCCCGGCGCGCAGAACTTTTTCGCCGCCGGGCCGTACATACGGGCATGGCTTCGAGTTCCTCACGTGACGTCCCCGACCCGGGCGCCGATCCTTTCTGCGAGCGCTCGTTGCCCTGCTTTTCGCTGTCGAGGCGGATACTGGGCGCGCGCTTTCGCTTCGTCAGCAACAGCGAAGCGCTGCTCGACCTGGTCGATGCCGCGTACGGTGGCGTACCCGAACACCGCTTGCCCCTCAGTTCCCCCGAAATCCACATTGAGCTGCGACTGCTGCGGGGGCGGCTGATGCCGGGTGCCAGCGAGCCGCCGCTGCTGAGAATGCAGGCCGGCGCCGGCCTGCTCTGCGGCGTGATGGACCCGGCCAACTACGTGATCCTGGACCCCGGGAAACGCCAGGGTCTGGTGGTCGCGTCGGAAGACATGCTCGGCAGTCCCTACCACCTGCGCTACGAATTCATCGAATTCGCGGTATTCGTGCTGGCGGCCCGGGTGCTGGGGCTGATCCCGCTGCATGGTGCATGCGTGGGACGGCACGGACGCGGCGTCCTGTTGCTGGGTGCGAGCGGTTCGGGCAAGTCGACGCTCGCCTTATGCAGCCTGCTGCAGGGACTGGACTTTCTGGCCGAGGACGCCGTCTTCGTGCACCCGCAGAGTCTGTTTGCCACCGGCATCGCCAATTACCTGCACCTGCAGGCCGATGCGCTGCGCTTCATCGATGACCACAGTGTGCGGCGCTGGATCAACCAGGCGCCGCTCATTCGCCGCCGCAGTGGGGTGCAGAAGTTCGAAGCCGATCTGCGGCAGGGGCCCGGCGCCTCAGCCGCGGTGGCCCTGGCGTTGACCGGTGCGGTGTTCGTCTCCGGTCAGGCCGCGAGCGATCCGGACGCGCTGCTGAGCCCGATATCGCGGGACGAGCTGGCGGCCCGACTGCGTGCCGATCAGCCGTACGCGGCCGGCCAGCCCGGTTGGGCGCATTTCGAGCAGCAGCTGCTGCAGCTCGGGGTCCACGAACTGCGCCGCGGCGATCATCCCCGAGCGTCGGTCGAAGCCTTGCGGAGCCTGCTCGAATGAGTTCGCCGCCAGCGGCTGACCTCGAAGGATCCGTGCGCGCGCTGGTACGCACGCTGTCGGCCACCGGTTTGACGGCCATCGCGATCTACGTCGCCCTGTCCCTCGGTGTGGCGTTTGCCGGCAGCCTCGCGGCGGTATTCCTGGTGCCAGTGCTGGCGCCCGGGCACGCGCTGCTGTTCGGTCACGAAATGCCCGACGCCGCAAGCGGCATTGAGACTCAGGCACTGACCCTCGCCACCGCGACCGCAGTCTTCGCTCTGCTGCGCTGGCAGACGGCGCGCCTGGGCGCGCGTTTGAGTGCCCGTTACGCCATGAACCTGCGGCATTCGGTTCATGCGCGACTGATCGGGGCACCCCTGGACGCACTGGCGGACTCGACGTCCGCCGAGATTGCCAATGTCCTCACCTACAACGTCGAAATCCTCACCCAGGGCTTCAGCGCCCTGTTGCAACTGCTGGCCGCCGGCCTGACGGCTGCCGTGAGTTTCGGATTTGCGTGCTGGATCTCCCCGTCACTGCTGCTCGGCATACCCGTCGTCCTCGGTATCGGGTTGCTCGTATCCGCCATCCACGGTCGCGAGCAATCCCGGATCAGCCGGCAATACGTCGCGGATCTGACCCGGCTGTTCTGGCTGAGTGAGAATTTTCCGCGGCGCCTGCGCCACGTCCGCTCATTCGGCCGCGCGGACGCGGAGAAGGAAAATTTCGGCGCCATTTCCGGCCGGCTCAGCCGCGGCTTCCGTCGGCAGCAGGAACTGATCGCCTCCGGCAGGCTGATGACTGAACTGCTGGCGGCTCTGGCGATCACCGTGGTTTTTGTCCTCGCCCATGGCCTGCGTGTAGCCGACCGCTCCTCGCTCATTGCCGTGTGCCTGTTGCTCGGCCGGCTGCTGCCGTACTTCGGCTCAACGCGCCAGAACTTTCAGCAGATGCGCTATGCCGCGCCGGCATTCGAGCTGTGGCGGCGTTACATGAGCCTCGATTCCGCACCGGTACCCGCCGCTTCAGCACTGTCGCCCTACCGCGGAGAAGCGCTGCGGATCGAGCGCATACGCCTGCAGACGCCGACGGGTCTCGAGATCGGCGGACTGGTCCTGGTGCCTGGCGCGCTGACCTTCATAAGCGGTGATTCCGGTATCGGCAAGAGCAGCCTGGTTGATGTGCTGGCAGGGATGGCGACCCCAGCGGCGTTCGTCGCCTGGCACGGCGAACGGTCATTGAGCTTCGCTGACTACCGCGAGCTGGTGGGGCGGGGCGCCTACGTGAGCCAGAATGCAAGACCCTGGCACAGTTGCGTACGCGAGTGCCTGCTGTGGGCGGCGCCGGACGCTACCGAAGAGATGCTGCGCGGCGCCCTGGCGGATGTGGGTCTCGAGCGACGCCTGGCGGCGACTGCGGACGGACTCGAGACCGCGCTGCACAGTTCCTCGAGCCGGCTTTCCGGGGGCGAACTGCAGCGACTGATGCTGGCGCAGGTCATTCTGCGTGAACCGTGCCTGGCGGTGCTGGATGAGGCTACCAATGCTCTCGACGCGGCGGCCGAACTGACCGCGCTCGCAGCGCTGAAGCGGCGGCTGCCGCAGACCATTCTGATCGTCGTATCACACAGCTCGGGCATTGCCGCCATTGCTGACCAGTGTCTGACGGTCGGCAATCACCACAATGATATCGATAGTGCGGACGGCAGGGTGCCGGTGCGCCGCATGGGAGGACAGTATTGAATGAGCTTGCAAATCCGCTGCGCGGGATGCCGGACGTCCAATCCGAGTTGGACAAGCGCTGCATTCCGATTCAAAGGGTCGGCATCACGCAGCTGCGCCATCCGCTGATCGTTGCGACCATGGACGGGGCCACGAGAGCGAGCATCGGGACCTGGACGCTCGATGTGCAGCTGCCCGCCGAGCAGCGTGGGACGCACATGTCGCGGATGATCGAGCTGATAGAGGCGTTCGAGTCGCCCCTGGCGCCGGCGACGATGCGGGTGCTGCTGTGGTCGATGCTCGAGCGGCTGGAAGCGCCCGGCGGGCGTATAGAGGTATCGTTTCCGTTGTTTCTGAGCAAGGCGGCGCCGGTCTCCGGCGCGCTGAGCCTGCTCGACTACGAGGTATCACTGAGTGCCGCGAGTCTGGAAGGCCACGTTCGTGCATTCGAAAAGGTCCGCGTGCCGGTGACGAGCCTGTGCCCCTGTTCCAAGAAGATTTCCCGATATGGGGCGCACAACCAGCGCTCCCACCTGAGCATCGAGGCGGAGGTGGAGGAGGATCTGCCACTCGAGGAGCTGATCCGGATAGCCGAGCAGGAAGCATCATGCGAGGTATGGGGACTGCTCAAGCGGGCCGACGAGAAGCACGTGACCGAACGGGCTTACGAAAATCCGAAGTTCGCCGAGGACATCGTCCGCGACGTCGCGTATCGATTGAACCGCGACCCGCGAATCATCGCGTACCGGGTTGACGTGGAGAATTTCGAGTCGATTCACAATCACAGCGCCTTTGCGCACATCGACTGCGACAAACGGACGTAAGGCCCGTCAGGTGGCGAACTCAGCGATGGTGGTGCGGTAAACCTTCGGCGCGAGGGTGTGGATGTCTTCCTGGCGCAGCTTCTTGTTGAGAACCTCGATTCCCCACGGGCCGGTCCACCCGGCCGCGTGGATCTTCGCGACGAAACTTTTGATGTCGAATTCGCCCTCGCCACACAGCTGGCGGTACTGCGTGGTCTCCTCGACCATGTCCGGCATCGAGTGTTCGCGGGAGAAGCCGTCGTTGATCTCCATTCCGATGCGGTACCTGGCGGGAAAGGCCGCGACCTTGTCGTACGGGATGTTCAGCTTCACCATATGCCACAGATCGAAGAAGATGCCGCCGTTGTGCGCAGCGGCGCCCTGCGACAGGGTCAGCGCATCCTCGAGTGAGCTGATGATGCTGAATGGCATCATTTCAAAAGCGACGCGCGTGCCGTAATCCTCGGCCTCGCGGCACAGCCCGGCGAAACGTTCGATGAGCTTGGGCATCGGGCACGTCTGGTTGGTGAAGTCGCCAACCTTGATCGCCCGGGCGCCGAGTCCGGCGGCCGCTTCGAACAGCAGCTTCTTGGTGACATCCGACTGGGCCTTTTCCTCTCCGTCCTTGAACCAGCCGGTGAGAAACTCCAGCTCGACGTGGCGGATGCCATTGTCGGTGAGAATCTTCTTCATGTCGGTCAGGGAATAGCGCTTCAGCGTGTGCTCGAGGTCTGCATGCCACAGGCCCATTCCGCTGAAGCCGGCCTTGGCGGCCTCCTCGACCCGCACGCGAAAGTCAACGGAGCTGTGTTCGGGGCCGGTATGAGGGACCGCGCCGACGGCCAACGTCCAATACGAGGCGAGCAGATCAACTTGGGTGTTCATCGACAAGGGTTTTACACCGCGGGCGCCGCTGCCGTAAAGGGCCGCATCGGGTAGACTTGACTACGCAAGCCGCCTAAGGAGAGTTTGACCGTGAACGCCGCCATCGACATTGCCCAGCAACTCGAGCCGTCCGCGACCGTCGCGCGCTTCCTGCAACGTCCACCGCGCCTGCTGATCGGCGGCGAATGGGTGGAGTCGCGCTCCTCGGGGCGCATTCCGGTGATGGATCCGGCCACCGGCCGGCAGATTGCCGTCGTGGCTGATGCGAACGCGGCCGATGTGGATAGGGCCGTGGCCGCCGCGCGCGCGGCCTTCGAAAAGGGCGCCTGGCACGACATGCTGCCGGTGCAGCGCGAGGCCCTGATCTGGAAGCTCTCTGATCTGATCGAGAAGCATGCCGATGAGCTGGCTGAAATCGAGAGCCTCGATAACGGCAAGACGAAGTTCATCGCGAGCGTGGTCGATGTGCCCGGTACCCGCGACTACTTCCGCTACATGGCCGGCTGGGCCACGAAGCTCGAAGGCGCGACCTTCAACACTTCGATTTCCGCAGGTCCGGGATCGAAGTTTCACACTTATACGCTGCGCGAGCCCATCGGGGTCGTCGCGCAGATCATTCCGTGGAATTTTCCGCTGGCCATGGCGGCCTGGAAGCTCGGTCCGGCGCTGGCCTGCGGCTGCACCTGTGTGCTCAAGCCCGCGGAGCAGACGCCGATGTCGGCGTTGCGCCTCGGTGAACTCATCACCGAAGCGGGCTTCCCGCCGGGTGTCGTGAACATCCTCACCGGCAATGGCGAAACCACCGGTGCGGCTCTGGTCGCCCATCCGGGCGTGGACAAGGTTGCCTTCACTGGCTCGACCGCCGTCGGCAAGCTGATCAACAAGTCCGCCACCGACACCCTGAAGCGCGTATCGCTGGAGCTGGGGGGCAAGTCACCCGTCATCGTGCTGCCGGATGCGAACATCGATGCGGTGGTCGGCGGTGCGGCCAACGCGATCTTCTTCAACGCCGGCCAGGTCTGCGCGGCGGGTTCGCGGCTCTATGCCCACAGCAAGGTGTTCGACCAGGTCGTGGAGGGAGTCAGCCAGGCAGCAGGGCGCATCCGCCTCGGGCCCGGTCTTGATCCGCACACCGAAATGGGACCGCTGGTATCCAAAGAACAGCAGGACCGGGTACTGGGCTATATCGAGTCCGGTCGCAAGGGCGGCGCGAAGGTCATGGCCGGTGGCGAGGCGCCCGGCGGCAACGGGTACTATGTCAAACCCACCGTCATCGCCAATGTCCGCCAGGATATGCCGATCGTGCGCGAGGAGATCTTCGGACCCGTGCTGGTGGCGCAGCGCTTCGATGACCTCGAAGAGATCGCCGCCATTGCCAATGACTCTCCCTACGGACTCGGTGCGAGCATCTGGGGCCGTGACATCAGCGCGATCCATCGGCTGGTGCCCAGGCTGCGTGCCGGTACGGTCTGGGTTAACTGCCACAACTTCGTCGATCCGGCCATGCCCTTCGGCGGCTACAAGCAGT
>Ga0302314_10018094_pt1 | contig 11764 bp, 7 predicted proteins | sample III_Palsa_N2_3_FD_200533 | JGI IMG/M metagenome (GOLD analysis project Ga0302314, IMG submission 200533) | Peat permafrost microbial communities from Stordalen Mire near Abisko, Sweden - III_Palsa_N2_3 | ecosystem: Environmental > Terrestrial > Soil > Palsa > Peat permafrost | place: Sweden...
CATTCGCGGTCAGGCTGCCGATGGCACCGAACCCATACACCGCCCCGCTCGTGTTGCCTGCAGCATGTCCGCTGATAAGGAAGGCATACCCGCCCGCCAGCTCCGCATTGTTGGTGCCTGCCGCAAGGACCGTGCCAATACTCACGGTAAACTGCCGAGTCACCGTCACCGGCGTCGTTTCAGAGTCCTTTACCGATGCCGTGAACGTATAGCTCCCCGCAGCTACTGGCGTGCCGGAAAGAATACCCGTGGTTGAGAGCACCAGCCCCGGGGGCAATACCCCGCTTGTCACAGTAAACATATATGGTGTCGCCCCACCCGTGGCAGAAATCGTCGCGGAGTACCCAGTGCCAATATTGCCTCCAGCCAGGCTCGTCGTCGAGATCGTCAATGGCGCCAGAGCCACCACGGTAATGGACAACGTCTGTGTCACAGATGCCGGTGTTGCGTCCGTCGCCTGCACCGTAAACATAGTCGTTCCCGCCGTCGTCGGCGTGCCACTGATCACGCCCCCGGCCGAAAGCCCCAACCCCGCGGGAAGAGCTACACTCCCAGCCGCAAGGCTCCACGTTACAGGTGGGTTTCCGCCGCTTGAAGTCAGCGTAGCGTTATAGCTTGCGCTGATGGTTCCCCCGGGAAGAGAGGTCGTAGTAATCGCCAGCGTACTCAGCACGATGTTGAGAGAAAACGAGGTGGTCGCCACTTGCGAAGGAGAGCTCGAATCTGCCACCTGCACCGTGATGTTGCTCGTACCCGCGGTCGTTGGCGTTCCGCTGATCACACCGGTCGTCGCCGAAAGTGACAAACCTGCGGGCAGCGTCCCGGAAACCAGAGACCACTTATAGGCCTGCGTTCCACCACTCGCCGTTAGCGTAGTGCTGTAGGTATTCTTCACCGAACCACTCGGCAGAGAGGACGTCGTAATCGCCAGCGCCGTGTACACGGTCATGGTGTAGCTCTTCGTCGCCACCTGCGGCGTCGCTTCTGCATCAGTCACCTTTACGGTGAAGCTGTATATGCCAGATGCCGACGGGGATCCCGAAATCGTGCCCGTATTCGAAAGCGTCAGACCCGAGGCCAAAGCTCCGGAAGAAATCGTCCACGTGTATGGAGAGACGCCGCCAGTTTGAGTGAGCGTTGTGCTGTATGCCTTACCCACCACGCCATTCGGTACGCTTGCCGTCGTTAGGATAAGTGGGGTCGCGTTCACCACCAGCGTCAGTGTTGTCGTTATGGTCACCGGCTTCGTCGAAGAATCAGTCGCACTAAAAGTCAGTGTTGCGTTGCCAACTACGGAAGGCGTACCTGAAATCAAGCCGCTCGGCGAAAGCGTAAGCCCCGCCGGCAGTGTTCCTGACACCAGCGCAAAAGTTATCGGGGAGCTGCCGCCGCTAACGCCAAGCTGCGTGCTGTACGCTGCACCGATCGTCGCTGCAGGCAGCCCTGTGGTAGTAAACACTGGTCCTGCATAGTAGTTGACGCTTACCGCAGCAGCATACAGCGAGTTCTTTACCGGAAACGCCTCGACAACTGCCGCCCCAGCTGCTGTCACCGGGGAAGGCGATGTGTACACCACCGTAGTCGGCGTCTGGGCCGAAAGTGTGCCCGACCCCAATAGCTGCCAGTTCACGCCTGAGTTCGTGCCGTCGCCCACAACCATCGCGGTGAGCGTCACACTCTGCCCCGCCGCTAGATTCAGCGGTCCTGCCGGGCTGATGGAATCAGATATGATTATGCCGCCGCCGCAACCAGCTATGGCGACTAGAGCGAGAAGAAACAGCGGAGCTAAGCGGCGCATAAAGAAACCTTTACGAAGTAACTGAAGTGATTGAAGCTTTCACGGGATGAAGGCGAAGCTCGGAAGCCAGCATTCAACTGGCTTAGGGCTTGGAAGCAAGTGTGTATGCGGCAATGCCCTTGGCTAGCGGAGTCACCGTAGGCGTTGCAGCGCCGACGATCATAGTTACCGAACCGCTCGCAGTAGTGGCGCCCGGCATAACGAAGGTTGCTGTGTTCGCCACCCAGACGTTCCCGGATGGATCAACAGCAACTCCGCGAGCTGATGTAATCGCACGCTTGTAGGTTGTCGTAACGGTACCCTTGACCGAGTTATACACGCCGCCGAAGAAGCCGGTTGTCGGAGAAAGCGCAGTGCCTGTATTCGTAAAGGCTGAGACGGTTCCCTGTGGAATTGCACTGTTCGTCGCTGTCGCAGCCGTCGCACCGGTGGAATTCGCCACCCACGCCGCGCTTGCCCCATCCATCGCAATGTAGAACGGTGCCGCCAATCCGCCACCGGAGTAGTTCACGAAGCTCAGGGCATTATTGATATTCGCTGCAGTGAAGCCAGACGAGTAGTTAATGGTGGCCTTTGTCAGGGAGTACTTGGCACTGGAAGTATCCGCAGAAACATAGTTTTGGTTCACGATCCACAGATTGTTGCTGTTATCAAACGCAATTCCATAGGGCGTCGAAGTCAGATTGTAGTTCTGCGAGTTGAGATTGACCTTCGATGTTGTAGCGCAACCTACGTCGGCAACGTAGTTGACCGGCGTAGCGGAACCGGCGGGATTCGTAGTGGTGCCGCTGGTGGTCGCCACGGAATAGATCATATCCAGTGAGCCTTCGGTGCCAGTAGACCCCGCGATGCTCTTGCCGCTGCAACCGCCAGAGTTTAGCGCGTACACAAACGACGCGCCGCCTGACAGCGTGTAGTTCGGCGACGCAGGGTTATTACTAAGGTCAATGGCCAGGCCGAAGGGCGAGGAAGTCGTGGCGCTTCCCTGGACTACCGTGGAGTATGCCCCATTGAGCAAGCCGAATATCGCGCTCGATGAGCCTGCATACCAAACATTGTTATTACCATCCACACCGATGCCATCAACCGTAGCGGTCGAGGTCACCCCTGCGTTCGTATAGGTGCTCGCTGTTCCCGTCGCGGTTGCTCCGTTTGCACCGCCCGCGCTGGTCGAGCCGGTCACCTCCACGACGGCAGAGCCCTGATCCGCAAACCATGCGTTGTTGGCGGTATCGACAGCGACCTCGTAAGAATCTTTCCAGTTTGTAGCTGTGGTGCCAATGCCGCTTGTGGCGGGAAGCGTATAGCTGGTAGGTGTCGCGATTTGGTTGCCAGAAGGATCGAGCTCAAAGACGTTGGTCGAGCCCGTAGCCACCCAGGCATTTCCGAACTGATCAATCGCAATCCAGCGACTCGCCGTAGTGCCTGTACCGAAGCTCAGCCCAATCGTGAAGTCGTTAGTCGTCGTGTCCACTGGTACAAACGGCGCATACGCTGATTCAAGCGCCGTGATGTTTGAAACATTGCTCGAGGGGTTCTTCGCCATATAAAGCGCAGACTGTATGGTGTCGGTCGAGTTGCCCGTGTTCGAGAACAGCGTGCCGCAAGATGCAGATGCCGCGCCCGCAGAGTTCACGCAGGCAGCCAGGATATCGGCCAGTGTATTGATGTGCCAGTACTCCACGTTAAGTTGGTTGCCTGTCGTATTGGTACCCGGCGAAGTTCCTGTCGCGGAGTTCACCAGAACATTAGCCACTGCCATCGCATTCGCAACGCCTTGAATGTTGGTCGCGCTGGTACCGAACGTGTCGGTCGGGACCCCCGTATAGGCTGAAGTCGAAAGCGCCGCCCCCGTAGAAGAACCAAACTGCGCCATCGACCACACCGCCGCAACCGTTGTCAGCTCATTGATGGAGACGAACGTCGAACTGGAAAGATTCGAGCACGATCCCAAAGCGACCATAAGTGCCAGCGCTGTGTTGTTTGCGCTCAACCCTGGGTTGCCGCTGCTTGCGGTCATGTATACGTAACTGTTCGCGGGGCATGTATAACTGCCCGCCGGAAGCGTAAAGCCGCCGTCCGCGTTGGTCGTCACTGGTGTTCCAGAAAGAAGCGGCGTCGCGGCAGACCCGTACCCGCTGGTACCGACCGCATACAACTGGATCGTCGCACCAGACACCGGTGGCTGTCCGCCCTTGGCGATGCCGCTGAGTGCAACTCCATTGCTACTCCCGCTCTGCGGACCTGCGCTGGACAGACCTCCAAAGCCTGCGGAACACCCCGTCTGAAAGACGGCCAGTACGGCCAGAGCTGAGGTCACAGTCAGCTTCCTCAAGAGGTCACAGGCGCTCGCTGCCTGCTTCTTAGTTTGTGTCATCGTATATCTCCCTCCGTCAGGTCTGACGGCGTACGTTACTGCCCAAAAAGGTTAAGATCTATCGAATCAGCCATGGCTTTGTATCCTGCGTCATTCATGTGCAGATGGTCTCCGCTGTCCAGCGCAGGTAGCAGTCTGGCGGGATCATGCGGATCACGCGTGGCCTTGTCGAAATCGACATAGCCGTCAATCTCTTTACTCGTTCGAATCCAGTCATTTACTTCCCTGCGCGAAGCTTCCCACGCAGGAACTTCCTTGTTCGGGTTGTTCCCGGACGAAGGCGTAATCGTCCCAAAGATGATCTTCAACTTCCGTGCGTGCGCCTCGCGAGCCATCAGGCTGAACGCCTTGATCAACGAGCCAGAGCTCACCCAATCCAACGGGGAATCGCCTGCGCCGGCCTGCCGTATGTCATTGCCACCTTCGAACACAACAACCCACTTCAACCCTGACTTGCCCAGCACATCGCGATGGAAGCGCGACAGCGCGCTCACGCCGAATGTCTCGCCCCACTCACCGCCCGATTCGCGCAACACCTTGTTGCCGGAAATTCCCGCGTTCAGCACTGCCGGCGCCGAAGCTCCATCCGCCTGCTGCAGCCGCACAATCAACCAATCCGTCCAGCGATGGTTCTGGTCCATCGACGAATGCGCTCCATCCGTAGTCGACGATCCCAGCGCCACAATTGCTCCCGTCGACGTTCGCGACGCGACATCGATACCCATCACAATTAGGTCCATCGTGATCTTCCGAGGCTTCCCCCATACGGCCGTCGCCGCCTGATCACCCGCGATCACATAGGAAGTTTGCAGGGCCGTGTAGTGAACCGCAGGTGCCGATATCTTGCCGGGGACAAAGAAGCTCACAGCAAAGTCTTCACCGGCAGTCACGGCCTCGTTCACCGCATCGCTCGTTACATCCTGTCCGGGAGCAATCGTCACCTCGGTCTTGCCGCCGAACAGCACCGGCTTCATGGCATCGGCTTGCACATCGCTTCCGCGTTCCACCGGTGCCGCATATACGGATTGCACCAACAGCGGCGTCTTGCCATAAGCATTCGACAACATCACTCGGGCTGCAAGACCGCCGATAGATAGGTGTACGATTTGCCGCACGGAATCGCCGTCCAGCACGCTCTGCCCAGCGCGATCCACGTCCGACGGCGGACAGGGCGCAGCCATCCACGCTCCTACCCAATGCGGCGCCTGCGCGCTCGCAGGAAAAATCGTAAGCAGCCCCACGCAAACCACGAACGCAAGTCTGGCGAAACAGAGACGGTATGTAATCGAAATTGGCATCGTCAGGAACAGTTATTTCTGAGCGGCACCAACCATAGCCATCCAAGTATGTATTAGTAAAGCTGATTTTACCTATGAGTATGTTGCGCATTGCTTATCACCGGAAGCGACTCGCAGGGCAGCAACCACATGCTCAGAAACAGCGTGTCAGTTCCCTAGCAAACCGTTCCAGAGCGCAAGTTCCGCCGCTTCAGGATGTGCTTCAACCCTGCTCGGATGATCGAAGATCATCGTCTCCTGGCCCTTGGAGGTATAGGCTGGCCAAGCCGGAAGCCCAGGACCGGACGGGGATTTCCCTTGAAGGAAGCTAACCCACGCCTGATGTATGGAAGCCGCCAGCTCACGAGCGTCATCGGTAGGCGTAGCCTGGCCGAAATGGTCCCAGACAAAGCGCAGGTCGTACGAGTGGAACGCCAACCCCGCGAACCGTCCCTCGCCGGGGTAGTCGAAGCGGTATACAAACGTCTCGCCGCCGTTCGCTGCCTGTGCTTCTGCAACGCGCATCGAAGGCACCAGGTACTCCTCGGCCGTCAGGCTACGTATCCTCCGCAACGGAGCCGGCATCTCCGGATCCAACTTCTTGTACTCTTCGTCCACCGTCTCAAACTGCGTTAAGCTAATGTTTCCAAGATCGTGCGCCGTCGCATCATGCGCAGGATGTGGTCCCACGAATAGCGCGCTCTCGTCGCGATTGGTGCCAATCAGCAGACGTTTCCCACGCGCGGACCCTGCCCGAATAGAAGCCAGAGCACGTTGCGGAAACAGATTCTCATCCACCTCACAGCGCAGCGGAAAGTGCCCGGGCCAGTCATGCGTGAACTGCTCTTGTATCAAAATCAATTGCTCCGCCGGGGCGCTCAACACAGAACTTGCGGGAGAGTTCGTCTTCGTCGTCCACGCCGCGCTGAAGCCGCGAGCCACCTCGAGTGCCTGCTCCCGCGTCGCGATTCGTTCGGCGCCCCCGCTCTCCGAAATCATCTGCCCGAATAGTGGAGCCGCCGAAGGCACGCCCATCAGCAAATCTGTAAGCTTCGCGCCCGCTGATTCACCGCCCACGGTCACGCGCTTCGGATCTCCACCAAACGCGGCGACATTTTCCTGCACCCAGGCCAGTGCCGCCACTACGTCGCGCATACCGTTATTCGCCGAACCCGCATACGCTGCTCCCAGCAAAGGTTCCATGTCCAGAAATCCGAACACCCCAAGCCGGTAAGCGAGCGTAATGCACACCACACCATTAGCCGCGAAGTGCGCTCCGTCCTGCAGCGGATCGGACGATCGACCGCCTGTAAATCCCCCGCCATGAATCCACACGAAGACCGGATAACCCGCAGCGGGCTTCCCTTCGCCGCTGGGCGCCCACACATTCAGATAAAGACAATCCTCACTCTTACCCGTGGGGCTTTCGCCAGGCTGCATAGCCGCCGACGCAAACTGCGTAGCATCGCGAACCTCACTCCAAGGGCTTAGCCTTAGGGGGGCTCGAAAACGCAACGGCCCTACCGGCGGCTGGGCAAACGGAATGCCCCGGAATACATCCACTGCACCTCTTCTCTCTCCGGCTAAACTACCCAACTGCGTTTTAACCACCACGCCCGAGTCGGCTGCAAAGAGGCGCGAAGCGTGCAAGCCTCCCAGGGCAAGCGCAGATTGCTGAAGAAAGGAACGCCGTGTTGACATGAACTCTCCGTAGCTTTAAGTCTCAGCTGAACCAGAGGTTTTCCTCCGGAAACACTGCGTAATGCCTGTTAATGCGTCGTCAGTGTGCTCACCGGAATATCCGCAGAGCCGATTCTGCCGCTCGAGTCACGCACCAGCAGCCGCACAAACTTCGACTTATCGTTGATGCTCACCTCTGCCGTAGTCGAAATTGTCCCCCTCGCAGTTTCCTGCGAATCCTTCGCAGCCAGCCCCAATACCGCTGCCGAAGATATCTGCACATTATGTTCGGCATCCAGCGCCGCGATTACCGTCAGGATCTTCGTCGTTTCCGTTCCGCTCTCTTGCGGTGACCAGCTCAGCGACCGATCCTGAATCATGTAATGCACCGTCACCCGCTTCGTCGCCGCCGACAACGTCACCGCAGCTATGTGGACCGCAACACCGTTATAAATGATCGACCCATTTGCTGCGAGTTTCAGGTCGTACCCTATATTCTTCGCGCTCGGCTCTGCGCGTGGCGTACTTTCATCAAAGAACCCGCTACGCGTCACAGCCACAAGCGAGGGATCGCGCATTTTGATCTTGATCGACTGAAACGATTCAGGTCTAGCCGCAGCGGCAGGCACATAAGCCAGCGTATAGAAGTGCGATCCGCGGTCAAGGCTCTCTCCAAGGAACTTGTCCAGATCATTGCGCCCGTATAAGTACGCGCCTCCCGTCTGGCTCGCAAACTGATTGAAGTTGAAGTCGCCTTTAAGTGGATCTTCGTCTGCTGGCAGAATGTTCGCGGTCGTTCCCATTCCCGAGCCCATGTCGAGCGTCGTAGCCAGATCGGTAGCCGCCATACGCGCGTTCGTCGTAATCGGGTCGACCTTATATAGCGTGATTCGGTCACGCGTCAGCATCGTCACTGTCTCGCGCATCGCCGCCTGCAGGGCGTCATTGCCTCTTTGATCGAGATCTGCGTTCGCAACAGTGGGAAAGCCACGACCAACCCACACCATCGTCTTGTGCCCGTGCAGACCCTCGGCGGCCAGCGCGATCTGTCGAAGAATGGCGAACGACTCGGAAAGCAATTCCAGATTTTGCGAGCTCTCGAGTTGCGCAGGATAACCGGCTGGGCGGTTTGCGAGGCCCTGCAGCAACGCGTTGCGGTTCCGCGTGTAATCCACCAATGTGGCGAGCCCCCTGTCGTTGACGACCATCAGCATCGCGGGTGTGCCAAGCATCAAGGGCTGCGCTTCAAGATAGCGTTTCAAGGTAAACGCTGCATACGACTGCTCGTCGAAAGGTGTATTTAAATCGTCGATTACAAAGATCGTGAGCGGTGAGGTAGTCACGTCGAACCGCCCCGAAGTGTCTGGAGCTGCAGTGGGTGTTGAACCATAGTCCCATCCATCAAAATGGCGGATGGGCTGCACCGTGCCATCCTGCAACAGCGTGAAGTCTTCCTTCTTGAGCCCCGGAATAACCTCACCTTTTGCGTTCGTCACGACAACATCCAGAATCACAAGTCTGGTGGTTACTTGAAGCGTACTGGTTTCCCTTGTAGGCACCTGAGGTTGTGTTTGAGCTTGCGAGACAAGAACCCCACAATAACTCGCAAGGACAAGGGCAAAACTCTGCAAGTAGAACGAGAACAAATCGCGATTCATAAGAGAGTAGGCTCCAAGATCAAATGAGTGGGATGGCTGCCGCCTGCGAACCATAACCCGCAGTGTTTGGGTAAACATCGCCCACTGAGCCATGCGTCAACGAATGACCAAGAGTTAATAAACAGTAGCTCGCCACCGTGACCATTACAGCCCTTCCTCACCCGCGAACATCTCTCCGTCGTCACAGAGGTTTATCCCTCAGGGATAGAGGTTTCAAGCATATCGCTAGACGATTGTTTGTATGGCTTGTTCTTTCAATGGAACCGTTCAGCATTTTCTATCAGCCGAAGGAACGGTTTCGTCTGCCGTTTTCGCAGAACCAAAGCACATCCTCGCGCGGGGATGTGCGAGGGCATTTGGTTTTTAAGAGTTTTAGTTGCCCCCCCAGGGATTCATAGCCACTGATTTTACAAGGGTTATGTCAGTTTTCAACAGATATACCCCTATGTGTACCCGAGTTTTCTTGTTATCTGAATGGCTGGTTCGATTCCCGGGCTTTCTCGCACTTGCGAGTACTTCTCTGGATATCATTTCGATGTCAAGCGAGATAACGATCAAGCACAACGGGTTGCCCGGTCAGGGCTTTGGATCCACGGCTATGCGCCGAAGACTGACGCATACTGAGTGTCTCGACAGCGCAGCGTCCGGCGGTGACCAGCTCAGTACCCGCGCTCAGTAGTCGCTGGGTGGCGAGGTCGAGCATACCTCGCCACGTTCGGCTCCAAGCCAATTATTTGCATCAAGTTGTCCGTTCCGTGAGGTGTGCCGTGACCCCAAGCAGTCTGAATGGAGATCGAATCGCCGGCGAATCTTTCGCCGATACGCCACGGGCGGCGGCGAGGATGATTGTCAGCTCGACCACGACGCTTCCCAACTTGCTCTCTTCCACACGGCGCAGGTACGCGGTGAAGAGCTTGGGAATCGAATCACCTTCTTTTGCTGGCTTGATGCCGTGTTGACGAGCGAGAGCGATGAGATGGTTGTCGTTCAGCATCGCCGTCAATCGTTCGGCCACAAACAGCAGGTCACGCTTCATCAACCGCACCGGAACGGCTGCGGTGATGGCCGCAAGCGTCCTGACGCTGGGTATCTGAACGTTGAGGTCAGGTGCATCATGCACTCCGTGCTCTCAAGGAGAGCACTGTTTTTTGCTAGTGGCCGCCGTCAAGCGTCCGTCACCGGGGGATGACATCGCCTCTTACCCCTTGATGAACTGCACGTCCAATGTGATCGTCACTTCCTCGCCTACCAGCACTCCACCGGACTCAAGAGCTGAATTCCAAGTGAGCCCAAATTCCTTGCGATTGATCTTTGCGGAAGCGGAAAGGCCAATGCGCTGATTGCCCCAGGGATCTTTAGAAGGCACGCTGACATCTTCAACAGTCAGGGTTACGGATCTTGTAACGCCGTGAATGGTTAGATCACCGGTTACCGCATAGTTGGGTCCACCGATGGACTTGATGCTGGTGGACACAAAAGTCATCGTGGGGAACTTCTCGACATCGAAGAAGTCAGCATTCTTCAGGTGCTCATCGCGGCTGTCATCACCGGTCCTCAGGGTGGCAACGGGAATCGAAGCCTCGACCGCGGAACGAGTGTAATCGGCTTCGTCCAATTTCAATACGCCGGAGAGGCCTGAGAACTCACCTTTCGAGTGGGAGATCATCATATGTCTTACCTTGAAGCCAGCCGCCGAGTGACCGGCATCAAGGTTCCAGGTCGAAAAACTATTCGTTGAACTCATTGGGAAAATCTCCTTTTGCAAAGCTTTCTCGGAAGATCAGACCAGAAGAGTGAAAGTAAATCTATTGAACCTTGGTATTGATAGATACCTAGGTGTCGCTCGACACCATCGTCCAATAGATTCACCTTCGAACCCATGTCCTAATAAAGCCATGAAATTATTCATGCTCGGCAAGAAGACGCCTTCCTTCCACGTTTACCAAATGTCTTCAGATGAAGACTATTTCTATATCCACCCGAACTCTGTCCTGTTGGGATTTCTCGGCGCGGTTATGGTTATTCTGCTGCTGCTTATATTTGCGACCTGGATTGGCTTCAAGATCTGGTAGGGAGCGCTCCGGATCTTTCATCGACTCGATCGGGAGCATATGACTGGAAATACCGTCAGACGAGAGTTGCTCCTTCAATACTTGGCCGACTCGCGCATGTCGCTGCCGTAGGTCCCTGAAGGAACCGAGCGAAAGAATATAGGAGTGACAATTGAGCGGCACCCCCTCTCAATCACATCGATCATTTAGCAGGCTGAAGTGACTCGAGCAGCGTTGGAATCAACTCTGCGACCGTAGGATGAATATGGACAGCGTTCATCAAAGTCGTATAAGGCTTGTCAGAGTACATGATGTCGAGAATACAGTGAATCACCTCGTCGCCACCTACCCCAAAGATGGTTGCGCCCAGAATACGTTCGGTTTGAGCGTCAACTATCGCTTTCATCAGGCCAAAGGTCTCGCCCTTTTCGATTGCACGCCCCACGGAACGCATGGGGCGCGTTGCTATTAAGAGATCTCTTCCCGTCGCACGCGCCTCTTCCTCAGTCATCCCAACCTGCGCCAGTGGCGGATCGGTATAGGTCGCATGCGCCGAAATTCTTTCGGAGACGCGTCGATCACCGCCATCGAGGAGGTTTGCGGCGATAATCTGAAAATCGTTATATGCGGTGTGAGTGAAGCCTCCACGCCGGTTGCAATCGCCCAGAGCCCAAATATGAGACACGTTGGTGCACAACTTATCATCGACCGTAATGTAGCCGGCGGAATCAAGTTGCACGCCTGCTGTCTCCAACGCCAAATCGTCTGTGTTTGGCATACGGCCCATCGCAAGCAAGACGTGGGACCCATGGATAGCGGTGTCGCCTTCCTTACAATCAACGTGGACACAGGTGCCAGACTCATCCTTTGAAAACGAAATACATTCGGCACCGAGCCGAAGCTGGACTCCTTCTGACTGAAGC
>Ga0302314_10018096_pt1 | contig 11763 bp, 7 predicted proteins | sample III_Palsa_N2_3_FD_200533 | JGI IMG/M metagenome (GOLD analysis project Ga0302314, IMG submission 200533) | Peat permafrost microbial communities from Stordalen Mire near Abisko, Sweden - III_Palsa_N2_3 | ecosystem: Environmental > Terrestrial > Soil > Palsa > Peat permafrost | place: Sweden...
TCATGCAATGCCAGAAGAAGGTGTGGTTCCACACCTGGGCGGCATTGTTGAACACGCCGACCTTGGACTCGTCCTTGGCCGACGCCAGGATGATCTCCTCGAGCGACTGGGAAGCCGCCGGCGTGTCTTTGACCAGGTTGTTCAGGTTGGTGACATAGGCCTGGTGATGCTTGCCGTAGTGGAAGTCGAACGTCTGGGCCGACATATGCGGCTCGAGGGCGTTCTTCGGAAACGGCAGAGGGGGAAGCTCGAATGCCATGGAGACCTCGTAGGATAGGTTCCGAAAGAATGGAACGACGCCCGTTCGGCTGATCGCCGCGCGCCAGCCTATCAACAAGCTGGAGCCGGAACCGATCCATCCGCGGGCGCGGGATAGAGTTGCAGGCCGACGAAACGCGACCCGTCATAGGAGATAGGTTGCGGCGGCCGGCATTGGAAGCGAAAAGGAAGAGTCTGCAACGCTTTCTCCCAAATTGGACCCAAGTTTTATGCCTCGCCCGCCTGCCGCACCCGTCCCGCCGCTCGAGTTCGTCCGGCGCCACGACCATGATCGCTTTCTGGTGTCGTTGCTGGCGCCGGCCGACCGGCGTGCCGATCTCTGGGCGCTGCTGGCGTTCAACCTGGAAATCGCCCGGGTGCGCGAGGCGGTCAGCCAGCCGATCATCGGCCAGATCCGGCTGCAATGGTGGCGCGATGCGCTCGACGAGATCTATACCGGCAAGCTGGTGCGCCGGCATGAGGTGGTCGACCCGCTGGCGGCCGCGATCGCGAAATACCGCCTGACCCGCACCCATTTCGACACGCTGATCGACGGCCGCGACTTCGATCTGGGCGACGAGCCGCCGGCGAGCCTCGCGGCGCTGGAAACCTATCTGGAAAAGACCTCGTCGCGCCTCATCGACCTGCAGCTGGAAATTCTGGGGGTCGAGGCGCCGGCGGCGTTCGAGGCGGCACGTCCTGTCGGCGTCGCCTGGGGGCTGATCGGTCTGGTCCGGGCATTGCCGTTCCATGTCCGTCATGGCCGCGTCTATCTGCCGGCCGACCTGATGGCGGCGGCCGGCGTCGATCAAGCGGCGCTCAAGGGCGGCAAGGGCTCGTCCGCCACCGCGACCGTGGTCCGGCAGATGACCGAGCGGGCCGAGGCACTGCTGGTTCAGGCCCGCGCCCTCAAAGTCCCGCGCACGGCCGTCCCGGCGCTGCTGCTGGCGGCGCGGGGACGGCTGTATCTCCGCCGGCTTGCCAGCGCCGCTCATGATCCGTTCGATCCCCGGATCCAGGCACCGGATCCCTGGGCCGTGCCGCGGCTGGTCGTCGCTCGCTTGGCCGCAATTATCTAGTATTCGAGCTAAATTTGGTTGGTCGCCCCCCGTTTCGCTGGGTGCATTCCAGCGAGTTAATTTGTGCACACACAATTGGCGCCAATTTAGCGTACTAAAATAGTCATCTGCTGGCTTGCAACTGAATCGACCCGCCCCGATCTGGGCGTGCGGAGGATATCGTGCGTGCGCTGAATGACATTTCCATCAAGACGAAAATTGCGGGCTCCTTGCTCTGCATCCTGATCGTGACGCTCGTGCTGGGCGTGCTCTCGCTCGACCGGCTGAGCTCGGTCAACGGTGCCGCGGCCCTGATCCGCGACGATTTCCTGCCCAGCACCAAGATCCTGGGCCAGATCGCCCAGCAGGCCGAGGTGGTGCGGACGACCCAGGGCGCCATGATCATGCGCACCGAAGACGCCGACGTCGCCAAGGAACAGGCGAACTACGTCACGTACGTCGCCAACCTGCAGAAGCTGCGTCAGGCTTACGAGCCGCTGATCGGGCCGGGTGAGGAACGCCAACTGGCCGATCAGATCAATACCCAGTTCACCGCCTATTTCGCCATGAGCGACAAGCTGGCCGACCTGGTGAAGCAGCATGACCACGAGAAAGCGTCGGCACTCTATCTGGGCGACATGCGCAATCTGTTCCGCCTGGTGCGCAAGGCGGTCGAGGATGATGCGGCGCTGAATGCCGCCGAGGGCACCAAGGCCGCCAACGCCGGCGCGCAGCTTTATGCCGACACGCGGGTGACGGTGATTTTGGCGCTTGCCGTCGCCATCGCGATCTCGGTCGTGGCCGGCTTCCTGCTGATCACCGGCGTGGCGACACCGATGCTGGCGCTGGCCCGGACGACCGGCCGCCTGGCCGAGCATGACCTGGAGGTCGTGGTCGAGGGCACGGCGCGCAAGGACGAGTTGGGCCTGCTGGCCCGCTCGCTCGAAGTCTTCCGCGAAAACGCGCTGCGCGCCGACCGGCTGCAGGCCGAAAGCCAGAGCGAGCAGGCCCGCAAGGCCGAGCGTGGCGTCGCGATCGAGCAGGGCATCGCCCGCTTCGAAGCGAGCGTCAGCCAGGCCCTATCCGGCCTCGACGCCGCCTCGGTCGAGATGGAGGGCACCGCTCAGACCGTCGCCGCCGCGTCCGACCAGAGCAGCCATCAAGCGACCATCGTCAGTGCCGCGTCGGAACAGACCTCGGCCAACGTGCAGACCGTCGCGGCCGCGACCGAGCAACTGTCGGCTTCGATCAGCGAGATCAGCCGCCAGGTCGAGCGCTCGACCGAAGTGGCGGCCAAGGCCGTCGATGAAGCGGGTAAAGCGAGCGGCACGATCCGCACCATGGCCGACGTGGTCAAGAAGGTCGGCAGCGTGGTGAAGCTGATCAGCGACATCGCAGCCCAGACCAACCTGCTGGCCTTGAACGCGACGATCGAAGCGGCCCGCGCCGGCGAGGCCGGCAAGGGCTTTGCCGTGGTGGCGAGCGAGGTCAAAAGCCTCGCCAACCAGACGGCGCGCGCGACCGAGGAGATCTCGGGCCAGATCGGCACCATGCAGGTGACGACGGGCGAGGCGGTGGCCGCGATCGGTGCGATCGATCAGACCATCGCCGAGATCAACCAGATCGCGACGACGATCGCGTCGGCCATCACCGAGCAGGGCGCCGCCACCCAGGAAATCGCTCGCAACGTCCAAGAAGCGGCCCGTGGCACGGCCGAGGTCTCGGAAAATATCCAGGGCGTCAACCGGGCGACCGGCGAGACCGGGGCGGCTGCAACCCAGGTCACCGGCGCCGCCCAGCGCATCAGCGGCCAGGCGGCGAGCCTGCGCCAGGAAGTCGGCCATTTCCTGGAGGAGATCCGCGCCGCCTGACGTGCTAGATCTCGTGATCCGGTTAGGGATCATGAGACGATGCGCATAGGGTTGCTGGCGTTGATTTCGGGTTTGGGGCGGGCCGCGTGCCCCCCCCTGCCGGCACCGCCGGAAACCGTGGCCGGTCCGGTGGCACCCGAGAGCGGACCGGACCGCGCCCAGTCCTGGTGGGTGCCGATCCGGCCCTACGCGAACCAGGACACGACCTTCCTGTTGGAAACGCGGCTCTATCGGCCGCCCGGTCCCGGGCCGTTTCCGCTCGTCACCATCAATCACGGCGTGCCCAACGATAAGCGCTTCCTGCGCATGACCGAGCCGGGCTTCGAGGCGGCGGCGCATTGGTGGGTCGGACAGGGCTATGTCGTGGCCGTGCCGCTCCGGCGCGGGGTCGGCCGATCCCAGGGCGAATTCGCCGACAATCATGAGGATTGTACGGTCGAGGATTTCGTGGCGGGGGCCTATGTCGCTGCCGCCGACATCAAGGGGGTCGCGGCGTATCTCAACCAGCAGCCGTTCGTCGATCCGCACCACATCATCATCGTCGGCAATTCGGTCGGCGGCTTCGGCGCACTGGCGGTTGCGGCCGATCCGCCGCCTGGCGTCACCGCCGTCATCAATTTCTCCGGCGGTCTCGGTGGCTTCGCCAATGGCACGATCTGCGGCGGCGAGGCCAGTCTGATCGAGACCGCGCGCCAGCTGGGTCTGCGCGCGAAGCTGCCGACGCTCTGGCTCTATGCCGCGAACGACCAATATTTCGGCGCCGTCGCCCGGCCGATGTTCGAGGCCTACCATGCCGCAGCGAAGCCGCCGGCAAGCTTCGTAGCGCTGCCGCCGTTCAGCTACGACGGCCATGCGACGCTCTACCGCGCCGATCCCACCGTCTGGGCATCGGCAGTGACGGCATTTCTGGCTAGGCTGCACTGATCATCAAGGGAGACGGTATCTTGGCTGAGCGCTACATTCCGGCCGTGTTCATGCGCGGCGGCTCCAGCAAGGGCATCGTCGTGCGCGGCAGCGATCTACCGGCCGATCCGGCCGAACGCGATCGCGCGTTGCTGGCGCTCATGGGCAGTCCCGATCCTTATGGCCGCCAGCTGAACGGCATGGGCGGCGGCCTGTCGTCGGTCTCCAAGGTCGTGATCATCGATCCACCGAGCCGGCCCGATGCCGATGTCGACTATCTGTTCGCCCAGGTCGCGGTCGATCAGGCCCTGGTCGACTACGGTGCCACCTGCGGCAACATGGCGGCCGCGGTCGGCCCCTACGCGGTCGAGCAGGGGCTGGTGACCGTCGCCGGCGGCCAAGCGACCGTGCGCATCAATCAGGTCAACAACGGCAAATTGATCCATTCGCATTTCGCCGTCGAAGGCGGCCGCGCGGTGACCGACGGCGACCTCGCCATCGCCGGCGTCGCCGGCACCGGCGCCCGCATCCGGCTCGATTTCGTCGATCCCGGCGGCGCCGTCACCGGGGCGCTGCTGCCGACCGGCCAGGTCGTGGATCTCGTCGACAGCGCGGATTTCGGCCCGATCGAGATGACGTTGCTCGACGCCGCCAACGCCGCGGCTTTCGTGCGCGCGATCGACATTGGCCTCACCGGCGCGGAACCACCCGACGAGATCGAAGCGATCCCCGGCCTGATGGCGAAGCTCGACCGGCTGCGCCGGCAGGCGGGCGTGCTGATGGGCCTAGCGGCGACAGTGGATGCCGTCGGCCCGTCCAACCCGCGCTTCGTCATCGTGGCGGCGCCGGCGCCGTTCCAGATCCTGAGCGGCGAGACGGTCGGCGCGGCCGAGCATGACATCGGCGTGCGCATGCTCAACATGGGCCGCGTCCATCGGGCGATCGCGCTCACCAGCGCCATGGCCGTCGGCGTCGCCTGCCGGATCGAGGGCACGCTGGCGCATCAACTGGCCGTGCCGGCGGGGCGCCCGGACGAAATCCGCGTCGGCAACCCGTCCGGTACGATCTCGGTCGGCGCGGAAGTGAGCCGGGAAGGCAGGGAATGGCGCTGCGACAGCGGCGCGGTCTATCGGACCGCGCGCACGCTGATGCGCGGCGAGGTCGCGGTGCCCTGAACTACTCCGCGGCCGCGCGGGTCACGCCCAGCCAGCCGTCCAGGTCGGCGAGCGCGCGGCGCGCCAGCGCCGGCTTGCGCTCGGCCTTGGCCTTGGGGATGTCGGTGAGCGGCGGGAACAGGCCGAAATTGACGTTCATCGGCTGGAACGTCTCAGCCTCGGCGCCGCCGGTGATATGGGCGACGAGGGCGCCGAGCGCCGTGGTCGGCGGCGGGGCATTCAAGAGATCGCCCTTGCGCTCGGCCGCGGCCATGCGTCCGGCAACCAGCCCGATCGCGGCGGATTCGACATAGCCCTCGACGCCCGTGACCTGGCCGGCGAAGCGCAGCCGCGGATCGGATTTCAGGCGAAGCTGACCGTCCAACACCTTGGGGCTGTTGAGGAAAGTGTTGCGGTGCAAACCGCCCAGCCGTGCGAACTCCGCCTTTTCCAACCCGGGGATGGTGCGGAAGATCCGGACCTGCTCGGCGTACTTCAACTTGGTCTGGAAGCCGACCATGTTGTAGAGCGTGCCCAGTCGATTGTCCTGGCGCAGCTGGACCACGCCGTAGGGCTTGGAGCCGTTATGCTTGTTGGTGAGGCCGATCGGCTTCATCGGGCCCCAGCGCAGGGTCTCGGCGCCGCGGCCGGCCATGACCTCGATCGGCAGGCAGCCCTCGAAATAGGGCGTGTTCTGCTCCCATTCCTTGAATTCGGTCTTGTCGCCGGCCAAGAGCGCCTCGATGAAGGCGAAATACTGGTCCCGGTCGAGCGGGCAGTTGATGTAGTCCTTGCCGGTGCCGCCCGGGCCGGGCTTGTCGTAGCGCGACTGGAACCAGGCGACATCGAGGTCGATCGTCTCGGTATGGACGATCGGCGCGATCGCGTCGAAAAAAGCGAGCGACGCTTCGCCGGTCAGGCCCAGAATCGCCTCGCCCAGGGCCGGCGAGGTCAGCGGCCCGGTTGCGACCACGACGCTGTCCCACTCGGCCGGCGGCAGACCGGCGATTTCCTCGCGCGCGATCGTCACCAGCGGATGGTTGGTCAGCGCGGCTTCGACCTCGGCCGAAAACGCCTCGCGATCGACGGCGAGCGCGCCGCCGGCCGGCACCTTGTGCTTGTCGGCGGCCGCGAGGATCAGCGAGCCGGAGCGGCGCATTTCCTCATGCAGCAGGCCCACCGCATTGGTCAGTGGCTCGTCGGAGCGGAACGAGTTGGAGCAGACCAGTTCGGCCAGGCCTTCGGTTTGATGCGCCTCGGTCTTGCGGATCGGCCGCATCTCATGCAGCACGACCGGCACGCCGGCGCTCGCCAATTGCCAGGCGGCCTCGCTGCCGGCAAGGCCGCCGCCGATCACATGCACCGGACGAAGCTCGACCATCGTTCCCATCACTCCAAACGCTAAATCGGAGACGATTTTACGCGATCGGCGCGCTGATGGGCAGGGGACAGGCTGCAGGGCCGTGTTGCGGGTCGGATAGCGCTTTCATCGCGCGAGCCGCTGATGCTAGGTTCGCGTTAAAGGGGTGCGCACATGGGCTTGCGGCGATCGGTGTTCGGCATTTTCTTCGGCCTCGCTTTGGCCACACAGGCATCGGCGGCCGATCCGCCGCCATTGACACCCCAGTTTCAGCAGTTCGCGACGCGCCCGGAAAATCGGCAGGTGGTCGTTCAGGTGCTACAGACGCAGTGGAATCAGACCATCGGCGTCGCTTGCCCGAACATCGCGCCGGTCAGCTGGCAGGTGGCGATGATACAACCGGTTGAATTCGACGCTGTCGGCAAGCCGCTCAAAGGAGCATGGAAGGAGATCGTCAGGTCTGAAGGCTGCGGTTTTCGCAAGGTCTTCAATGTGATGTCGGTCGTCAACACCGACGGCACGGTCAAACACATCGGACTGCTGCCGGGCACGAGCCACGCCGACCCGTTCCTCGAACGCGACGCGATCGTTCAGGCACAGACGGCGGCGTTCGCGACCCTGCCCAAGGATTGCAAACAGGTACTGATCGTCGATACCGCTTTCGTTGCCCAGGAAGGCGTGCCCGCGCCCAAGACTTTGCCCGGGCGCGACCCGCAGCCTTGGCGCGAGGAATGGACATTGAAAGGCTGCGATGTCAGCGCGATCGTCACGCTGCATTTCACGCCCGATGCCACCGGCACCGGTATCCATGCCGCGCTCGCCGAAACCCGTCGCGGCTGATCAGGCCGCTCTCGGTCGCCGGAACAGCCCCAGCAGCCGTCCGTCGATGCAGGCGAGGCCCAGGCCGATCATGACCATGCCGGGCACCGCGCCAGGCGCCAGCGATTCGCCCAGCGCGAACCAGCCCAGCAGCAGCGCGCTGATCGGCAGCAGGAAGGTCACCAGCAGCAGGTTGGTGGCGCCAGCGACCGCCAGGATGCGGAAATATAGCATGTAGGCGAGGGCCGTGCTGAGTAGCGCGATGCCGATCAGCGCCGCCCAGGTGGCTTCGTCCGGCATGGCCAGGGTCCAGGGCCGGTCGACCAGGGCGGCGACCGGCAGCAGCACGAGCGTGCTGGCCGTGATCTGGCCGGTCGCGACCTTGATCGGCGGGATGCCCTTGAAGCGGCGGCCATAGAGCCCCGCCAGGCCATAGATGAAGGCGGCGGCGAGGCAGGCGAGCTCGCCGGTCAGATCCTGGGTGCCGAGCCCGGCGAGCGCGTCCGGCCCGATCAGCACGGCGACGCCGGCGAAACCGAACAGCACGCCGGCACCGCGCGCCCAGGTCAGCTTCTCGGTCCGGGTCAGGACATGGGCGGTCAGCACGCCGAACACCGGGGTGGTCGCGTTCAGGATCGAGGCGAGGCCGCTCGAAATGCGCGTCTCGCCGAACACGATCAGCGTGAACGGCACGACATTGTTGAGCAGCCCCATCACCAGGAACGCGCCCCAGGTTCGAAGCGCCGTCGGCATCGGGTCACGCCGGGCGAACAGGTACAGGTTCAGCGCTACGGCGGCGATGCCGACCCGGCCCAGCACGATGGTGAAGGGCGGCAGCGTCTCGACCAGGAGTTTGAAGAAAAAGAACGAGCCGCCCCAGAGGCCTGAGAGCACCAGCAGGAGCAGCCATTCGGTCGGCCCCATACGGAGCGAAGCGGTCGGGTTCGGTGACATGGCGCGGAGGGTAGGGGCAGCAACGTCCCGGCGCTATCCGATTGTTGCGCCCAAAAAGACAGTCATTCGTATACAAATGATCACTCTTGATCGCCCGACCGGCTTAGCGCACAGTCACCGGGTATCGACGGGCAACAGGGCGGTCAAGCTCGGCCCCGGTCGATATGCTTTGAGCGGCTTCGGGGAGGCTTCGACCGGTATGGGAACCAGTTTGGCACTCGGCTTCGGCCTCGGTTTCGAGGATCTCTACCGGCGCGACGGGCTGATCCGTCTGGACCAGGCCTTCGTCGACAGCCTGAAACAAGACGCTCCCGACCTGTTCAACCGCCTGATGGCCGCCCGTGCCGCACCCGATGCGCTCGCTGGCAAGGACGAATCGGAGCTGCTGATCGAGGCGGCACCCCATCTCGAAGATTTCATCGGCACTTTGTTCGGCATCGAGACCGAACTGAAGGCGCTGCAAGCGAGCCACGACGCGCTGGCGCCGCTCTATCGGGTGAAGCGCCTGTTCGTGCAGCGCCGCGCGGTCAAGGGCGTCACGCCGGAGCAGGCGGCGGCAATCGACGGCCCGGCGCTGGCGGCCGAGCTGGAAGCGCTGATCGGCGACAGCCTGACCGAAATCGCCTTCGCCACCCACGTCGAGCGCTGGAGCGCCGACGAGCCGGCCCACGGTCGCGAACTGGACCTGGCGCTGCGCTATGCCCAATGGGCGACCCTGTCCGAGGCCGGGCGTGCCCGCCACAAATCCGGCCTGTTGTTCAAGGTGCCGCACAAGCTCGACCCGGCCCATCTGGTGCCGGTCGAGACGCTGACCATCGACGGCGTGCTGATGCAGCGGCTGCCCGAGGCGCGCTGGCGCCGGCGCGAGGGCTTCGGCCTGACCGACCAGGGCATGGATCTGGCCCATGGGCTCGACCAGGCCAATTACTGCATCTGGTGCCACAACCAGGGCAAGGACAGCTGCTCCAAGGGCCTGAAGGAGAAGGAGGGCGGGTTCAAGTCCAGCCCGTTCGGCGTGCCGCTCGCCGGCTGCCCGCTCGAAGAGAAGATCTCGGAGATGAATCTGGTGAAGGCGCGAGGGTTCGCGGTCGGCGCGCTTGCCATCGTCACCATCGACAATCCCATGGCGGCGGCGACCGGCCATCGCATCTGCAACGACTGCATGAAATCCTGCATCTATCAGAAGCAGGAGCCGGTCGATATTCCCCAGGTCGAGACGCGGAATCTGAAGGACGTGCTGGATCTGCCCTGGGGCTTCGAGATCTATGGGCTCTTGACCCGGTGGAACCCGCTCAACCTGCGCCGGCCGCTGCCGCGGCCCGAGAGCGGCTACAAGGTGCTGGTCGTGGGGCTCGGGCCTGCCGGCTTCACCCTGTCCCACCATCTGATGAATGACGGCCATCACGTGGTCGCGGTCGACGGCTTGAAGATCGAGCCGCTGGATGAAGACATCTCCGGCGTCACGGCGCTGGGGGCTGCGGTGCCGTTTCGGCCGATCCACGACGTGACCGAGCTTTACGAGCATCTGGGGCATCGGGTCATGGCCGGCTTCGGCGGCGTCGCCGAATACGGCATCACCGTGCGCTGGAACAAGAATTACCTGAAGCTGATCCGGCTACTGCTGGAGCGCCGACGCGAATTCGCCATGATGGGCGGCGTCCGTTTCGGCGGCACGCTGACCATCGACCGGGCGTTCGAGCTGGGTTTCGACCATGTGGCGCTGTGTGCCGGCGCCGGCCGGCCGACGGTCATCCCGATGACCAACGGGCTGGCGTCCGGCGTGCGCCAGGCGTCGGACTTCCTGATGGCGTTGCAACTGACCGGGGCGGCGAAGCCCGATTCGATCGCCAACCTGCAGGTCCGCCTGCCGGTCGTGGTGGTCGGCGGCGGCCTGACCGCGATCGATACGGCAACGGAGTCGCTGGCCTATTACCCGGTCCAGGTCGAGAAATTCCTGGAGCGCTACGAGACCCTGGTGGCCGAACGAGGCGTCGAGGCCGTCCGGGCCGACTGGCGCCAGCCCGAGGTCGAGGCGGCCGAGGAATTCATTGCCCATGCCCGGGCGATCCGCGCCGAACGGGCCGCGGCGACCGCCCAGGGTCGCGCGCCGCGCCTGATCGAGCTGATCAATGGCTGGGGCGGCGTCACCATGGCCTATCGCCGCCGCCTGGTCGATGCGCCCAGCTATACGCTCAACCACGAAGAGGTGGCGCTGGCGCTGGAGGAGGGCATCCGCATCGCCGATTGCCTGGCGCCGGCACATATCGAGATCGACCAGTGGGGCCAGGCGGTCGGCATCACCATGACGCCCCATGTGGTCGATGAGACCGGACGCCTGGGTCCGTCCGACGCGACCGTGACCCTGCCGGCGCGCACCGTGCTGATCGCCGCCGGTACCCAGCCGAACACGGTGCTGGGGCGCGAGGACCCGGAAAATATCGAATTGGATGGCCGCTATTTCCAGGCCTATGACGAGGCGGGCCAGCCGGTGAAGCCGCAGAAGAGCGCCAAGCCCGACGCTGTCCATGTGTTGATGAGCCTCAGGCCGGATGGCCGCGCCATCAGCTTCTTCGGCGACTTGCATCCCTCATTTGCCGGCAATGTGGTGAAGGCGATGGGCAGTGCCAAGCAGGGCTATCCGACCGTCAGCCGCGTGCTGGCACGCCGGGCTGCCACGGGCCCGACGCCGGCCGACCTGGCAAGGCTGATGAACGCCGGTCTCAGGCCCACCGTCCATGCGGTGACGCGCCTGACCCCGACCATCGTCGAGGTCTCGGTCAAGGCGCCGTTCGCGGCCGAAGCGTTCGAGCCCGGGCAGTTCTACCGGCTGCAGAATTACGAGACCCGTGCCCAATCGGTCGACGGCACCAGGCTCGCCATGGAAGGGCTGGCGCTGACCGGCGCCTCGGTCGACAAGGCGCAAGGGTTGCTCTCGACCATCGTGCTCGAGATGGGCGGCTCGTCCGATCTCTGCGCGCTATTGAAACCGGGCGAGCCGGTCATTCTGATGGGCCCGACCGGCACGCCGACCGAAACGCCGGCGGGCGAGACCGTGCTGCTGGTCGGCGGCGGCCTCGGCAATGCCGTGCTGTTCTCGATCGGCCAGGCGCTGCGCGCGGCCGGCTCGCGCGTGGTCTATTTCGCCGGCTACAAGCGCATGATCGACCGCTACAAGGTCGAGGAGATCGAGCGCGCGGCCGACCTCATCGTCTGGTGCTCCGACGAAGGCCCCGGCTTCGAGCCCGGCCGGCCGCAGGACCGCAAGTTCGTCGGCAATATCGTCGACGCGATGCGGAGCTATGCCGCGGGCGAGTTGGGCGCGCCCGGCATCTCGTTCGATACGGTCGACCGCATCGTCGCCATCGGCTCCGACGGCATGATGAACG
>Ga0302314_10018099_pt1 | contig 11762 bp, 12 predicted proteins | sample III_Palsa_N2_3_FD_200533 | JGI IMG/M metagenome (GOLD analysis project Ga0302314, IMG submission 200533) | Peat permafrost microbial communities from Stordalen Mire near Abisko, Sweden - III_Palsa_N2_3 | ecosystem: Environmental > Terrestrial > Soil > Palsa > Peat permafrost | place: Sweden...
GGAACTCCCGCTGCGCTTGGGGGTCACGCCAGGCGTCCGCCTCGAACCACCAGCGCTTGACCGTCTGCACCAGCGGTGTCACGTCACCTTGGTTGCGAGCCTGTTCGAACGCCGCATCCAGATCCTCGTCGTACCGCTGGAGGACGCCGCCATCGGCGTTGGCGGCCAGCACGGCCCGGATCGCCGTCGGCGTGCAGGCCGGGCGAGGCAGAACCTGAGATTGCCTAGCATGCGGCGCAGTCATCAGCAGCTCTCCCGTAGGTCGCCGTTTCGGCCAGCATAAGCGCGCCTGCCGACAGACAACAGCCACATCGCGTTCCCGGCGCGCCAGTCTTTAGGTAACGTCACGAGGGCCGCTTCTCGATACGCGCGACGGATGGTTTTCGGCGAAGGCTACACAGCTTTTCGCCCTCATCCAGCAGTTCGCCGCCCAGAACTGCCGTAACGGCTGTTCGCACTTCGCCAACCCCACCGAAGGGGGGCGGCGGCCGAAGGCGGGCGGTGGCTGGCCGACTATGCCTGCACCGACGCCTCAGGCGATTCGCGTCATAGGCGACGACCTAGCCGCCCCAGGTCACTCCGACGGCGTCGGCCATGTGGTCCGGCTCATCGAAGTCCCCGGCGGTCGAGTAAGGCAGTTCTAGACCGTCATGGATCCGCTTGGCGTGCCGGTCGTAGAGCACCGTGTTACACAGCGGCCGACAGGTTGGCGCAGTGCCGGGTGGGAATCACCAGGAACCGGTGGCACTGGGCCAGCGTGGCCCGGCCCAGCGATCCATCCTCCGGTGCCCTGGTTTGTCAGAGGGTGGCGCTACCGTCATCTGCAGTGATCGCCGAGAGGCGGCTGGGAGGAACGAGCGATGAACGAACTGGTCTTGCCGGTGCCGAAGACGGTGTCGGCGACCTACATAGTCCCGGTACCTACGCCCATGAGCGCGGTCGAAGCGAGGCAGCAGGCCAGCAGGGCAGTCGAGGCGAAGCTGACCGGGCCGTTGCAGACGTTGATGGCAGAGTGGCTTGCCGATGGCAATGTAAAGGTAGCGGTCGAGGCGGCCGGTCCGCCGCCACCCGGATTGCTAGATAAGGATCTGTTCGGCACTCCGGAACAGCGGGCCTTCCTAGCCCGCGCGCGCGCGTTCGTCCGGTTCAGCGCCACGCAGCGAGCATCGCTGATCGGCTTGCAGGAATGGAAGGCACGCGGCCCGGCCGCGATGCTCGCCGCCGACCTCGGCGCACCCGTGCTTGACCCGCAAGCGCCCCAGGTGCTGACCGCCGAGGACGCGCTGGCCGCCTTGCCGGACACCACGCCGACGAATCCGGCCAGCATCAGCGACGGCATAACGATCGGCCTGGAGTTCAAACCCTGGGTGCGCGTAGGCCACGCCGAGTACCTGGGCATGATCGCGGTCATGACCGATGGCATGCGCCGCTTCGGACTGCCTGAGCTTAGAATGGGCCCCGCATCGCCGGATCTGCGGGAGGAGCTGACCACACTACTGAACGGGGTGGCCTTCCGCGTCTGGTCCGACCTAATCGCCCGCGCGCACAACACCCCGAACGCCGCAGGCCTGCTGAACCTACCGCGTTTCCTGCGGGTACCCGCCGAGATGGACATCCACCGCGGGGACCTGGACAGGGCAAACGGCGTCCCGAATCTAGGCGGCACGCGCACCATCATCGGACTGCAATTCGATCCGCCGGAAAGCGAAGACTCCGTGAGCTGGCTGACGGTATGCCCGCCCGCTTGCTGGGACACGAGCTGGGAGGACTTCATCGCCGATACATGCCATGCGATGTTCGCCTTCGAGAAGCCCCCTTGGCACTACATCCCAGAATTCGGCGCTGTCGTGGATGCTTTGGCCAAAGCGGCGCAAACCATGCCGAAAGCCCAGTCCCGGTTCCTGAGCGGCGACCTGCCGCCCGACGGTCGGCTCATGGTCCGGTACAACGCAGCAGACGCCGACGAACTTCGGTGGGCCACGGTCGAATCCTGGGAGGACGCCGGACACGCAGTCATCCGCGACATCGGGCGGGAACTCGCACCAGGAGTGCGGCTGAGGTGCCCCCCGGTGGCGATCGAGGCCAGGTTCATCGCTGACTGGGGCATCTGGGTGGATGGCAGCGGCGTCGTCGAGGGCGCAGGCACCGAAAGGCGCCGGCCACCATCTCTCGTAGCTATCCACGCCGGGGAGCCTGGCCTCGGTGATCAGCCACACAAGATGCTGACGCGAGCAGTCGGTTCCTAACTGCCATGCTGTGGGCTGGCTGGTGGGGCCAGGGGAATCGAATCGTACTGCTGGTTCCTGCCGGCCAGATTATTCGAATTTTTATACCAGTTATACCACCGTGGGGCGGGTTGGGCTCGAACCCACGACCGGCGGATTACGAGAGGCCCGCTCTCTCGCATCGCTGGCATGACCCGCACAGATAGCACGCCTTATGGCACCCATAGCGCTGATTGCACCGGAATTTCGCGGCCTCCCGTTCCACGACTCGTTCCACGACAGCATGAGTGAGGCTCACGTATCTGGCCTCCATCCATAGCCGACCCCGCAACCCCGGCGGGATCATCGCGGAGGAAGCCCGCCGTCTGATCCAGAGCCTGAATCTCCCAGTCGACTTGATAACTCACCGGGATGACATGCCCAGGCGGCGGCCCGCTTCCTCATGCGACACGTAGCGGATCGCCCCAGCCTCGCGCCGGGCCTGGTAACTGGCCCGGGCAGCGTCGAACTCCTCGTTGACCCGCTGCTCTTGCATCGCCTGGCGCAGCTGCTGGTACTCCTCGATGGCGACTACCACCGCTACCACCTCGCCGCTCTGGCGGATCACGTCGTGGGTGTCACCTGCGGGCAGTTCGCTCATGAGAGACATGGTAACGACGTGGACCGACAGCATGACGTCACAACCGGCGGAACCTGCCGATGGCACTGCTGGGCGTGCTTCTCATGGAGTTCGGCGACTTCGCCATGCTCCGAAAAATGCTCCGCGGGATCAAGGCACGAGCCGAATCCCTCGTCCAGGACCGGCCAGAGGGGAAAGCACGATGAGCAGGACCGAGCCGGGGGCAGCCGCTACTTCCTCCCACCGCATCCCCGCTCCCAACGCTGCCCCGGGTGACGGAGCCGGCGGCGGTATTGACACCCTGCCGGCCCGGCGACACCAGAGGCAGCCTGACCTCCCGCTGCTTGTGGGGCTGGCCACGGTCGCTTTCACCACGGTGCTTCATCTCGGACCTGATCGAGGTGGCCCAAGGCGGCTTCTCAACGTTCCGGCTCATCCTGACCTACGCAGGCGAAGCAGCGCTCCCGCTCTTTGTCATCGGCCTCTACGCCGTGCAACGTCCCAGGATCGGACGCCTCGGATTCGTCGGAGCCATCGCATACGCCTACTCCTACGTGTTTTTCACCAGCACAGTGATCTACGCGCTCATCTCCGGAATCCCGAACTACAAAGCACTTACCAAGGTATTCGGCGCCATGACATCGCGCGGACCGTGGCGGCCGCAGTCCCCGCCATGGCCTTCATTGGCATGGGACCGCCTTGCTACGGGACCGAAATACCGTCACGCGACCACCTGAATTGGCTCATCCCACCGGGAAGATCCTGAGGCCGTCGTAGCGGTGTTCGTTGACAGAGGAACGTCATTGTCCCAACTACACCACGGTCCGCCTAGGCCTGTGCCCTTTGCCGTCCTGCTCCGGACCACCTGGGTATCCAAGGTGCGGGACTCGGTTCTACGATGACCGGGGAGCCACCGAAGAGGGGACCACGTGATGCTGCAGGGCGCAACCAGCAGTGGGGGATGCTGGACTGGGCGGCGACAGGTACACGCAGCGAGCCGGGTACATGCAATGCCGCATTGCGGGGCTATGCGACCATTCCTGCACCTTGCTACCCGGCCGCCCCGGCAGAGGATGCCGAGGCGGCGATTGAGTTGCCGTTCGCAGTACCCTGCGGGGCGGGTGGGGAATCCTGGATCGGCGCGAGTGTCTGCCCGATCTCTGGTGCGATGTGCTGAGAGTGGCGTTCGGCGCGACGGCAGGGCAGCGCAAGATCGTCTTGTGGGAGGGCTGGCTGTCCCGGACTTGCTGTTGGAGATGGCCGCCGACCAGACGCCCTTGTGCGCGTCGTCGGCCTACGGCGAGATGACGTTGTTGTACAGCTCCCTGATAGCGGATTAGACACATGGCTATCGGCGTCCGAGCCCTGGTGGGCACGCGCTGGGGGCTCTTCGTGCTTTGGGGGGATGACGACCGCCGAGGCTGGCGGGTGGATGGCCCGATGCTTGATGGCTGGGGTGTGTACCACGCGACGGTCGATGGACGCGATGGCACGGTCTACGCGGCGGCGAACCATATCGTCTATGGCCCGACGGTGCAACGCTCGGCCGACGGCGGCAAGACGTGGAAGCGGTCGAAGAAGATCCGCCTGCCCCAGTGGTCGGGGCTGACTGTAAACGCGACGTGGCACATCGAGCCGGGCCTTCCGCAGCAGCCCGGGACGCTGTACCTCGGGGCGGATCCCGGGCTGCTCTTCCGCTCTGATGATGCCGGGGAAACCTGGGAGCCGAACCGCAGCATCCTGGAGGACCCCACGCGTGATCGCTGGGTTCCTGGCCGCGGCGGGGTGCTTTGCGATTCGATCCAGCTTGATCCAGGCGAGCCGCTACGCATGTACATCTGTATCACCTCGGTCGGCACGCTCCGGACCGATGATGGCGGACAAACCTGGTTGCTGGTCAACAAGAATGTCGCGACCGAGTACCTTCCCGTCCTTTATCCGGAAACCGGACAGTGCGTGCACAAGCTGCTGCTGCACCCGGCGCGGCCGGAACGCCTGTGGCAGCAAAACCACTGCGGTGTCTACCGCTCCGACAATTGCGGCAATTCCTGGGTGCGGCTAGATGAGAACGGGCTCCCGAGCGGCTTCGGCTTCCCGATCATGATCGACCCGAAGGACCCGGATAAGGCGTTCGTGATCCCGGAGAGAAGCCACGAGTATCACTACGGGACGAACCGGCGGTTGGCCGTCTACGGCACAAGGGACGCCGGGCAGACCTGGGGGGAGATGTCGGACGGCTTGCCGCAGCAGTCCTGGGCAACTGTGCTTCGTGAGGCCTCGGCCTCTGACGCGGACTCGCTGTATTTCGGCACCCAGAACGGCTCATTCTTCGCCCTAGCTGAAGGCGAGACATGGGTCGAGGCGGCGCGGAATCTTCCGCCCATAATGTCGGTGGAGGTGACGCAATGGTCCGGGTAGTGGTCCCGAGCATCGTTGCTGCCCAGGCGGACGGTAGGCAGCGCTTCGACGTGGAGGCGGAGACGGTGGGGGAAGCGCTGCGGGCGCTGCCCGTTGCCGACCTTCTCCTTGACGAGCGGGGTGAGTGGAGCAGGAATCTGTGGGTGTACGTCGACGAGACGGACGCGCGCGAGAGGGGCGGTCCTGCCTGCCCGCTCGCCGGTGCCCACGAAATACGCATCGTAGCCGCGCTTTCCGGCGGTTAGCGTCCGGTCCAGGTTCAGGGATGACTTCTCCCCGTGCCAAAAGGCAAATGCAGCTGGCGGGCCGCGGTGCCGAAGCGGCACGGCTGGACCGGCTGCTAGCGGATGCGCGGGCGGGGCGGAGCGCGGTGCTAGTGCTGCGGGGCGAACCGGGGATCGGTAAGACAGCGCTAATGGGGTACGCGGCCGAGCGTGCTGCGGGCTTCCGGGTGGTCAGAGCGGCCGGGGTCGAGTCGGAGATGGAGCTTCCCTTTGCCGGCCTGCATCAGTTGTGCAGGCCGATACTGGGCGGCTTCGGGCAGCTGCCGCCGCCGCAACGCGATGCGCTCGGGACGGCGTTCGGGTTGAGCTCGGGGACGCAGCCCGACCGGTTCCTGATCGGGCTGGCGGTGCTCAGCTTGCTCTCCGACACCGCCGAGGAACGGCCCCTGCTGTGTCTGGTTGATGATGCCCAGTGGCTTGACCGGTCCTCGGCGCAGGTGCTTGCGTTCGTGGCGCGGCGGCTGCAGGCGGAGTCGGTCGTCCTGCTGTTCGCCGAGCGTGAGCCGGGCGAGCTTGACGAGCTGGCCGGGCTGCCGGACTTGCAGCTGCAGGGACTGCCGGACGACTGCGCGCGCGACCTGCTCGCCTCGGCCATCACCGCGCCGCTAGACGAGCGCGTGCGGGATCGGATACTCGCCGAGACGCGCGGGAATCCGCTGGCGCTGCTTGAGCTGCCCCGCGAACTGTCCCCGGCGAGACTGGCTGGCGGCTTCGGCCTGCCGGGCGAGCAACCGCTGCCGGGCCGGATCGAAGCGAGCTTCCGGTGGCGCGTCCAGCGGCTGCCCGCCGCGACCCAACGGCTGCTGCTGGTGGCTGCGGCCGAGCCGACCGGTGAGCCGATTCTGCTTTGGAGAGCGGCCGCGGTCCTGGGCATCCCAGCTGAGGCGGTAACTCCCGCGGAAGCGGATGGCCTGCTTGAGGTCGGCGAGCAGGTCATGTTCCGCCACTCGCTGCTGCGGTCAACGGTCTACCATGCGGCGGCCGCCGAGGAACGCCGAAATGCGCATGGGGCGCTGGCCGCGGCCACCGATACAGAGGTCGATCCGGACCGTCGGGCCTGGCACCGCGCCCACGCCGCGCTCGTGCCCGACGAGGACGTCGCCTGGGAGCTGGAGCGCTCAGCCGAGCGGGCGCAGGCGCGCGGCGGGCTGGCCGCAGCTGCTGCTTTCCTGCAGCGCGCCGCGGCACTGACGCCTGACCAAGGTCGGAGGGCGCGGCGCGCGCTTGAGGCCGCGCGGGCCAAGCAGCTAGCCGGAGCACCCCAAGAGGCTTCCGCGCTCCTCGCAACCGCAGCGGCCGGGGCGCTGGGCAAGTTCGACCAGGCCGTGCTTCAGCGCCTGCGCGGACAGCTCGCCTTGGACTTGAGGCGCGGCGGAGCCGCAGTGCCGCTGCTCCTTGATGCGGCCAGGCAGCTGGAACTGCTCGATCCGGGCCTGGCGCGAGAGACATATCTTGAGGCCCTGCGCGCGGCGAGCATCGCAGGGCGCCTTGGCGGCGGTGTGCTGGAGGCCGCCGAGGCCGCTCGCCGGGCCCCGTCCCCGCAAGGGGTGCCGCGTGCCGCCGACCTGTTGCTCGATGGCCTCGCCCCCCGTTTCGTGGACGGGTACACGGCCAGCGCGCCGGCGCTCAAGCATGCACTCAGCGCGGTTCGCGACCAAGGCCGCAGTGGCGGGCGAGACGTGCGCTGGCCGTGGATTGCCCGTCGCGTCGCGCCTGACCTGTTCGATGACGAGACATGGGATGAACTGGCCCACCGCAACGTGCAGATCGCACGGGACGTTGGCGCGCTGGCTGTGCTCCCGCTCGCCCTCAACTTCCTCGCGGATAGGCGCGTTTTCTGCGGCAATCTAGATGCTGCGGCGGCGCTGCTCGATGAAGCCGACGCGATCGCGGAGGCGACGGGCACCCCGCCCATACTGTTCGCAAGACCGATGCTCCCTGCGTGCCGCGGCGACGAGGCACAAACATCGGCGCTAATAGAGGCCAGCGACTCAACGGCGATCGCCCGAGGTGAGGGGGTGACGCTCACCTTCGGCGAACTCGCGTGCGCGGTACTCCATAACGGCCTCGGTCACTATCAGGCGGCGCTGGGCCCGGCTGAGAGCGCGAGCGCGCGGGACGAGCTCATGGCTTCGGTCTGGTCACTGCCTGAGCTGGTCGAGGCGGCCACACGCTGCGGCAGGACCGAGCTCGCGGCCGAAGCGATGGAGCGGCTCTCCGAGCGAACGCAGGCCGCTGGGACCCAGTTGGCGCTCGGAGTCGAGGCGCGGGCACGTGCGTTGCTCAGTGATGGCGAGCACGCCGAGCGCCTCTACCGCGAGGCGATCCAGTGGCTCGGTCGTACTCGCCTGCGCCCTGCCCTGGTCCGCGGCCATCTCCTGTACGGCGAGTGGCTGCGGCGCGAGAAACGCCGCGCAGACGCGCGCGTGCAACTGCGCATTGCCTACGAGGGCTTCATCGCAATGGGCATGGAGGGGTTCGCTGAGCGCAGCCGTCGCGAGTTGCTGGCCACGGGCGAGCCTGTACGCAGGCGCACGACCCAACCGGTCGAGGAGTTCACCGCGCAGGAGATGCAGATCGCGCGGCTCGCAGGTGACGGGTTGACGAATACGGAAATCGGTGCCCAGCTGTTCCTCAGCGCCCGTACGGTCGAATGGCACCTGCGCAAGATCTTCACCAAGCTCGACATCAGCTCCCGCAGACAGCTTCGCGTGGCATTGCGCGACGCCGGGACCGACAGCCGTGCCGACCTAGCCAGATCGCTGCCCGCACCTGGCCGGGCACCCTGATCTATCCGAAGGTGAACGCGTAGGCCTGGACCCCAGGGTCCAGGAAGGTAATCTCGAAGGTGCGGTCGGTAATGGGGCCGGGTTGCCTTAGAAGCTGGTACAGCCGCTGCTCGGCCAAGGTTCCGTTACCTTGGTCGTCCACATCGACCCCATGTGCCGCGCCCGGCGGCTGCCGGTCGAGAAGCATGCGGAATCGTATGGATGTGTCCCGTACTGCCGGGCCCATGACCAAGTGGAGGTCGCGGGCGTGGAAGCGGTAGCTAATCTGCCCGTTGGCCTCGTTCAGCGTGGCAGCCCGTTCGCCCACCGTCCAGTCTCCGGACAGGGCCCAGTGATTCAGTTTCAGCTGCGCCGGGGCCGTGTAGACCTGACGATTGCCCAGCACCGCGCCACCGGGGGACGAGAAGTTCTCGGCGCGTTCGTAGCCGGTGTAGTTCTCCGGTGACCGCAGGTTGGCCCAGTCGGCGGGAGCTTCAACTCCACGGGCATCGACTGACACTAGCTCAGGACCTGCGCCGACGGATCCCGCCTCGGCCAGTAGCTGCTGGATTATCATCTCCGACTGCTGGTATCCGCCTTCACCGAAGTGGTGATGCCGGATCAGTCCTCCGGTGTCCGCGAAATAGATGGCCGGCCAGTAGTAATTGTCGAAAGCACTCCATACCGCATAGATATTGTCGATCGCGACCGGATAATCGATCCTCATCTCCTGCACGGCCCGGCTGACGTTGTCGACGTTATGCTCGAACGCGAACTCGGGTGTGTGCACGCCGACTACCACCAGTCCCTGGCTGGAGTACTTCCCGGCCCACGCGCGGAGATAGGGAAGCTGGCGTAGCCAGTTGATGCAGGTATAAGTCCAGAAATCAACCAGGACCACCTTCCCGCGCAGCCCCGCAGGCGTGAGTGGCGGCGAATTGAGCCATCGCGTCGCGCCGCCGAAAGAACGCAGCTCGCCCTCGATGGGTAGCGGAGCCGAGGCCGGATGCAGCCCGGCGGGCACCGGCCATTGTGGTTTCATGACAATGCCTTCCTTGTGACTGGATGTCGTGGCCAGCGGGCCGCGCGTCGGACACGCCCGGCAGGGGGGTCTCGGCGACCGCCAGCCGGGCGACCCGGCCGGGGTGGTCGGCGGCCAGGGCGTAGCCGATCCACATCCCGGTGTCATGACCGGCCACGGCGAACCGGCGGTGCCCCAGCGCGTCCATCAGCGCGGCCAGGTCGGCGGCCAAGGTGCCGGTGTCGTAGCCGTCCCCGGGCTTGCCGGACAGCCCGCACCCGCGCTGGTCGGGCACCACGACGGAAAAGCCGCGGGCCAGCGCCGGCATGACCAGCCGCCAGGCGTACCAGGTCTGCGGCCAGCCGTGCACCAGCAGCAACGGCGGGCCGTCGCCGCCGGTGACCACGTGCTGGCGCAGCCCGCCGGCCTCGACGTACCGGCTGGTAAACGTGCCGGCGAACCCGTCCGGCAGGTGCGGCGCCGCGGAGACCGAACCGGGACCTTCCGGGAAAGACGGTGAGTTCACGAGGATCCCCTTCACGAGTAGCACTGCCTCACCGTCGCGCATCGGGCGATGGGACCGGCGGATCTAGCCAGCGCTGGTGAGGAATGCCTCGACGTCGGCAGCGAACTCGGCGTGATGCTGGAACAAGAACCCATGCGCCGAGTCGGGGTATATCTTCACGCGGGCGTGCGGGATCAGCCCCGCGAGCAGGTACGAATAATGCGGCGGGATCATCGGGTCGCTGTCGCCGTTGGCCACGAACACCGGCATGTCGATAGCACCGAGCCGCTGCAGCAGCGCGTGATCGGGGATCCCCCATATGCAGACGGCGTCATACTGCGCTTCGCGCGTCGCCCACGTCGTGACCGTGTCCCGGTCCTCAGTCCTCGCGTACATGCGCTGCAGCGCTTCCTTACCGGCTTGCCGACTTGTGGCCGACCGGGCGAAGAACACCTTGAGGTAGGCCTCCGGCTTGTGTGCGGCGTGCCGACCGCGTCCATGACCTCTGGCGCCCAGCCGTGCATTCCGGCCGCACCCTGCGGCGCCGCGGAGGCCAGGACCAGCCTGCGGACCATCGCCGGCCGGGTCAGCGCGATCTGCTGCGCCACGAAGCTGCCGATCGAGAAGCCCAGCAGATCCACCTCGCTGAGCCCCATCGCAGCCAGGAAGGCGAGGGCATCGCGCGCCATCTGCTCGATGGTGTCCGGGGTTGTCCCGGTCGAGCCGCCGACGCCGACGTTGTCGAACGTCACCACCCTCCGGGCCTGCGCTACCGCGTCGATCAGCGCCGGGTCCCAGCTGTCCAGGTTCCCGCGGAAATGCTGAAGCAGGACCAACGGCACCGTAGCCTCGCTGCCGCCTGTATCACGGTAGGCGTAGTCGATGCCATTGGCGGCACTGACCATTTCGTTCCGAAGATCCGAATATCCCATGTTTCCACCGCGCCTGGATGTCGTCCTGCAGTTGGGTTCCGATCGCGGGTACGTCCTTTTCAGGACTCGGGAGCGAGGAAGTGCTCGGCATAGGGGGTGCCGGCGAGCTTCCCGCCGATCAGCCGGGACAAGAGCAGCAGTGTGCTGCGGGGCCGGTAGTTGCCCACGACGTGCTGCGTCTGCCCGGCGGCGTTGCGGGTGACCATGGTGAAGTTGCTGATCGGCTCGCCGCGGACCCCGGCGGTGTAGTCCTCGAGCCAGCCGTTGTCGCCGTAAGGGCCGACGAAGTGGAAGTCCTGGTAGTCATAGAGCGTACGGATGGCCACCAGTACGGTCCGCACTGCCTCGGGGCCCTGCACGAAGCCGTCCATCATCGAGCCCTCCAGGGTGACGTCGTCGGCCAGGTTGTCCAGCCAGGCCGGGTAGTAGTTGGCGAGGGCGGGATCGCCGCTTCCCGTATGTGTCATGCCGTGCCTCCCTCGGGATCCGGCAGCGGGCCGGATGCGTGTGTGGTACCCCCACAGGGTGGCGCATCGGGCCGCCGAGCCGGACCAGTGACATTGCCTGGCCGTTACCCTGGTCTCCGCCGTGGTCTGTGATAGGGCACGGACGGAGACGGAAGAGGTCATTGGTTCAAGTCCAGTGCGGTCCCGCGATTTCCGAAAATCTGTCTGGCGATGCGGAAACCAAAGGGGAGCCAGGCTTCAGGCGGATCTGGTGTCCTTCTGGCGGTTCAAGATCATGCGCATGGCCGTGCCCTTGCCTGCCGTCACCGAGGCCGTCCCACCCGGGGTGCGCGAACCCTGCGAGCCTGACGCGACGCAGCCGCCACCTGAGCCGTATCACGGACCAGGGTAACGGCCAGGGTATTTGACCGGTCCGGCTCGGCCGCCCGATGCGCGACGGTGAGGCAGTGCTACTCGTGAAGGGGATCCTCGTGAACTCACCGTCTTTCCCGGAAGGTCCCGGTTCGGTCTCCGCGGCGCCGCA
>Ga0302314_10018100_pt1 | contig 11761 bp, 6 predicted proteins | sample III_Palsa_N2_3_FD_200533 | JGI IMG/M metagenome (GOLD analysis project Ga0302314, IMG submission 200533) | Peat permafrost microbial communities from Stordalen Mire near Abisko, Sweden - III_Palsa_N2_3 | ecosystem: Environmental > Terrestrial > Soil > Palsa > Peat permafrost | place: Sweden...
CGCGCGCTGACGACTCTCAGCTCACAAGCCCGTCGCGCCCATCGCATGGATGAAAGCATTGCCGCCCAAGACGAATCCGAGAACCTCGAAAACTGGACGCCGACGCCGGCGCAGCGCACGAGGACCACGGCGAATCGCGCGTTGCTCGCGTCGGCGCGCGGCGACATCCAAACAGCGACGCGCCTTCATCACGAAGCGCGTACCGTCTTGCGCGCGCTCGGAAACACAACGGGCGAAGCGACTGCGACGATCAATCTGGCCGAGAGCGAACACCAACTCGGTAACACGAAACGAGCCATCGAACTCGTCCGCGAGACGCTTACGCGCAGCCGGGCGTTCAGTACGGGATCCCGTAACAACTTGCAAGTGAACTTGGCGGGGTACCTGATTTCGCAAGGCGATGTAAGCGCCACGCGCTCGACGCTGGCCGAGTTGATATCAGCCCTGCAGCGTATCGATCCCAACTCGGGGCTGATGGCCATCTCCCTCGAGCATTTGGCGCTGGTCCACGCCCTCGAAGGCGGGTTCGAGCGGGCGGCGCGGCTCGAAGGCTATTGCGCAGCGGCTTTCGCCGCCAGCGGTTTCACCCGCGAATATACGGAGAGCGTCACGTACGAGAAGCTGATGGCGCTCCTACGAGCAACGTACCAGAACGACGAACTCGAAGCGCTCCTAGCGAAGGGAGCTGCGCTGGGCACGCAGGAGGCGATCGATGAAGGCCTGCGCGGGGATGCCGCGACCGGTTCGTAGCGCTGGACGCGACGTTGCACTGCAAATCCGTGGCGCGAGTCGAGCGCCGGCGTTTGCAGAGGCGAACGCCTACGGCCGGCGGCTTCGCGTGTTATTTGACGGCGCAGGTGCCGAGTTTGGTGTTGGTCGGCTTGGCGCCGGGGATGGGGCCGAGTTTTATCGTGGCTAGTGTGCTGCTGTCGGCTTGCGGGAACGGCTTGGTTCCGGCCGGGTAGCAGCTCGACGCGAGCAAGAATGCGGTAACGGCCGCGTACTGTTTTGGCGTGAGGGAGCCGGGGTCTGAGAACGGCATGTTCTGGAAGACCGTCGTGCGCAGATCGGAGAGCGTCCACTTGTCGGCCTTCGCCGTCGTCAAAAAGTCCGTGCCCGCGACGGACGGCCCGGCCGTTCCCTGAAGGTCGGCGCCATGGCACTGCAGGCACGATTTCCGGAAGACCGCGATGCCGTCGTGCGCCTGCGCAGCGGTATAGGGAGGTTCCGGATTCGCAGCCGCAACGACCATCGCCGGCGTGTCAGTGAAGCGCTGAACGTCCCGCGTGCGCTGCAAGTGCGTCTGCTGCAGACGCCTGCGCTGCAGATCCGCGCGCGGAAGCTGAGCGGTGTGGCCGCAGGCGGTGGTCGCGGCGCCTGCGCCGCGCGTGTAGAGGATGACGTCGTCACCCTGCACGACGACGCGGCCGATGCTCAGCTCATCCGGAATGGTGGTGGAGGCCGTGCGCCGCGGCAGCGCGACGTAGACGAGCCGTTGGGCGACGATCCCGTAAGCGGGCGTGTGCGCGGGCGGCGCGCAGCCGGAAACGCTTGCGGTTCCGGCGGGAACGCCGAGCGTCGTGTTGCCGAGTGCGCCGCTGATCCCGCCGAGGACACCATCCACAGACGGCCGCCCGACGACGAGCGCGAGGTTGGCGAGCGCGCGCGTCAGGTCGGCTTCGTAGTCCTCCATCTCCCTTTCGCCGAACGCGCTCTGCAAATTGTCGGCGGCGGCGAGCACGTTGGCCTTCGCACCTTCGATCGCCGGCGTCCAGAGCGACGAGCCTTCTTTGTCGAGCATCGTGTCGAGATGGCCGAGGGTCCCGACGCCGTCGCCGGGATCGCCGAAGGCGGCCGCGTAGCCGTCGTCGCGGCGACCGACCAGCGCATTCATCGCGCGATGCGCCGCGCGCAAATAAATGCCGTGACCGACGGCGTAGCTGTCCTCGATGTGCACGATCTCCGCGACCGCGGCGCGCACGTCAGCCAGCGCCGCGACCGCACCTGCGTGATCGTCGGGAGCGGCCTGGACCGGCGCAAAACAGGCCAGAACCAGGGCGCCGGCGAGACGCAGGGCGGTCGTACGCATGGAGGTTCTCCTAGGGCAGGCTGAAGGCCGTGATCGTCGCCTTGGTGGCGTGCGAGTAGGTTCCCTCGAGGGTCGGCGCGCCCTGGCCGAGGCGCGGATCGGCGAAGTTGACGCCGGCCGGTCCCGACGCAATGACGACGTACTGCTTCCCGCCGACGCTGTAGGAAGCGGGCGGTGCTTGAATCGTCTGGTTGGTCGGGTTGTGCCAGAGCACGCTGCCCGTCTTGGCATCGTAGGCGGTGAAGTCGCCATTGGTGCCGCCGGTGAAGACGATGCCGGACGAGAGCGACAGCGCGCCGCCGATTTGCGGGTACGCGAGGTGCTTGCGCCACAGGAATTTGCCGCTACCGATGTCGACCGCGTTCATGTAGCCGGTACTCGGCCCGACTTGCTTCGGGAACGCGCCGCCGAGATAGAATTGCCCGGTCACGTAGGTCGCGGTTCCGGGCGAGGTCCACAATCCGCATTGATCGACACTGGGAACGTAGAAGGCGTTGGTTTCCGGCATGTAGCTGCCGCCGTTGAATTCAACGCCGCCGTTCGTGTTCGGGCAGGCGATGTCGCCTTTGCGGTTGGGCTCGGTGTTCTGGCCCTTCTGCGTGCTGACGGCGAGCTGGTAGACGAGCGCGCCCGTCCCGGCGTCGAGGACCCAGAAGTTACCGCCCTTGTCGCCCGCCGCGACGAGACTGCGCGACGCGCCCGCGACGGTGCCGCTGAAGAGAACCGGCGGCATCGCGGGATCCCAGTCGTGCGTATCGTGCGGAATGAATTGGTGATACCACTTGACCTTCGGCGTCGCGCCGCTGATGTCGAGCGCTACCATCGAGTTGCTGTAGAGGTTCGAACCCTTGCGGATCGTTCCGAGGAAGTCGGGCTGCGGGTTGCCGGCGTCCACGTAGAGCGTGCTCGACGCCGTGTCGATCGCGATGCCGCTCCAAATGGCGGCGCCGCCGCGCTTCCAGGAGTCGCCGGCCCAGGTCGTGTGTCCGGCCTCGCCGGGTCCGGGGATCGTCTTCCAGTCCCAGATCCGTTTGCCGGTTGATGCGTCAAAAGCGCTCAGGTAGCCGATGCCGCCCCAGTCGCCGTTCGAGGCGCCGAGCAGGAGCATGTTCTTGTACGGAACGGGCTGCATCGTGAAGAACGTGTTGGTCGTGTCGTGCGCTGCGACGACGTTCCAGACGGTCTTGCCGGTGGTCGCGTTGTAGGCGATCAGGTGGCCGTCCAGGGTGGCCTCGTAGACATTGCCGTTGGCCAGCGCGACGCCGCGATTGGCCGAGAAGGCGATGACGTGCGGTTTGTACGCTTGGTGCCATTTGACGGCGCCGGTCTTGGCGTCGAGCGCGTACACGTCGTTGTGCGAGGACGTGACGTACATCGTGCCGTTCCAAACGATCGGGGAGACTTCGAGCGGGCCGCGGGCGTCGATGTTGGTCGCCCAGGCCTTCTTCAGCGTCGCGACGTTGCTGCTGGTGATGTCGGTACTCGTAAGATAGCGGTTGCCGGTATAGCTTCGCGCCGGCAAGATCCAGTTCGCGCTGTCTTTATCTGCGCTGACATAAGAGTCAGCGGTCGGCCACGTGCTCTGCGCGGCCAAGCGCGAAACGGAGACCAGAGAGACGACCGCGACGGCGGCAAGGATGATCGCCTTACGCAACATAGGTCCTCCTGTGCCACACTTTCGTGGCACTTAGTTGCTTGCGCCGTCCGGCGGGCGTGTCCTCCGGCGCCTCGGGCGCGTGTTTACCAAGCCGCTGGGCGGGCCGGGCGAGGGTGGAGTTGGGGCGCGACGGAAGCTGCGCGGAGCTAAGTCGCGAACGCAGGCATTCATAGACGATGTCTTTCCAGATTTTTCTTTCGTATGCTCGCGCTGACAACGTGGTGCCGGTTGGTAGCGGCGCGCAATATGGGTTTGTCACGCTGCTGCGGGCGAATTTGGCTGCGGCGTTACAGCGCCGGGCGGTCAGCGACGTCGCGATCTGGCGGGACAAAGAAGGGATCGCTGACGGCGAGCAATTTACGCCGAAGATCCTGAAGGCGATCGAAGATTCGCACCTGCTGCTGGTGGTGCTGACGCCGGCCTCGCTCAAGAGCGCGTACTGCCAACAAGAGCTGGAGGCATTTACAAAGCGCTGGAGCGATGGGGCCGACCCCAAACATCGCATCATCGTCGTGCTGCGGACCTGGGTCGAGCCGGCGCGCTGGCCGGCGGTCGCTGGGGGCCAGAATGGCTACCGTTTCTATACCGCCGAGAACGAGCGCGACGGAATGGCCGAGACGCCGATGTACGGGAACGACGGCAAGCCAACGTCAGCGTTTTACGACGTCGTGGATCGAATGGCGCAGTTCATCGAGCGCCGCATCGGGGAGCTGGGCACGGGCGACCCTACGGCTGTCGAGGCGAGGAGCGCGGAAGCGCCGCCCGCAATCGTTGAACGCCGCATCGGCGAGCTTGGGGCGAAGAGCGCTGAACCGCCGGCCGCAATCGTCACGGCCCCGAACGGGCGCACGATCTTCGTTGCGCAGCCGGCGGCGGACATGGAGGACGCGTATCGGACCGTCGTCGCCGAGCTGCGCAGCGACGGGTATACGGTCGTTCCCGATCCCGACGGGAAGATTCCCGATAGCGTTGCAGCGCCGGAGTACGTCGATGCGGCTCTGGCCCAAGCGGAGCTTTCGATCCATCTGCTCGGCGAGCGGGCGGGCGCGCGCGACAAGAGCCCGCCGATCGTTGGTCTGCAATTGGAGCGCGCGGCGCTGCGCGATTTCCGGCGTGTCATCTTTGCGCCGAAGGTCTTCGCCGACCCGGACGAGCCGGCGCGGGTGCTCGACGATCGCGATCCGATCGCGGTGCGCGACCGTTTTGGTCGCGGCCTCGACTCGGACACGGTGATCGGCGACGGACTGGGCGACTTCGTGGTCGAGTTGAAGAACTATCTGCGCAAGGAAGCGCCCAAACGCGCTGCCGCCGAGAGCGCGCCGCTTCGAGCCGGGGCGCGCGTCTTCGTCGACTTCCATCCCTCCGACGTCGACTTCGCGGCTTCGTTGCGCGGCGCGCTGCGCGAGCGCGGACTGCACTGCACCTTCGCCGCCGTCGAGGACGACAAAACGCAGAACAAGCTGACGAACAGCGAGCCGCTGCGCGCGGCCGACGGCGTCATCTACTGCTGGGCCAACGCCACCGACGCCTGGCTCTACGCCGAGGCGGCGGAGCTTGAGGACTGGGGCCGCCTCGGGCGCGCGGCACCGTTCGCGATGCGCGCCGCGGTCGTGGGTCCCCCCGAGCGCGGCAGCAAGCGCCTGTACAGCGCCGACGATCCGCCCGACAACGTCGACCTCTTCGTGGATCTCAGCTCCGATCCGCAGCCGCGTTCCCAAGGCCTCGAACCGCTCGTCGCAAAGCTGTCGCCTCAATCCCACCCGTGACCGAGGGGCTGTCCGCCCAGCAACCGTTTGCGGGCCTGCGGCCCTTCGAATTCGCGGACCGCGCCTACTTCTTCGGGCGTAGCGAGCAAGTCTATGCGCTCTATCGGTTAACGGCGTTCGGCTTCATCGCCGTGATCGGCAGCTCGGGAAGCGGCAAGTCGTCGCTCGTGCGCGCCGGGCTCTTCCCGCTGCTACTCGAGCCGGATGACGGCAAGCCGTGGTGCGTCGCGGTGTTGCGCCCCGGCGACGATCCGCTCGGACACCTCGCCGATGCCGTCGCCGGGCTGGCCCCAGGCGATGAAGACGAGGACGCCGCGGACCGTGCCGCACGGCGCGACCGCGTCGGCCACCTGCTGGCGCGCTCGAGCGCCGGATTGGCCGAGGCGCTCGCCGAGCTGCCGCGGCTGGCGGGCCGCCGCGTGCTGATCGTCGTCGATCAATTTGAAGAGCTTTTCCGTTACGCCGGTTCGGACGACGACAAGGTCGCGGGCGCGCAGTGGCGCGAGAAAGCGGCCAGCTTCGTGCAGCTTCTGCTGCAGCTGCATCGCCGTCAGAGCACGGCGCACGTGATGATCACGATGCGCTCGGACTTCATCGGCGATTGCGCGCAGTTCCCCAAGCTGCCCGAGGCCGTCAGCGACGTGCAGTTCCTTGTACCGTCGCTGACGCGGATGCAACGCGAGGAAGCAATTCGGGGCCCGATCCGCAAAGCCGGCGGCACGATCGAGCCGGGGCTCGTCGAGCGCCTGCTCAACGACGTCGGGTACGAGCTAGACCAGCTACCCGTCCTGCAGCATTGCTTGGCGCGGACGTGGGGCCACGCGCAGGCACGCTCGACGCCGCCGGCACTGACCGTGGACGATTACCGCTTCGTCGGCGAGATGGACGGCGCGATCTCGCAGCACGCCGACGAGATCATGCGCGACCTCCCGGGCCTGGAACCCGTCGTCGAGCAGGTGTTCCGCGCGCTGTGCGAACGGGACAGCGAGGGCCGCGCGACCCGCCGCGCGCTCGCGTTCCGCCGGCTGGTCGATGAGACGGGCATGCCCGAGGCCGATGTGCGTCGCGTCGTCGATCGCTTCCGGGCCGCCGACTGCTCCTTCTTGCTGCCCTCGACTGATGCGGTGCCGGCGCTGCAGGATGAAACCCGCATCGATGTCGTGCACGAGTCGCTTCTGCGGCGTTGGGAACGGATCACCGGGTCCGGCGCAGTCAGGCGCGGTTGGCTCGACGACGAGGACGAGGACGGCCGCTACTACCGTTCGCTGCTCGCGCGCATCGACGGCGGCGAGACCACACTACCGCTCGATCGTGTCGAAGAGCGCTATCGTTGGTGGACGTCGCGCCCGCGCACCGCTGCGTGGGCGGAGCGTTACGGCGGCGGTCACGATCGCGTTGCGCAGCTCTTCGACGACAGCCGCCGCGCGCTGCGTCAGCGCAGACGTTCGCGGCAACTCCTTGCGATCGGCACCGCGGTAACCGCGATCGCCATCATCACGGGTATCGCGCTGGCGTTCGTCAATTCGGAGCGGGCGCGGGGCGCTTCGCTCGTCGCGCAGTCGCAATTTCTCGCTCGCGACGCCGAGGCAACAACTGCGCAAGGCGACGCCGTCACCGGTGCGCTGTACGCGCTCGAAGCGCTGCCCTCGGACCTTATGCATCCCGAGCGCCCCTTTACCTGGCGCGCAGAGCTGGCGCTCGAGGGTGCAGCGGCCAACCGAAGCGAGCTACGCGATTTGAGCGGTCACCGTGATGCAGTCTGGACGGTTGCATTCGCGCCCGACGGCAAATCCGTCGTCACCGCTTCGCCCGACCATACTGCCCGCATCTGGGACGCGGCGACGGGCGCATTGAAGCATACGCTGCAGGGAGACGACGCTATACCGGCGGCATGGTTCTCTCCCGACGGCACGCTCGTCGTGACGACCTCGCTCGGCCACACCCCGCGAATCTGGGAAGCCAAGACGGGGACTTTGCGGCACACGCTGCGCGGGCACACGATGCCGGCTCGCAGCGCGGCATTTTCGCGCGACGGAAAGTGGCTCGTGACCGGTTCGGACGATCGCACGGCGCGCATCTGGAACGTCGCGACCGGCCTGACGCAGTTCGTGCTGCGCGGCCACGACGCGCCGGTCTGGTGGGTGACGTTTTCCCCGGACGGAACGCACGTTGCGACGGGCTCGGCCGACGGCACCGCGCGCATCTGGGATGCGCGAACCGGCCATGTGCTCCGCACGCTGCGCGATCGCGACCAGCTCGGAGTGCGGATGACCGTCTTCGCGCCCGATGGCACGCATCTCGTCACTGCCTCACTCGACGAGACGCCCCGTCTCTGGGACGTGGCGACGGGAAAGCTCCTACGCGTGCTGCGCGGTCATCACGCCGGAGTTCAGTCGGTCGCCTTCTCGCCCGACGGCCGATGGATCGCGACGGCTTCCGACGACGACACCGCCGGCCTCTGGGATGCAACGACCGGCGCGCTCGCCGTTCCGCTGCTGCGCGGTAACGATGGAGCGGTCTACGCGGCGGCCTTCGCGCACGACGGCACGCGTGTGGTGACGGCCTCGGCCGACGGCACCGCACGCATCTGGGATCGTGCGAGCGGCGCGCCGTTACTCGTGCTGCGCGGCCACCTCGGACCGGTGAACGGCGCCGCCTTTTCACCCGACGACAGCCGGATCGTCAGCGCGTCCTCGGACCACACGGCGCGCATCTGGTCGAGCGCTCCCGGCCTTGCCTCCCGCGTTTTGCACGGCGGTGATGCGCCGGTGAGGTCCGGCGCATTTTCGCCCGACGGAACAAGGCTCGTTACCGCAGGCGACGATGGAACCGCGATTGTCTGGGACCTCGCAACGAGCAACCCCGTCAACCGCGTTTTCATCCTCCATGGCGATGAAGCACCGGTCGAGTCAGCCGTATTCTCACTCGACGGGTCGCAGGTCGTCACCGCATCGCTCGACGACGTGCGCGTCTGGAACGCCTACACGGGCGCATCGTTGCACGTCATCAAGTGCTGCGCCGAAGGGGTAAAGTCGGCAGCGTTTTCGCTGGATGGCCGTCGCATCGTTACCGTCGCGTACGATCGAACCGTGCGGGTATACGATGCAACGACGGCAAGCCTCGTGTTCGTCAAACACTTGTATCCGAGTCGCAGCATCCTTCCGCGAGAACAGCCCGGCGGCGGTGAACAAATTGCGTCGGCCGCATTCTCGCCCGACGGGCGCACGATCGTCACGGCCTACCAGACCACGGCGAGCGTCTGGAATTCATTGACCGGCGAGGCGCTGCTCGAGCTGCGCGGCCACGTTGCGGCCGTGCGGTCGGCTTCATTCTCGCCCGACGGTACGCGGATCGTGACAGCCTCGGCCGACGGGACTGCGCGCACGTGGGATGCGAAAACCGGCGCGCCGCTCCTCGTCCTGCGTGGCGGCGACGGGCCACTGTTATCGGCAGCATTCTCACCCGACGGGCAACGCATCGCGACCGCCGCGCGCGAGGCAGCGCGCGTCTGGGACGCCCAAATCGGAGCGTCGCTCTTCAGGCTCCCCGGTGCTGCCGTCACCTCGGTGACGTTCTCGTTCGGAGGCGACAGGCTCGCGACGACGTCGCTCGACGGCAGCGTGCGCATCTGGCTGATGCCGGCGCGCTGTCAAGCGCTCATCGATCAGGTGCGGCGCACGCTGCCGCGGCAGCTGACCGACGACGAACGCCGTGCGGAGTTCCTGGGACCAAGACCGGCCGCGCCGGCCGTAGATTTCTTTGCGAGCCAGGAACGGTGCTCTGGTTAGCGACGGGGATTCTGGGAACCGGGTCGCAGTGGACCTCGAAGACCTAAGGAAACGTCGCCGCACCGCTCGAAAGGAGCCGCGCATTCCCATACAATCCTGAGGTTCGATCACATGGTTATGCGCGTGAAGTTCTTCGCATTTGCGGCCGCCGTCGCTTTTGCTCTCGTGCCTCTACCATCGATGGCGATGGGGCAGCTGAGCCCCGCGCAGCTCAGCGCCCTCAAGCGGCTGCCGTTCCGAGCCGTCGTGCCCGACGCCGTGCCACGCGGTTTTCGCCTGGTCTTCTTTCGCGTCAATGCGCGCACGCCGCAATCGTATGTCGTCGCTTATCGGCGCAGCGACGGAGCCTACCTGATCTTCGCCGGAAAAGCCGCACCGCCGGGCTCCAGCACCCAGGAGTACGCCGAACAGTTCGCTCAACGTGTGCGCCAGTCGGGGGCGTCGTACGCGACGGGCTCGGGGTCCTCCGGTCAGTTCGAAGCGCGCACGACCAACGCTGACGCCCAAGCGAACAACGACGACGTCGGCGCGGCTTCGTTCACGCGGAACGGCAACTGCTACCTTGGGTACGCAGATCCCACGCAAGCGACGATCGCCAACGCCGTTTTTGCCGCGGAAGGCTGCGGCCTGGGCGAGCAAGTCGAGATCCTGACCCAGGGTTACCAGGAACTCACACCCGTACGATAAGCCGGGCATCTCGCCGAGGGGCTGACGAATGATCAGATCGGCTACGACGCTCGCGCTGGCGTTCGCTCTCTTTCTGGGCCTGGCGTGCGCGGGTGGCGAGCTTGGCGCAGCTGCGCCAAGCGCGCTTCCGACCGCGGCGCCGCCGGCGGGCCAGCAAATGCTGCAAGGCTATGCTTCCAAAGGCTTGATCGTTCAGAACTCGCCGTATCTCGCGAGCGCCAAACGCGTCGCGAGCCGAGTGCGCAACGTCGCGCAACCGCTCAAAGAGCGCTACTACATCGTCAAGGACAAGCAACTCAACGCCTACGCCGCCCAGGGCGGCTACGTTTTTATCAACGACGCGACCCTGCGCGACGTGGAGAACGAGGCCGAATTCGCGTGCGTTATCGGCCACGAGACCGCCCATCTCAAGCTCGGGCACGAAGACAAAAAGACGGCAGTCCAAGTCGCCAAGGGTTTCCTCACCAAGATCGGCGGCTTCTTTGCCCGCAAATCGAAAACGGCGCAGATCGCGATCTCGGCCGCCGGCTACGCGGCGCAGTTCGGCTTTGCGGACTTCACGAAAGCACAAGAGTATGCGGCCGATCGTGAAGGGATCCAGCTGGCCGCGATCTGGTTCTTGCGCGTGGCAAAACGGCTCAACGGCGACAAGGGCTTCGAGCCGCTTGTCGCCGACCATCCGTCCATCGACGACCGAATGAAGCGCCTGGAGGCATTCATCAAAAGCAATCCCAAGCTCGCAAAGTGGCCGTCGCAGAAGCCGCGCCACAGCCATGGACTCGAGGCGAACGAGTAGCTGCGCAGCGGCGGCTCGAGGACGGGTTGGGGGCGTTGCCGCGGCGGGGTCGCGCTGGTCAGGCCTCCGCGGCGGGTCGGGATGCTCGGGACTCCGGGACGGGGTCGGGCTCTCGGGCCTCCGGCACAGTACACGGTAAATCCGCGGTGTGAATTGACGGGAGGCGTTTGTAGGTGCAAACGCCTCCATGAACCGCGAGGCCAAGATTAGCGCAATGCCGCGCTGACCTGACGCCGGCTGTGCCACACTGGTGGCACTCCGTAGGGCCAGAATGCGGCTATGCACCGCGACGACTTGGCGGCGGCGACCTTCGCCGTCATCGACGTTGAAACGACCGGCCTCGATCCGAAGACGGATCGGGTCGTCGAGATCGCGTGCCTTCGCGTGCGCGGCGGCAGGGTGATCGAGCGCTTTAGCTCGCTCGTCGACCCTGGCCGAGCGATCCCCCGGCGGGCCTCGGCGATCCACGGGATATTCGACCGGGACGTCGCCTTTGCACCGACCCTCCGGGAGCTCGAACCACAAATCCGGCGCATGACGGCCGACGCCGTCGTGGTCGCGCACAACGCTCGATTCGACGTTGGGTTTCTTCCGTTCGTGGCGGAGCGGCCCGTGCTGTGCACGATGCAGCTCGCGCGGCGTTTGGTGGACGCGCCTAGCTACCGCAACGAGGCACTGCGCGATTTCTTGCGGCTGAGGACTCCGTATCCGCTCGGGGCCCCCCATCGCGCCGGGTCGGATGCCGAAGTCACCGCGGCGCTGCTGTTGGAGCTGCTGCGGCGCTACGAGTTCGGGCCGTACGAAACGACCGTTCCGGCGTTGTTCACGCTGGTCGCGCGGCGCGTGACCCTGGCGCGCTTTGCTTTCGGGATCCATCGCGGTAAGGCGCTACGGCAAGTGCCGACCGGCTATCTGCGCTGGATCGTGGACGCCGGCTTTGAGAACTGGCCTGACGTCCGTCACACCGCGATGACCGAA
>Ga0302314_10018102_pt1 | contig 11760 bp, 9 predicted proteins | sample III_Palsa_N2_3_FD_200533 | JGI IMG/M metagenome (GOLD analysis project Ga0302314, IMG submission 200533) | Peat permafrost microbial communities from Stordalen Mire near Abisko, Sweden - III_Palsa_N2_3 | ecosystem: Environmental > Terrestrial > Soil > Palsa > Peat permafrost | place: Sweden...
TGCGCGGTCAGTCGTCGCGACCGCGTTCGGCGAGGGCTAGCGGTCGCCCGGGCGGCTAGCGGTCGCCCGGGCGGCTAGCGGTCGCCCGAGCGGCTAGCGGTCGCCCGAGCGGCTAGCGGTCGCCCGAGCGGCTAGCGGTCGCCCGGGCTCCGCAGCGGGAACTGCGAGATGCCGCGCTGAACGTCAAGCGCCGTTGAGACGATGCGGTTCTGCTCGCGCTCGTGCGCGACCGGATACCCCTCGCCGGAGGCTGCGCGCTCCTGGCGACCGACGTAGCCGAACGAGAGACCCTCGGGCAGGATCTGCAGGAGTCGCGGTGACATGAACGCGCGGGCACCCATGTTGCGCGGCTCCTCCTGGACCCAGACGACCTCCTTGAGGTTCGGGTAGCGCTCGATCAGCTTGAGGATCTCTGCCTGCGGGAAGGGGTAGAGCAACTCGACCCGGCCCACGGCCACATGATCAGCCGCGGCGCGAGCCGAATGACCGACGATGTCGTAGTAGATCTTGCCGCTACAGAGCAGCAGGCGCGTGACCTTCTCGTCCTCCACGCCGGGCTCGGCGAGGACCGACTGGAAGCGACCCTCGGTCAGATCCTGGAGGTGCGAGGCCGCCGCCGGCAGACGCAACAGGCTCTTGGGCGTCATCAGGATCAGCGGACGCTGCTTGGCGATCCGCGCCTGGCGGCGCAGCAGGTGGAAGTACTGGGCCGGTGTGGTGCAGTTGGCGACCCGCAGGTTGCCCTCTGCGCAGAGCTGCAGGTAGCGCTCCAGGCGCGCCGACGAGTGCTCGGGTCCGGCGCCCTCATAGCCGTGCGGCAGCAGCATCGTCAGACGCGAGGTCTGGCCCCATTTAGCGAGGCCGGCGGCGATGAACTGGTCGATCATCACCTGTGCGCCGTTGGCGAAGTCACCGAACTGCGCCTCCCAAAGCACCAGCGTCTCCGGCGCCTCGACCGAGTACCCGTACTCGAACCCGAGGCACGCCATCTCTGACAGCGGGCTGTTGTGCAGCTCCATCGTCGCCAGTGCGCCGGGCAGGTGCTGGACGGCCGAGTACTCCTGGCCGGTCTTGGGGTCGTGCAGGACCAGGTGGCGATTGCTGAAGGTCCCGCGCTCGGCGTCCTGGCCGGTTAGCCGTACCGGGATGCCTTCGGTCAGCAGTGACGCGAACGCGAGCGCCTCACCGAGGGCCCAGTTGATGCCGCCGTTCTCCTCGGTGAAGACCTTATGGCGGTCCTGGAACTGGCGTGCGAGCTTGGGGTTGATCGTAAAGCCATCCGGCACCTTGAGCAGGTCGTCGCTCAAAACCTTGAGCGTCTGCGCATCGACCGCCGTGTTGACCTCGGGTGACGGACTACGGTCGAGCTTGTACTCGCCGGTGGCGTGCTCGCCGACCTCCTGGGCGTGGGCGATCGTCTCCTTGACCTTGTTCAGATGGTCGGTCAGCACGGCCCAGGCCTCGTCGTTGACGGCTTGGGCCTCAGCCTCACTCACGACGCCCTGGCCGATGAGCTGCTTGGCGAACAGCTCACGCACGGGCTCGTGCTTCTTGATGACCTCGTACATCTCAGGCTGCGTGTAGGCCGGCTCATCACTCTCGTTGTGGCCGAAGCGGCGGTAACCGATCAGGTCGATCAGCACGTCGTGACCGAACTCCTGGCGGAAGGCCACGGCAAGACGGACAGCCGTGATGCAAGCCTCGACGTTGTCAGCATTGACGTGGATGATCGGCACGTCAAAGCCCTTCGCCATGTCGGAGGCGTAGGTGGTGGAACGTGAGTCATCCGGATCGGTCGTGAAGCCGACCTGGTTGTTCTGGATGATGTGGATCGTGCCGCCAACGGTGTAGCCGTCGAGCGCCTGCAGGTTCAGCGTCTCCGCCACAACGCCCTGGCCCGGGAAGGCGGCATCGCCGTGAAGCACGATCGAGACGGCCGCGTTCGTGTCCTGGCTGGCGTGCGGACCCTGACGCGTGGTCTGCGCGGCGCGGGTGGCGCCGGCACCGACCGGGGCAACGAACTCCAGGTGGCTCGGGTTGGATTCGAGCCGGACCACGACCGAGTCACCGCCCTCTAGCTGGAAGCTGCCGACGGCGCCGTGGTGATACTTGACGTCGCCGGTGCCGCCGTCCGGAATCGTCGTGATCGCGGCCAGTGTCTTGGAGCCCTCGAACTCGGCGAACAGCGAGCTGTAGGAGCGGCCGAGGTTGTGCGCAAGCACGTTCACGCGGCCGCGGTGGGCCATCCCGAGCACGACCTCATGGGCGCCGTTCCCAGCGGCCAGGCGGACGATCTCATCGATCATCGGCACGGTCATGTCCACGCCCTCAACGGAGAAGCGCTTGGCCCCGATGAATGACTTGTGCATAAAGCGCTCGAACGAGTCGACCTCAGTCAGGCGCTTCAGCATCGCCTTGCTCTCAGCGGGAGTCAGCGGCTTGCGGTAGGTGCCGGACTCGATGGCCTCGCGGAGCCAGAGACGCTGGCGGTGTGAGGCGATGTGCTCGATCTCATAGGAGATCGGGCCGCAGTAGATCTCACGCAGATGCGGAAGCGCCTCGGCCAGCGTGTCACCCGGCACGTACATGCGCAGAATCCGTGCCGGGATCTGAGCGAGCAGATCCGCCGTCAGGCCGAGCGGAGTCGGATCGAGCGACGGATCGCCCTCGGGCTCACGGCCGAGCGGGTCAACCTTCGCCGCCAGGTGGCCGTGGGTGCGGTGGGCCTTCAGCAGCGAGGTTGCGGCCTGGACGGCCTGCAGCAACTCCTCACTTGGCACGGCGTCCGCAGGGCTGGCCGGCGCGGAGACGACAGCTGCGGGAGCGACCGCAGCGACCACCTTCGGGGGCAATGCCGGCAGGCTCGCGCCGAGCGAGCTGAAGACGGCTTCATAGAAGCCGTGCTCGCCCTGCAGGTATTCCTCAACGACCTTCAGGAACCGGCCAGACTCGGCGCCCTGGATGATGCGGTGGTCGTAGGTAGAAGTCATCGACATGACCTTCTCGGCGCCGATCTGGGGGCCGATCGCCTCGAGGCCGACCGGGTAAGCGATCGAGCCGGTGGCGACGATCGTGCCCTGGCCCACCATCAGCCGCGGCACCGAGGCGACGGTGCCGAGCCCGCCCGGGTTCGTCAGGGAGATGTTGCCGCCGGTCAGATCGTCAGCGACCAGGGCGTTGGTGCGGGCCTTCTCAACCAGTTGGTTGTACGCATCGAGGAAGGCGCGGAAGCTGAGGCGGCCGGCGTCACGAATCACGGGCACCATCAGCGTGCGGCTGCCGTCCTTCTTCTCCACGTCAACGGCGAGACCAAGGTTGACGGCACCGTCATCGACGCGGTACGGAACGCCCTGCGACTCGACGAAGTGGTGGGCCATGATCGGCATCTCATCGGTCGCCGCCTTGGCGATCGCGTAGGCGATCAGGTGCGTGAACGAAACCTTTTGGCCGGCATCCTTGAGCTGCTTGCGTCGGGCGTCGAGGGTGGTGACGGTCAGCGTCCGGAACGAGGTCGCGGTCGGAATCGAGCGGCTCTCGTCCATATAGCGCGCGAGGGCAGCGCCGCCACCCTTGAGCTTCTCGGCACCCGCCGGGAGCTCGACCACGTTGGCCGCCGCCGACAACACGTCTTCCTTGGTGACACGACCGCCGCGAGCGCTGCCGGGAATCGCGCCGAGGTTCACGCCAAGCGCGGCGGCGACACGCTGAGCGACCGGAGTAGCCGATTGGCTCCCACCCGCCGCCCCGGCAACGGTCGTTGCCGGCGCTGCGGCCGGCGCGGGTACGGCCGCGGGCTTTGAACCAGCGGGCGCCGCTCCGTTCGCGGTCCGCGCAACCCCGGTGACCATGCGCGCGATCACCTGACCAACTGTGACGGTCACGCCCTCTTCAGCAAGGATCTCTGTGATCGTGCCGGCTGCGGGGGCGGGAAGCTCCATGTCGACCTTGTCGGTCGAGACCTCGACGACGGTCTGGCCGTCAGCGACGGTGTCCCCGACCTTGACCGACCACTCGAGGATCGTGCCCTCGGTGACGCTCTCGCCACCGGCTGGAGTGACGATGTCGATCGTCTCACCGACTACCTCGGCTGCCTCGTCCGCGGTCGGAGCGGAGCCATTTGCGGCCGAACCGTTGCCGGCCGTACCGTTGCCAGCCGCGGGGGCGTCGGCGGCGCCGTCTTGCGCGACCTGGATCTCCGCCAGCGGCGCACCGATCGTGACGGTGTCGCCCTCAGCGGCGTAGATCTTTACGACGACGCCCGAAACGGGGGACGGAAGCTCCGCGTCGACCTTGTCAGTCGAGATCTCGACCAAGGTCTCGTCGAGGGTTACAGAATCACCTTCCTGTTTGTGCCATTCGAGGATGGTTCCCTCTGCGACGGAGTCCCCCATCGCGGGCATCACAACTTGGAAAGTGCCTGTCTCAACGGCCATTTTTGAACTCTCTCGATTCTTTTCGACGCTGTCGGTAGGTTAGCGGTTGGCGGCCTGCGCCCTGGCTCGCCGTCTGAACTCATAGATGAACCCGAGCGAGCCGCAGAACGGCCCCAGCCCACCCAGGACGGCCACGCATACAGCGAGCCAAAACGGGATCACCCGCCAACGCGTGGCGGCGATACAGAGCAAAGACATACCGATCCAGAGCAGCCCGTGACTCAGTCCGAGGACGAATGTTGCCGGCTCCGGGTTGTGCAGCACGAACGCGCAGACCAGCAGTGACAGATAGATACACGAATGCACGCAGGAGACGATCTCCAGGCGCCTCAGGGTGACGACGCGTGTGAACAGCGGCTCGGAGTTAGCTGGGTGCGCAGCGGTTGCCATCGGCATCTTTGAACATAGCCAGGCTCAGGAGCCGGCGAGCATCTCACCCATTAGTCGCAGAGGCGCGTCCGCTTCGACCGGCCACCGCTCGACCTCAGGCGGCCACCAGGCGTACGCGTCGTGCTCCTCATCGGGAGTCACGCTCGCGCCTGGCGAAAGCCACGCCTGGCCGATCAGCATCACCATGTCATTCTGCAGGCGTACGAGCGCCTCGACCTGCAGGCGTTCCGGGCTGACGGACCACTCCTCCTCGAGTTCGCGCCCGAGCGTGTCGGCTGGGTTCTCGTCGACCTCGACGGAACCGCCGGCGCCGAGCGCCCAGCGCCCAGCCCAGGAAGCGACCCAGCCGGCGCGCCGCCCTGCGAGCCAGCCGCCATCCGCATTGCGCACCACGCAAAGCGCGGAGATGCTGCCGCCGGCGCCGTCCTGCAGCAGTCGCAGCGCCCAGCGGATCGGCTGCAGTTCGAGCTTGAGCACACCGCCTGAAACCTCGTAGCTCACGAGGCGCGCTGCGAGCCCATCGTGACTCGGCGAACCCCGCTCGCGCAGATGGTCGAGCATGCGATCGGCGGCCTCCTGCTGGCCGGCACCGACCTCAAACGGTTCAGGACGCCAGGAAATCTGTATATCGCCGGGATCCCACGGACCGCGGGCGAGCAGTTCAGGCTCTAACGGCACCGGTCAAAGGTAACGCGGCAAGCCTTAGCGCGCGGAGCACGGGCGACGTGGACGTTTGGCCAAGAGACGCCGCCGGGTGTGCAACTCTCCCGGCGATGTCTAAATTTGCGGTTCTGGGTCCGGGAGCCGTCGGCGGATTTCTCGCCGGCGCACTGAACTACCGCAGCACCCAGGTCACGATCGTTGCAGACGAGCACACCAGCAGCCGGTTGCGCACCCATGGACTCCACGTGGTCAGTGCCACGGTCGGGGACTTCACGACACGGCCGCGCGCAATCGACACGCTCGAGGAGCCGGTAGACGTCCTCTTCATCACCACCAAGACGTACGAGCTGCAAGCTGCGGTGGAGCGAATCAAGACGCCGCCGCACCTGATCATCCCACTGCTGAGCGGGCTTGAGAACGTCGGCTATCTGCGCTCACGCTTCCCCGACACTCTGGTCTGTGCGGCCTCAATCCGCATCGAGGCCGAGAAGAAGGACGTAGCCGAGATCTCTCACACCTCGAGCTTCGCGGTGATCGACGCCGGCTTTGACGATGATTGGCTCAACCATCGCGAGCTCAAACCGCTCGTGGATCCGCTCGGCGCGGGCGGAATCGCATTCATGGTCAGCTCGAGTGAGGTCCAGGTACTGTGGTCAAAGCTCGTGTTCCTCAACGCGCTGTCGCTGACCAGCGCACTCTCGAACATGCCGGTCGGCTGGATCCGCAAGGAGCCCGCTTGGCGGACGCGTCTGCAGTCGGCGCTGGAAGAGGGAGCGTCAGTGGCGCAGGCGGATGGCGCGCGCATCAGCGTCGAGATGACGATGGACTACGTGGACCACGCCAACTATCAGCTCGGCTCGGTGATGCAGCGCGACCTGTTGGCCGGCAAACCGCTGGAGCTCGACGGGATCGCGGGCGCCGTGCTGCGCGCCGGGGCGCGCCATGGTCTTCAGCTGCCGACGATCCGGTCGCTGGCGGCCGAGGTCGCGGCAAAGGCCAGCATGCCTGCTCCCGCTATCTGAGCGCGCTGATCCGCCGCGCTCAGAATGGGGGGCGGATCGGGTCCGGGGTCTGAGTCCCGCCGCCGGGCCGGACAATTTCCAACTCGCGAACCTCTTCGGCGACCGCGTCGACGACCTCTTCCTCGGCCTCTTCCTGCTCGGCGTTGTGATCGCCGTCGCAGAGCACTCGGAACGCACCCGTGACGCCGCCGTCAGCCTGAAGCACGATGCCGGGAAGGATCTGCTCACCCTCCTCAAGCCCGAGGCGCTCAATGTCGAAGTGGGTCATTCCGACCCCCCAAGTGTGGTGACCTGGATTCTCGCGGTCGTGCGCGGCTACGCCCTGAGACAGCCGCTCCAGGAGGTACGAGATCTTGCTGCGGCCTGGTTCCGACATCCCCGTTCAGGCTAGCGGACTGGACGAAGCGGAGCTCCACAACACGCTGCGGTTGCGGCCGCCCCGCTTGGCCCGATACAGAGCCTGATCCGCCCGCTCATAGAGCTGGGCCGCGTCGCGGAGGTCCGCTCGCATCGCCACACCGATCGAAATCGTGAGGTCAAGGCCCACCTCCGTCCGAGGGCTGCCTGCCGCGGCGGAGCCGACCTGCACTCGGAACGGGGTCGACGCGATCGCCTCACGGGCACGCTCGGCCGCGACCAACGCTCCCTCCGAGGGGATCTCGGGAAGGATCCAGGCGAATTCCTCGCCGCCGACACGCGCCAGCAGATCCCCTTTCCGCAGCACCGCGCCGAGCCGAACGCTCACTCCCTGCAGCGCCTGATCACCGACCGGGTGGCCGTAGAGGTCATTGACCGCCTTGAAATGGTCGAGGTCGAGGATCGCCACCGCCAGCGGCCGCTCGTGACGGATCGCGTTGGCGATCTCGGCCTCGAGCCGCTGGTCGAACAGGCGCCGGTTGGCGAGGCTCGTGAGCGGGTCGTGGGTCACCAGGCGTTCGAGCTCGACCTCGTAGTCGCGGCGCTCGCTGATATCGCGAGCCGTGCTGACCCACCCCAGCACGGCACCGTCCGGCAAACGCGCCGGCGCGATTCGAACCTCGGCGATGAAGCGGGTGCCATCCTTGCGCATCAGCGGAACTTCGAAGGGTTCGGCTCGCTGCACGTCGTAGCCGTTGCCGACGACGTTGTCGCGCAGATCCATCGCCGCGCTGATTCCCTCAGGCGGCCAGAACGGCCAGGGCAAGGTCACGCCGATCAGCTCATCACGGCCAAATCCGAGCATCTCGCAGAGCGCGTCGTTGACCTCCAGAATCTCGCCGCCGGCACTGAGCAGGTAGCTCGCACCGATCGCGTCCAGAATCGCCAGCGCCCGATCGCGCTGCCTCTGCAGCTGCTCATGTCCATCACCCCCTGCCATCCTGAGGCACTTCATAGCGCTCCGGGACACAGAGGGCAATAGGTAGACGTGCCTGGTAGCCAGGTCGTCAGAGCCAGGTCGTCCGGCTGCCGTCGCGATGGGGCTCGACAGCTAGGCTGTCGTGGGTGATTGTCGAACGCTCCCTGAGCGCACCCTGGGTGTCCAACACGTATCTGGTGGCCGATGACTCGCCCGCCGGAGCGACGGCCGTGCTGATCGACGCCGGTGGCCCCGTGGCGCCACTGCTGGAAGTGATTTCAGAGCGCGGCTATGAGCTCACCCACGTCCTCCTGACCCACCATCACCACGATCACGTGGCCGAGCTGGACGCTGTCATCAGCCAGTGGCCGGATGTTCCGGTCCTGATCCACGAGCTGGAGCGCGAGTTCGTCCCAGCCGCGACCGGCAACCTCGTCCCCGGCGTGCCGATAGCCAGCGGGGGCCTGCGAATCGAGCCTCTGCATACGCCCGGACATACGCTCGGGATGGTCTCGCTCCTGATCAACGGAACCGATCTGTTCACCGGCGACGTGCTTTTCAGGGGCTCGATCGGCGGGGTTCGTGCGCCTGGACATACGACCTACGCGGATCAGAAGGCATCGATCATGGAAACGCTGCTGCGGCTACCGCCGCAAACCCGGATCCATCCCGGTCATACCGATCCGACGACGGTCGTGAACGAGCTCGAAAGCAATCCGTTCGTGCGGATCTGGTCAGGGCGCGACCCCGAAGGGACGGCACTGTGCACCGCCTTGGGCAGGCCCGCAACCCTGATCCTGCTGGCCGACGATTACGACGGCGGCCACAAGGCATGGGTGCGCTGGCCGGACGGCTCCGATGACATCGTGCCCGGGTCACAGGTGACCACGGACACGCCCGCCCGGGATTGATGCCGGGAATGGCGGACGGCAGCAAGATCCCGAAGTCACGGGCTCGCCGAACCGCGAAGATCGGCGGGCTCGCTGCCGGGCAGGCGCTCAGGCAGGCCGGCACGATCGCGACCAACGTGGCACGCACCAAGGAGGGCCGTGAGGCCGCACTGGAACGCCGCCATATGGAAGCGGCCGAGCAGATAGTGGCCGCGCTCGGAACGATGAAGGGCGCGGCGATGAAGGTGGGTCAGGTGCTGTCGTTTGTGGACACGGGCCTGATTCCGCCGGAGCACCGTGACGAATTCCAGCGCAAGCTGGCGGCGCTCCGCGATGCGGCGCCAACGGTCTCCTTCAAGGAAATGCGCAAGGTGATCGAGGACGATCTGGACGATCCGCTGGACGAGATCTTCAGCGAATTCAACGAACAGCCGATCGCAGCTGCGTCGATCGGGCAGGTTTACCGTGCACGCCTGGCGCAGGACGACCGTGAGGTGGCGGTCAAGGTGCAGTACCCCGGAGTTGCCGCGGCAGTTCGCGCGGACCTTCAAAACCTCGGGATGATCCTGCGTGTGGTCAAGCGGATCGCGCCGGGGCTCGATCCGAAGACGATCGGTGCGGAGATCCGCGACCGCATCGAGGAGGAGCTCGACTATGAGCTCGAGGCTCAGAACCAGCGGACGCTGGCCCGGATCTACAAGGGACACCCGTTCATCGTGGTGCCGGAGGTGGTGACATCGCTCTCCCGCGAGCGCGTGCTGGTCACGGACTTTGTGGAGGGGATCGGCTTTGAGGAGGTCAAACGCTATCCGCAGGCCGAGCGTGACCGCATCGGCGAAATCCTCTTCCGTTTCTACTTCGGCTGCCTTTACCGGCACCATCAGTTCTCCGGCGATCCGCATCCCGGCAACTCGATGCTGCTGGCGGACGGCCGGGTCGCTTTCTTTGACTTCGGTCTGTTCAAGCGCATGCCCAGCGAGGCGGTCGAGCTGGAGATGGAAGTGGCGCGCGCGGTCATCGAAGGTGACACCGCGACGATCATGCAACTCGGCACCAAGGTCGGGTTCTTCCCAGAGCCTGAGAAGTTCGACCCGGCCCGGGTACTCGAGCATTTCCGAGCGGCAAGCGGCTGGTACACGGTTGACCGGGAGGTGACGCTCACGCCCGAGCTGGCAACCCAGGTTCTGATTGACATGAGCGACCCGCGCTCGGAGTACTTCGGGCAGCTGCGCCACGAGTCAGCACCGCCGGATCACATCTTTGGACGGCGAATGGAGGTTCTGACCCTCGCCGTGCTCTCGCAACTGCGAGCGCACGGGAACTTCCACCGAATCGCACGCGAGTGGTACTACGGCGACGCACCCGTCACCGAACTCGGCCGGCAGGAGGCCGAGTTCTACTCGCCCTGAGTCTGCGCGGTTAGCTGGCGGTCAGCGAGAGCGTCGCATCAGACGAGAGCGCGGCATACGCGGCGCTCAGCATCCCGATGTTGTCGCTGCTGTTCGCGGTCAGCTCCGAGAGCAGAGCTGAGGCAGCCGCAAGGTTCGGCGGCACGCTCTCCTCAAACTCGTCGACCGTGATGCCGGAGGCGCCCCCGAGGTCGACCAGCGCCGCGCCTGCCTCTTCGGCAGCCGACTCGTAGGAGTTCACCGTGGTCGTGAGATTGGCCCCGACCAGCGCCGCGTCAGCACGATCCTGGCTGGACACCGAAAGATCTATCGAGAACGCGTCGGATGATGAGCCCGGCGTACTCGAGCTGGAACCCGGATTCGAACCCGAGTCCGACGATGAACCGAACGACCCAGAAGAGGTCGAATCCGACGTGGACGCGGTTGAGGTATCGATCGCCGGCGTCACAGGTGGATCCGCCGGCGAGAGCGCCTCGGGAGCCGAAACCTGGAGCAGCGTTGACAAATCTAAGGCCGACATAACAGCCGGAACTGTATGCCGATCACGCAGGACTGTCAACCGGTGGTTCGACAAATGTTCCAAGTACCTGCTATATGCCGATTTGCACGTAAAAGACTACGTGCCGGCGGCCACCGCTAGACCGTCCCTAGACCTCTTGGATCTGCATCAGGCTGGTCGTGTTCGGGCGCCCGCTCGGCAGCCCTGCGGTGATCGCCACGCGGTCACCCGGTTTGACCCAGCCGAGCTCAACGACACGTCGAGCGGCATCGGCGATCAGCGCCTCGGTGACCTCATGCCGGCGCATCGAGGCGGCCTGCACGCCCCACATCAGCGAACAGCGCCGCACGGTCTCGCGTCCGGGCGAGAGCGCGATGATCGGCACGTTCGGCCGGTGGGCGGAGATCAGGCGGGCAGAGCGGCCGGACAGGCTAGGCGCAATGATCGCCGCCAGGTCAAGCTCGCGTGCGGCCTGGCAGACGTTGTAGGCGATCGTGTAAGCCGGGTCACGTGCATCGCGGCGGACGCGCAGCTCATTCCAATCGCGGTAGGGAAGCCCCGTCTCCGTGCGCTCACAGATCGAGGCCATCATCGCCACCGTCTCCACCGGGTACTGACCCACGGCCGACTCCTGAGAGAGCATGACCGCATCAGTCCCGTCAAAGATCGCGTTGGCCACGTCGGTCGCCTCGGCTCGAGTCGGACGCGGCGAGGCGACCATCGAGTCGAGCATCTGCGTCGCCGTGATCGCCGGGCGCGCGAACTCTCCGGCGAGCTTCAACAGGCGCTTCTGCGCGAGCGGAACGTCCTCAATCGGCAGCTCGATGCCCAGATCGCCGCGGGCGACCATGACGCAGTCCGCGGCGCGGATGATCGCCTCGGCGTTCGCGACAGCCTCGGGTTTCTCGATCTTGGCGATCAGCGGCAGTCGTGTGTGTTCACGGACGTTGGTCACGTCCTCAGCGGTGCGCACGAATGAGAGCGCGACCATGTCAACGCCGATCTCCTCGCCGAAGCGCAGCTTTTCAAGGTCTTCCTCGGGCACCGCCTGGAGGCCGCGGGTCGACCCCGGGATGTTCAGGCCCTGCCGCGAAGCGACGGCTCCGCCGACCTCAATC
>Ga0302314_10018103_pt1 | contig 11760 bp, 10 predicted proteins | sample III_Palsa_N2_3_FD_200533 | JGI IMG/M metagenome (GOLD analysis project Ga0302314, IMG submission 200533) | Peat permafrost microbial communities from Stordalen Mire near Abisko, Sweden - III_Palsa_N2_3 | ecosystem: Environmental > Terrestrial > Soil > Palsa > Peat permafrost | place: Sweden...
TCGGCCTGATCGAGAACGGTGTGCCGGTGGCGGGCGTCGTCGCGGCGCCGGCGAGCGGCGAGCTTTGGGTCACCACGGCCAACGGCGTGATGAAGCGCGACGGCGACGGCCCATTCGCGCCGATCCGCCCGCGCGTCTGGCCGAAGGGCGCGGCGCTGGCGCTGATCAGCCACACGATGAAGGTGGAGACCGCCGATGCACTCGCCGCGCAATACGGCTTCCACCTGCGCGAGCCGATGGATTCGTCGATCAAGTTCTGCCGCATCGCCGAAGGCGCCGCCGATATCTACCCGCGCCATGGCACGACGATGGAGTGGGACACCGCCGCCGGCCACGCGGTCCTGTTGGCCGCCGGCGGCTCGGTAACCACGCCCGAAGGCGCGCCGTTCGCCTACGGCAAGGCCAGCGAAGGCTTCAAGAACGGCTGGTTCGTCGCGCGGGGGCTGTGATGGAGGTTAATCTCGCCCCCTCCACGGTCTTGACCGCGCGTAAGTCCCGGCCACCCAAACACACCGGCTGAGCCATGGCCGCGCCAGGCTAGCCCGCCTGCCCGTAGAAATGCCGCTTGAACGGGCCGCCGAAGAACGTCTTGCCGGCGCTGCGGACGGTCCGGTCGAGCGCGAAGGCGCGGTGCGGCGCGCGGACGATCCATTGGAAAGCCGCGATCGGCGCGAAGATCGCCGTCTGCGCCACGCCGATCGCCATCCAGCGCGCCAGCCCGATCCAATCCGGCGGCGTGGCGCTGACGCAGCTGTAGCTCGGGCCCTGGCCGTAGGCGAAGGCGCGGGCGAGGGTGTAGTCCAGCGTTAGTCGCTCCGGGACCGGGTCCTCGTAGACCAACGCCTCATGCGCCCAGGCGAACCGGGCGCCGGCCTTGCTCATATTCCCGAACAGGAGGTCGTCCTCGCCGCCGGACTGGTTGCGTTCGGGCGAGAAGGGGTGCGTCGGGTGGGGCAGGGCGGCGCGGCGCACCAGGCTGTCGCCGCAGCCGTAGTAGTGGGCGATGATTCCCGTCTCCGCCGGCCCTTCGCGTGAAAAGAACTGCTGCAGATAGAGCCGGTGGCGCTGGATGTGCGGTGGGGCGCGGCCCTGCACCGGGCCGAACACCGCGTCGGCGTCGTAGCACGCCTGGGTCTCGATCAGCGCCGCCAGCCAGCCGGGCGCGGCCTCCTCGTCATCGTCGATGAAGGCGATCAGCTCGCCCTTGGCCGCGGCGAGGGCGGCGTTGCGGGCGTTGGCGACGCCGGCGGCCGGCTCGTGCACGTAACGGACCGGAAACGGCGCCTCGGCGGCGAGCCGGCGCGCCATCGGCTCGGCCGAGGGGACCTGGTCGTTGTCGACGATCACCAGTTCCAGCTTCGACAGATCGAGCCCGATCTGGCGGAAGGTCGAGCGCACCGCGACGGCGAGGCCCTCGGGCCGGCGCTGGGTGGGGATAGCGATGCTGACGCTGAGCGGCTTCACGCACGGCTGAACAACCGCCGTCCCCGCCGGCGTCGAAGCCAGCCGCAGGAAGATCGGAGGGGACAGCGTGCGCCGGTCGAGCAGCGAAAGCATCAGTTCCTCGAACTGGTCCGTCTCATTACGGACCGTAAGCCAGAGCCCCGGCCGGCTTTAAGCAAGCGGCGCGCCGCGTGACGCGGGGCTCGGACCACGGTAGAGGAGCGGTCCTTCAATTTAGGGAACAGAGGAGGGCGCCGTGCGCCTGCCCAAGGCCAGGCTCGATCAGGTGCTCGCCCGCTTCCAAGAGGTGGAGGCGCGGATGTCGGCCGCCAGCGACGGCGCCGAGGTCGTGCGCCTCGGCAAGGAGTACGCCGAGCTGAGGCCGGTGGCTGAAGCCGCGGTGCGGCTGATCACGGCGCAGGACCAGCGCGCCGAGCTGGAGCAGCTCGCCGCCAGCGACGACGCCGAAATGGCCGAACTCGCCCGAGCGGAAATGCAGGATTTGAGCGAGGAAGAGCCCCGGCTGGAGCGCGAGATGGCGCTGTTGCTGGCCCCGCGCGACGCGGACGAGAACGCCTCGGCGATCCTGGAAGTGCGCGCCGGCACCGGCGGCGACGAGGCGGCCCTGTTCGCCGGCGATCTCTTCCGCATGTACCAGCGCTACGCCCAGACCCACGGCTGGCGGCTCGAGGTCGAGAGCGAATCCGAGGGTGAGATGGGCGGCTACAAGGAGATCATCGCCTCGATCGCCGGCGATGGCGTGTTCGGGCGGCTGAAGTTCGAGAGCGGCGTCCACCGCGTGCAGCGCGTGCCGCAAACCGAGACTCAAGGGCGCATCCACACCTCGGCGGCGACGGTTGCGGTGCTGCCGGAGCCTGAAGACGTGGAGATCGAGATCAACGACGGCGACATCCGCATCGACACCTACCGTTCGTCCGGCGCCGGCGGCCAGCACGTCAACAAGACCGACTCGGCGGTGCGCATCACCCACCTGCCCACCGGCATCGTCGTCACATCATCGGAGAAGTCGCAGCACCAGAACCGGGCGCGGGCGATGAAGGTGCTGAAGGCCAAGCTCTACGAGCGCCAGCGCGACGCGCTCGACACCCAGCGCTCCGAGGCGCGCAAGGCGCAGGTCGGCTCGGGCGACCGGTCCGAGCGCATCCGCACCTACAACTTCCCCCAGGCGCGGGTCACCGACCACCGCATCAACCTGACGCTCTACAGCCTGCCCAAGGTGATCGACGGCGAGGGGCTAGACGACCTGATCAATCCGCTGATCGCCGAAGATCAGGCCGCCCGGCTGGCGACGCTGGAAGACAGCTTGGATTGAACCTTTTCCCCAGAGGGGGAAGGGTAAGCGGGGTCTAAGCCGCGATCCGCGCGATCCGGGCAATGCGGCGCAGGAAGCTGGCCACATAGCCGACCTGGCGCATCATGAAGCCGGTGGATATCTCCACCGCCTCCCTTGGCGACACCGTGAAAGCCTTGCCGACCGAGTCGGCCATCGCCGCGCCGCGCTCGCCGATCGGCTTGGGCTCGCCGACGGTGGTGTCGATCGCGGTCTGGTGTTCGACCTCGGAATTCAGCTCGGCGCCGCTGAGCACCACCATGGCCGAGACCCAGACCCACAGCATGTAGGCGATCATCGCGCCCAGCGAGCCGTAGGTGACGCCGAAGTGGGCGACGTTATTGACGTACCAGGAAAAGGTCAGCGAGACGCCGAGCCAGACCGCCGCCGCCAGCACCCCGCCGAACACCACCCAGCGCCATTGCGCCGGACGTCGGCTGGGGCCGTAGCGATAGAGCAGGGAAAAGGCGGTCGCGGCGCTGAGAAAGACGGTCGCCCAGCGCAGCGGTCCCCACCAGACGCCGAAGCGGCGCAGGCCCATGCCGTGCAGGAACACCGGCGCGGCGATCAACATGCTCAGCACCAGGGCCATGAAGATCAGCGCCACCAGCGTCGCGCCGTAGGTGATGAAGCTGCGGCGTACGTAGTCGCGCTTTTCCTTCTCGTCGAAGGTGATGTTGAGGCCGTCGAACAGCGCCTTCATGCCGGCGTTGGCGCTCCAGACCGACAGCAGGGTCGAGATCACAAAGGCGACGCTCAAGGTGGCGTGCCGCTGATTCGCCAGCCGCACCATCTGGCCGCCGATCAGGTTCACCGCGTCGCGCGGCAGGATGGTGGCGATGTGGCTGAGCTGGCGTTCCACCGTGCTCACATCCGAGAACAGGCCGTAGAGCGAGACGAAGGCGGCAATGGCCGGGAAGGTCGCCAGCAGGATGTAGAAGGTGACCCCGCCGGCCAGCGCCGAGAGCCGATCGCGGCCCATGCCTCGGTAGGCGCGCCAGAGCACGTCTTTCCAGCCCAGCGGCGGGATCGCCAGCGGCGAGGTGGCGCAACGGCCTCGGCCCGGCTCGCAGGCGTCGAGCTCGGCCGGCGTCATCGGGCGGGGCTCGTCTGCGGCCGTCTTCTTGCGACCGCGCAGCAAAGTCGCCGCGGCCATGGCCGCCATGGCGAACCACGGGGCCAGATGGTAGGGCGCTTTACCGCGTTCGCGACCAGGATCAGTCTCCAGGCGCGCCGTCGGATCGCTCATGCCAAGGCTCACCTTGCGCCAACGCTTGAGTTTCGCCGTCCGGCCCGGCAGGGGAGCGCCATGACCGCCCGCATCTCCGCGCTTTTTCGGCATCCGATCAAGGGGTTCACGCCGGAAAAGCTGCAGCTTGCCGAGCTTTCCCCAGGAAAGGCCTTTCCGGGGGACCGTTTGTTCGCCCTCGAGGATGGCCCGAGCGGCTTCGATCCAGTCAATCCGGGCTTCATTGCGAAGCAGCGATTCGCCGTCCTGGCCAAGATCGCCGCCGTCGCCAAGGCCCGCACTCGGCTCGACGACGCGACCGGGCTCTTTCATGCCAGCGCCGAGGGCCAGCAGCCCTATCTCGGCAAGCTCTCCGAGCCAAAGGGCCGCACGGCCTTCGCCGCGTGGATGACCGAGCTTCTCGGCGACGCCGCGCAAGGACCGCTGCGGCTGATCGATGGCCAGGGGCACCGGTTCCTCGATCATCCTTCAGGCCATGTCTCGATCATCAACCTGGCGAGCGTACGTGATCTGGAACAACGGCTGGGCAAGTCACTCGATCCGCTGAGGTTCCGCGCCAACCTATACGTCGAAGGATGGCCGGCGTGGGCGGAAAACGACTGGACAGGTCGTCGCATCGACCTAGGCGGAGCGGAAACGGAAGTCTTCAAGCCGATCATCCGATGCGCCGCCCCCGGCGTCGATCCAGACACCGCCGTCCGCGACCTGGATATACCGGCCGAACTCTTTCGCTTCTACGGACATCCAAACTGCGGAATCTATGTGCAGGTGAAGAAGGGTGGGGTGGTGCGCGAGGGCGATCTCGTAACCAACCCTCCCACTTGAGGGGGGGTGGCCGCGAAGCGGACGGGTGGGGGTTTCTATCCGCGACCGAGCTACCTGAGGCAAACCCCCACCCCCGACCCCTCCCCTCAAGTGGGAGGGGAGGCGAGCGCCTTCTCGATCAGCGCGATGGTCTCGGCGATGCCGAAGATCGCGGCGAACGAGCCGAAGCGGGGGCCTTGGCTCTGGCCGAGCAGGACTTCGTAGAGCGCCTGGAACCAGGCGCGCAGCGGCTCGAAACCACCGGCCTTGCCGGCTTCGTAGACCTGGTTCTGGATCGCCTCGGCGTCCTTGAAGCCGAGCGGCAGCGCCCGCAGCCGCGCCGCCAGGTCGGCGAACGCCGCGCGCTCCTGGTCGGTGGCCGGCCGGAAGCGCTTCGCCGGGAGCACGAAGTCCTCGTAGTAGTTGATCGCGAAGTCCGACAGCTGGTCGAGTAGCGGTTCGCTCTGCGGCGTCGCCCCGGGCAGGTAGCGCGACAGGAAGCCCCACAGGATCGTCTTGTCGGAGGCGTTGGCGGCTGAGACCAGGTTCAGCAGCAGCGAGAACGACACCGGCGAGCCCCGCTCCGGCGGCGCGCCCGCATGGATGCTCCACACCGGACTGTCCAGCGGATTGGCCGAGTTGGACCCGTCGGCTCTCGCCCGATTGTAGGCGTCCAGGTGCTGCAGGTATTCGTCGGTCGCCTTCGGGATCACGTCGAAATAGAGCCGCTTGGCCGACTTCGGCGAGCCGAACATGTAATAGGCCAGGCTCTGCGGCGCGCCGTAGCGCAGCCACTCCTCCATCGTCAGGCCGTTGCCCTTGGACTTGGAGATCTTCTGGTTCTGCTCGTCCATGAACAGCTCGTAGGTGAAGGTCTCCGGGGGTTCGCCGCCCAGCGCCTTGCATACCCGGCTGGAGATGCGGATCGAGTCGACCAGGTCCTTGCCCGACATCTCGTAGTCGACGCCGAGCGCGACCCAGCGCGCCGCCCAGTCCGGCCGCCATTGCAGCTTCACATAGCCGCCGGTGACCGGAACCTCGGTCAGGGTCCCGTCTTCGTCGGCGAAGACGATGGTCCCCTTCTCGACGTCGCGCTCCAGCGTCGGCGCCTGCAGCACGCGGCCGCTCTTGGGGCTGATCGGCAGGAACGGCGAATAGGTGGCGCGCCGCTCGTCGCCCAGCGTCGGCAGCATGATCGCCTGCACCGCGTCGAACCGCTCGAGCATCCGCCGGAGCACCGCGTCGTAGCGGCCAGAGCGGTAGTTGTCGGTGGCCGACATGAATTCGTAGTCGAACCCGAAGCCGTCGAGGAAGGCGCGCAGGCGGGCGTTGTTGTGCGCGCCGAAGCTTTCGTACTCGCCGAACGGGTCGCGCACGCTGGTGACCGGCTTGTCGCGGTCTTCGAGCAGCATCGCGTGATTGGGCACGTTGTCGGGGATCTTGCGCAGGCCGTCCATGTCGTCGGAGACGACGATCAGCCGGGTCGGAATGCGGTCGTCGGTCAGCGCGCGGAAGGCGCTGCGCACCATGGTCGGGCGGGCCACTTCGCCGAAAGTGCCCAGGTGCGGCAGGCCGGAGGCGCCGTAGCCGCACTGGAACACCACCGGCCGCGCCAGCGCCGGCAGGCTCGCCACCGCCTCGTCGAACCGGCCGGCTTCGAACAGAGTCGCGGCCAGATCGCGCTCGGCGTCGGTGTCCAGACGGGTGCGCAGAAGCCGCGCCAGCAGGTTGCGGGCCTCGACGAAGGTCCAGGGGCGGGCTTCCCGCGCCAGATGGGTCAGGCCTTGAAGCATGGGGCGAGCGGCGTAATGGGTGGACCCGCCAGGGTCAATGCCGGCCAGGCTATCGCTTGAGGAGCACCGCTTGGCTGAGCAGCGACCTTACGGGGCCTGGGCCTCGCCGATCACGGCCGCCAGTCTGGCCGAGAGCGGCATCGGCCTGGCCGATCTGCGCGCGGCGAACGGCAAGCTCTACTGGCTGGAGACGCGCCCGGCTGAAGGCGGCCGGCTGGTGATCATGACCCTCGACGGCGGCGAGGTGCGGCAGCTGACGCCGGAGGGCTTCAACGCCCGCACCCGGGTGCACGAATACGGCGGCGCGCCCTATGCGCCGACGCCGGGCGGAGTCTGGTTCAGCCATTTCCGCGACCAGAAGCTCTACTGGCAGCCGGCCGGCGGCGCGCCGGAAGCGCTGACGCCCGAAGGCTATCGCTACGCCGATGCGGTGCGGATGGACGGCGGTGGTCTGATTGCCGTGCGTGAAGACCATACCGACCCGGCCAAGGTGCGCAACGCGATCGTGCGGCTCTCCGGCACGGCCGGCGCGGGGCAGGTGCTCTACGGCGACTCTGATTTCGTCGCCTATCCGCGCCTCAGCCCCGACGGCAAACGTCTGGCCTGGATCGCCTGGGACTTCCCGGCGATGCCCTGGGACCAGACCCGGCTCTATATTGCCGACCTCGGCGACGTCGCGCTGGGCGAGATCAAACAGGTGGCCGGCGGCGACGGGATCGCCGTGCTGGAGCCGCAGTGGGCCGCCGACGGCACGCTGACCTGGATTTCCGACGAGAGCGGGTTCTGGAACCTCTACGACGACCGCGACGGCGCCCCGCGGCCGATCCTGCCGCGCCGCGCCGAGTTCGCCGGCCCGCTCTGGACCCTTGGCCAGGCCAACTACGCGCTGATGGACGACGGCCACATCGTCGCCGCGGCGCGCGAGGCCGGCGGCGAGACCCTGCTGGTGATCGACCCGATCGCCAGCGCCGCCCGGCCGCTCAGCCTGCCGTTCCTGGCGCTGACGTCGCTGCAGCGGCTGGACGCCGGCCACGTGGCCGCGATCGCCCACTCGGCGGCCGACGGCGCGGCAGTGGTGATCGTCGATATCGCCAGCGGCGCATTCGAGGTGGTGCGCCGGCCGTCCCCGGCCACGGTCGCGGCGAGCTACATCGCCACCGCGGAGCCGATCAGCTTCCCTAGCGCCGCCGGTCGCACCGCCCACGCGCTCTACTACGCGCCGACGAACGCCGACTTCATTGCGCCGGCCGGCGAGACGCCGCCGATGATCGTGCAGGCCCACGGCGGCCCCACCGGCGGCGCGTCCGCCGCGTTCAGCCTCGGGATTCAGTACTGGACCAGCCGCGGTTTCGCGGTGGTCGATGTCGACTACGGCGGCTCGTCTGGCTACGGCCGCGCCTACCGCCAGCTGCTCGACGGCCAGTGGGGCATCGTCGATGTCGAGGACGTGATCGCCGCCGCGCGCCACCTCGCCGAGTCTGGCCGCGCCGATCCCAGGCGGATCGCGATCCACGGCGGCAGCGCCGGCGGCTTCACCGTGCTGGCGGCGCTCGCCCAGAGCGATGTGTTCTCCGCCGGCGGCGATTTCTACGGCGTCGCCGACCTAGAGGCGCTGGCCCGCGACACCCACAAGTTCGAGAGCCGCTATCTCGATGGCCTGATCGGCCCCTGGCCCGAGGCCAAGGCGGTCTACGACGCCCGCTCGCCGATCAACCACCTGGAGGGCTTCTCGGCCCCGCTGATCATCCTGCAAGGCTCGGAAGACCCCGTGGTGCCGCCGAATCAGGCGCACATGATCCGCGATGCGCTGAGGGCCAAGGGTACGCCGGTGGCCTACATCGAGTTCGCCGGCGAAGGCCACGGCTTCCGCCGCGCCGAGAACATCATCCGCGCCAAGGAGGCCGAACTCTACTTCTACGGCAAGGTGTTCAGCTTCGAGCCGGCGGACGCGCTGGACCCGGTGGAGATCGAGAACCTGCCAGCGTGAGCGGTTACTATAAACCCGCTCCTCCCGGCGAAGGCCGGGACCCAGGAAAGACTAGGAGCGCGCACTCGCCCCGCCTGTTGCGCCTACTCGCCCGCTTTTTCCGGGGTCCCGGCCTTCGCCGGGATGAGCGGATTGTTTGGGGCTGATCCTACCAGGAAGTGCCCGCGCAAGGTGGCCACGGGCTGCGCCTCGTTGGCTTGCCAGGCCGACACCCGCACATTGGCGACGCGGCGGCCGATGCGCAGGATCTCAGCGCGGGCGAAGGTGTCGACCGCGCGGGCCGACCGCAGATAGTCCACCGTGAGATCGACCGTCCGGGGCGTCTCGCCGCCAGTCTGTAGCGACAGGGTCGCCAGCGCGGTCAGTTCCAGGAAGGCGCCGACCACACCGCCGTGCAGGGCCGGCAACACCGTGTTCCCGATCAGGTGGGGCGAAAACGGGAGGATTCCGAGCAGAGTCTTCCCCTCGATCTCCGCGCGCATGCCGAGGAAGCGAGGATAGGGGCGCTCAAGGACGGCGAGACTGAAGGAGGCGATGTCGTTCACGCGGCGGCGACCGGATTGGGGACCACCGGCGGGCTGGTGATCATGAACGCGGCCTGGACCACGGCGACGGGGTCGTTTGGGTCGGTCTCGAAGGCGGCGCCGCGCACGAACGCCACCTCGCCGCTGATCTTGACGCACGCGGCCTGGCCGATGACCGCCATGCCCGCCTTGGCCGGTCGCACATAGTCGATGCGGAAATCCAGCGTCGCCATGCCGCCCATGCGCAGCTCGCGTCCTTCCATGCCGGCGATGTTGCGCAGCGCGCTGCTGATCGCGAAGCCGCAGGCTTGGTCCAGCAGGGTGTAGACGACGCCGTCCGCCAGCCCACCGCTCGCCGGATCGCCGACCAGGTCGTCGCGGAACGGAACCCGCATCTGGTCCGCTCCGTCCGGACCCGGCACGAAGTCGACGCCAAGCGCGTTCGACTGTGGCGTGCCTCGCGCCGCTATCTGGCTCTGATCGGTCGTCATCACGTCGGTCATGCGGCGGTTATAGGTAGCTAACGCGAGGTCGCCAAAGCGCGCCTATATGTTTCAGCGTGATCAAGCCCGAAAGCCTCCTCTGTCCGCGCCCCGACGGGCTCTACTGCCCGCCCGGCGACTTCTACATCGACCCGGTGCGGCCGGTGGCCCGCGCGGTGATCACCCACGGCCACGCCGACCACGCCCGCGCCGGCCATGAGGCGGTGGCCGCGACGCCGGAGACGCTGGCGATCATGGCGGTGCGCTACGGCGAGGCTTTCGCGGGGACGGTGCGCAGCATGCCCTACGGCGAGACGATCGAGCGCGACGGCGTCGAGGTGACGCTGGTCCCCGCCGGGCATGTGCTGGGCTCGGCCCAGGTAGTGGTGCGCTGGAAGGGCATGACCGTGGTCGTCTCCGGCGACTACAAGCGCCGGCGCGATCCGACCTGCCCGCCGTTCGAGCCGGTCCCATGCGATGTGTTCGTCACTGAGGCCACCTTCGGCCTGCCAGTGTTCCGTCATCCCGACGCCTCCGAGGAGGTGCGCAAGCTGCTGCGCTCGGTCGAGCAGTTCCCGGAGCGCACCCATCTCGTGGGGGCCTATGCGCTCGGCAAGGCGCAGCGGATCATCTGCCTGCTGCGGGAAGCCGGTTGGGACCGCACGCTCTACGTCCACGGCGCGTTCGAGCGGCTCGACGCGCTCTACGAGGAGTTCGGCGTCGATCTCGGCCCGCTGTCGCCCGCCACGGTCGAGGGTAAGAAGTCCGACTTCGCCGGCGAGATCGTGATCGCGCCGCCGGGCTCGCTCGCCGACCGCTGGACCCGCCGCTTCGCCGATCCGGTCGGCGCTTTTGCGTCCGGTTGGATGCGGGTCCGCGCCCGCGCTCGCCAGCGTGGCGTCGAGCTGCCGCTGGTGATCTCCGACCACGCCGACTGGGACGAGCTGACCGGTACCCTGGCCGAGCTGGCGCCTGGCGAAGTCTGGATCACCCATGGGCGTGAAGAGGCCCTGGCGCGCTGGTGCGAACTCAATGGTTTGCAGGCGCGAGCGTTGGCGATCGTGGGCTACGAAGACGAGGAAGATTGACGCGTTTTCACGTGCGGATATCACGGGTCTGTGATCATTTTTCACGGTTCCGTGATCGGAACGGGAGAGAACGCCATGAACACCCGCACCCTTGCCCTCGTCACCGTCGCCGCGATCAGCCTGGCGGCCTGTAAAAAGTCCGATTTGATGACCGCGCCGCCGCCGACCAAGGCGCCGGCCGCCAGCAGTGACGCCAATGCGGCCTCGGCCAGCGCGGACGCTCCGTCGCAGGACGCCGCCGCGCCGGTATCGCCCCAGGCGCCGATGCTTGCGATGGCCTACAGCCTTGGCCTCGCCGTCCCCGCCGATCAGGTGCGGCCGCTGATGGAGAGCCACCAGGAGGCCTGCGAACGGGCGGGGACCGACCAGTGCCAGGTGATGGCCGCCAGCGCCGACGCCGAGCACGGCGACCAGGCCAAGGCCTCGCTCACCCTGCGCGCCACGCCGGCCTGGATGCGGGTGTTCCGGGGCCGCGCCGAGGCGGACGCCAAGGATCTGGGCGGCAAGGTCGAGATCGCCGGGGCCGAGGGCGACGACCTCTCGACCCAGATCACCGATACCGGCGCGGCCCAGCAGGCGCGGGCGGCCGAACGCGCACGGCTCGCCGAACTGATGCAGCGGCGCACCAAGAACCTCGGCGACACCCTGCAGGTCGAACAGGAGATCACCCGCGTCCAGGGCGAGATGGACCAGGCGTCATCCGAACTGGCGGCGATGAAGACTCGCATCGCGATGGAGACGGTGACGATCTCCTACGAATCGACCGCGATGGCCGCGCCGGAGGGCGATGCGGCCCCGCTGGCGTCGGCGGCGCACAGCTTCGCGGGCAACTTCTTCGCCGTGATCGCCGGGATTCTGACCGTGGTTTCGTTCGTGCTGCCGTTCGCCCTGGTGGCCGCCCCGATCGCCTGGCTGATCTCGCGGCGCCGCAAGCCGCAGCCGGCGCGGACGGCGGAGTAAGTCCCCCTCCCCCTTGCGGGGAGGGGTTAGGGGTGGGGGTGTAGACTGGGTCTCGGCCGCTTACCCGCAGACTCGCGAA